>Ga0137398_10000279_pt1 | contig 17033 bp, 11 predicted proteins | sample czorhiz216metaG_FD_106659 | JGI IMG/M metagenome (GOLD analysis project Ga0137398, IMG submission 106659) | Vadose zone soil microbial communities from Angelo Coast Range Reserve, California, USA - czorhiz2.16 metaG | ecosystem: Environmental > Terrestrial > Soil > Vadose zone | place: USA...
CACCAGGTGCGGATCTGCTACGCGAAGAAGATGCCGGATCTCGAAGAAGGCTGCCGTCGGATCAGCTCGCTCAGGAAAACTCTCTCCCAGGAGGTCTCTCGATGAACGGCGCGCCCGACCCGCAGAAGATCGACGCCTATCTCCGCAACGTGCGCGAGCGGTTCGAGAGCCGCCTGGCGCAGATGGTCGAGATCCCGACCATCAGCATGGACCCGGCGCATCACGAGGACATCCGGCGCGGCGCCGAGGCGGCCGCCGGTCTGATTCGGGAATGCGGCGGCACCGCCGAGGTGGTGCCGACGAGCGGCAATCCGGTGGTGCTGGGAGAGTTCCGCACCGGCTCGCCCGGCGCGCGCACCCTGACGATCTACAACCATATCGACGTGCAGCCGGCGCAGGAGCCGGAGTGGCAGCGCGACCCGTTCAAATTCCGCAAGGAGGGCGACCGCTACTTCGGCCGCGGCGCCACCGACGACAAGGGCCCCGCCCTTACCGCCCTGTTCGCCGCCAAGTATGCCGCCGAGAGCCGGCTGCCGCTCCACATCCGCTTCATCTGGGAGCTCGAGGAGGAGATCGGCAGCCCGCATTTCGAGGAGTTCCTGAAAGGCCGTCTGACTTCGCTCGGCACCGACTCGATCCTGGTGTCGGACACCATCTGGCTGGCGCGCGGCAAGCCGGCGATCCCTTACGGCCTGCGCGGCCTGAAGCCGGCGCGCCTGACGCTGCGCACCGGAGGGAAGGATGCACACTCCGGTCTCACCGGCGGCGCCGCCCGCAATCCGATCGGCGAGATGGCGCAGGTGATCACCGGTCTTTACGACGCGCGCACCGGCAAGGTGAAGATCCCCGGCTTCTACAAAGATGTCGTGGCTTTGAGCGCCAAGGAGAAGCAGAGCTTCTTCTCGTCCGGCTTCAATCTGAAGACCTTCCAGGCGGCCCACGAGCTGAAGTCGCTCCGGACCAGGAACCCGCGCGAGGTGATGATGCGGATCTGGGGCAGCCCGACCTTCGAGGTGCACGGCATCGCCGGCGGCTACACCGGCCCCGGCGTGAAGACGGTCGTGCCCCCCTGGGCCGAGGCGAAGGTCAGCATGCGCCTGGTGCCGAAGCAGAACCCCGAGAAGATCTTCGGTCTTCTCAAGAAGGCGGTGAAGAAGCTCAACAAAGATGTCGAGGTGCACGAAGAGTCGGGCCTCGGCCCGTACCTCGGCCCCTTCACCGGACCGTACGCCGACGCCGCGCGCGAGGCGCTCCGCTTCGGCTTCGGCGCCACCCCCGCCTTCATCCGCGAAGGGGGCTCGATCGGCGCCGTCATCACCATGGCGCAGCATCTCAAGGCGCCGATCCTCTGCATCGGCCTCAGCCTGCCGGAGCATGGCTACCACGCCCCGAACGAGAACTACGACTGGGGCCAGGCCTCGGGCGGCATCAAGACGTTCGTCAAATATTTCACCGACGTCGCGCGGATGCGCTGATCGGACATCCGGCCCGGCGCGTTTCCGTGCTATCGCCCCGCCCGCGATATGGTAGGCTTGCCCCGCCCAGGCCGGGATAGGGTTGTGCCCGGCTCCAACGACGTCGCACCAGACTCATTCTCCTCGCCGCGCCGTCGCGGGCGGCACGGGTCGACCCGATGGCCTCGAGCAAGAACCCCCTGTTCGCCACCAAACCGCTGAAGCTCCTTCTCGAAGAGATGGCCGGCGAGCACCGGCTGCGCCGCGTGCTGGGGCCGGTCTCGCTGACCAGCCTCGGGGTCGGCGCGATCATCGGCACCGGCATCTTCGTGCTGACCGGGGTCGCGGCCCACGACAAGACGGGGCCGGCGCTGATGCTGTCGTTCGTCGTGGCCGGCATCGCCTGCATCTTCGCGGCGCTCTGCTACGCCGAGTTCGCCTCGATGGTGCCGGTGGCAGGGTCGGCCTACACCTACGCCTATGCCACGCTCGGCGAGCTGTTCGCCTGGATCATCGGCTGGGATCTGCTGCTCGAGTACGCCGTCGCCTCGTCGACTGTGGCGCACGGCTGGTCGCACTACTTCCAGGATTTCATCAGTCAGATCGGCATCCGGATGCCGCATGTCCTGTCGAACGCTCCGTTCGACTTCGACCCGGCGACCGGACGCCTCGCGCTCACCGGCACCTGGTTCGACCTGCCGGCGATCGTCATCACCGCGATCATCACCGTGGTGCTGGTGATCGGCATCAAAGAAAGCGCCAGCTTCAACGCCGGCATGGTGATCTTCAAGCTGCTGATCGTCTTCTTCGTCATCGCGGTCGGTTCGTTCTATGTCGACCCGAAGAACTGGGTCCCGTTCGCACCGTACGGGCTGACGGGCATCTCGTTCTTCGGCAAGACGCTGTTCGGGCAGACCGGCCAGGCGGGCGAGCCGCTCGGAATGCTGGCGGGGGCGGCGGTGATCTTTTTCGCCTACATCGGCTTCGATTCGGTCTCGACCCATTCGGAAGAGGCGAAGAACCCGCGCCGCGACGTGCCGATCGGGATCATCGTGTCGCTCGTCCTGTGCACCGTGCTCTACATCGCGGTCGCCGCCGTCATCACCGGCATGGTCCCGTACGGCAAGATCAACATCGACGCTCCGGTGTCGGACGCCTTCCGCCAGGCGGGGCTCCCCTGGGCCCGCTTCCTGGTCTCGATCGGCGCCATCACCGGCATCACCTCGGTGCTGCTGGTCATGATGCTGAGCCAGGCGCGGGTGCTCCTGGCGATGGCCCGCGACGGGCTGCTGCCGATGAAGTTCTTCGGCGCCGTGCACGAGAGGTTCCGCACTCCGCACCGCGCGACCATCCTGACCGGGGTCTTCGTGGCGACGGTCGCCGCCCTGGTGCCGCTGCGGGTCCTCGCGGAGCTCGTGAACATCGGCACGCTTCTCGCCTTCGTCATCGTCTGCGCCGCCGTTCTGATCATGCGCCGCACCAATCCGAACGCCGAGCGCCCCTTCCGCGCGCCGTTCGTTCCGTTGGTGCCGATCCTCGGCATCCTCTTCTGCTCGATGCTGATGTTCTCGCTGCCGGCCGAGAACTGGGTGCGCCTGGCGGTCTGGCTGCTGCTCGGCTTCCTGATCTATTTCTCGTACGGCCGGCATCACAGCGTGATGGCGCGCGCGCTGGCGCACGAGATCGGCAAGCATGGCGTCTCCCCCGCGGGGACGATCGTCACCCACTCCAGAGGCCCGGACGACGAGTCGGTCTGACCCTCGACGGCGAGGCGCGCCTGGGGGCCCGGCCGGCGCGCGCCACGAATCCGCCGCGCGGAAAATGATGGTACGCTTGCATCGTGCGCGGTCGTCGTAACCTGTCCTTCGCGAGAATGCTGCTGCCGGCACGCCGCATCGCGCTTCTGGTTTCGGCCGGACTTCTGGCCTTCGCAGGCTCATCGGCGCGGGCGAGCGAGTCTCCCGGCAACCTTGCGCCTCGAGCCGCCGCCGGCGGAATCGGTATCGCCGTCTCTCCCGCCGGGCCCGGCCTTCCCGAAGGGTTGCGCAGTCCGGCCCCCGAGACTCCCTGCTACGTTCTGATCCCCGCCGGCTTCGCCGAGATCCAGGCGCCGGAGCGTCTCGACCCGCTTCTGAAGACCGCCGCGGCGCTCGGTCTGCGCGTCGTGATCCGTCTTACGGATGAAGGCTGGCAGGATCAAGGGGCGCCGGGCGCCGTCTCGAAGCGGTCGCTGCCGGACATCTCAAGACCGCTGCTGTCCGGCCCCCCGAAGCCGTCGATGCCCGCCCTCCCGAAGACCTCGATGCCGGCCGGCCTTCCGGCCGCTCCTTTCCCGCTCGATGAATGGATCGCCAGAACGGCCGCCTTCGCGACCCGCGCCGGCGAGCTGGTCGATGGCTATCAGATCCTCGATGCGCCGGCCGGCCGGATCGACCCGCGTCTGTACGCCTACCTTCTCAAGCGGGCGGCGGTCGCGCTGCGCGCCGCCCGCCCGGGCGCGCGGATCATCTCCGCGCCGCTCGGTGCCGACGACACCGCCTGGGTGGTGCGATTGTTCGCGGGCGACGTCGCGCCATACCTCGATATCTTCGCCGCCCGCGGTCTGATGTCGCTCGAGGCGACTTCCGATCTGCGCGATCGTCTGCATCCGCGGGCGGCGCTGTGGGTGGTCGACGCGGCGATCGATCCGGCCGCACCCAAAGCGTCGATCACGCGCGCCTATTTCGACGCGCTGTCGCAAGGAGTGGACGTCATCCAGTTCGCGCCGCCGGAGGCCACCGGCCTCGCGGCGGCCGGCGATCTGGGAGAACTGCTGACCCGGCTGCGCGGCCTCCTCAAACCGGGTCTGAGCCTCGCTTCGCCGGCGGCCCTGCCGTTCAACATGCCGGCCGCGAGCGCCCGCTCGCTGGCCTTTTACGAGGCGGCCGAGCGCGAAGGTCTGATGGTCTACCGCTCCGCCGCGCCGGTCGCGGCCGCCGGATCCGCCGGCGTACCGGGCGAGGCGGCGACGCCCGAGACGGCGACACCCGGGAGCGCGGCGCCCTCGGGGAACGCGGCGACAACCGTCGCGGTCGCGGCGCCGCCCGGCGCGCTCCGCTTCGCCCTGCGGGTGCCGGTCGACTGGCTCGTTCTCTACGACCCGGAGACCGGGGCCGAGCGGCCGATCGCCGGACGCGTGGCGCCCGGGACGCTGATCGAGCTGCCGCTGCGCCACGATGATCTCGTGCTGCGCTTCCGGATCATGGCGGAGGCGACGCCGCTGCGCGAGGCGCTCCAGGTCGGGACCGAGGTGGAGCTGACGGCCGAGGAGATCATCGCCAAGGAGCGCGAGGTGCGCGCCGCCCAGATGCTCCGGCTGCAGCACTACGAGGCCGAAGCGCCGATCAACATCCACTACCGCATCTCGAGCCTCGACACTTCGGTCGACATCCTGACCGAGAACCGGCTGTACGTTCATGACGGCAAGCAGGACTACGTCGAGACCGCCCTGTACGTCGACGGCGCCCGCTGGCGCGGCACGCAGCGTCCTTCGCTGCCGTTCCTGGCGCCGGAGACGGTCAAGGAGATCCCGCTCGACATCGTCCTCGACGAGGGGTACCGCTACTCGCTGCTCGGCAAGGAGACGATCTCCGGCCAACCCTGCTACGTGATCGGCATCGATCCTGCGGCGACCGACCGCAGCCTCTACAAGGGGAAGGTCTACATCGATCGCCGGCGCTTCCACCGGCTGCGGATGGATGCGGTCCAGACGAACATCAAGGACCCGCTCCGCTCCAATCATGTCACCTACGAGTTCGGCCCGATCGCCTCTCCGGCCGGCGAGTTCTGGCTGCCGGTCGAAGTCCGCGGCCAGATGGTGTTTGAGCTTCTGGGCCAGAACCTCGTGGTGGAGCGGGAGGTGCATTATCGCGATTTCCGAATCAACCAGGAGGGGATCGCCGATCGGGTCGCGGCCGAGTATGCCTCGCCCAACCCGATCTTCCGCGACACACCGGAGGGGTATTACGAGGTCGACAGGCGCGGCGGCACGGAGACGCTGCAGGACGTGCGGCGGACGCGCAACACCTTCCTGGTGATGGGCGCCAACATCGGCTACAACGGCAGCCCGGGGCTGCCGTTCGCCGGGGTGAACTTCTTCGATTTCGATTTCCACGGCACCGGCACGCAATTCGACGTCGCCTGGGCCGGACCGTTCGTCGATCTCTCCTGGACCGACCCCCGCCTGACCCGCCCGGCGGCCGATCGGCGCCCGCTCGCCCTCACGCTCGGCGGCACCTTCAACGCCCTGGCCGGGCGGGACAAGAATGCCCGGGCGAACGGCACCGACTCGGCAGAAACGATCGACTACTACGACGAGACGGTGCGCGCCGATCTGTCGCTGCCGATGGGCCATTTCGCAAAATGGACGGTCGAGGCGCGCGCCGACTATTTCGGGTTCCAGAGACGCGATGAGACGGACGATCTGTTCGTCGTGCCGCGCGACACCGTCGAGCTGGGCGCCCTGCTCCGGCTGGAGTACAACCGCCGCGGCGCCATCCTGGCTCCGTGGGTCGAGTCGGGGCGGCGGTCGAGCTGGGGGCCGTGGGGTCTCCCCGGCGCGCCGTTCGAGCCGGGAGATCGCGACTTTACCCGGCGGGGGATCGAGATCTTCAAGTCGTTCTACCCCGCGCTTCTGCACAAGATCAGCATCGGAGTGCAGGGGTTCGACGGCGCGGGCCTCGATCGGTTTTCCCGTTTCGAGCTGGGGGACTTCCGCTCGGCGCGGGTGCTCGGCTTCAACGGGTCCGGGATCCATTTCGACCGCGGGCTGGTCGCCTCGGCCGGATACGCCTTCACCATCGCGCGCGATGTCCGGGTCGACGCCGGGCTCGAGGCGGGCTGGATCCGGAGCCTCGACGACTTCGGCCCCGGCTACGAGCGGGTGATGGGGGCCGGGCTCGCCTTCGAGTTCTCGGGACCATGGAGCACCCTCGCCAACGTGAGGATCGGGCAGGGGATCTCGTCGACCATCCCGGGGAAAGGCCGCAGCGGCGACATACGGGTGGTCTTCTTCAAGACCTGGGATAAATGGAATCGCAAACTGAAGCCCTGACCGCCGCCGGAAGCAGATAGAAGGCGCTCCAGCCGAAGCCGGCGATCATGACCACCAGGCCCAGATGGTGCGTCAGCCGCGAGACCGTCGCGACCGACTCCTCGGACAGCAGACCGAAGGTGTAGAACAGGTTGGTCCAGTCATGCTCGCCCCCTCCGACCAGAGGCAGCGCCATGGCGCGCGCATCCCCCATGTAGACGGAGATGTTGACGAAATTCTGGCCCAGCCAGAAGAGGGCGAAGGCGGCGGAGAACGGCTGCCCCCGCTTCAGAAAGTAGCCGACGAGGAGCGCCGGCACCGCGAGCTGGCCGAGCGTCCCGCCGAGGACATGGATCGTCTCGCCGAACGGAGCAAGGAAGATGTGACCCGCCTCGTGGAAGGCAAGGTCGATCCCGTCGAGGAAGCAGGTCGGCTGCTCCGCCGCGGCGAGAGAGCACGTCCACCAGCCGATCAGCAGGACGATCGGGGCCCGAAGCCATGCGCGCGGCAGATCTCCCTGGCGGCCGATCGCGGCGAGGTCCGGGGCTTGCCCCGTGGCCCCCGCCCCGACTTTCCGCCAGGTCTCCGGTCCGTCTGAACGGGTCGTCATCCCGCTGAAAGATGGGGTCTTGCGGCCGAACGGTCAAGGAGGGCCGCCGACGGCGCCATTTTCCTTGTTGGAAATCCGGTGGTATAAATGATCGTCCCCCGAGGAGGAGCCTGTCGATGCGCCCCCGTGTCGTTCGTTCGTCGCTCGATCAACCGGCCGAGCTGTCGCCGCGGCCCGCGGCGGCGCCTGTTTCCGACGCCGCTCTTCTCGACGCTTACTCGCGCACCGTGATCGAGGCGGTCGAGAGGGTCGGTCCGGCGGTCGTCAACATCGAAGTGATGATGCCTCAGGAGGCGCGGGGCGGGAGGCCGTCGCCGGGACGGGACGAAGGCCGGCGGGGCAGCGGATCGGGGTTCGTCTTCACACCCGACGGCTTCATCCTGACCAACAGCCATGTCGTGAACGGCGCTGCGCGGATCGACGTCGGGCTTCAGGACGGACGACGCCTGGGGGCGACGCTCGTCGGCGACGATCCGGAGACCGACCTCGCCGTCGTGCGCGTCAGCGCGCCGGGGTTGCGGCCGGCGCCGCTCGGGACGTCGCACGCGATCCGGCCCGGCCAGGTGGCGATCGCCATCGGCAACCCGTACGGGTTTCAGTGCACCGTGACGACCGGTGTCGTGAGCGCCCTCGGGCGCTCGCTGCGGGCCCGATCGGGGCGGCTGATCGACAACGTCATCCAGACCGACGCCGCCCTGAACCCCGGCAACTCGGGAGGCCCGCTCGTCAGCTCGCGCGGCGAGGTGATCGGCGTGAACACGGCGATGATCCTTCCGGCGCAGGGGATCTGCTTCGCGATCGCCATCGATACGGTGAAGTTCGTCGCCGGCCGGCTGATCAAGGATGGCGCCATCCGGCGCGGGTATCTCGGGGTGGCGGGGCAGAACGTTCCGCTGCCGCGCCGCGTCGTGCGCTTCCATCGACTGTCCGTCGAGAGCGGCGTCTTCGTTACCTCGGTCGAGCGCGACAGCCCGGCCGCGCGGGCCGGTCTTCTCGACGGTGACATCATCGTCGGGTATGCCGAAGCGCCGGTCGCCGGCATCGACGACCTGCACCGGTTGCTCACCGACCGGCGCGTCGACGTGCAGGCGCCTCTGGTCGTTCTACGCGGCACCGAGATCGTGACGCTGCAAGTGACGCCGCAGGATCAGACCTCGCGAACCTGATCGGCGCGAACGCCTGCGATCGTGGCGGGGACGGACGCTCGAGACCCTGGGAGTCTGTCCGACTCCTAGCGGGGGCGGATGCCGGTCAGCTCGATCACCTCTCCCCTGCGCAGGATGGTGACCTTGACCTTGTCACCGGGCGCCGTCTCGTCCATCACCCTCCTGATCCGCTCGTAGGCGCCCGGACCGGAAAGGCTGACCCCGCCCACCGCGAGGATGATGTCTCCGCCGACGATCAGCTCTTCGTCGCCGATCGTGGCCCGGAACAGACCCGGCTGGATACCGATCGCCGCCGCCGGCGAGTTCTCCGCCACCCGTTGCACCAGAAGACCCGAGCCGGGTGCCGGGATGTTGAACACCCGCGCCATGTCGCCCGAGACCAGGTAGGCGTCGACGCCGCTCCAGAACGAATGGCGCTCGAGCATCAGCTCGCGCGCCGTCTTCGAGGTGACGACGAAGCCGAGCCCCTCCGAGCCGCCGGTCTCCGAGACGATGTAGCTGACGATGCCGATCACCTCGCCCTTCATGCTGAACATCGGACCGCCGGAGTTCCCCTGATTGATCGCCGCGTCGGTCTGGAAGAATTCGGCCATCGAAATGCCGCTGAACGAGGCGGTCGGCTTGCGCCGCGCGCTGATATGCCCGACCGTCAGGGTGTGGCTGATGCCGCGGGGCGCCCCGACGATGAACACCTCGTCCCCGATCTGCGCCGCCTCCGAATCCCCCAACGCCGCGACCGTCGTGCCGTTACGCGGGGAGGGCTTCTTGAGCTGCAGCAGGGCGACGTCGGCGACCGGCTGCGACGAGATGACGTCGGCGTCGATCCGCTCGCCGCCGACGAACTCGACCACCACCGAGTCGGCCGCCTGGACGACATGCGCCGCCGTCAGAATCTTTCCGTCGGCCGAGATCAGGACGCCCGACCCGAGCCCGGCGATGCTGACCGGCTGACCCCCCTCGCGCGACGGCGCCAGGCCCTTCTCATGCGTCTTGATGACGACGACCGATCCGTCGACCCGTTTGTAGAGCTCCGGCAGGGTCTCGGCGCGCAGGGCACCTGCTCCGAGCGATGAAGCCGCGAGAAGCAACGCGAGAGTCGTGCCGCGGGTCATGATGGCGCTGCCCTCCCTGCAAATGCTGATACGGTCGTCTAATGCGCGGCGCGGACGAAGCCGACGTTCCGGATCCGCCCGGCGCCGAGCCTGAACCCCTTGACCCGCGAGGCCGCGTCCCGGTCGAAGCGCAGCGTCAGCGCCTCGGCGGCGAAGATGTCGCGCCCCGTCGGGACGAGCAGCAGCTTCGGCAGGTTCGGGACGACGAGCGCCAGCCGGCCCCCTTCGGGCGAAAGCGCATACGACACCTGCATCTCGTCGCTCCAGTAGCTGCCGGCATAGGCCCCCAGCTGCCGGGCCGAAAGCGACAGCGGTGTGGTCGCCTCGAAGATCTGCGGAGCGCCGCGGCGGGCTTTGAAGATCAGATGGCGCGGTTCCCTCGCGCGGCCCCCTTCGAAGGCGATCTCCAGCTCGCGCTCTTCGCCGGCGCCGCGGAAATGCCCTCCGCCCGCCGGCTCGAACTCCACCGTCTCTCCGTTGCGGCTCACCCGGAGCCGGCTCCCCTTCGCTTCGACCGTGACGATCTCTTCGGTCGCAGGGTTACGATAGAGGCCGGCTTCCTTGGACAGCTCCACCGGCGCCGGCTGCGTGGCATCTCCCGCGGCAGGGCCGGTCGATGGCGCCGATCCGGTCGTCTGCGCCGGGCCCGGCACGGGTGCGGTCGCGTTCGCCGGGCCGCCGGACGTCTCGGCCGCATCCGCCGCCGGCTTGGTGAAGCTGTCGGCGAGGTAGAGGTCGGCCACCTTCATCGCGAGACCGCTCGGGCTGGCGGTGCCGAGGTTGCAGAGGCAGGCGACCGAGAAATGCTGGTCCGGGAAGCGCGCCAGCTCGGCGCGGTAGCCGGCCCAGGAGCCGCCGTGGCTCACCCGGTGAAGCCCGCGGTAGTCGTCGAGGTAGAGGCCGAGCGCGTAGTCGATCGAGCTTCCGTCGTTCAAGGTGCCGCGTGTCTGCAGCGTCTTCAAGAGCGGCGCTCCGCCCACCTTCGGGTCGTAGAAGTTCGCATCCCACCGGGCCAGATCCTCGACGTTGGTGAAGACGCTGCCATCCCCCGTCTGCTCGTAATTCGACATGTCGATCCGGAAGCCGCCCCCTTCGAGAGGTTGGTAGCCGGTGGTCCGGCCCGGCTCGATCTTGGTGTGGTCGTCATGAAAACGGGTGGAGCGCATACCGAGAGACTCGAAAATGTTCGCCCTGGCGAACTCGCGCAGCGGCTGGCGGGTCACCCGCTTCACGACGATCGACAGGAGGAAGAAACCGGAGTTGCAGTAGAGGTGCTCGTCGCCCGGCAGGAAGTTCGTCTCTTTCTGGCGCGCCAGCAGCCGCAGCGCATCGTCGTCGGTCGAGACATCTTCGGTCCGCAGGCCCGCCAGCGTCATCAGGTCGAGATAGTCGCGCAGCCCGCTCGTGTGGTGCAGAAGATGCCGCAGGGTGATCGGTCGCTTGTAGGCCGGGATCTCCGGGACATATTTGCGCAGGTCGTCGTCGAGCGACAGCTTCCCCTGCTGCTCGAGAAGCGCGATGCTGGCGGCGGTGAACTGCTTCGAGGTCGAACCGATGTCGAAGATCGACGCCGGCGCGATCGGCACACCGAGCTCGAGGTTGGCCATGCCGTAGCCGCGCTCGTAGACGATCCGGCCGTCCTTGACCACGCCCAGCGCGCAACCGGGGGAGTCGGACCGGTCGTAAGCCTTGAAGACGGCGTCGACCCGCGCGGCGAGGCCGTCCGGCGCCGCGCCGCCGGCCGTGGCCGCGCCGGGGAGCGGGCCCACCCCGGGGAGCGGGGCCGGGCCGGGGCGCGGGGCGGCGGGGTTTCCGCAGGAGCCGGCGCCCAGCGTGAGAGCAAGAAGCGCCGACACCAGCAGGAGGGCCGAAGTCGAGCGGCGCATCAGAACGCCCTGGTCTGGCCCGGGGTCATCATGACGAGACGCGCATCCCCGGCGAAGGCCTTGGTCACATCGGATTCGATCGACAGCCCCGGGAAAGTCCCGAAATGCATCGGCACGATCGCTTCGGGGGTGAAATATTTCTTGATCGCCAGCGCCGCCGTCTTCGGGTCGGAGCCGTAGTAGCCGCCGCCCACGTTCAACAAGATGACGTTCGGGTGATAGATCTCCTGGATGAGCGACATGTCGCCGAAGATCCAGGTGTCGCCGGTGTGGTAGAGCGTGCGCCCGTCCGAAAAGCTCAGGACGAAGCCGACCGGCCGTCCGCTGGGCGAGCTCGAATGGACCGCCGGGACGATATGCACAATGACGTCGCCGATGACGAAGGTGCCGCCGACGTTGCCGCCCAGCTTCTGCTTGTCGGGGATCGCGAGATCGCTGACCCACTCATAGACGCCGATCACCGACGCCCCGCTCGAGCTTGCGATGGCGGCGGCATCGGCCGAATGATCGCCGTGCGAGTGGGTCACCAGGATGGCGTTCGGCTTGTAGCGCGTCAGGTCTTTGAACTCCTGGGGCGTCTTGCCGTTGTCCTTGAGGAAAGGATCGATCAGCAGCTTCGTGCCGCCGGGCGAGGCGATCTCGAAGGCGGCATGGCCGAGCCAGGTGACCTGGAACGGCTTCTTCGGCGCCGCCGGCGCCGCGGCGCGCGCGGCGTGCATCCCGACCACCCCCGCCACGATCCCGGCAGCCAGGACGACCAGCCCGCCGACGGTTCGACTCTTCCGACTTCGCATCGCGCCCCTCCTCGATTTGCCCGCTGCCGGTGATCCGTCGAACTCAGCGTCCGCGGCCGTCGCCCGCGGCCCCGGCCTTCGCCTCGGCCCGTGCCTTCCCGCCCCCCCGGCTCTCCGCCAGATCCTTCGCGGCATCCTTCCGCCCCGCCACCCAGGCCCGCAGCCGCGCATCGAGGATGTCGAGGGGCAGCCCGCCCTGGCTCAGGACCTCGTCATGGAAGGCGCGGATGTCGAACGACTGTCCGAGCTCTTTCGCGGCATAGGCCCGCAGCTCCTTGATCTTCAGCTCGCCCAGCTTGTAGGCGAGCGCCTGTCCCGGGTCGACGATGTATCGATCGACCTCGACCTCGATATCATGATCCGTCTTGGCCGAGTTCTCACGGAAGAAATCGATCGCCTGCTGCCTCGTCCAGCCCTGCGCATGCAGGCCGGTGTCGACGACCAAGCGGATGGCGCGCCAGATCTCGTAGGTCAGCTGCCCGAACCTCGAGTAGGGGTCCTGGTACATCCCGAGCTCCGGCCCGAGGCTCTCGGAATAGAGAGCCCACCCCTCGACGAAGGCGGTGTAGCCGCCATACTTGCGGAAGTTCGGGAGACCCTCCATCTCTTCCTGAAGAGCGATCTGCAGATGGTGGCCCGGGACCGATTCGTGCAGCGACAGCGCCTCCATCTCCCACTTCGGGCGCGACTTCAGATCGTAGGTGTTGACGAAGTAGAGACCGGGCCGCCCCCCCTGCATCGAGCCCGGCTCGTAGTAGGCGGTGGTCTGCGATTTCTCGGCGTACGACGGCACCGGCACGACGCCGTACGGCAGCCGCGGCAGGCGGCCGAACAGCTTGATCAGCCCCGGGTCGGCGCGCTTGGCGATGTCGCGGTAGGTCATGACCAGCATCTGCGGGTCTTTGAAGAAAAACTGCTTGTCGGTGCGCAGGTACTTGCAGAATTCGGTGAAGCTGCCGTCGAACTTGACCTCGGCGATGACCGCGTCCATCTCGGCGCGGATCCGCTTCACTTCGGAGAGGCCGATCTCGTGGATCTTCTCCGGCGTCAGGTTGGTCGTCGTCTGCAGCCTGACGTTGTAGGCGTACCAGGCGGCGCCGTCCGGCAGCTCGCTCATGCCGATCGACTCGCGGCATCCCGGGATGTAGGTGTCGGTCAGGTAGGCGCGCAGCTTCTCGTACGCGGGGCGGACCTTGTCGCCGTAGATCCGCGCCGCGGAGGCGCGCAGCCGCCCGGCGTCGGCCGGCGCGATCGAGTCCGGCATCCGGGTGAACGGCACCAGGAGCGGGCTCTTCATCGGATCGTCGACGATCTGGTTGCCGACCTGGTCCGGAACGTCGCGCAGCGTGATGCGAGGCGGGGTGATGCCGGCCTCGAGACCCTTTCCGAGAAGGACGAGCGTCTGATCGATCGCCTGCGGCAGCGCCTCGAGACGCGCCAGGATCGCTTCGTAGTCGGCGACCGTCGCGGCCGGAGCCATCGCCAGGATCTGCGCCGCCCCCTGCTGGATGCCGCCGAGCTGCGTGATCGGAATGTACTCGCGCTTGAAGCGCGCTCCCTCGATCACCTCTTCGACCCCCTTGCGGAAGAGGTCGTAGTCGAGCCTGTCGGACGGATTCAGCTTGGCGCGATCGATCGACTTGACCGCCTTCTGCGTCTCTTTCGCCTGATCCTTCCGTCTGGCGATCGCCTGGAGCGAGTTGTCGCTCCAACGGTCGTTCTGGCCGGGGAAGCCGACCACCGTCGCGTACTCGGGCGAGTCGGTCATCTGCCAGCGCCAGGTGACATCGAGCAGCTGCTTCAGCCGGTCGCTGTCATTGCCCTTGGCGGCGGAGATCCGCGCCCACTCCTTGGAGAACTCCTCGGTACCCTTGCGGACCGTCTGGGCGGCCCAGGCCCCGGTGCTCATGGTGAGGGCCAGAATGGCAGGCAGAAACGCAGGCAGGCGTCGCATGCGGCATGCTCCCGGCGTTGAATTTCGTTCATGGCAGCCATGTTTCAGGGAAAAGGACTATACGGCGACTGGCGGCGGCGGGGCAAGAGGGAGGTTCGAGGACGAGGTATTCCGCGACTCATGGCCCGAGATTCAGCCGAATCGAGACGCTCTCCGAGTCGCGGTTCCCGTCGAAAAACCGCTTTTCAAGGCTTCATTGCTTCCTTCCGAAGGCCCAGCCTGATCACCCGGCCGCCTTCGGTGCCGAGCGCGATGGAGCGGCCATCGGGCGAGACTCCCATTGTGAACGGAGGGTCGGAGACGCGGGACAGGTCGACTGTCATCAACTCACGCTGCGTTTCACGCGACCAGAGGCGCAGGGACCGCCTGTCCAGGGCGACGATCAGCCTCCCCCCCAGTAGAAATCCGACGCCGCGGTGGGGAGGTGGGACGGAGAGACTGAATTGAAGCCTTCTTTCGGACAGGTCCCAGACACGCAGGCCCTCAAATTTCTCTTCTTGGCGGCTCGAGAGGTTATAAGCCGAATAAACGAGGTAGCGTCCGTCCGCGGACAGGTCCACCGATATGACGGTCTGCTCTCCCGCCTCGAGGAGGTCGCGCTGCTTCCCGGTATCGAATGCCCATGTCCGCACCGATCCGTCGAGGCTTCCGGACACGAGAAGATGTCCATCCCTGGATAGCGCAATCGTGTCGATCTCGTCTTTATGGCCGACGTACGAGCGCTTTCGCGGCCCGGTCTGAAGGTCCCACACCTTGATGAGGCGATCCGACCGGGCGATGTAGCAGCGATAGAAAGCGAGCGCCAAGAGTCGATACCAGGAATCCTCCACCCTGTCGGAACCGCCCGAGACAAGGTACCGACCATCTGGAGAAAACACCATCGCGTCGATCAATTCGTTTCCCTCCTCGAGCGGCTTCAGCTCCCGGCCGGTCTCTACCTCCCACAGGTGAATGGGGGGGAGCTGGTCCGTCGCAGCCAACGTCCGGCCATCCGGCGAGAGAGCGATGTTATGCGACGCGCGATGCGCGGAGGTGATGGTCCGCACCCGCGCGGAAGAAGCGGCGTCCCAAACGGTGATGACTCCGGTCAGGTGACCGGCTGCGAGCCGGGATCCATCCCCTGAAAATGCGATCTTCGTCACCGGTCCCGCGCCCGAATCGACCGACCCCAGCAGCTCGAGGGATGTCGCGTGGAACGCCTGTCGATAGTCTGCCGAGGTGACGTCGGGATCGGGCTGGCGCTCCACCGCCGCATCGATCGCGACGAAGGCCGTGGCGACGCAGAGGCCCAGTCCCAGGATGAAGAAACCGGATCTCAATCCACGCCAACGGGTCACGTTCGGGCTTTGTGATTGGCGATCGGGTCGATGTTCCAAGTTGCCGAAACTATACACGGATCGTACGGAGATCCGTGTCGAAAAGGCTCGATTCAGGCATCTGTCAAGGAAAGGGACTCTACGGCGACTGGCGGCGGGGCATGAGAGCGGGGGATCGAGCCGTCATGCGCGGGGCGAAGGTCGAAGACCGCGTGGTTCCGGAGTCAGAGTTTCCGCGTCTCTTCGAGCGTCCGACGCAGGATCGCCAGGACCGCTTTGTCCTTGTCCCGACCAACCGCCTCCTTGGTCTCGATCAGTGTTTTCAGATCAAGCACGAGCACCCGCACGTCACCCACCGACATCGGCGCCGCGTGTGTGACGAGATCCTCGTACCCGCGATCGCGGGCGAGCGCACCGAGAAGATCAAAAGGTTGCGATCGGCGCGCCATGCAGAACGCCGCAGACGCCACCCACGACGACGAAGTCGACCTTGTGCGCCGCCAGCACCTTGAGTATCTCGAGGAAATCAGGGGTTGGTCGGTGCACCGCGCAGCCTCAGAATCGAACGGACGGTTGCCTGGAGCACTTCGAGTCGCTCGGTGGGGGTGAGGGTCAGCATCCATCGGATGAGTGTCAGATCGACCCCATCAGGGCTGTGAGTTGGCCGAGCCTTGTTCGGGTCGGCGACCGCCCCCGGCGATGGTCTCAACAGTGGCGGTGTCATCCCGTACCCCCGGCGATGAGATGAGAGGAGCGTTGTGATGAACTGCACTCATTATTGTACTTCGCCGATCCGGACCCGCGTTCGGCCATTCACGCGCCGGGGGCGCCGAGCCCAGCAGCGATGCTGCCGACCAGCGCCCGGGCGATCGAGCCGTCGGCGTCGAGCCGCGGGTTGAAGATGGCGATCGTCATCCCGGTCGCCTTCCTGCTCGCGATCAGAATGCCGAGCGCCTCGCTCAGCTCGCCGAAGCTCAGGCCGCCCGGCATCCGGTAGTCGACCGCCGGCATGATGGCGTCGTCGAGGACGTCGACGTCGAGATGGATCCAGAAGCCGGCGACCTCCGGGCGAAGAAGCCCCGGCAGCGCGCCGCGCGCCGCCGCGCCGGCCCCCCGCCCGCGGATCTGCTGCAAGTCGAGCGCCAGCATGCCGGTGGCGCGCACGTCCTGGCTGCCGTACTCGGCCGCCTGGGCGGCGTCGCGGTAGCCGAAGACGACGATCTCCTCGTCGCGCACGTACGGCCGGAAGCCGTCGATGTCGGCGACCACCGCCGGGCCGCGCCCGGAGACGAGGGCCAGGTCCATGTCGGCCGCCTCGCCTGTCGGGGAAGCCTCCGGCTGGTAGAAGTCGGCGTGACCATCCATGAAGAAAAGTCCGTACCGCCCGAGCCGCCGCACGCCGAGGAGCGCCCCGATCAAGATGCTACAGTCGCCTCCCAGGACGATCGGGAATCGCTTGTCGCGGACCAGATCGCCGACCGCTCCGGCAAGGCGCAGCGAGTACTCCCGCAGGCCGATAGGATTGAGCAGACCGGTCGCCGGGTCGCGAACGGGATCGTAGGGGGGAGGCTCGACGCGCCCCGCGTGCGAGGCTCCGAGCTTGTCGCGCAAGCCGGCGCGCAGCAACGCCCCGGGAAGCTCCTCGACACCCGACGGTCGCAGGCCGAGGA
>Ga0137398_10000284_pt1 | contig 16847 bp, 12 predicted proteins | sample czorhiz216metaG_FD_106659 | JGI IMG/M metagenome (GOLD analysis project Ga0137398, IMG submission 106659) | Vadose zone soil microbial communities from Angelo Coast Range Reserve, California, USA - czorhiz2.16 metaG | ecosystem: Environmental > Terrestrial > Soil > Vadose zone | place: USA...
ACGACGCGACCGTCTTCACCTTCTCCATGCACCATGAGCAGAACTATCCCGCGATCAAGCCGCCGAGCGATCTCGACGTCGGGCTGGACACGGGGGCGGCGGGCGCGGACTACCTCGCCGCGCTGGAGCGGCACCTTCCTTCGATCCTGGACCGTCACCGTCCGGATCTGGTGGCCTACGTGGCGGGGGCGGACCCGTACGAGCAGGATCAGCTCGGAGGGCTGAAGCTCTCGCGCGAAGACTTACGGCGGCGGGACCGGATTGTATTCGAGGCCACGGCCTCGCGCGAGACCCCGGTCGTGGCCTTTCTCGCGGGAGGCTACGCGATACGCGTCGAGGACACGGTCGGGATCCACGCGGACATGGTCGAGGGAGCGTTCCAGGCAGCCAGGGCTTGATTTTTTTCGCGTTATCCTTTATGATAACAAGGACTTGGCAGAACTCGCCGCTGTTCCCGCCCCGGTAACTCGTTCCCTCGCAGGGGATTTGCCGTCCGATTCCGCGGCTCGGCTGGGCATCGCCCTTCACTGGCTCTTCCGGCTGGGCATGCTCATGGAGTTCGTGGGGCACGGCGCGGCCGGAATCTCACTCAAGGAAGGCTGGGTCCGGTACTTCGAAGTATTCGGTTTCGACGCGCCGACATCCCTCAAGATCATGCCGATCGTGGGCGCCATCGATATCTCGCTCGCCGTCCTTGCCTTCGTGAGCCCGAGGCGCTGGGCGCTCGCCTGGTGCGCCTTCTGGGGGCTGATGACGGCCTCCCTCCGCCCGCTCTCCGGCGAATCCTTCTGGGAGGTCCTGGACCGCGCCGGCAACTACGGCGGCCCCCTCGCGTTTCTGGTGCTGAGCGGGTTCCCCCGCACCGCGCGCGACTGGACCGATCCGATCCGCTGGCGCCCGGTGACCCGCGAGACCCTGAAGCGTGTGGCGGTCATTCTCCAATGGATCACCGCGCTCGTGCTCATCGGGCACGGGGCCTACGGCGCGCTGATCCAGAAGCAGCAGCTCCTGGATCAGTACACCAAGGTGGGATTCACCTCGCTACCGCTCCTCGGGCCTCAATTCGAGGCCACCCTGGGGTGGCTCGAGATCGCCCTCGGCGTGGCGATCGCCCTGCGTCCGTTCCGCGCGCTGGTGCTCGCCGCCTGCCTCTACAAGGTTGGAACGGAACTCCTGTATCCGCTGACGGGTTATCCTCTGTACGAATTCGTGGAGCGCGGGTTCACCTACATCGCGCCCTTGGCGCTCTTCCTTCTTCTTCCCCATCTGAAGGCACCACCGGAGAAAGGCACTTCGTGAACCTCGAGACTCGGACGGCCGCGATCGCGGCTGTGGCACTCCTGTTCTTGGGCGCCGCCCCGGCCCCGAAAAAGGTCAAGCCGGCCGTCCCCAACGCGGCCGCGGCGACGATTCCACTCGGCGTGGACTCCTCGCTGGTGGCCGATCTTCAGCACGGGGGCTACGTCATGTTCCTCCGTCACTGCATGACCAACTGGAACGAGAAGGACGGGGCCGAGGGGAACTTCGCCGATCGATCCCAGCAGCGAAACCTGAGCGAGGCAGGGCAGAGAGAGGCCGCGGCCATCGGTCAGTCCTTGAAGGTGCTCGAGATCCCGATCGAGAGAGTGCTCGCGAGCCCCATGTGGCGCTGCCGCGACACGGCCCAGTTCGCGTTCGGCGATTACGACACGACGGGCCTTCTCTACTGGAAAGGGGCGAAGTATCGCGAAGCGCGGATCAAGATGCTGAGCACGGCCCCCGCGCCGGGAAAGAATCTCGTTCTGATCGGGCACCAGGACCAGCTCATCCCGATCGTGCCCGGCCTGAAGCGCGATCAGCTCCAGGAGGGGGATGCGCTGATCTTCAAGCCCCTCGGCGAGGGCAAGTATCGGGTGGTGCGCCAGGTGACCCCGTTCGACTGGGCTCGCATCGCCGGGGTGGAGCCTCCCATGCCGTTGACGCTCCCGCCCCAGGCCTCGAAGCCCTTGGCCGCCGATTCGACCGCCGCCGCCAAGCCGGCGAAAGAGACTCTCGAGCACTGAGCCCCGCGGCCGCCGCCGGGGCCGGATCCACCGAAACGAAGAGGGCGGAACCTCGCGGTCCCGCCCTCTCTGCTGCCAACCTGTGACTCGCTTCTAGTACATGTCCTCGTAGCCGCCACCGCCGCCGCCATGCCCACCCGCGGGAGCCGCCTTCTTCTTCTCGGGAATCTCGACGACCAGCGCTTCGGTCGTGAGGAGCAGAGCCGCCACCGACGCCGCGTTCTGGAGGGCCGACCGTGTGACCTTGGTCGGATCCACGACGCCCGCCTCGAAGAGATCCTCGAACTTCTCCGCCTCGACATTGAAGCCGACCGTAGCCTTCTCCTTCTTGGCCTGCTCGACGATGACCGAGCCTTCCAATCCGGCGTTGTTCACGATCTGGCGGAGAGGCTCCTCGAGCGCGCGCTTCACGATGTTCGCCCCGATGAGCTCGTCCCCCTCCAGCTTCAGCTTGTCGACCGCCGGGATGCTCCGGATGAGGGCCACGCCGCCGCCGGGCACGATTCCTTCCTCCACGGCCGCGCGCGTCGCATGGAGCGCGTCCTCGACGCGAGCCTTCTTCTCCTTCATCTCGGTCTCCGTCGCGGCGCCCACGTTCACCACCGCCACGCCGCCCGCGAGCTTCGCGAGACGTTCTTGCAATTTCTCTTTATCGTAGTCCGAGGTCGTGTCCTCGATCTGCTTCTTGATCTGGGCAATCCGGCCCTGGATGTCCGTAGACTTACCGGCGCCTTCGACGATGGTCGTGTTCTCCTTGTCCACCGTGATCCGCTTGGCGCGGCCGAGATCCTCGATCTTCACGTTCTCGAGCTTGATCCCCAGGTCCTCGGTGATCAGCTTGCCGCCCGTCAGGGTCGCGATGTCCTCGAGCATGGCCTTACGGCGATCGCCGAAGCCCGGCGCCTTGACCGCGCAGGCCGCCAGCGTGCCGCGAAGCTTGTTCACCACGAGAGTCGCGAGCGCCTCGCCCTCGACGTCCTCCGCGATCACGAGGAAGGGCTTCGCCTTCTGCGCCACCTTCTCGAGAAGCGGGAGCAGGTCCTTCATGTTCGAGAGCTTCTTCTCGTAGATCAGGATGTAGCCGTCCTCGAGAACGGCTTCCATGGATTCCTTGTCGGTCACGAAGTAAGGCGAGATGTACCCCTTGTCGAACTGCATCCCCTCGACGAGATCCAGGGTCGTCTCCATCGACTTGGCTTCCTCGACCGTGATCGTGCCGTCCTTGCCCACCTTCTCCATGGCGTCCGCGATGATCTTTCCGATCTCCGAATCGCCGTTGGCGGAGATGCTCGCGACCTGCATGATCTCCTTGGGGTCCTTCACGCTCTTGGAGAGCGTCTTCAGATATTCGACGACCGCCTTGACGGCCTTGTCGATCCCGCGCTTGATGCCCATCGGGTTGCTGCCGGCGGTCACGTTCCGCAGGCCTTCGCGGAAGATCGCCTCGGCCAGCACCGTCGCGGTCGTGGTGCCGTCCCCGGCGACGTCGGAGGTCTTGGTCGCGACCTCGCGCACCATCTGCGCGCCCATGTTCTCGTAGCGATCCTCGAGCTCGATCTCCTTGGCCACGGTCACGCCGTCCTTGGTGATCGTCGGCGATCCCCACTTCTTGTCCAGCACCACGTTCCGGCCGCGGGGTCCCAGCGTTACCTTGACCGCCTTGGCCAGCGTCTGCACGCCCGCAAGCACCGCCTGGCGCGCCTTTTCGTCGAAGATGATTTCTTTTGCAGCCATTCTCATCACTCCTTTATGGATGGAGGTCTTGTCCGACCGGGGTGTTAGCCAACGATGGCGAGAACATCCTCTTCGCGCATGATCAGGTACTCGCTGCCGTCAATCTTGACCTCGGTGCCGGAGTACTTCCCCATGAGGATCTTGTCGCCCTTCTTCACTTCGAGCGCGACACGCTTTCCATCATCGGTAATGCGGCCGGGACCCACCGCCACCACTTCCGCCTGCTGCGGCTTCTCTTTGGCGGTATCGGGAATGATGATTCCACCGCGCTTCTCTTCCTGCTCCTCGAGGCGGCGAACGAGGATGCGGTCGGCCAGAGGCTTCACGTTCATTGTGGACGTTGCCATCGTCGGACACTCCTTGGGTGTTGGAATCTCGCTTCTGACATTTGGGCAAGGCAGGTGCTTCCCGCCCGCTTCTGACACCTGAGAACTGCACGGCCTGTGCCGTGGATCGGCCCCGCGCCGGGCCGGATCGCGAAGCCCAGACCTCGCCCCGGCTTGGAGGCTCCGAAAGGCGACTCCCGCCGGCGACGGCCCCGGTATGCTGTACCCCGGGTTGCCCAAACGGCATGCGGCTTGTAGGCAGCCGAACCTAAAACCTATACTCACGCAGGCTTCCAGCCCACCCATGTCCAACAAGCGGCCCGCCCCGAAAAGGCCCAAACGGGGTCAACCCACTGCCAGAAGGGCAGGCGTTCCCGAACCCCGGCCGAGCAGTCCATTTTCACGGCTGCTCCGTCCGGATTGGATGCTTGTTGTCCTTCTTGGACTCACGCTCGCGATCCGCCTCTGGGGCATCCACGACCGTCTTCCGGACGCCTCGCTCCACATCAACGTCCTGGACGACTCGGTCATCGAGGAGACGGACCGGACCACGATGGGACGCGCCTGGCTGCTCTGGCGGGGAGGAACCCGAGCGTTCGATCCGAACCCGCACACCGGAGGCTGGCCGGCGCTGAGCTTCTACCTCACGCTCGGCCTCCAGTACCTCTTCAAGATCCACTACATGTCCGTGTCGAGCGGGGCGACGGCGGCGCAGTTCCAGGAGTACGTGGCGCACGAGGGGGCGGCGCCGATGTTCCTCTTCGCGCGGATCGTGGGAGCCCTGATCGGGACGCTCACCGTCTACCTGACCTACCGGATCGCCTCCCGGCTGGCGGGCCGTACCGTGGGCCTCCTCGCGGGCCTCCTGCTCGCGACCAACACCCTCCACGTGCTCACGTCCCAGCACGTGAGCGACCCCAATCTCCTGGCGCTCCTCTTCGTCCTCTTGGCGACGCCCCCGCTGCTCCGCGTGGTCGAGGGGGGAACCTGGCGCGACTCCGTCCAGGCGGGCGCCATGATCGGCCTCGCGGGCGCCTGCAAGTACGTCCCGCTCATCCTGGCACTTCCCCTGGCCCTGGCGCAGATCGGACGGCGGGCGGGCGCCGTCGCGGCGGGGACGCGACCCAAGCTCGCCCGGGCCGGGCTCACGGGCTGGCTCGAGCGTCATCCGCTCTCGGCGGGGCTCCTCGCGATGGGCGCGGCCTTGTTCGTGGCCACGCCGTACCTGTTCCTGGACTGGAAGCGCACCGTCATCGACATCGTGGGACAGAAGAAGGCGCTCTTCTCCGACTGGGTGGGGCAGACGGTGTTCCCCATCTCGCTTCCGACCTACCTCGCCGTCACGCTTCCCCACGCCATGGGATGGCCCGCGTACCTGCTCGGCCTCCTGGGGATGGTCCTCCTCTGGCGCCAGGGCAAGGTCGCGCGGACCCTGGTCTGGATCCCGATCATGATGGTGGTCGCGAATGGAATGCTGAAGAGCGCGCAAGACCGCTACATCCTCGTGGCGCTCCCCTTCCTCCACATCGCGGCCGCGTACGCCCTGCTGCGGGGGGCATCGTGGGTGGCGGCCCGGGTCCCCACACTTAAGCCCGGGAGCCTCCCGGGACGTCTTGCGCCCGCGCTCCTCGCCGCCGCGGCCGTCGCGTGGCCGCTCCCCGAGCTGGTCGCGACGCGCCAGGCGTGGAGCCTGCCCGATTCGCGCCACCTCGTGAGGCATTGGATCAGCGATCACCTGGGCGCCAACACGCCGATCGGCGTCGAGCTGTACGGGCCGGTCTTCGCCCTGAACGAGCGGGCCATGATCATCTGGCCGTTCTTCGCCACACAGTCCCAGCTGGCGCGCCCGGCGTACCATCCCGAATTCCTGGACGGCCTGGAATACCACGTCGCCTCCGGTGAGATCTCGAGGCGCTTCGAGGCGGAGCCCGAGAAGTACCCGGTCGAGAACGCCTACTACCGTTGGCTGGGCCGGCACGCGACGGTGGTGTGGCAATCCGACAGCACGATGGCGGGCCCGCACATCGTGGTTCGCCGCCTGCCCTCGAACATCAGCACCCGCGCCCAGCGCGACAGCGTCTTCGCGCAGGCCATGCCCGAGCCGAACGGGGTGAACCGCCTGGAGCTCTGGTGCCTGGACTATTCCAAGATGTGCCAGTGGGTGAAGGAGTACCCCCGCATGGAGGAGTGGGCTCGCCGCGGGTTACTCGTAGGCGTGACCGAGATGGAGGCGCCGGTCCGAAGCCAGCTCGCGATCTCCCTATGGCGCCAGGGCAAGAACGACTCGGCGGACGTGGAAATGCGGGCCGCCATCCGCTTGATGCCGAAGAACAGCGCCGCGACCTACCGGCTCTATCACGCCTCGATCCTCTCGGATCTCGGCCGCGTGCCCGAGGCGATCACGGAGCTCCACATCGCCTACGAGGAATCGGGGCACGACCCGAGGATCCACGTCCCCATGGGTCAGGCGCTGGCCCGGCTCGGCCGCTTCGATGACGCGGTGCAGGAGCTCTTACAGGTTCCGCAGAATCATCCCCAGCGGGGGCTCGCGCTGCGCGACGCCGGGATCCTGATCCTGGACCACTCGAACCGGCCCATCGAGGCGCTCGAGTACTTTCGGGAGTCGATCCAGCTGGATCCGAACCAGGAGCAGGCGGATCTCGTTCGGGCGCAGATCGCGCGGCTGGAGGCGATGAAGGGGAAGCCCTAGAGTCCTCTTGGGCCAATCAACTCCCACCCCGACCAGCGCGCGACGAAAAGTAGGAGCGAACGTAGGTGTCCAGCAACTTCGTTAGGGTGTTCTCGACGTAGTCGTATCGCTGCGAGTTCCGCATCTTCCGTATGCACCTGGCCAGAGTCGCGGCCGTGATCACTAGGATTACCCGCTTATGCAGGTTCCACATCTCACGGACCCAGCCTCTCTCGCGCTCCCCAAGCCCTTCCGTTTCAGACCTATTCACGATTATGCCAAGGCGTCCGTAGTCATTTCCCGAGTAGCTGAGTACCTGCCTAAAATCATCCGGCTTGAGCTCCACGTAATTCTTGACCTCGAAGAGGACTTGTCGAGTCTCATAGTCGTCTCTCACTCGTTTCCAGAATCCGGCCTCCGCCATCACGGTGGCAACGACGTCTCGTCTCTGGATCGCGTCTCCATTCGGTTTCAACTGAGGATTTGTCAGTTTGCCCGCGAATAGAATCTTCACACTCCGAAAGACCCACCGCTCGAATTCGGCACTCCCGGTGTCCCCCATCGGCATCCGAGGGAGTTCTGCAATTAGCTGCCCCAGTAGCCTAGTGCGAATGTCCTGAGTCTCAGAGTTTTGACGCACCTGATAATCGTCGTGAATTTCGATTAGGACATCGTGGGGAATATCCTCTGCGCTGACGTCCAAGGCGCGCCAGTAGCAGGGATGAATCGCCACGCGCTGCTGGTCCCCGACGGATAGAGAAGCTGCGGGGGCCCCGTCGTGGCAAAACACGTATGTTCCCGTGTCCGGGCTCTCAAGTCCCAGAAACCCGACGCTGTAGAGTGCACCAAATGCCTCTCGGCCAGTAGCGAGCACCGCTAGATCCCCCTCCCCGGGCTTCTCGTATGTGCTTTCGGAAACTACCCCCTCCAGCAGAGCGACCACTTCCTTGAAGGTAAATGCCGACTGCCGGCCACGAAATCCGCGCGCGAAGAGTTCCAACCCAGGGAAAACGGCATAATATTCTTTGAAGAGGTCCGCGAGCCTATCCTGTGAAATCTGGCGTGCAACATTCGCGATATCGTCTTCAATGATCTCCGAGCGCCCAGAGCGTCCAGCTGCTATCAGGGCTGCGTTCAGGAGCACAAGAATGTCCCTCGGGCGATAGAGGGTCTGCTGAAGGCACTTTCTAAAACCCTCAATGCCCTGGAGGTCGCGGTGAGCTATTCGGTTCCAGACCTTGGTGTTGTTCGGGACGTCCTCAAGTTTGCGGGACGTACGAATCCGGTTGGCAACAAGATGAAGCAGGGAATTCTCGTCCCAGTGTAGGCGGAGGGTATTGCCCTCGATGTTCCGTGAGAAATCAGGATCATATGCAGATAGTGCCCGGAAGATGTTGTCCCGGATGAATACGATTCCGTGAATTTCGCTCTGAGCCTCCCGCAAGGAAGAGACCGCGGCAGCCAACCCCCCCAAGGCACCCGTTGATGCTTGAGTTGGAAGCCAGCCCTCGTCGAGCCCATCGAAGAGAAGGTTCGCCGTAGAGTTCGAGGCTCTCAGGGTCTGCTGGATCCCTGCCTCCAAGCGTCCGATGTCGAGGGATGTCGCGATGGATCCAGCGATTCCCTGGAGGCCCTCACCAGCACTGGAATGCGACTTGACCACTTCGATGCATCTGTTTAGGCCACCTTGGTAGACTAACCCGGAGTGTTTGGCCATGTACCCTCGGAGGTAGTCCTGATCTTCCCGCCTGATTAGATGGTGTCGCTGGACAAGCTCCTTGAGGACGGTGAGCAGTACGTGGGCACGCCAGACAACTCTCGAAATTGCCCGGACCGTCCGGTATTCGGAGGAGATTGCGCCAAGAACTGATTGAAATAGGAGGGCCTCATGCTCTTCTGGGTTTATCCGAACCACGATGCTGTGAGCCTGCGAGCAGAGGTGCTCGTTTGTCTTCATGCAGAGGGCTGTTTTCCCGGTGCCCCGTCGGCCAACCACGAAATTGAAGTCCCGGGTCGCGATCAGGGCGTGGTACTCCGGGGTCTCCACGAATGCACGGCTCAGAGCGCTGTCCGATTCTGCCCTCGGATCACCCAACACATTCGTCAACTCATATCTAACTCTCGCCCCGTCTACTTTCATCAGGTGTCACCTGCTGGCGCGGGCGGGTCTCCGAAGCCGCAGAACTCCACGCGATTGTCGTCCGGGTCGCTGAAGTAGATGGAGAGGGCGTTCCAGAACTTGAACTCCACCGGTCCCTCGACCTCGATTCCTTTCTGCTCGAGCGCTCTTTTCAGCCCGGGGATCCGCGCCCGCTCGGTGCCGAACGCGAAATGCATCGGGCCGCGAATGTGGGCGGCGCCGAACGAGAGGGGCCCTGCCGTGATCCCGATCCGCTGCGAGACCCCGGGCGGGCCCGCCCAGAACCATGCGAACTTCTCTCCGAGGTCATCGGGTGAAAGGCCGACGACCTCGCGGTAGAAGGCCGCCGAGCGCTTCACGTCGGCCACCACGAGGATGACCTCCGAGATCCCCCGGAGCGGAACGCCCTGGAGCGCGCCCGGAGCGCTCACAGCCCGTACTCTTTTTGCTTCCGGTACAGCGTCCGGAGCCCGATGCCCAGGACCTTGGCGGTCTTCTGCTTGTCGTAGCCGGTCGCGCGCAGCGTCTCCTCGATGGCGCGCCTCTCGATCTCCTGCATCGACATGCCCACCGTCACGTTCAGATCCTCCCCCGGGGCGGCGCGCTGCACGCGGAGCTGGATCGGGAGATCCGAGACCTCCAGCGCGCGCTTCCCCTGCGCGTAGACCACCATCTCCTCGATGGTGTTCTTCAGCTCGCGCACGTTTCCCGGCCAGTCGTACTGCATCAGACGGTCCGCGACCCCGCGGGTGATCCCCGTGACCCTGCGGCCGTGCTCCTTGTTCAGCTCCCGGACGAACGTCTCCACCAGGAGCGGAATATCCTCCTTCCGCTCCCGGAGCGCGGGCACCTCGAGCTGGATCACGCGCAGGCGGTGGTAGAGGTCCTCGCGGAATTCCCCGCGCGCGGTGAGCACGTCCAGACGCCGGTTGGTCGCGGCGATCACCCGCACGTCCACCTTCACGGTCTCGTTTCCCCCCACGCGCTCGAACTGGCGGTCTTGGAGCACGCGCAGGAGCTTGGTCTGCACGTTGGGCGCGATCTCCGAGATCTCGTCGATGAAGAGGGTGCCCTGGTCCGCCAGCTCGAAGCGGCCCTTCCGCTGCTGGTCCGCCCCGGTGAAGGAGCCCTTCTCGTGGCCGAACAGCTCGCTCTCGATGATGTTGGCCGAGAGCTCCGCGCAGTGGAGCTTCACGAAGCGCTCGCTTCGCCGCGGCGAGAGCTGATGGATGGCCTGGGCGATCAGCTCCTTTCCGGTGCCCGTCTCGCCGTAGATGAGAACGGTCGCCTTGGTGGGCGCGATCTGCACGATCTTGGAGCAGAGCTCCTGCATCACCCGGGAGTTGCCCGTGAGGTTCGGCACCTTGAGGCGCTCGTCCAGACGCTCGGTCAGGTCCGAGACGCGGCTCACGAGCTGCTGGTGGGAGAGGGCGCGCTCGACAACGGCCAGGAGCTTGGGGAGGTTCAGGGGGCGCAGCTGAAAATCGTAGGCCCCCCGCCGCATGGCGGCGGTCGCCAGCTCGAGCGATCCCTGGTCCGCAATCAGGATGACGCAGACTTCCGGATTGCGGCTCTTCGCCACCTCCAGCAGCCGCATGCCGTCCACGCGGTGGGCCCTGAGCTCGGAGATCACGAGCTCGGGCCCCGCGCCGTCCGCGACACCGGCGGTCTCGGGCGCGGGACGGTCGAGCAGGTTGAACGCCTGCTCTCCGTCCTTGGCCCAATGGACCTCGAAGCCCTTCTCGGTCAGGAACGACTCGAGCTGCTGGGTTTCGGCGGAGTCCTTGTCGACGATCAGAGCGCGGGGGCGATGCAGCAAGAAGCGTCTCCGGTTACGGGGAAAGTGATGGTAACAGAGGAGTTTACGACGAAGCGAGGCTCTTCGTCAAGCGGTGGGGGCGCGGCACTGCGGGGAGATCCCCGGCTTCGGGGATCTCCTCCGCGAACTTGAGTCTACTGCGTGTCCGGCTTCGAGCCTGGGTTGGGAAGCAGGATCACCCTCTGCATCCCCTCGTTCGGCCGGACGACCATCAGCTGCATGTCCGGTTTGGCGTCCGGATTCGGCAAGAGAACCAGCCTCTGCATCCCCTCGTTCGGCCGGACGACCATGAGCTGCACGTCGGAATCGAGATACTGCGCCCGGCGCTGTTGCGCTCCGGCTCGAGGACTCTGTGCCACCACGACGTCCCGCTCGGAAATCTGGGTGACGTGGTAGCGCTTCGCCGCCGCGATTCGGGCGTTCCCGTTCTTCGCGGCGTACGCCGGCGCCGATACCACGAGTGACGCGCAGAGAACCGATCCGATCACCCACGTAATCTTTTCCTTCTTCATGGCACTCACACCTCCTACGAGGCCGCCCGAGGCGGCCCGCGTGACCCCTAGGTCGTGCATGCCCCGTGCCGCCTCGCCACCACCCGCGCCGCGCGACACATCCGCGGTTCCCGGGGCTCGCCGTGTACAGCATGGTCCACGCGGGTGCAGAAAGCGGCCGCCGCCACGCGGACATTCACGTAGGCGTCTCGGACACCCCGAACGAAAGCCCCCGGCAGCGCTCGCCGCCGGGGGCTCGACTCACTCGAAATCAGGGAACGCTAGCCGGCTTTCATCCTGCGCCCCGAATCCTGGGATCGGAGCGGCTCCGTGATGATTACCTTGATGCCCGAGATCGTCTTGGTGACCACGTTCCGGACCTGATCCACGGCCGTCGCGCTGATCTCTCCCGCGCCGATCAACGCGCCCGAAGCCGCCGCCGAAGCGGCCTGCTCCGCGGTCACCCCGACGTCGCGGGCTCCCTTGATCGCTCCCTCGACCGCGCTCTTGGCGGTGCGGCCGGCATCGGCGCCCACGTCCGCCGAGCCCTTCACCAGGGCCGCGGAGGTCGCGAGCACCGCATCCACGCCCGTCTGCCCCACCTGCTTGGCCCCGCGTAGAGCACCGACCATGATGGAGCCGGCGGCCGACTCCACCTCGCCGCCCACCAGGGCCACCCCGCGAATCGTTCCGACGATCGTGTCCGTGACCAGATTCCGAAGCTCCGCTCCGGTCGCGCGCGTCCCCTGCAGCGCGTGGGTCACGACGTTGCTGGTCGCGTCTACGATCGCGCCGCCCACGTCGCCGACACCGCCGATCGTCTGGGTGACGTACTCCTGCGCCTCCGTGACGAGATGCTTCTTCTCTCTGTCCGTCATGGCATGCCTCCTTGATCTGAGGGACGCGATGGGCGCGCCCCTTCTCAGAGGCTCTTTTGTGCATGGCACATGCCACGCAGCCCTCGTATGGGTAACCTCGTAGGAATGAACGCGATGGACGGGCGACTGCGGGCTTCTGCGGATGCGGTGGGCGCCGGGGGAACGTCCCGGCTCGTACAAAGGTGCGGGGCTACGTCAACGCGTCGGCCACGTTGATGCCGTATTCCTCGGGGTTCAGCGCGGAGACGATGCCCACCGTGTAGGTGTCGCTTCCCTGCTCGCGGTGGGTCAGGTCCATGATCGCGCCGCTCACGTGCTTCCGATCGCGATCGGCCACGATCTTGACCTTGGGGCGGAAGATGTCGTTGCTGTTGTGCTCGGTGACGACGCCGATCTCGTTGGTGTCGAGGAGCACGACCGTGCCGGCGGGATACATCCCGACCGTGTTCACGAACGCCTTGATGAGCAGAGGGTCGAACTTCTCCTTGTTCGCGACCAACATGTGGTGGAGCGCCTCGTAGGGCGTGAACGGCGTCTTCCGGTAGGAGCGGTGGGCGGTCATCGCGTCGAAGCAGTCCGCGATCGCCACGATCCTACTGAAGAGCGACATGGCGAGATGATCCCCCAGCTTGGGATAGCCGCTTCCGTCGATGTTCAGGTGGTGCTCGAAGGCCACGATCATCGCGCGGAGCGCGAGCTCGTTCAGGCCGCGAAGCTTCGAGATCATCTTCACGCCCTGGACGGGGTGATCGGTCATGAGCTTCCATTCCTCGGCCGTGAGCTTGCCCGGCTTGTTGAGCACCCACCCCGGAATGGTCGCCTTCCCCAGATCGTGGAGAATGGCCGCCACGCCCAGCTCCCCGAGCATCTTCTTGGAGAGACCGAGGCGCTGGCCGAGCGAGATCGAGAGAATCGAGACGTTCACGCAATGCTGGAACGTGTATTCGTCGTGGTTCTTGATCGCGGTCAGCCCGATGAGCGAGAACTCCTCGTTCAGGATCAGGTCGACGATCGATTGGACCGCCCGCTTCGCCTTGCGCAGGTCCACCGGCCGCTTGTCGCGCGCGCTGAGCATCACCGTCTTGGTCGACTCGATGGCGCGGTAGAACGTCCGCTTCGCCACTTTCCGCGAGTCCCGCGCCTCCTCGACGTTGATGGAGCCGCTCTGCGGGACCACCGTGCGGAGCGGCACCAGGTGCTCGACGGAGAGCTTGGTGAGGGATCCGCTGAAGTCCTCGTAGGGATCGGACGCCTTCACGTCCACGTCCAGGAACAGCCGCACGAACTTCTTCACCTCCGGGGGCGTGACCTTGCCCGCGAACGCGAAGCCCGAGAGGCCGCGATTACGGAACTCGTCGATCAGGTACTGGTAGCTGGCGTAGCTCGAGCCGTCGAGCTTCAGCCGGCCCTGGTTGATATAGAGGAAGTCCCCGACCGCCTGGAGCTTGAACTCCCCCTCGGCGGTGTAGAGCTGGTCCACCGTCTCGATGAAATTGACGAGCGGCCCGTGGAAGGCCACGTTCCCGACGTCGTGGATCCTGGCGGTCTTGAGCAGCACGCAGAGCTGCATCGCGAGGTTTCGCCCCTGGACCAGGATGCGCTGCGTGGACGGATCCTGCCCGGACGGAACCGGGGTGCGCGTCGCCGGCCCGCTCATGACTTGCCCTCGGCCGGCGTGGAATCCGGAACCGGCGGATCATCGTCCATCTCGTCCCCGCGCCGCGCGGCTTTTCCGGTAGCGGCCGCAGTGCGGACCGTCTCCAGCGCCGCCTCGACGGCCTTCCGGACCGGCTCGCGCTTGCTGACCAGCTCACGGTTCAGCACCTCGATCGCCTTGGGTGTGCCGAGCCACGCCAGCGTCAGGGCCGAATTCATGCGCTCCTCCTCGTTCGCCCCCCGAAAGAGGCCGCCCTTCGTGAGCATCTCACTCAGCCGCGGTACGAAAGAATCCGACCCGCACTTGCCCAGCGCCTCGAAGAAGACGCGCCGCTCCGCCTGATCCCGCCGCGCGAACTCCGGCGCCGAGATCGCCCCCCAGATGCTCTGGGCCGCGCGGTCGTCCCGCCTCTGGGCCAGCGTGAGCGCAGCCTGAACGCGAACCGTGGCGTCGGGATCGCGGAACGCCGAGATGAGGAACGCCCGGCTGGTCGCGCTCTCGATGTTGCCCAGCGCGCGGACCGCTTCCTTCCGGACGCGCACGTCCTCGTGGTGGAGCGCCCGATCCAGGGCTCGCTCCACGCCTTGGTGCGCGATCCGGCCGAGCACATAGACCACGTTCCGAATGACGTACCACCGCGGATCTCCAAGGCGGGATATGAGAACATCCACGTCGTCCTTGCAGGAAATCGCAAGCGCCTCACAGAGGGCGCGGCGGTGCTTCATGTGGTTGACCTGGCCCAGGAGATCGCAGATCGCGCCCGCGGCCGACGCGCCGATCTGCACGAGGAAGTTGGTGAGGAGCCCCGGATCCAGCTCGGGGTGCGCGTTCAGGATCGGCGCGAACTGCCCGAGGAAGCTGGGCCGGCCGATCTCGCGAATGACCTGCTCGGCCAGCCCGCGGAATTCGTTGTGGGTCTCGGCCCGCTGCGCGGCGATCGTCCGCAGGCGCGAGAGCAGGTGGTTCGCGCGGGCCAGGTCGCCCTCCTCGAGCGCCAGCTCGATGAATTTCTGGAACGCGGAGGCGGATTCGAGGAAGCTGGTCGGCTCCTCCTCGGAAGACAGGATCGCGGCCACGATCTCCAGCACCTCGTTCAGGAGCGGCCGCGCCTCCTCCACCCCGATCGAGTCGCGAAGCTGCTTCGATTCCTGCTCGCTCAGGGCGAACTGGACGCCGATGGACTCGTCCCAGGAGGCCTTGATCGGCGCCTTCGGGTTCCAGTCATCGGAGCGCTCCAGAACCGACTCGCCCGAGGCCGTGACCGGCGCCTCCTCCACCGCCGCGGAAGACGAGGGCCAGGGAATCCCGCCCTCGATCGCGCCCTCCTCCGGCTCGTAATCCTTGGCGGAGCCGCTCTCGTCCACGATCTCGTCGATGGAGATGTGGACGTACTCGATGTGGCGGAAATCACGCTCCCAGAGGAGCGTGACCACGTCGTCCTGCCCCTGGCTCGGATCGGTCGCCTTCTTCAGCACCTCCAGAAGGCCCCTCAATTCCTGTGGCTCGAGCCCTTCGCGGAAGGTGATCTGGCGAACCCCGTCCGTGAAGAACCGGAACGCCAGCGACTCCTCGCGCGCGGCGTTGTGGTAGACCGAGTAGTCCTCGAACAGGAGGTCGAACTGCTGCACGTTCAGGACGATGTCGCCGATTTCCTTCAAGCAGGACCAGGTCCTGGCCTCGAGATCGCTCTGGAATTTGTGGAGGGTGGGATTGTTGGGCATGTACATCCGGTAGGCCTTGAGGGTGCGCACCAGGGCCTGGATCCAGTCCGCCACGCGCTTCACATCGAGCGCGAGCACCTGGTCGCCGATCTTCTCGGCTTTCTCCTCGGGGGAGGCTTTCTTGGCGGTCCCTGGTTGAGCCATACGCATCAAAATTCGGCCCGCTCGGACCAGAACTTGACGAGTTTGTGTTAGGGGCGGATGTCGATTTTGCGGGCTGAATCGCTTGCGTAGCTTTCGGTTCCGATTTTCAGAACATGGGCCTCGCGGATCTGGTTCAAGACCTTGCGGTCATGGGTCAGCAGAACGACCTGGATATCCTTCGCCAGGTCTTCCAGGTACGCGAGCAGGGTCCCCCTGCGATCCTCGTCGAAGTGGGCCGTGGGGTCGTCCAGCACGAGGGGAAGCGGCTCCCGGGCCGCCAGCTCCTGCGCCAGCGCGGCCCTCAGGCAGAAGTAGAAGGCATCCCGCGTCCCGCGGCTCATGGACTCCACGCCGACCTCCCGCGTTCCATCCAGGCCCACGGTCGGGTTCAGCTCGGAGTCGAGCGTCACCTTCGTATAGCGGCCGCGGGTCAGCTGGGTCAGCGACTTGGCGGCGGTCTGGGCCAGCCGGGCCACGTGCTCCTTTTGATAGTCTTGCACGGACTCACGCAGGACCTCGAGGGCCAGGATCAGAGCGTCCCGCTGGCGCTGCTCCCGCTCCAGGGCTTCCTCCTCGGCCGCGATCTGCTCGGAGAGCCCCTCCACGTTCTCGGCATCCGCGTCGGCTCCGCCGGACCGGCGCAGGAGGCGCTCCAGCGCTTCCTGCTCCGCATCGATCTTGGTCCGGATCCCGGTCAGCTCGCGCTTCAGGCGATCCGAGGCTTCGGCCGCGCTCACCGGATCCTCCTTGAACGGGGTCAGGAACGGGGTCTGCCCCACCAGGAACCGCTCCTTCGCCCGAAGGGCGTTCACGGCCTCATCGATCTCCCGCGATTCCGCCTCCAGCCGCTCGGGAATGGGCAGCGACTGCACCACCGCCGCGTGCTCGCGGCGTTCGTTCTCCAGCTCGCGCAGCGACTTGAGATCCGCAATGACGGTCTCGACGGAGCGTCCCTTGAGATAGGGGTTCGCGCGGATCTCGATCACGTCGAGCTCCTGCTTCAGGGTCTTCATGTTCTCCTCGGCGACCCGCACCTTCGCCTCCGCGAGCGCGCGGCCCCGCTCCGCGCTGTGCCCGAAGAGCCGCATCGCGATCATGCCCGCGGCCGCGCCGAGCACGCCTCCGATCCCGGCGGCGACGGCGGACTTGGAGGCCGCATAGCCGAGGAATCCCAGGGCCGCGCCCACGGCCAGCCCCATCAGGAGC
>Ga0137398_10000285_pt1 | contig 16844 bp, 12 predicted proteins | sample czorhiz216metaG_FD_106659 | JGI IMG/M metagenome (GOLD analysis project Ga0137398, IMG submission 106659) | Vadose zone soil microbial communities from Angelo Coast Range Reserve, California, USA - czorhiz2.16 metaG | ecosystem: Environmental > Terrestrial > Soil > Vadose zone | place: USA...
GAGACCATTCCCGAGTCGACCCAGAGGTGGCTCGCGCGCGTCGCGCCGAGCGTGCCCGTCCTCCGCCTCCGGCGGACCCTGCGCGGTGTCGCGCCGCTCGGCGGGACCGGCCCCCCGGATGCGCTCGCGCCCGACGCCCGGGTCGCGGTCGTCTCGGGCATCGGAACGCCCGGGCGGCTGGACCGGTTCCTCCGCGCCGCGGGCGCTACGGTTCTCTCCCACGCGGCGTTCCCGGACCACGCGCGGTGGAGCGCCTCCTCGCTCCGCCCCGCGCTCGCGCGGGCACGGCGCGACCGCCCGGAGATGATCCTCATCACGGAAAAAGACGAGCTGCGCTGGCCCCCGGGGCTCAATCTAGATGTCCCCATCCTGGTGATCCGGACCGGCCTCGACCCGCTGGACCCGGTCGAGGAAGCGCTCCGCCCCATGCATGAGGCGGTGGCCCGCCCCGCGTCGATCGTCTAGGCTCTGCCGATGAAGCCATCCTCCGGCAGGCTGGAAAGCGATGTCCTGGTGGTGGGAAGCGGGATCGCCGGCCTCTGCGTCGCCCTCCACGCGGCCCAGTTCGCGCGCGTGCTGATCGTGACCAAACGGGAAGGTCACGAGTCCAACAGCAACTACGCGCAGGGCGGGATCGCCGCGGCGCTGGGCGAGGACGACCGGCTGGAGCTGCACGAGCGCGACACGCTGGTCTGCGGGGCCGGCCTCTGCGATCCCGAATCGGTGCGCGTGCTGGTCGAGGAGGGCGCGGGGGAGATCGCGCACCTGGTCTCCCTGGGGGTCCGCTTCGATCGCGATCCCAGGGCTCCCGGCACGCTCGCGCTCGGGCGCGAGGGCGGGCACTCGAGGCGCCGGATCGTGCACGCGAAGGACCGCACGGGCCGCGAGGTCGAGACCAAGCTCCTGAAGCTCGCGCTGGCCCACCCCAAGATCTCGATTCTCGAGAATCACATCATGGTGGACCTGATCCTGGCCTCGCGGCACCTCGAGGGGAAGAGGACCTCGCCGCAGCGCGATCGCGTCTGGGGGGCGTACGTCCTGGACCGCGCCTCCGGGAGAATCCGCCCCTGCGCGGCGCGCGCCACGGTGCTCGCCACCGGAGGCGCCGGGAAGGCCTACCTCTACACCACGAACCCGGACATCGCGACGGGGGACGGGCTGGCCGCCGCGTTTCGGGCGGGCGCGACCGTGGCCAACCTCGAGTTCGTCCAATTCCACCCGACGTGTCTCTTCCATCCCGAGGCCAAATCCTTCCTGATCTCCGAGGCGGTCCGCGGCGAAGGGGCGAAGCTCCTGACCGCCGACGGAAAGCCGTTCATGCACCGCTACCACAAGCTCGGCGATCTGGCGCCGCGGGACATCGTGGCGCGCGCCATCGACTCGGAGATGAAGCGGCGCGGGGACAAGTTCGTGCTGCTGGATCTGGCGCGGCTCGGAAAGAGGCTCCTGAAGAAGCGCTTCCCGCACATCACGAGCCGCGTGCTCGCCTTCGGGTTCGACGTCTTCCACGAGCCGATCCCGGTCGTGCCCGCGGCCCACTACGTTTGCGGGGGCGTTGTGACGGACCTGGACGGGCGCACCGGGATCCCGGGCCTCTACGCTTGCGGCGAGGTGGCGTGCACGGGCGTCCACGGCGCGAACCGTCTCGCGTCGAACTCGCTCCTGGAAGCCCTGGTGTTCGCGCGGCGGTCGGGGCGCGCGGTGCTGCAGCAGCTCCTCGAAGAGGGGCGCGGCCGGCCGCCGAGGCTTCCCGCCTGGCGCACCCACGGCGCCGTCACGCCCAAGGAGCAGGTGATCTTCGACCACAATTGGGATGCGCTCCGGCGCGTCCTATGGGACTATATGGGCATCGTCCGGAGCGATGAGCGGCTGAAGCGAGCGGCCACGATGGTCGGCGTGCTGCGCGACCAGATCGAGCGGGATTACTGGCGGTACCGCCTCGACAGCGATCTGGTCGAGCTCCGCAATATTGGCCTCGTAGCGGACCTCATGGTCTTGAGCGCGCTTCGTCGCAAGGAGAGCCGGGGCCTGCACTACAACGTGGACCACCCCCGGACCCTCGACCGTTTTCGCAGGGACACCATGCTCACCCGCCGGGACGTTCGCTGACATGGCCGCCGATCTGGAAAACGCGATCCTGGACGTGGCGCAGAAGTACGGGCGCTACAAGCCGAACGCCTACCGGTTCACGCTCGATGCCGTGGGATTCACCGTCCAGGGGCTGAGCGAGGTCCGCCACGTCCGCGGCGAGGAGCTTCTGGAAGGGATCCGGCGCCTGGCCATCGATCGGTTCGGCCCCATGGCCAAGACCGTCTTCGAGCAGTGGGGCGTCCTCGAGACCGAGGACTTCGGAAGAATCGTCTTTCAGCTGGTCGACGAGGGGCTCCTGGGCAAGACCGAGCAGGACAAGCTGAGCGACTTCTCCCGGGGCTACGACTTCAACGAGGCCTTCGTGCGAAACTACGACTGGCTCGGGCGCATCGGCAGCACGAGCGATCCGGCCATCTGACATGGGCCCGCTTCGGCTTCGTTCCGCGTGAGCCGCGAGAGCGTCTCCCTTCGCCTCCTCGGATACCTGCGCCCCTACCGGGGGCGCCTGATCCTCACGGCGCTCCTCATGTTCGGGTTCGCGCTCTCGAGCGGGATCACGATCGGGATGATCTCGCCCTTCGTGAAGGTCCTGTTCACGCCTCATCCGGCGACCGTCAGCGCTCCCGCCGGGGCCACGGAGGCTCTGATCGGGGCGGTGACCGGCGGATCCTCCGGCGGCGCCAACGCCGCGCTCCCGGCGGGGAAGGGCATCGCGGCGCGAACGACCGCGTGGAAGCAGTCGCTCCGGACCTGGTTCGAGCACTTCTTCCTGACGGGCGACCCGCTTCGCTCGCTCACGCGGATCTGCCTGGCGCTCCTGGTCGTGTTCCTGGTCAAGAACGTCTTCGACTACCTCACGAACGTGCTCACCGTCTGGGTGGAGCAGGCGGTCGTTCGCGACCTCAGAAACCAGCTCTACGCGCACCTCCACGATCTCTCGCTCTCCTTCTTCCACACCCGGCGCACCGGGGCCCTCCTCTCCCGGCTGACGAACGACATCGCGCTCGTCCGGGGCGCTCTGGCGGCGGGCTTCAGCAATCTCATCAAGAGCGCCCTGCTCCTCGCGGTATGCCTGTTCTGGATCTTCTGGACCTCCTGGCGCCTGGCGCTCCTCTCCCTCGTCGTGATCCCGCCCTCGCTCTGGCTCATCGTCTTCCTCGGGAAGAAGCTCCGGCGACGGAGCACGATCACGCAGGAGCGGATGGCCGATCTGAACGCGATCCTGTCGGAGACGCTGGGCGGCATCCGCGTCGTGAAGGCGTTCTCGATGGAGGAGTTCGAGAAACGCCGCTTCGCCGCCTCCGCCAACGACTACTTCCGCGCCTTCGTGAAGCAGCGGAGGATCGGGGCCATGGCCGGACCCGTCTCGGAGTACCTGGGCGTCGTCGCGGCCACCGCCGTGCTCTGGTACGGCGGGCACGAGATCCTCCTCCAGCGCGCGCTCGAGCCTCAGCAGTTCTTCATCTTTCTCTTCGCCATGCTGCAGCTCATGAGCCCGCTCAAGTCCCTGAGCAACGTGAACGCCACGCTGCAGGAGGGACTCGCCGCCGCGGTCCGCATCTTCGGCATCCTGGACACGAAGCCCGCGATCGTGAGCCGTCCGGACGCGCGTCCCTGCTCGGGCATCCGGAGCGGGATCGAGTTCGAGGGCGTGAGCTTCCGGTACGGGAACGGCCCCGACGTGCTTCGCGAGGTCTCCTTCTCGGTGCGCGCGGGCGAGGTGGTGGCGCTCGTGGGACCGAGCGGGGCCGGGAAGTCGACCCTCGTGGACCTGGTCGCGCGCTTCTACGATCCGACCGGGGGGAGGATCCTCCTCGACGGGATCGACCTGCGGGATTACGAGGTGGGCTCGCTGCGGCGGATGATGGGCATCGTCACGCAGGATCCGCTCCTCTTCAACGACACGGTCGCGCGGAACATCGCGTACGGCATCACCGACGCTGATCCGGGGTCCATCCACCGGGCGGCGCTCGCCGCCAACGCCGACCACTTCATCCGGGAGATGCCCTCCGGCTACGAGACCAAGGTCGGAGAGCGGGGGATGCGTCTCTCCGGGGGCGAACGGCAGCGGGTGGCGATCGCGCGGGCGATCTTCAAGAATCCGGCGCTTCTTCTCCTGGACGAGGCCACGTCGAACCTCGACTCGGAGTCCGAGCTCCTGGTCCAGGAAGCGCTGGAGGTTCTCTTCCGGGGCAGGACGGTGTTCGTCATCGCGCATCGTCTGTCGACCATCCAGCGGGCCGACCGCATTCTGGTCCTGGATCAGGGGCGAATCGTGGAGACCGGGACGCACGCGGAGTTGGTGATGCGCCCCGGCCTCTACCAGAAGCTCCACCGGCTCCAGTTCCGGCTCGCGGAGAGCGACGCGCGGGCCGCGCTCTCGGGGATCCCCGGTGCGCTCGCCGCGGACCAGGCGGGCTAGCCGATGCCGCATGGCGCGGCGGCGGTCGTCCGGTTCTCCTCGCTGGGCGACGTTCTCCTGGCCGCCCATGTTCCGGTCTTCCTCAAGCGCGAGGAGCCGGCGCGCCGCGTCCTCTTCGTCACGAAGGAGGGCTACGCCGACCTCCTCCGCGGCCACCCCCACATCGACCGCGTCCACGCGCTGAGCGACGGGGCCTTCGGAGCCCTGATCGCCGCCATGCGTGAGGACGGCGTGGAGGAGATCGTGGACCTCCACCGCAACTGGCGCTCCTCGCGCGTGCGCGCGGCGCTCCCCGGAGCGAAGAGCCTTCTTACGCCGAAGTACGCCCTGCGGCGAAGACTCTGGGTGTATGCCCGCTGGCTTCATCCCCGGCCCGTTCCCCCGCTTCTGCGGACCTACCGGGAGCTTGCCGGCCTCGATCCTGCCTCCGCCCTCACGCCCTGGCTTCTCCGCGCGCTCTCGGACGCCGAGCGCGGTCGGGGCCTGGAGCGTCTCGGGACCGAGTCCCGGACGCGCGGCTTCGTCCTGCTGGGCGCGGGCGCGCGCTGGGGGACCAAGCGATGGCCCGCCGCGCATTTCGTTCGGCTCGCGGAGGGGATCGAGCGCGAGCGCGGGCTTCGCGCGCGCTTCGCGCTCCCGCCCGGCGAGCCCGTGGCGCCCGAGATCGAGCGCCATCTCGCCTCGCGAGGCGAGGGTCCGCTCTCCCTTCCGTTCCGCGAGCTGGCCGCGGCGGCCTCCCACGCGCTCGCGATCGTATCCAACGACTCGGCCGTGCTCCACCTGGGCCCCGCGCTCGGCGTTCCGGCCGTCGGCATCTTCGGGGGCACCGTTCCCGAGTTCGGGTTCGCGCGCCAGGGGCCGCGCGACGAGGTGGCGGAGATCCGGCTCGGGTGCCGGCCGTGCGGCGTGCACGGGCGGTCCCGCTGCCCTCTGGGCCACCACGCCTGCATGCGGGATCTCGCGCCGGACCTCGCGTACGCGGCGCTCGCGCGCGCGCTGGACCGGGTCGCGTGAGCGAGCGCGTCCTCATCACGAGCGCCGATCCCGGGGGGCTGGCGCGCACGGTCGAGGGCCTGATCCAGGAGCCGTTTCCCTGGTGCCGTCTGGACGCGCCGGGATTCGATCAGGCCACGATCTGGTTCTGCGCGGGCGCGCCGCCGGAATCGCCGCTCCGGCTTCCCAACCTTCGCTGGATCCAGAGCGGATGGGCCGGGGTGGACAACTGGTTCCTCCGGACCGAGTGGACGGGAGACGTCGCGCTCACGCGCACGGTCGGCGATTTCCCGCAGCGCATCGCCCAGTATGTCCTCGGGTATCTCCTCGCGCGATCCCTGCGGGTGGACGAGGCGCTTCGGGTGATGGCGGAGCGGAGCTGGAAGCGCTGGACGCCCGGATCCTTGGCCGGGAAGAACCTGCTCGTGGCCGGCATGGGGGCGATCGGCGCCGAAGTGGCCGCGACGGCCCGCGCGTTCGGGATGCACGCGGCCGGCGTGACGCGGCGGGGCTCGACCGGAGATTCCGGAGGGATGGAGCTTCCCGAGCTTCTCGCTTGGGCCGACGTGGTCGTGAATCTGCTCCCGCTCACCCCGGAGACGGAGTCCTTCTGGAACGCGGAGCGGTTCGGCCGGATGAAGCCGGGGTCCACGTTCGTGAACGTCTCGCGCGGCGGGACCGTGGACGAGACGGCGCTCCTCCGCGCGCTCGGGCGGGGGCGCCCGGGGTTCGCGATCCTGGATGTCTTCCGCGAGGAGCCGCTGCCCGCCGAGCATCCGCTCCGCGGACGCGACGACGTGTGGATCACGCCGCACCTGGCGGGCGTCAGCACGATCGAGCCTCTCGCGGTCGAGTTCGCGGAGAATTGGCGGCGTTTCCGCGCGGGCGAGCCGCTCCAGAATCTCGTGGACCGGGCGCGCGGTTACTAGAATAATCCAGCCGGACGACGTGACGAAGCGAAGCCGAGAGGAGAACTCCCCGTGACCCTGGAAACCGCCACGCGAACGCCTGTGAAAACCGACCGGATGTGGGCCATCGAGAAGTCGAAACCCGAGCCGGGGCTCTGGCGCATCCAGGCGCCGATCCCCACCGGGGGGCCCAAGGACGTCCGGATCCGCGTCACCGCGTTCGCGATCTGCGGCACCGATCTCCACATCGTGGACTGGGACCGCTGGGCGGCCTCGCGCATCAAGCCGCCGCTCGTCTTCGGGCACGAGTTCACCGGCGTCGTGGAATCGATCGGCGCCGAGGTGAAGGCGGTGAAGCCGGGGGACCGGGTCACCGGCGAGACCCACATCTACGACGGCCTCTGCTACGCCTGCCGCCGCGGGCTCCAGCACCTGTGCGAGAACGTCTCGATCCTGGGCGTGGATCGCCAGGGGGCCTTCGCGGACTACGTGGTCCTGCCCGAGCAGAACGTCTGGAAGCTGCATCCCGACATCCCCGAGGAGATCGCGGCCATCCACGATCCGCTGGGGAACGCGGTGCACACGGCGCTCGCGGGGCCGGTGGCGGGCCTTCGCTTCTCGGTGTTCGGCTGCGGACCGATCGGCTGCTTCGCGGTGGGGGTGTTGAAGGCCGCGGGCGCCGCGTGGGTGGCGGCGGTGGACAAGAATCCCCTCAGGCTGGAGCTGGCGGAGCGCATGGGCGCGGACCTGCTCCTGAACGTGGAGCGGGAGCCCGTGGTGAAGCGCATCCTCGAGGCCACGCACGGACGCGGCGTGGACGGGATGCTCGAGATGTCGGGGCACCCGGGCGCGTTCCGCGACGGGTTCGAGTCCCTGGCGAACGGGGGGCGCGTGTCCCTCCTCGGCATTCCCAGCAAGCCGCTCGAGATCGACGTCGCCAAGGAGATCATCTTCCGCGGCGCCCAGGTGCAGGGCATCAACGGAAGGCTCATCTTCGACACGTGGTACAAGATGGAAGCACTTCTCCTGAGCGGGAAGCTGGACGTCCGCCCTGTGCTCACCCACGTGCTCGGCTGGTCCGATTTCGAGGAGGCGGTGGAGCTGCAGCGCTCGGGCAGGGCCGGGAAGATCGTGCTGAAGCGGGACCATTCGTGAGCGCCGGCCCGGTGACCGAGAGCCCGCTCCAGTACCTCGACGAGATCCTCCTCGAGCTCCGCCGCGACGGGCTCTACCGCAACCTGCGCGAGCTCGAAGGCGAGCAGCTCCCGCGCGCGCGATTCGACGGCCACGAGGTCATCAACCTCTCCTCGAACAACTATTTGGGCCTCACCACCCATCCCAAGCTCCGCGAGGCGGCGCTCCGCGCGGTGCGGGAGCTGGGCGTGGGGTCCGGCTCGGTCCGCACCATCGCGGGGACCATGAACCTCCACATGGAGCTGGAGCGGCGCATCGCGGCGTTCAAGAAGACCGAGGCCGCCGTGGTCTTCCAGAGCGGGTTCGCCGCGAACGCGGGCACGGTGGCGGCCCTGCTGGGAAAGGGCGATCTCATTCTCTCCGACGAGCTGAATCACGCCAGCATCATCGACGGCGCGAGGCTCAGCCGGGCCGAGATCCGCGTGTTCCCCCATCGCGACACCGAAACTCTGGGGCGGCTGCTCGAGGAAACCAAAGCGGTGAAGCGCCGCCTCGTCATCACCGACGGCGTCTTCAGCATGGACGGGGACATTGCGCCCCTGCCCGGGATCGCGGCGCTCGCCCGGGCGCACGGCGCCATCATGATGATCGACGACGCGCACGCGAGCGGGGTCCTGGGCCGCGCGGGGCGGGGCACGGTGGACCATTACGACATCCACGGCCAGGTGGACATCCAGGTGGGAACGCTCTCCAAGGCGATCGGCGTTCTGGGGGGCTACGTCTGCGGGTCGAAGAGTCTCATCGAGTACCTCTACCACCGCGCGCGTCCCTTCCTCTTCAGCACGTCCCACCCTCCGGCCGTCGCGGCGGCGTGTCTTGCGGCGTTCGACGTCCTCGAGGGGGAGCCCGAGCGGATCGAGCGGCTCTGGACGAACACGAAGCGGTTCAAGGCGGGCCTGAAGAGGCTCCAGTTCGACACCGGGCTGAGCGAGACGCCGATCACGCCGATCCTGGTCGGGGAAGCGGATCTCGCGATGCGATTCTCCGACCGGCTCTTCGAGCGCGGCGTCTTCGCGCAGGGGATCGGATTCCCCACCGTGGCGAAGGGAAGAGCCCGCCTCCGCACCATCGTCACCGCCACGCACTCCGATGAGGATCTGGATCGGGCGCTCTCCATCCTGGGAGACGTCGGCCGCGAGCTGGGCGTCATTCCCTAGGGCGCGGCCCCGTGGCGCGCCCGCTTCTCGTCCGTCTTCCCAACTGGCTCGGTGATCTCGTCCAGGCGCTGCCCGTCGTCCGGGCCGCGGCGGGGGACCCCGCGCGTCCCGCCGTGTTCGTGGGCCCCCCGGCGTTCGCCCCACTCCTGAAGCCGAGGTTTCCTTCCGCCGTCTACATTCCATGGGCCCGGGAGCGGCGCTTCGGCGCCGTGGGTGAGATCCGCCGCCACGCCCCGGGGTCCGCGCTCCTCCTGACCGACTCCCTTTCCTCGGCTCTTCTCGTGGCGCTCGCCGGTGTTCCCGAGCGGGTGGGCTACGCCGCCGAATTCCGGGCCGGGCTGCTCACGCGCCGCGTGCGGCGCGAGGCGCCCGCGCGATCGCGGCCGCGCGTCGAGGAATACGCAGCGCTCGCTCGCGCCGCGGGCCTCCCGGTACCGGACGCGCCGCCCAGGGTGGAGGCCCTGGAGGAGGAGCGGCGCCGCGCGGCCTCGGTCCTCGCGGAGCGCGGGTTCGGGGGCGGGCGCTACGCGGTGATCGCCCCGGGCGCAAGCTACGGGCCCGCGAAGCGGTGGGATCCCGAGAATTTCGCGCGGCTGGCGACGGCGCTGGCCGGAGGCGACGGCACGCGGTCGGTGCTCGTGGGGTCCCGGGAGGACGCCGCGTCGGCCTCCAGGGTCGCGAGCCTCGCGGGCGCCGCGGCGCTCGACCTCACGGGGGCGACCGATCTTCCCGCGCTCGCGGGGCTCCTGGCCGGATCGGTCCTCGCCGCCTCGAACGACTCCGGCGTGATGCACCTCGCGGCGGCGCTCCAGATTCCTACGGTGGCGGTGTTCGGCTCCACGAGCCCGGTCTGGAGCGGCGCCCCGGCGCCCTGGGTACGCGCCCTCTACGCGGCGTATCCCTGCTCTCCGTGCTATCGGCGCACGTGTCCGATCGGATACAGGTGTCTTCGCTCCATCGAGGCGTCGCGCGCGATCGACGCGGCCCGAGATCTGCTCCGGGCCGCGCGCTGAGGCGGGAACCCTAGCGGGCGGTCTTCCGGAAGCTCGTCCCGTCGCTCTGGTAGTCGAAGCGGCGGACGAACGCGGACACGGTGGCCGGGGGCACGACTCCCTCGCGGGAGAGTGCTCGGAGCTCGGTGGGGTAGGCGCCCCGGATCGAGCGGTAGACCTCGAGCGCGAGCAGCAGGCGCTGGGAGTCGTCGAGCGTCGAGCTCATCGCCGGAGCGTGCCGGACCGCGCGCTCGGCCTGGGCGTAGAGGAGGGGCGTTCCCAGCCTCCCGATCGCGAGCGAGCCGAGGAGGATGACCGCCGCCACCGGGAGCGCCATGCTGCGGCGCGGAGGCGCCACGGCTTGCTTGACGATCGGCGTGACCTTGGCGGCTGCGGTGGCCCCCAGCGAGACCTCGACCACGCCCAGGTCCAGGAGATGGTGCAGAGCCTCGTAGACCTCGAACTCCACCAGCTTCGACTGGGCCGCGATGTCCCGCAGCGGCTTCAGTCCATCCACCAGAGGCAGCACCCGCTGCTCCTGCGTCGTCATGTCCTTGGGAGGCATCGCGAGCGCCTTGGGGCGCAGGACCATGGCGGGGGACGAGAGGACCTGCTTGTAGCGCACGATCTCGTCCAGCCGGCGCATGGACTCCATGAGCAGCCCTTCGGTGTTCAGGCGCACGTTGGCCGCGAACTTCGGGACCGTCCGCCCGTCTCCCGAGAAATGATACGTGCCCTGCTTCCAGGTCAGGAGCTGGTGCATCGTGTCCTGGATCTGGTCCTGGATCGCGACCGCCAGGCTCTCGCTCGTGAGGTAGTTCCCGCTCAGCAGCACGTCGGTCAGCTCCCGGCGGCTCTCGGACTCGATCGTCTCGATCTGCTTGAGCTGCGAGTCCGTGATGTGGCCGGTCTGGACGAGGAAGGCCTTGAGCGGGTCGCGGGCGTTCCGGCGCCGGTCCCGGGTGGAGACCACGCGGCCGCCGTCGAAGAAGATCACGGCCACGTCGCTCCCGGAGGTGAGCTTCAGCACCCCGGACTTCTGCTGGACGGCGATCAGCTGGAGGATCTCGGGAAGGCTGAAGTCGTCGAGGTTGCCCTGGAGCGCCATTATCCGCGTCCCCCCTCGGCTCTCGCGCCCGCCGCGGGCCGCGCCGAGGGCCGCCCCATGGATGGCGTGATGCCGGGCGCCTTGTCGGTCGTCTTCGCGTAGTAGCGCGCCACGGTGATCAGGTACGTGAGCGCGAAGAGCAGCGTCAGGGGAATCCTCTTGGACCAGCCGCCCGAAGCGACCGGGAGGACGTCGGTCGAGGGGATCAGCGCGCCGTTTCCGATCACCAGCACCGCGGCGCCGACCAGGATCAGGATCGCCACGAAGCCGCTCAGGCTCGCGCCGCGCAGCATCTGCCCCGCGCCCGGAAGAAGGAACGTGGTGGCCGTCTCCCAGAAGGTCCGGCGCCGGGCCGCCCGGCTCCCGCGTCCCGTGAGGAGAAGGCGGGTGAATTCCATCGACTTCAAGTCTTTCACCGCCCCATAGCAGCCCTCGCAGAAGGCGCGCTGCTGCATCCGGAACACGCACCGGCGGCAGACCACCCTCTGGCAGTTCGAGCACTGGAGGGTGGAGAGCGCGCGCCCGAGGAGCTGTCCGAGTCCCGCGAAGAACAGAAAGAGGGCCACCAGGAAGAAGATCGCGAAGGGCGCGGGCGGCATGAGTCCCAACAGGAACTTGAGGTAGGCGTTGCGCTCCGTTCCCGCGAGGCCGCGCTCGGGCGCGGTGCGGCGCGCCAGATCCCAGAAGGCTTCCAGCGGCGGCATCGCCTCCATGACGGTCCGGTTCAGCTGCGGCGTGCTGATCTTGCTCATGTCGCGGACGCGGTCGAAGGCGAGCGCGGTGGCGGCGGACTGCTCCCGGTTGGCCTCCGCGAACATGAGCTGCTTGGTGTAGGTCTGCGCCAGGTTCCAGTGGGGCTCGGCGGCCTGGGGCGCCGCCTTCGCGGCGGCTTCGTACGCTTCGCTCGCCCGGACGTAGTCCTCGCGCGCGAAGTAGACGTTCCCCAGATTGACCAGGGTCCAGACCGAGTTGGGGCGAAGGGCGTCCGCCCGGGTGAGCTGGCGCTCCGCCGTGTCGAAGTCCCCCGCGCGCCGGGCGATGGTGCCGATGGCGAAGGGGTAGAGGGGCTCGTTTGGATCGCGCAGGGCGAGGGCCTGGAGCGCCCCCGACATGGGGGCGTCGGCGCCGCAGCGGAGCGCGCGGTCCACGAGGAGGCTGGGTTCCTCGAGGCTCGGCGGGCCCGCCCAGGGGGCCACGAGCGTGGCGAAGCTGGCGAACCCGATCGCGGAGACGAGGAACAGGCCCACCAGGACCGCCTCGCGGCGTCCGATCCGGAAGGAGAGGAGCCCCGCGTACACCGTCGCCGTGGGAATGGGGCCGAGGCCCCAGAGCAGGGGACAGAGCGCGATCAGGGTGGCCCCCGCTTGGGCCATGGCGCCCTTGGAGCGGCCGGTGAGCTCGGTGATGATGTGGGTCAGGTGCGGGAGATGGCGGAGCGTGATGCCCACGACCGCGAAGAGGAGGCTCAGGATCCACACGACGAGAAAGCCGGTCACGACGTTCGCGAGGAGATGGCGCTGCCAGGAGTAATTCCGGCCCACGATCCGGAGCGCCTCGCTCAGCTCGCCGAGCGCGCGCTCCGGATTCCGGAGAGCGAGGGTGCCGGCGAGCGTGAAATGGGGATCCGGATAGGCGGGATCGAATTCCGCGGCGGCGGCGAGGAGCCGCACTCCCTCCGCGGAGTTCCCGGCGTGCAGCGCGGCGAGGGCCTCGCGATAGCGGGCCTGCGCCGGAGCCAGCGCGCGCACTTGACCCGCGTCCCGCATCTGCTCCAGCTCCTGTTGCACGGCGTCGGAACCGGCGTAGGCCATGGCCCGGGGAGCCGAAACGGGATCGACGGGCAGGAGCGAAGCCAGCGCGATCAGCGCCGCGGCAGCGGGAAGGAGCGTATGACGCAACGCGCGTCGAGGTCTCGAGGGCGAGAGGTGCGCCACCGCCGCAACTTAGGTGCGCGGCGGCGGGGGTGTCAAGGAGAAATGTCCCCGGGGCATGCTATCCTCTGCTCATGAACGACTCGGCGACACGGATCGGGGCGCTTCGCGATCGGATTGGCGAGGAAGTGCGCATTCAAGGATGGCTCTACAACCGCCGCTCGAGCGGGAAGCTGGAGTTTCTCCTCGTGCGCGATGGAAGCGGGACCGTGCAGTGCGTTGCCGTGAAGGCGGAGCTGCCCGAGGATGTGTTCGCGAAGTGCGCCACCACCACGCAGGAATGCTCGATGCGCGTCACCGGCATCGTGCGCGAGGACAAGCGCGCGCCGAGCGGGGTGGAGCTCTCCCTCCGGGAGATCGAGATCGTCGGGGCGAGCGTGGACTTCCCGATCACGCCCAAGGAGCACGGACCCTCGTTCCTCCTCGACCAGCGCCACCTCTGGATCCGCTCCCAGCGGCAGGCCGCGATCCTCAAGGTGCGCCACACCCTCGTCCAGGCCTGCCGGGACTGGCTCAACGCGGACGGCTTCCTTCTCGCGGACGCGCCGATCTTCACGCCCTCGGCGTGCGAGGGCACGACCACGCTCTTCGAGACTCAGTACTTCGACGAGAAGGCCTACCTGACGCAGAGCGGCCAGCTCTACAACGAGGCCACGGCCATGGCGCTCGGAAAGACCTACTGCTTCGGGCCCACGTTCCGGGCGGAGAAGTCGAAGACGCGGCGGCACCTGATCGAGTTCTGGATGGTGGAGCCCGAGGTGGCGTTCGCCACGCTCGACGACGTGATGGCTCTGATCGAGCGGTTCATCGAGGGGATCGTGGGGCGCGTGCTGGAGGAGCGGCGCGAGGAGCTGAAGATCCTCGAGAGGGATACGGCTCCGCTCGAGCGCGTTCACGCGCCCTTCCCGCGCCTCTCCTACGACGAGGCGGCTCGCGTTCTACAACAGGAAAAGGGGCTTCCGTTCGAGTGGGGGACGGATTTCGGGGCCGCCGACGAGACCGCGCTGACGGAAGCCTACGACCGGCCCTTCTTCGTCCACGGGTTCCCGGCGGCGATCAAGGCCTTCTACATGAAGCGCGATCCCCGGGACGAACGGCACAGCCTCTCCTGCGACCTCCTCGCTCCGGAGGGGTACGGGGAGATCGTCGGCGGGGGGGAGCGCGAGGACAGCCTGGATCTCCTGGTGGGCCGGATCCGCGAGCACCAGCTTCCCATGGAGGCTTTCGAGTGGTACCTGGATCTGCGCCGCTACGGATCGGTGCCGCACAGCGGATTCGGCATGGGAATCGAGCGTACGCTGACCTGGATTTGCGGCCTCGAGCACCTCCGGGAGACGATCCCGTTCCCCCGCATGCTCAACCGGCTCCGCCCGTAGCCTCCGAGGGGGGGCCGTCCCAGGAAATTCATTTGACAGAATCTCCCGCCGCGCACTAACTTCCAGCCTCTTTTGCGAGCGCACGATCACTTTGTGTCATTGGGAATAAAGAGGTGGGGAGCGGGGTATTCAGGGCAGGGTTCCGGCGCTCCCGGCAAGGACTCGGGGCGGCGTTGACACGGCCTCGCGGGGTGGGTACTCTCGCGTTGTGAGAGCCACAGGCCGGGTGCAGGGCCCCCGGCTGTCCTGGGCGGCGGTCACGCTGGGCGCCTTGTGCCTCGGCTCGTGCTCGTCGCCATCCCCCCCGCGCGAGACCCCTCCCGCACCGATTGTCCTTGCCGGCGCCGAGAACCTGGTTCCGCTGCTGCGCGGAGAGATCCGTGCGTTCCGGGACCGGTATCCGGAGGCTGCCGAAATCCGGATCATCCCGAACGGCTCGGCGGAAGGAATGGAGCAGATCGTCAACAGCGAAGTCACCATGTCGGTCCTGACGCGGGAGCTGACCGATCCCGAGATCAAAGCCGCGATGCAGCGCGACGGGCTGAACGCCATTGGATTTGCGTGGGACGCGGTCGCGGTGATCGTGAATCCCCGTTCGCCCGTGGAGCAGATCTCGCGGACCGAGCTGGGCCAGATCTACCGCGGCGACATCAGGGAGTGGTCGAAGCTGGGCTTCCGGAAGGGCGGCGCCATCGTTCCCCTCACGACGGGGCCGAGGCTGGGTCTCTACGAGTTCATCCAGCAGGCGCTCTTGCAAAGCGCCCCGTACGGTCCCGGCGTCTACGCGCAGAAGAGCGAGGCGGATATCGTGGAGATCGTCGCCTCTCGGCCCGACGCGATCGGTTGCGTCTCGAGCGGCTTCGTGGACGCGCGAGTCCGGGCGCTCCGGGTCTCGCCGGCGAAGGGGCTGCCGTACGTCCCGATGGACCGGGAGACGTCGATGCTCCGGACCTACCCGCTCATGCGCGGGCTCTCGCTCTGCACGCGCGGCTCGAATCCGCCGGGCACGGCGACCGATTTCATCAATTTCGTGACCAGCGTGGACGGACAGCAGGTCGTCACCCGATTCGGATACGCGCCGGCGACCGTGTCCGTGCGCGTCGTACGCACCGCAGAGGAGGCACAGTGAAGAGCTCGATCCGCCGCATCCTTCCCGTCCTCGTGATGGGAGGGCTGCTCCTGGCCGCCGCGGCGGCATACGCCCTCCAGTCCGGCGACATCTTGAAGCAGGGCATCGAGGCCTACCGGACCGGAAACTACAAGCGCGCGCTGGAGCTCTTCACCCAGGCCCAGAAGCTCGATCCGGGCGGCGCCAAGCCCCACTACTACATCGGCGGCGCGCTCGAGAAGCTCGACGAGCCGGACAGCGCGGCGGTGGAGTACCAGGCCGCGATCCGGATCGAGCCCAAGTACGTGGACGCCCTGGTCGGCCTGGGGAAGCTGCTCCGCAAGAAGGGAAAGACGGAGGAAGGGACCGCCAAGCTGCAGGAGGCGGTGAAGAACAGCCCCAAGGATCCGGCCGCGCTCTACGCCCTGGGCCTGGCCGATCTCCAAGACAAGAAATGGGACGAAGCCCTGGCGGTGTTCCGCAAGGGGACCCTGCTCAAGCAGGGTCGCGCCCTCTTCCTCGACGGGCAGGGGCTGGCCCTGGAAGGGAAGGGGGAGACCAAGCAGGCCGAGGAGATCATGATTCGCGCGCGGGAGACGGATCCCCAGAACCTCCGCGTCCGGCTCGACCTCGGGGGCTTCTACGACCGCAAGAAGATCCCGGTGCTCGCCGCGCCGGAGTACGGCATGGCGGCCCAGCTGGACCCCAAGAACCCCGAGAATCACTATCTGTACGGGAAGGCCCTCGTGGGGATGAACGAGTTCAACGAGGGCCTGAAGGCGTTCATGTCCGCGATCTCCGCGGATTCCTCGTACGCGCCGGCCTATCTCGAGGCGGGACGCCTCTACTTCCGCGCGAACCGTGCCGCCGACGCCGCCGAGGAGCTGGAGATCTACACGGGCCTCAAGTCCGACGACCCCGAAGGGTACATGGAGCTGGGACGCGCCCTGGCCAAGAGCCAGAACCCCGACGACCGTCAGAAGGCGATCCCGGTGCTCGAGAAGGCCTACGAGTCGAATCCGAACTGCGAGGTGGCGGGCGCGCTCGGGAAGCTCTACTTCGAGCGGCGTCCTCCCGACCAGGAGAACGCGCTCAAGTACTACGACCTGTACGCGCAGTGCGCCGACACCCTCATGACGGCCGAGGAGCACCTGCGGCTGGGCACGATGTACGTGGCCAGCCGGGATTCGTCGAAGGCGGTGCCGCAGCTCACGCGCGCCGTCGCGATGGACTCCACCCTGGCCAAGGACGCCAACTTCCAGCTCGGGTTCCTGTATTTCGCGCGCAAGGACTTCCAGGGCGCCATTCCGTACTTCGAGGCTTCGCTCCGCGCGGACTCCACGTTCATGCCGGCACTCCTGAACATCGGGCTCGCGGACCTCGCGGTCAAGAAGCCCAACGACGGGATCTTCTATCTTCGCAAGGCGCTCGACGTGAACCCGAAGGAGAACCGGGCGCGGATCTGGATCGCGCAGACCCTGACCTCCCTCGATTCGCTTCCCGAGGCGCAGGAGATGTACCAGTCGGCGATCGTGCCGGAGGATTCGACGCTCACGGAGGCCAA
>Ga0137398_10000286_pt1 | contig 16841 bp, 17 predicted proteins | sample czorhiz216metaG_FD_106659 | JGI IMG/M metagenome (GOLD analysis project Ga0137398, IMG submission 106659) | Vadose zone soil microbial communities from Angelo Coast Range Reserve, California, USA - czorhiz2.16 metaG | ecosystem: Environmental > Terrestrial > Soil > Vadose zone | place: USA...
CCGGATCAGACATGTTCACGGCTTTCGACTTTTCCAATGCACGGTCGACCTCGCCGCTCCGGGCCGTTACGATCTTACCTCTGCGTGATTTTCATGAGGTTTCGCGGGCCTCCAGGCCCTAATAGGACATGTTCGACAGCTAACCGGTGAAAGTCCCGTCCCAAGCTGATGGAGGTGAAGGGTAGCGAAACGCAAGGGCGTCGCCGTGAGGCGGGGTCTGAAGGAAGCGTGGAGCAAAGATGCGGGCCGATGTACAAGAACTGGATCAGCGGCCTACGGCGTCGGACGAGTTGGCAACTGACAACGAGGTCCGTATCCATCAAGGACGCTGGTGGTAAATCCGGCGGTCGCGTATCGAAAGCAGTCGAGCTTATCGCGGGAGATCTGCTGCATGTCTCGGATTCGTGACTGAGCGTGGAGTAATTCACGCTGATCCTGCAGCAGAAGTCAGCAGCGGGCGTAGTACTCACGGAAGTGAGGAAGGCCCAAACAGTGAGCGCGAGTAGTAGAACGTCGAACTCATGGGTGGCACTGCGCCAGCCAATCAGCTTCGGCTGAGCTTTACAGGTTCAGAAGACGGTGAAGCCGAAACGGAAACCTGTCGAGTGGCGAAGCCCCTGCGGCGAACACTGAACCGCCGGATGCGGGCCCGCATGTCCTGGTGGTGTGGCAGGGAGAGTGGGCGACCACTCCCCCTATGCCGATTTGTGATTGGGTTTGATTCTCTGAAGTTCTTTTTCGAATTTGAACGCCTAAACCGGATAGAACCGGAACGCACTCACGCTCCACAATCACTCACGTACAGAGCTTGCACATGCCGCACTGCATCTGAAGAAGGATGTGAGGAACAATTCATGCTGCCCATTCGCATCGTGGCCATTCCAACCGAAATCGCGGAAGCGGTCCGCGCCACCCTCCGTTCGCCTGTTTATGGATTCCCCGCGCACCCGGAGGTGGCCACCGACTCTGCCCCGTGCCGTCACTGCCTGCGCGCATTCATCGCGGGCGAAGACCGCAGAATTCTCTTTACTTATGATCGCTTCGCCGGCGCCGAATCGCTTCCACAGCCCGGCCCGGTCTATGTTCACGCGGAGGCTTGTGCGCGTTACTCGGAGGACGCCGGATTTCCGGAGGAGCTTCGCGGGAGCCCGCGTACGGTCGAGGCCTACGCACGCGGCCGCCGCCTTTTGGCCCAGGAATACGTGGCGGATGGGGAATTCGAGCCGGCCATCGAAAAACTGCTCACCCATCCCAACGTCGACTATCTACAGGTCAACAGCACCATGGCGGGCTGTTTCACCTTCCGCATTGAGCGTGCTCCCGATCAATGAGCGATGCCAGGGTGGATTCAGGGAATCTCCCCCATTTCTCAATCTCCGTCCACTGCCGCACTTTGCTTCTCTTCATCATAGGTTTGCCGTTGGACCAGCCCTGGGAGTGTCGTCTCAGTCTCCAGTGAAGCGATTGCAAACCAATCATCTTGGGAGTACGCTCGGGCGAGCCCATCCCTCCCAGGTTCTCTGCCAATCGTTTCGTACGGCAGGGCCGATCTCCGCGATTGCTGGATCGCAAGGATCCGGAGGAGGAGGAACTCCATGTCAGCCGATAACAAGGCCGTAGTTCGGCGCCTCTATGAAGAAGTCTGGAACAAACGCCGGCTCGAACTAGCCGACGAAATCATGTCCCCCAGTCACGCTCTCCACGATCCCACCCTCACCGATTCCTCGGTTGGTCCTGACGCTTATAAACGCCAAGTCTCGCGCTTCATCGTCGGCATTCCTGATCTGCGCTTCACGATTGAAGATATCGTTGACGAAAAGGAAAAGCTGGCCGTCGCTTGGACAATTTCCGGCACTCACACCGGTGAATTCATGGGAATTCCCGCCACAAACAAGAAAGTGTACGTGGAAGGAATCACCATCAATCACATCGTCGATGGAAAGATCATGGATTCCTACGTCAGCTGGGACGCTTTCGGCATGATGCAGCAGCTCGGCGTTGTCCCTGCCCTTGGACAAACGAAGAGCTTTACTGCTCGCTGATCCCTGATTCCGAAGGTCGGAGGAATGGCGATTTTTCGATTCGAACCATTGAATCTTTCGATTGGCTCTCCAATGAATTCTGAAGCGATGGCTTTCCATCAGATGTAACATGGAGACAGTAGTTGAAAGGAGGGGGTATGCCCAAGACGGGGAAAAGTTCCTCGCCAACAATAACGAAGCCGCGCACAGCCAGGATCCATCCGACAACGGAGGAGATCGCCTTGCGCGCCTACCAGTTTTTTTTGGAGCGCGGTGGCGCGCCCGGAAATGCGCTCGAGGACTGGACCCGCGCCGAGCGTGAGCTGCTCGAGAACGGCAATAAACCTCGCCGCAAGCCGGCGCCAAAATCGATCGCTGCTTAAGATCGCGTGGCCAAAGCCACCGGCAATTTTCTTCAGCCGGCGCCACGCGCCTGCAAACTCCGCGGGCCTTGCCTTTTTGTGCCTCATTCAGGCTGCGCCACGCAATTCGTCTATGACTCTAAAGCTGAGTTGATGCCAGTCTCAAACCTGCTTGAAAAAGTGCGCCGGGCGCCGCATCTTTCGGAATGAATGAGAAAAGTCCGCACATCCATGTGTATATACTTCGATCAAGACAGGCATCTCTTGGACTCGACGCTAGCATATGCAATCCCTTCAAACTTTCTTCTCTCGGCATTTCTGCCCATCTCGACTTGCTTTACGGATTCCATCTCGGCACAGAGCGCGACGCAGCCCGTCGCTCCAGACAAAATCTAGCAGTCCGCGGTTCCGCGTTCCCCGGAGCCCGCAGCCGCTCCTCAGCCCAATCCATCTGCCGCAGTGCAGCCGAAACCCGCGCTGCTTTTGACTTCGGCCTCGAAGACCGCACGCCTGTCCCGCTGAAGCTTGCGCGCGAACTTTCTTCAGCCAAGGAAGCCGCCGGCAGCAGGGTTGATTTTGAGGTGGTGGAAGGCGTCAAAGTGCACAGCCTGGTGGTGATCCCGAAAGGTGAGATGGCTTGGGGCACGATTGTGGACGCGAAGCCGAAACGCCGCCTCGGCCGCGCCGGTAAACTCGATGTGCGCATCGACGAGTAGGTCTCGCGGCCACGGCAAGGACGTGGTCATTGCCAAGGACGCGCCCGTAACTGCCTATGTCGATCAAAACACCGCGCTCGACCGGTCAAAATTCGCAACTACTCCGCCCTCCACACCGCCTGTCGCGCCCGCTCCCAGCCGCCCACACCTCCGTCCGCCGCCTGGGCCGATGGTCGGCCCTTGACCCGCTAACACGAATCTGGATGGCCTTCGTTCCGCTTTCATCGCGAGGGTCTCACAGCCGTTTCACATGAGCGGAGAGCCATTCCCGGATCTGCCGGATGCGGAATTCCCTTTTGCCGATGGATTCAGTGATGAACCTGTGTGCCGCGAAAGGTTCGACTTCCAAATAATGGCCGTTGACACGCAGAAACGTGTCCGTCGCCGCGAAACTGATTCTCTTGTTGCCGTCGAGGAAGGCATGGTTATTGGCGTGAGATTCCATCAGCGCGGCGGCTTCATGAATCAAATCGTCGTGGTATCCGCTCTGCGGACGAAAGATGGCAGCTTCCAAGAGCCCCCTGTCCCGAAGCCCATGAATTCCACCAAACTCCTCGACGAGCTGCCCTTACGGACGCGCTGCCATCCGGCAGTAAACAAAACACTTACAAGTTTTCTTCAGTTTATGCCACAATTCATCTCGCGCTTGTTTCAGCGGGCTTACCACTTGCCCCTTGAGGTATTTCCATGAAGGTCTCTCGTTTGGCTCCCCTGCTTCTCCTGCTCACTTCTTGCACTCTTGCCGTTGCAAGCCCGAGCCCCACGAAACCAGCGCCCAACTCGCGTCAGCCCCAAGCATTGAATGGCTCTCCCGCCAGTTCCATGGTCGTTTATGTCAGCGATTTCGAGCTCGAAGTCCTTAATGGCCGCGCGTCGAGACGCGCACCCTCCCGCAACTCCGCGAGCGCAACTTCCGGTAGTGCATCAACCATTCCTTCAGCCACACAGAAAAACTCTTCTCCCGGCTCTTCGCCGAAGAAACTCGCGCTGGCAACCAACTCCCAGCCTGACGAGACTCTCGCCGAACAGGCCGACAAGCTCGTGAACATCATGGCTGAAAATCTGGTAACCGCTCTGAAGAAGGCCGGTTTCAAGGTGAAGCGTCTGCGGCCGGGGCAAGCGCTCCCGGCCGAGGGCCTGCGCATCCGCGGTGTTTTCGCTGAGCCCGATGAACAAAATCGCGTGCGGCGCCTTCTGGTCGGGAGCGATCCCTTAGCCCCGAAGATGCTGCTGTACGTCGGGGTGAACAATCTCTCGCGCCCACAACAGCCGCTCTACGAGCTTGCCAATCCTCCGAGCAACGACGCCAAGCACGGTCCAGTCATTACCGTGACCTCATACTCGCCGGCGGTCCGTTTCGAGATGGATAGGAACGCCGCGGATGACGACTTCAAGAAGATCGCTTCCGAAATCGCGGCGGATCTAAACGCACTGTTGATCGCCAATCCGATGATGGCAACTCACTAGAAGCCTGCCGAGACCGCGCCTCGTGCGTCTTGGCGCGCTGCTCGCGCCGGGCATCCAGGCCTGTCCCACAGTTCAGGTGTAACCGCAAAGGCAATTCAGCCTTTGGCGTCCGCTTTGTCCGCTCGAACGATTCTAGAATCAAGGAATGACCCAACCCTCCAAGGGCGCCGCCGTCTTCCTGACCCTCTTCGGGCTGCCCTTCCTGGTAGGGGGTCTCGCCGTCATTTACGCACAGCTCCTCAGCCGCGGAAATTTCAAGACTTTCGACATCTTCACCGGCATCATGTTCGGCTCGGTTTTTGTCTTCATCGGCGGTGGACTTATTTACGCCGCCTTCCGCGGCCAGGAACTCCTGAAGCCGCAGGCTGCACGCGAGGAATCGAATCCACGCTCTCCCTGGCTGTGGCGTCCGGATTGGGCGTCGAGCCGCGCGGAAAGTCAAAACAAGAAAAGCGAAATCGCCTCCTGGGTGTTCGCCATTCTCTGCAATTTGATCACGCTCCCGTTTCTCTTCCGCATGGTCCCGAATTTCGCGCGCAATGGCGATCCGCGTGTGTTTGTGCTCCTCGGCTTCAACCTGTTGGGCGTGATTCTGATCGTAAAGGCACTGCGCGCCACAATTCGTCATCGGCGCTTCGGCGACGCGTACTTCGAGTTCGATGCTCTGACTTTTTCTCCCGGCGAACGTGTGGGTGGAAGGATTCACCTGAAACTCGATTCACGCGTGGAGCACGGCATCGACTTGCGTCTCTCCTGTGTGCGCAAACTCGTTTCCGGATCGGGCGACAACCGCAGCACCAATCAAATTGTTCTCTGGCAGGCGGAGCACAATGTTCCCGCGGGGGCTGTGGAGCCCGGACGGCTCGGCCGCGCCATTCCCGTGGATTTTTCTCCGCCTGCGGACAGCCTGGTCACGGATCACGACCATCCGAGCGATCAAATTCTTTGGCTGCTTCACGCGCAGGCGGACGTGCCCGGCGTGGATTACTCGGATGATTTCGAAATTCCGGTTTTTCGGAACGCAGCGTTCGGCGGGCCGGCGAGCAATTCCGGAACACGAACCACAACCGGAGCGGACAGCTTCGGTTTTGCCACTCCGCGGCCCAGCGACGCGGATTCTGGCGCGGTCCCGCAACCCGCGCATACGAAAGTGGTCGTTTCGATGAGCTCCGGCGGCACCGAATTTTATTTTCCGATTTTGCGCAATCCCAGCCGTGCGCTGATGCTATTCCTGGTTTTGTTAGTGTGGACCGGCGTCGCCTTTCTGATGTACCAGAAGCACGCGCCGATTTTCTTTTTCATTTTTTTGGGATTCAGCGATTTGATCATACTCGCCGGCTTTCTCGACGTCACGTTCGGCAGCGCGCGCATCTGCGTCCGCAGTGGCGAGATTCTTTCGCGCTCGGGGATGTTCGGCCTTGGCCGCACGCGCCGAATTCAAGTTTCCGACGTCGCCTCGATTGTGCCCGTGGTCAGCATGCAGCAGGGCAACAGTTCGGGAAATGCGCTGCATGCGATTCGAATGCGGTTGAAGGATGGGAGCAAAATCACGCTCGCCGACGAAATCGACAGCCGCCAGGAAGCGCGCTGGGTCGTCTCGCAGATCGAAACGCTGGCCGGCTTGAAATTGGATACGCATGTGGAAGCGGATTTGCCTCTCGGCGCATCTCCACGACCTCTCAGGCAATCTTCAGGCCAAGTTTTCACGCAATCGCAGCAGCGCGTGCCGGCGGCCGCTTCCGCCGGCGTTTTCCTCGTCATGGTCGCCGGGATGATTGGCTTCACGGCGTGGCGGATGACCTCGTTCTCTTCGCGCACGAACAACTCGCATACAGCGGCGGCGGCCTTGGCTGCCAAGCCATTTACGCGGCGCGTTTTTTCCGCGCCTTTGACGGATGCCGACGTGGAGCGCGTGCGCGGACTGCCCGCGCAGGTGCAGGCTGAGGAATTGCTCGAACGCGCCATTGGTCACGACACGCGCGCGCTGGAACTATTCGATCGGCAAGTCGAAAGCTGGATCGGCCACATTGGAATGAGCGAACGCGTGCGGCAACTAGAGCAGCGCTCGCAGTTTTCCAAGGATCTTCGCGTGCGGTACGCCAATGTGGACATCCATCTTGCTCTGGAAGGCTGGCAGAAGAACGAGCAGGCGGCCGATCTGTTGATCGAGCGGGCACGCACCGACCAGCATTACCGTGCTGCCGCGGTTTACTTTCTTGGGATGCTCGCGGGCCGTGGCGTCGACTACGAGCGCATCCACGGCGTGCTCTTGAATTATGCCCGACACGATCAGGACGCCGGCGTGCGGCAGTGGGCCGTCGAGGGCATGCGTTTTCTAGGCAAAGATGAAGCTCTCGATGAGCTGTTCACTTCGTTCACCGAAGATCCCGCCAACAGCGTTCGGGACCGCGCGGGCTGCAACATTTCCGATTGCGGAATTTTCACCCGCAAGCAGCGCATGAGGATGGTGCCAAAGCTCCTCGATTTGGCGATGAATCCTCGCACAACGGGCCAAATGCGAACCTGGACTTTCCTCGCGCTGCAGGAAATTACGGATGAGAATCTGTCCGCGGACGCACTCGCCTGGAGCCGCTGGTACCGGGAACATGGCTCCGAAAAAATGGCCGAATTCGAACGCCTTGATTGGTGGCAGGTCCGCGGCGACGAATAGCGCCGCCCAAGGCGTTGCACGCGTTTTAGATAAGATACCCGCAGTCCTAATCCGCTTAGGATAGTAGTTTGAAATTCACCATGATGGTGGTGTCGACTTCAATGGGCTGGCCGTTCAGGAGAGTCGGGCGGTAGCGCCATTTGCTGACCGCTTCCACGGCGGATCGTGTAAGTTCGGGGTCGATCTCGCTGTTCATCACTCGCAGCGACAACGGAGTGCCGTCCATTCCGATGACGGCATGGAGAATCACGGTGCCCTGAATGCCTGCCGCCTTTGCTGCCGCGGGATAAACTGGCGTCACTAAGTTAACTCGTTTTGCAGCCTCGACGTCGCCGCCAACGCGAACCGGCGACGGCTTTCCCGAGGTCCCCGATGCGGGCAACGGCTTGGCTGTTCCTGCTGCCACCACGTCCACTTCCTCCATGACGGCTGCTACTCTCAAGGTGAAGTTCCGCGAGGCTTCGCGGCCAGGTTCGAGCACGACTTGCGGCGCTTTGTACTCTTCGAATCCGCGTCTTAACGCTTTCATTTCATATTCGCCCGCCGGCAAAGCCTTGAAACTAAAATTGCCGGCGGCGTCCGACGTCGTCATCTCGACAATGTTCATTTTATTGCTGGTCATGATGACGGTGGCATTGGTTATAGGAGCGCCACTCGCGTCGTGAATGGTTCCCGAGAATCTCCCTGCCATGTTTTGGGCTGGAAGGCGAAGCGCTGCAAGAGGTAGCAGCAGGCCAAAGGCGGTGAGGACCATTAGCGATCTGGATTTCAACGATAAGCTGCGACGCTTGACTGATGGATTGAGCATGGCGGCGAATCTCCTTTCTAGATTGGACCGGCGCGCAATGGCAAGCGCGGAGGACCAGGCTCGCCCGGAATGCTGGAGCGACCGCGCGAGGTCGAGTAGTTGATTGGCGTATTCCGAAGGCGGGATCCCTGAGTTCAAGACGGAATCATCGCAGGCGAGCTCACTCTCCTGGCGCAGGCGTTCCGCTGCCACCCAAACCAGCGGATGGAACCAGTAAACGGCGCGGGCCAGCTCGGCACAGACCTGCAAAAACCAGTCATTCTGCGCAATGTGGGCAAGTTCATGCGAAAGCACGATGCGCCGCCGGTCTCCCCGCCAGTCGGCAGCGGTGGAAGGAAGTACTACGAATGGCTGGAGAAATCCCCAAGTGAGCGGCATGGCCGCGGGATCGTCGCATAGCCGCAGCCGCACCGGGCGCGCGACTTTGAAGGATTTTGATAGCTCCAAAACAGTGCGCATCCAGCTATCTTCGAGCAAGGGCTTCGCGAGTGCGGATATCCGTCGAAGACGCGCGAGACCTGCCACGAGCCTGATCGCAAAGAACAAGAAACCGGCTGTCCAGACCAGCAGGGCCACGTTGGCAAACTTGCCGAGTAGAGGAGATGCAGCTCCCGCGTCGACGACCATGGCAGGCAGTGTCGGAGACCCGCTATCGGCTGCTACGGCGTGCGCTGGGCCCAGGAGGCCGGCGGCATTTCCGAGCGCGGCGGAGTGCCACGCAGGCAGCAGTAGCGAAAGCAAAGGAAGCGTGAGCGAGCCTAGAATTCCCGCTGCCCACGCGAGATGCCGGAATACGGAGGATCGATGGCGCGCGGCTCTCGCAATGACCCACGTGAAAGCAAGCAAAATCGTGGTCTTCGCGGAGCACCCGATTAGAAAGGCAAGTGAGACTTCGGAGCCGCTGGGCAGATTCATTGTCAGCTCTCCTTTCGATCTTTGGCGGAGAGGCCAGCTAGCCGATCCAATTCTTCGCGAGAGATTCGCGAAATCTTTCCGCCAAGCAGCGTGGCGACCAGGTTTTCTGCGGACCCCTCAAAAAAAGTTTCCACCAGGTGGCGAAGAGCGGACCGCCGCGCGATGTCACGCGGCACCGTTGGGACATACACGTACCGCAGTCCATGTTCTTCGTGCCGCACGTGCCCTTTTTCTTCAAGGATCCGGAGCTGCGCGCGCACCGTCGAATAACTGGGTTGATCCGCCAGCTTACGGAGGACCTCCGCGACGGTGGCCCGCTCGAGTTTGTAGAGAACGTCCATGATCTGGCGTTCGCGGCGCGCAAGAGCATGCGGTTTAGGTTTCTTCATCATCGTATGCTAGTTTTATAGCAGATGTGCTAGAAAAATAGCACATCGCATGGCGCACGTCTAGCCAATTCCGTCGACCCGGTACGCCTTATTGAGTCGCGCGCGATAGACTACCCTCCACGCCCGACAGGGGGCTCAAACGATGTCTATTTCCCAAGAGAAACAAAATCACATTCGCATTGGCGTGGATCTTGGCGGCACCAAGATTGAATTCGTGGCGCTCGAGCGAGATGGCAGGGAGCTGCACCGCCATCGCATAGCCACGCCACGCTTTGATTACGAAGGCACCGTGCGAGCGGTGGCGCACGCTGCGGAAGGAATCGAGAAGGAACTCGGCCGGAGCTCCAGCGTGGGAATGGGAATCCCAGGAACTATTTCCACGAAGACCGGCTTGGTGAAGAACGCCAACTCCACATGGCTGAACGGGAAACCGTTCGACAAGGATCTGAGCCGCGCGCTCGGGCGCGAAGTGCGATGTGCGAATGACGCCAACTGCCTGGCGGTTTCGGAAGCGACGGACGGTGCGGGTGCGGGCAAGCACCTCGTTTTCGCGGTTATTCTGGGCACTGGTTGCGGCGGGGGAATTGCGGTCGATGGCCGTGTGCACGGCGGTTCGAATGGAGTTGCCGGCGAATGGGGACACAACACATTGCCGTGGATGCGGCCGGAGGAATTTCCCGGCCCAGCGTGTTATTGCGGGAGGAGTGGCTGCATCGAAACGTGGATTTCCGGAACGGGCCTGGAAGTGGATTACAAGCGCGCAACAGGCGTTTCTCTCAAGGGCCCCGAGATCATCGCGCGAAGCGCCGCAGGCGAACCTGCCGCGCTCGCCGCGCTCGATCGATTCGAAGAACGGCTCACGCGGGGTCTGGCGCAAGTCATCAATCTTCTCGATCCGGACGTGATTGTGATGGGCGGAGGCGCTTCGCAAATTCCACGGCTTTACCAAAATGTTCCGGCCCGTCTGAAGGAGTACGTTTTCGGCAAAGAAGCGGACACGCCGATTCTTCCGGCGAAACATGGAGATGCCAGCGGAGTACGCGGCGCAGCCTGGCTGTGGCCGTTGTAGGTGGAACAAGGGGCGCCGCTACGCAATCAAACTTTCCACTACCCGACGACGTAACTTTTGCCAGACTAGAGCCATCGTGGGGGTGGGGCTCCAGCCGTTCCTGCCAGAAGGAAAAAAGCCATGACTGAGGCTCAAGCAACAGCCACGCAAGCCGTCGTTCGAAACATTTCGGATACGGCGCGATGGGCTGCCGTTTTTCGCGCGCGGGAGACCGAGCGCGCTGATGCGCTCTTTCGCGATCCTTATGCAGAACGCCTGGCTGGGAAGATGGGCGTGGATATCGCCAACACGCTGCCGGAGGGAAACAGTCACGCGTGGGCGTGGGTGGCCCGGACTTATCTTTTCGATTGGTTCATCGCGCAGGAGATCGAGCAAGGCACCGACATGGTGGTGAATCTTGCCGCGGGCCTGGACACGCGGCCGTACCGCATGTCTCTGCCCGCTTCGTTGCAGTGGATCGAAGTCGATCTTCCGGAAATACTTACTTACAAAGAAGGAATTCTTGCGAACGAAAAGCCGGCTTGTGCGCTGGAGCGCGTTCGGATGAACTTGTCCGGCGGCAGCGCGCGGCGCGCTCTATTTGCCGAGCTCGACCGCCGCGCCAGGAGAATCCTGATTCTCACCGAGGGTCTGCTCATCTATCTTAGCGCCGAAGAAGTAGCAGCTCTCGCCAAAGATCTCGCCGCGAGTTCGCATTTTCAGCGCTGGGTTTTGGACCTTGCCTCCCCCGGACTTCTAAAGATGATGCAGCGCACAACCGGAAAACAACTCAGCGAAATTGGCGCGCCATTCAAATTCGGCCCGGCGGAGGGGCCGGCTTTTTTCACGCCGTATGGTTGGGAGCCGATGGACGTGAAGGGGTTGCTGAAAACCGCGACGCGATTCAAGCGGCCGCCGTTCTTCCTGCGATTGCTGGGCCATTTGCCAGAGAAAAAAGGGCCGGCAGGAAACCGCCCGTGGTCTGGTGTTTGCCTCTTCAAGAAGCGTTAAGCACGCCCGCTAAGGGGTTGCGGCGTACGGATTTTCTCTCCGCCATGAAAGTGAAAGGCCCCGCCCGTTGTTTCGCAAACGGCGAGGCCTTCCCCGGAATTCAGAATTGAGTGTTCAGTTCTGGCCGGCAGCCTTGGCCGCTTGTGCCGCCATGGCCTCTTTCTGACGGCGCTTCATATCCGCGGGTGCGACATCCTCGACGTGCTGCGCGAGGCCCCACTGGTGGCCAAACGGGTCGGTGACCTTCCCGTAGCGGTCTCCCCAGAACTGATCCAGGAGCGGCATGTCGACTTTGGCGCCCGCGGCAACTGCGCGGTTGTAAATGGCGTCCACATTTTCCGTGTACATAAAGACATAAACGGGGTTCATGGCGCCGGGCGTGGGCGCGCAAGACATGCCGGGGAACTCATCGGACACAAAAATCAGCGAGTCTCCGATTCTAAGTTCGCCGTGCATGACCTTGCCATCCGGACCAGGCATGCGCATGATCTCGGTAGCGCCAAAAACGCTCTTGTAAAAATCCATGGCCCGGCCAGCATCTTTGCACGTGAGCGCTGGCGTAATGGAATGATACCCCTCGGGGATAGCGCGGACAGCATTCGGCATAACGGCCTCCTAATTGTCTTGGACGTGCGCACCCAAAAACGGGAGGGAGCAACAGCAGAGCGCGCGTAAGGGTGTAAATACTCCCATACAGCATCCAAGTCAACAATCAGTTGTTAACTATAGGTGGAACAAGAGGCATGCTTCCCGGCCGGGAGGGAGTCGCCGGCTTTGGCACCGAATGCCAGCTGGGAGTGCGGAAAGGTTTTCGCTTCCGACGGATGCGCTCCTCACTTGCGGGCGGTTATGTTGACGCGACCTATTGCAGGGAGTGAGAATGGCCGCCGAAACGGCGGGGAAGGATGGCGTTTATGACGTACGAATTCCTGGTTGAGACGTACGAAACCGAGCGGATCAAGGTGCTGAGCGTGTGGAGTGAATTCCGCGACGAGGATCTTGCGGTCCGTCCGCGAGCGGGGGATCCGCGAGGGCGCAGCGTGCACGAACAGATGGTGCACCAGTGCGTGAGCGAGAATCTGTGGTTTATCGGCATGCTGGGGATCGACGTCAGCGCGCCGCCACTGCCGGCGACAGAGACTCGGCTGGAATTCATGAAGCGCTACGCGGAGGACAGCGGGAAGCGGCTGGCGGCGCTGCGGGCGAAAGATGATGTTTGGTGGGAATCCGGAACGAAATTTTTTGACGTGCGGCGATCGCGCGCGTGGGTGATGGTCCGGAGAATCGCGCACACCGCACACCATCGAGGCCAACAGATGGCAATGCTGAGGATGCTGGGAAGAGATTTGCACAGCAATTACGGCCCTACGGCGGACACCGGAGGGCTCATGCAGAATCATGCACCGACAATCTACGGCTATGCGAGCCTGAACGAATTGTTCGACGGAGAAGCGGCCGGGGGCGCGAAGGCGCCGCTTCCGGGCACTTCCGGCGAAGCGGTGACGGAGCGCCCGGACCGCCGGTAAAAGTTTTTGATTGCTAAGGCTGATAGAGGTTTGGAAAATCCTTTTTCAGATTTTCCAGCTTGGGCAGGTCGTTGTACACGATGTAGGGATTACCGGGATTGTTCTTGAGGAAATCCTGATGGTAGCTCTCAGCAGGGTAGAAAGCCTGGAAGGGCTCGATTTTCGTGACGATGGGCCGGGAGTAGACCTTTGCAGCATCGAGCTGTGCGATGTAGGCCAGAGCGACGCGCTTCTGCTCCGCGATGGTGTAGAAGATCGCGGAGCGGTACTGCGAGCCGGTGTCCGGACCCTGGCGGTTCCATTGCGTGGGATCGTGCCCGACGGAGAAAAAAACCATCAAAAGCTGGCCGTAGGTGAGCCGCGACGGATCATAGATGATGCTGACGGTTTCAGCGTGGCCGGTCACGCCCATGTTCACACTTTCGTAGGACGGTGACTTGACGTAGCCGCCCGCATAGCCGGAGGTCACCGAAGAAACTCCCTTGAGATGTTCGAAGACGGCCTGAAGGCCCCAAAAGCAGCCTCCAGCAAGTACCGCGGTTTGCCGGCTCTTGGCAATGGCCAGTGGCGCATCAACGGTCGGTGCGGGGAATGGCATTTTGGGGGTTTCGGGAGGCCTCGACCCAAGAGCACGGAAAGCGGTCCAGGCCACAAGGCCAGCAATCACCACAAGGGCGATGCCGCGGCCAAGATAGGGGCTCTGCATGGTTCGTCTCCCTAAACACCGGTACTAGCTTACTCTCCCCAGGATGCATTGGATGCGGATCGACGGGGGTTGGAGGGAGAATGATTTCCTGCTATCCGACGCACCCCACCGGGTTCGCCTTCACATCCTTCAGGAAGTGACGGCAAATGGAAACGAATGTCCGACTGAGGCATCATAGAAAGCGAAACCATATTCGTTTCTTCTGAAAGGACATCACCATGCGCGCACGAAGCATTCTCGTTTTAGCTTTTGCACTTTTTCTGCCTTGTCTGATGCAGGCGCAAGTCACACACGGCCAGAAGCCGAAGCTGCCGGTTCCGTTCACGACGAAGTCCGCGGGCAATGGACCGGAAAAGACGAAGCCCCCGGCGGGATTTCTGCCCACCGTGCCGCCGGGATTTCGCCTGAACGTATTTGCAACAGATTTCAAACATCCGCGCTGGCTGACGGTGGCGCCGAATGGGGACATTTTCTTGGCCGATACGGGGGCCGGGGAAATCGTCGTGATGCGCGATCCGCAGCATACAGGCGGAGCGCAAGGGCGCGAAGTTTTTGTCAACGGCATGAAGCGCCCGTTCGGCATCGCCTTCCACGAAAATTACGTTTACGTCGGGAACACGAACGAGGTGGTGCGCTTTGCATACGATCCCAAGACCTCCAAGCGGCTTGGCGAAGCAGAGCACCTGATGGATTTACCAACGGGCGGACACGATACGCGTTCGCTGACCTTTTCGGCGGACGGGAAGCATCTGTTCATTGGTGTTGGCTCCGGTTCTAATATTGACACGGGGGAAGATCCGCTCCGCGCGGCCGTGACCATCTGCGATCCAGACGGCAAGAATGCGCGGCTGTACGCTACGGGGCTGAGGAATCCAGTGGGGGTGGCGCTGGAGCCGGTGACGGGAGAGCTATGGACGACCGTCAACGAACGCGACGAACTGGGGGACGATCTTCCTCCGGATTACTTCACGTCGTTGAAAGAGGGAGGATTCTACGGCTGGCCGTACAGCTACATCGGGGACAACGTTGATCCACGAGTCAAGCCGCAGAAGCCAGACCTCGTTGCGCGTGCGATCATTCCGGACGTACTGCTTGGCGCGCATGTGGCGCCGCTGCAGTTCGCATTTTATACGGGAAAGCAATTTCCGGAGAGTTACCAGGGCGGCGCGTTTGTCGCGGAGCATGGTTCGTGGAACCGGGCGAAGCGCGCGGGTTACCAGATTGCATTCGTGGCATTTAAGAATGGCAAGCCTTCGGCCGATCCTGTGCCGTTTATGACCGGGCTCGTGCCAGATCCTAGCGTATCGGATGTGCTCGGACGGCCGGTGGGCGTCGCGGTTGCGCCGGACGGCTCGCTGCTGGTAGCGGATGACGGGGCGAACGTGATTTATCGCATCTCCGCCGTGAAATAGGGGGGGGGAATTGGTTGCCAAGACTGCGACTGAGAGATGCTGACGGAATGAATTTACCTGGAAAGTAGTATACCACGCGGTTAATAAAAGTCAAGCGAAAAGTGAAGTGGACTCGGGATGGCGTGATACGGAAGCTGGTGAGAAATTCGGGTTAGCAGCGTCACCTCACGGTCAGAGTGAGCTGAAGAGGTTGCTGCAGTTGCAACGGCTTCCCCGAGAAAGACATCGCGCTCATGGCGACAGTGATCGTTGAGGTGCCGGACGGCGTGATGACGGGCGGCGGAGCGACGGTAGTGCTTCCGGCGCCGCAGCCCGCCGCATAAATCACTGAAAAACGAAAATCACGGTGAGAGCGCCGCTCCCTGCCAACCGCCTCGGGCAGAGTGCGTTATCAAATATCCAGCGGTTCTTGGTAGCTTTCAGCAAAAACGGAGCAAGCGCCAGAAGGAAGAGCACGCGAATTCCAGCCGGAGGAACGAAGGCGTCTCGGAATCGGAGGCGGCAGTATGGCGCCCCCACTGGTTAACACGGTTACCGTGAATGGCGCCGGGAGGCCATTCGCAATCGACACGCTTGCTGGGACTTGGCACGTCGCGCCGAGCGGCGCATCCTGAGTTTTGAGGAGGAGCGCGAAAACGAATTCACATTAACGCCGAAGGGAATGGTAGTCAATATAAAGCAGATAAATAGGTGTTAGAGAAAAGTAGTTTATCAAAAGGAGCGGAGGCGCTTGCCGGGGAACCCGATCGCGCCGGATGAGGATCAGCTAGGCGTCCACTTGGGATGATTGGTGAAGAGACCGCCGGCAAAACCGATCTGGTAACAGACAAAGAGCCCGAGACTCAGACTGAGGAGACCCGACCCAATCACGAAGCCTCGATTGAGCCACGCGAATTTGTAACCAGCGAAAGAAAAAGGCAGGGCGAGCGCGGCGGTAATCAGCATCATTCCTGCGATGGTGCCGATGCCGAAAATCAGCAGGTAAAGAACCGCCCATTGCGGATCACCAATCGTGCTCAGCACCAGCAGAGCCACTGCGGCGGAACCTGCCAAACCGTGAACGATGCCAACGAACAGAGGGCGCAGCACGTGAAAAAGACCCAACCGCCCAAAAGGTCCACGCCGCCAATTCGGCGCCGCGAGACTATTGCCGTGATGATCCGCGGCCGGGGCGTGGGAATGCCAGTGAAAATGCACGTGGGAACCGTGCTCATGGAGGTGGGCATGTTCTCCAGTCACGCGTGGGTGGGCAGGGGAGAATTTTTCGCTGATCCATTTCATTGCGCCGGTGAGGTTCAGCACGCCGAGCAGAATCAGCATGAGACCCACGGAAAATTCCATGGTCAGGCCGGCACGTGCAGGAATTGCCAAGCCAAATAAGATAATGGCCGCTCCGACGGCGACGATGGTCAGCGTGTGGCCGCAGCCCCAGAGGATGCCGATGAGGCCTGCTTTGGCGATCGAGCGCTCGCGGCTGACGATCGTCGACACGGCGATCACGTGGTCCGGATCGGTGGCATGCCGCATCCCCAGGAAAAATCCGATCGTCAGAATGGCGAGTCCGCTCGTCAAACGGGCACATCCATTTTCAGATTTTCAAAAACTTGCACACCGAAGCATATCTGAGATGGAAGAAACTTTCCCGGAAAAAATGGAAGCGGCGAAGTTTCACTCTTCGCGAAGGATGCGCATGAGCTCGCTGGCGGCATGCGGGAGGCGCGCTCCGCGCCGCGAAACGAAATAGACGTGGCGCGGCATGTTCAATTGCCGCACTTTTACTTCCTTCATC
>Ga0137398_10000290_pt1 | contig 16785 bp, 16 predicted proteins | sample czorhiz216metaG_FD_106659 | JGI IMG/M metagenome (GOLD analysis project Ga0137398, IMG submission 106659) | Vadose zone soil microbial communities from Angelo Coast Range Reserve, California, USA - czorhiz2.16 metaG | ecosystem: Environmental > Terrestrial > Soil > Vadose zone | place: USA...
AGCTCTTGGGGCGGCTTTCTCAGCATGGCCTATGCCGCTCGGCATCCAGAGCGCATTTCCCATTTGATTTTGGTAGACTCTGCCGCTCCAAAATGGAGCGATACGCTTTTTCTCTTCGATCAGGTGTTCCCAGAAACCACCGAGCGGGAAGCTGCCGGTGCGTTTGCGCGCGAGTTCGGTGACAAGGCCGCCGAAGACGCGCAAATCCGCGAATACTTATCGATGATTTTTTACTCGCCGGAGAAGCGCGAAGCGTTTCTAGCGCAAATCGGGCCCGGCGCGTACAACAAAGAGGTCAACCAGAAGGTTACCGCCGATCTGGCGCGCTTCGATCTGAATCCGGAAATTCGGAAATTCCGCTTCCCCGCTCTGGTCATCACCGGGCGTTACGACATGAATGTGGCGCCGCTGGTCGCCTATCGCATCCACATAAACATTCCCGGATCGCGCTTTGTGGCCTTCGAAAGAAGCAGCCATCTTCCGTTCACGGAAGAGCCCGAAGCCTTCGCGCGCACGCTCGAAGAATTCCTCGCAAAATAGTTCGGCAAATCGTCCGGGCGCTACTGCGGCCCGGTGAGATACGACTTGCGGTGACGGACTTGGTATTTCCCGGAAACTTTGACTTCGATGCTGCGGTAAGTGTTGGCGGGACCGCGCGGACTGGGGTAGTAGCCCAGGCGGTACTGCGTGCGCAATTCGCGATTTATGCGGTCGAAGATGCTATCAAGGTCCTGCGCGGAGTCGGGAAAGAACATCGCGCCGCCCATGGTGTCCGTGATGGTCTCGAGGGCATGCTCGCCGGCGGTATTTCGCCCGCTTTCGTTTTTCACCGGGCGAATCACGATGGTATACAGAAGCGAACCAGAGCGCACCGCTTCTTTTCGAGCTGCGTCGAAATCGGCGTTGCTCGTGGTTTCACCGGCGTCAGTCACCAAAATGATGACCCGGCGACGATCTTCGCCGCGACGTTCCAGAGATCGCGAGCCGAGCAGAATGGCATCGTAAATCGAAGTGCCCGCGCCGTTGGGCAGGTGGTGCACCGCAGCCTGCAATGCGGCAACATTGTCGGAAAAGCCTGCCACCTGTGTGACGTTTTCGTCGACCGCATAAACCGCGAGGCGATCGCCGGTCCGAAGAACCTGGTGAATGAAGTGCGCGGCAGCCTCCTGCTCGAAAACAATCTCTTTGTGCGCGCTGAGGCTGGAATCGATCATCAAAGCCAGATCGAGAGGAAGTTGCGTTTCGGATTCAAAGACCTCGATTTTTTGCTCCACGCCCTCTTCGAAAAGTTGAAAGGCGTCGCGCAGAAGATCGGGCGCGGGGCGATTGTGCTCATCGAGCACGCTGGCCAGCACGTTGACGAGGTTAACGTTGACACGAATGCGCCCGCGCTGCCCGCCAGAGTCTTGCGCATCCTCATTCGACGTCGTGGGCGCCTTTGCAGGGGCCGGTTTCTGCGCCCACGGCGGGCGGTCCGGTTTGTCTTGTGCGCCACACAGCTTTGTCACCACCGGGAGAACAGCCAGCACCAGGAACGCGGCGAAGACGAAAAGACGTATGCGTCGCGCCTGGTAACTGTTTTCTCGGCGCTCAGCGCGGGGACCTCGGCGCCGGCCGCAGGCTAACAAGTAGGATGGCATCGCTAGCTAGGATGCACGTTTCGCCGTAGCAGTATCTTCGGGCGCCCTAGGGAGTTCTCCGTCGGCCCACACGGCGCCATCTTCGAAGTACTCCTTCTTCCAGATGGGAACGGTGCGCTTGAGGGTGTCGATAGCGTAGCGGCAAGCCTCGAAAGCAGCGGGGCGATGCGCGGCGCTGACGGCGATAAAGACACTGGTCTCGCCGATTTTGAGGCGGCCGAGGCGATGCGCGATAGCCACGCGGTCGATGGAAAACTTGGTGTGAATTTCCGTGGCGATTTCGCGCATTTTGGCGACCGCCATGGTCTCGTAGGCTTCATAGTCCAGGTACAGCGTGCGGCGCCCGTGGGACTGGTTGCGGACGCAGCCATCGAAAGTGACGATGGCGCCATCGGAGGGAGTGCGCACATGCTCGATAAGGGAGGAAAGGTTGAGAGGCTCGTGGGCGAGCAGGAGGAGATCGAAGTCGGGGGCGGGCATCGGCATGGCGTCAGCCGCCGCTCACCGGTGGGAGAAATGCGACTTCGTCGCCGGAGTGCAGCGGCGTGCTCCACGCCACAAATTCTTGATTGCGAGATGCAACTAGCGAACTGCGGTAACGCTCAAGTTCCGGCTGCCTTGCTACGCAGCGCGCGAACAGCGCTTCGATGGGCGCGCCGTCGGCAAGGTCCAGTATATCTTCCGTGCGTCCGGCGATTTCCTTCAGACGGCCAAAGAAAAGCACCTTCACGCGAATGGCTGGAGCGGAATCGCTCATAGGCAAATTGTAACCTGTGAGGCACGATGCAGCTAGTGGAGCGGCGCGTTGGACCCCTGAAATAATTTCCCCCCGTGCGGTACAGGCTTTTACGACTTGACCCCGTCCACAGGGATGCGTAGCGTCAACCTAGCGCCAGCAGCCTGCTGGCGAGTGCGGAACTTGCTAGCTAAAACCCGGCGTGATCAGGTGAACCGCAAAAGCCGACGGAGTCTTGCATGAAAGTGCTGATGACCGGTTCGAGTGGCCTAGTGGGCACAGCCCTGACCGAAGCGCTCGCTCGCGAAGGGCACACCGTCGTTCGCTTGGTGCGCAGCGGAAGCGGCAAAAAAGTAAGCGGCAAGCCCGCCAAAGAAGCGGAAAACCAGAAGAAACTCGCGCAGGCCCGAGACCGTGCTGCAAATACGACGGAGGTCGCGTGGAATCCCAACACCTGCGACCTCGAGGGCGAGCCTTTCGGCGCGGAGCAGCCAAAGGTGGAAGGTGCGGATGCGGTGGTCAATCTCGCGGGCGCTTCGATTGCCGGCGAGTCGTGGTCGGAGGAGCGCAAGGCTTTGCTGCGCTCGAGCCGCGTGCAATTTACGCGCGAGCTGCTGTGCGCGCTGGAAAAGTTGAGCGCGCGCCCGAAGACTCTCGTGTCGGCATCGGCGATCGGTTACTACGGCAATCGCGGCGACGAAGTGCTGACCGAGGAAAGCAAACCCGGCGAGGAGTTTCTGGCGCGGCTGGCGCAGGAATGGGAAGCCGAAGCCGTGAAGGGGAAGGCACTGGGCATGCGCGTGGTGCGCACGCGTTTCGGGATCATCTTGGCGAAGCACGGCGGGGCGCTGCCGCAAGTGATGCGGCCATTCCAGTTCTTTGCTGGCGGAAGGATTGGATCGGGCCAGCAATGGATGTCCTGGATCACACTGCACGACACTGTAGAAGTCATTCGCCTTGCACTCCAAAACCGCGCGATCAGCGGCGCGCTGAATGTCGTAGCGCCAAGCCCGGTGCGCAACGCGGAGTTCGTGCGCGAGTTGGGCCGCGCGATGCATCGCCCGGCAGTAGTGCCGGCGCCCGGGTTTGCGCTGAAATTCGCCCTCGGCGAAATGGCCGAAGCTTTGCTGCTGGCCAGCCAACGCGTGATGCCGTCGCGCCTGCAGCAACTGGGCCACAAGTTTCAGCACAGCAACTTATCTTCCGCTCTGGTAGCGTTGCTCTCGCCAACGCAGTAATCGCAGCGCCCCGCTGCTTCAACCCGTTCACACCGACGTCCCGCAAGCCTTCGTTGCCACGGTCACAAATGCCAACAACGCCGGCGTCAAGGGCATCGCGGGCGGCAGCCCCACCGCTAGCACCATCAGCGCAGCCGGAGTTTCAGGTTGCTTCCATTGTAGTGGCCGGTCTCTAGGCCGGTCGCCGATCGCTGTTGCTCACAACCCGCCAAATTTGGCGACCTCGCAGGAAATTCTCAAAGGCTCGAAGAGTCGAATGGTTTCGGAAACAGGTCGCGCATCTGCAGGACTTCAACCTTGCCTTTTAGATTCGACCACACTACCGGAACGTCGCCGCAAAATTCCCAGATGAGCTGGCGGCACGCGCCGCAGGGCGAGGTAAGCGAGTCCGTATCGGTGACCACCGCGATGGCTTCAAAGTTGCGCTCGCCTTCGCTCATGGCCTTGAAGATGGCCACGCGTTCGGCGCAAACGGTTAAACCGTAAGTGGCGTTCTCCACGTTGCACCCTCCGAACACTCGCCCAGAGCTGGCGCGCAACGCAGCGCCCACGCGAAAATTGGAGAAGGGCGCGTGCGCGTTTTCCCGCGCCTGCTTTGCTTCGCCGATCAAATGGTCGTAATTACTCACGCGATGGCCTCGGCAATTCTTGGTATTACAGCCCGGAGCAAGGCGATGAACTGCGTCCTCACGCGCCGGGTGGTGGCCAGCACTTCCTGATGATCCAGAGGCGCGTCGGTGGTGCCTGCGGCCATGTTCGTGACGCAAGAGATTCCGAGAACGCGAATGCCGCTGTGCCGCGCCGCGATCACCTCCGGTACCGTGGACATGCCGATGAGGTCGGCGCCGATGGTGCGAAAGGAGTAAATTTCCGCGGGCGTTTCATAACTCGGTCCGGCGACGGCGAGATACACGCCCTGATGAATGTTCAAGCCGAGCTTCTTGCCTTCTTCGCTGACGAAACCGTGGAACTCGCGATCGTAGGCCTGGGTCATGTCCGGGAACCGCACTCCGAAGCGTTCGTCGTTCACGCCGCATAGCGGATTCACCCCTTGCAGATTGACGTGATCGCGAATCACCACGAGGCAGCCCTGCGAATAATTGCGGTTGATTCCCCCCGCGGCGTTGGTGACGATTACGGCTTGGATGCCCATGCGTGCGAAAACGCGGATGGGGAAAGCAACTTCCTTCACGGAATAGCCTTCGTAGAGATGCACGCGGCCCTGCATGCCGGCCACCGCGACGTCGGCCACTTGCCCGATGACCAGTTGGCCGGCGTGGCCAATGGCTGTCGATCGCGGGAAGTGGGGGATCTTCGCGTAAGGAATTGCCGCTGCATTGCGGAACTCGTCGGCAAAATCACCCAGCCCGGAGCCGAGAACCAGCGCGATGCGCGGGCGCAGCTTCGTTTTCGCCATAATAAATCTTGCGGCGCGCTCGGCGCGGCGGAACTCAACGCTGGGCGGAGATTTCTTAAGTGCCTGGGCTGATTTTTTCCTCGGGCTCATGGGCGTCTAGGTGAACATTCCCACGATGGACGCAGACATGAGGTTAGCCATGGTGCCGGCGAGCATCGCGCGAATGCCCAGCCGCGCGAGTGGCCCGCGCTGCTCCGGCGCCAAGGCGCCAATCCCGCCGATCTGTATCCCGATGGAGCTGAAATTGGCGAAGCCGCACAGCGCAAACGTGGCGATGGTAAACGACCGCGGATCGAGCGTGCCCTTCAATGTAGCCAGTTGCTGGAAGGCCACCAGCTCGTTGATGACCATGCGCGTACCCAGCAGATTGCCGATGGCTTTGCAATCGTGCCAAGGGATACCGATCACCCACGCCACGGGAGCAAAGATCCAGCCAAAAATTTGCTGCAGGCTGGAAGGAAACCACGCGATGTGATTGTGGGTCCAGCCCATCATGGAATTGAGCAAGGCCAGCAGCGCCAGAAATGTAATCAGCATCGCGCCGACGTTGAGCGCCAGCTGCAAACCGTCCACGGTGCCACGCGAAATCGCGCCGAGAACGTTGGCTTCTTTTTCCATCTCCGGCATTTGTACGCGGCCTGCGGTCAGCGGTTGCTCGGTCTCGGGGACGAGCATCTTGGCCATCAGCAGTGTGCCCGGCGCGGTCATGATCACCGCGGTGAGCAGGTGCTTGGCTTCAATGCCGAACGCGATGTACGCGGCCATGATCCCGCCGGAAACATGGGCCATGCCGCTGGTCATCACGGTCATCAACTCCGACTTGGTGAGCTTATTGAGGAATGGCCGGATGGTCAGCGGCGCTTCGGTCTGGCCCATGAAAATGCTGGCAGCCACGTTCAGCGATTCCGCCCCGCTTGCGCCCATCACGGCGGTCATGATCCACGCCGCGATACGAACGATGAGCATCATCACCCCAATGTGATACAGCAGGGCAAAAAACGCGGCGATGAAGATGATCGTGGGCAGCACCTGAAACGCAAAGGAAAAACCCATCGCCGAAATCTTCTTTCCGATTTCGCCAAAAACAAATTCCGAGCCGACGTAGGAGAAACTGAGCAGGCGGTTTACGTAAAAGCCGGCAATCTCAAAAAGCCGCCGACCTAGCTCAAAACGCAGAACAAAAAACGCGAAGGTCAATTGCAGGAACAGCCCCCAGGCCACGGTCTTCAGGCGAATCGCTCGGCGGTCGGTGGAGAACCCGTACGCCAGCGCAAGCATCGTGAACATGCCAAGCAGCCCTGCAAATCGTCCCATGCGTTCTCCTTCTTTCTCGACGGCATTCGCGATTGGCCGCCACTGGCGCGGCCCAGAACTTGGCCGCAACTTCCGACGGCGCAAATTTGTGCCACGGCGGCACGTTTCACGATTGGCGCGAATTATAGCCCTAAAGGGCCTCGCGCCAATTGTCTTATCTATCTGCGGTCGCTGCTTCGCTTGGCCGCGAAAGCGGCTTTTTCAGGGCTGCTCGTCTGGTGGATCATGACCAACCACAACCAAGTCAGGCGCGAGGGTACAGGGAAACTTCCAGCCCCGGCCACGAAATACCGGATAGTCCCTAGAAACTATTGGCTACACATTGGGTTTCTCCATCGGGAGTGTAATCGGAGGGCGCGAATCGTGTCGTTGCCAGGCAACTGTGCTCTCCCAAGATAACCACAAGCGAGGACTCATGGGACCATCCCGAACAATTCTTTTCGCGTGCCTTTTCCTTGTAACGTTCTCTATCGCGGTCTCGCTCCAGGCGCAGAAGCGCTTTGCCTTGCCTGCTCCGCCGACCAAGAATGAAATTGAGCGGGGACGGTACCTAGTCGAGGAAATCGCGAAATGCACGGAATGCCATACGCCACGAAAAGCAAATGGCGAACTCGATGGGCAGGCGTGGCTGCGCGGCGCGCCGATTTGGATTCGGCCCGTGGCTAACATATCCAATTGGGCGGACCGCGCTCCGGCGCTTGCGGGATTGCCCAGTCTTACCGAAGAACAAGCGGAAAAAGTTTTGGAGAACGGTACCGGGCCGAACGGCGAGGAATTGCGCCCACCCATGCACATCTACCACATGGCCCCGGCAGACGCACGGGCCATTATCGCTTACTTAAAGGCGCTGCCCGCCGAAGTTCACTAGGCCAGGCATTAAACATTATCGTCGGCGCTTGCCATTCCTGGCGCGACGCTTGCGCTTAGCGGAAGGCATCGGTTTCGCTCTTGATTTTGACCGGGCTGGGCGCTGGCGTTCCACTTTGCGCGCCGCGCCACGGGCCAACGCTTCTTGTGTGCGCTTTGGGAGCTTGGCGAAAACCAGATCGTAGGATTCGCGAAGCAATGCCGTGAGCTCATCGGTCGAGAGCGCTTCCCTGGTCTCCAGGGCCACCCATTTGGCGCGCGCCATGTATGGCGCCGGCATGATGTCCGTGCGCTCGGTGAGTTCGGCGAAGGTTTCCGGCGTGCATTTGAAGGAGAGCCAGACCGGCGCGGGTTCAAGGACCGTTACCGCGAAGATTTTTTCGTTGACGCGAAAGGTGAGGTCATGGCCCCAGCTGATTTTTTCAGTGGCGTAGGGAAATGACAGGCACCGCTCGCGAACCCACTCAACATCCATTTTGCATCCCCTCTCTGTTCTTGCAACGGTGATCTCACAACCGCTAACCTTGTTAAGGATTGTTTCAGTGCTATCCTGCCACGGCTGATCTACTCTACTTACCCCGTTCTGTGTCAAATGCATGGTCAGCCATGCAACTGCGCATTCTAAGCGAGTTAAGGTCGTGCCGTGTGTAAGCGCGGAGTATTTCCCGGGCTCGCGATAATTTCCAGTTCTTCAACGCTTCTTATGTAGGGTTTCGGAGGCGGCTTGCTCGGCTACGCGAAGGAGTTCTTGGATATTTCCGTCGTTTTCGAGGATGAGATCGGCGTAAGCCCTGGTGGGCTCGATGTGAGTCTGGTGCATGGCACGCACGGTGACGAGGTATTGGTCGATAAAAGATTCGATGGTGCGGCCGCGCTCGCAGACGTCGCGGCGGGCACGGCGCAGGCAGCGCAGATCTACGGCGGCGTCCACGTAAATTTTCAGGTCCATCAGCGAACGGGCGCGCGGGTCCCACAGGGCGAATAATCCCTCGAGGAGAATTACCCTCGCTGGTAGCACGACTTGCACTTCGTTGGCGCGTGTGTGGGTGTCGAACGAGTAGATGGGTTTCTCGATCGATTTTCCGGACAGCAAGGTCTGTATGTGCTCGAGCAGCAAGTCGTGCTCAATGGCTGCGGGCTCGTCGTAATTGAGACCGGCGCGATCGCTAGGGCTCAGATGGCTGCGATCAAGATAGTAGGAATCTTGCTCGAGCAGGCACGCGCTGTCGCGTTCAAAAGTGCGCAGCAAGTGCGTGGCGAGCGTGGTCTTTCCTGATCCGGTGCCGCCGGCGATGCCAATCAGGATAGGAGTCGGCAGAATCGTCATGGGTTCCAGTGTACTTGGTCAGATTCCGGGGCTCCAGCCGGCGCAAAATTGGATTTCTCAAACGGCAATCCTGGCTGCGAAAATGGTTAGCGGCGGGGATGGGAGAACAGCCACAGCAGTAGCGAGAGGGCCAAGCTGATGACCAGGCAGGAGACCATGGGAAAGTAGAAGGTGGTGTGTTCGCCGCGGTGGACGATGTCGCCGGGAAGGCGGCCTAGACGGAAGGGGAGACGGGCGCCGAAGTAGAGAAGGGCGCCGAAGGTGGCGATTAGGGCGCCGAGGATTAGAAGGAGACGGCCCAGATCGCGGAGGGGGTCCATGAGAGAAGTTTAGAAAAAAACGATGCCAGGAAGCAACGAAGCAACGAAGTAGCGAAGTATGAGACGGAGAAAACCTCCGCTCGGAAAAGACGGCACCGCCAGAATTGAGCGCCTGGGGAATACCCCTGCGCTGGGCGGACCTGGCTGCCGCACTCAGAATCTGGCGGCCGCTTGTATCGCTAGATTAGTTCGTGCGTGGCGAAGAAGTAGTTGATTTCGAAGTAGGCGGTGTCGGGGGCGTCAGAGCCGTGGGTGCAGTTATTGCCGATGCTGGTGCCGAGGTCATGGCGGATGGTGCCGGGGGCGGCCTTCTTGGGGTCGGTGGCGCCCATGGTCTCGCGCCATCTGGAGATCGCGCCTTCGGCTTCAAGGACCAGAGCAAAAATTTTGCCAGAGGACATGAAGTCGGTGAGCTCGCCAAAGAAGGGGCGCTCGCGATGGACGGCGTAGAAGCCGCCGGCTTCGTCTTTAGTGAGACGCATGGATCTGATGGCTACGATTTTGAAACCGGCTTTATGAATGCGGGCCAGAACGTCGCCTTGTAGGCCGCGACCGACCGCGTCAGGCTTGATAATTGCGAAAGTTCGTTCGAGAGCCAAAATGAATGCCTCCAAAAGAAAGACAAAGTCGCCGGCAAGATGCCGGTGCTACTTCAATGCTGACGCTACGGTTGCGCCTAAATCTGCTGGAGTTTCCACGCAGCGGATGCCGGCTGCGGCCATGGCGGCGTATTTGTCCTTGGCGGTACCTTGACCGCCGCTGATGATGGCCCCGGCGTGACCCATGCGGCGGCCTGGCGGGGCGGTTTGTCCGGCGATGAAACCGATGACCGGCTTTTTCACGTTGGACTTGATGAACTCGGCGGCGCGCTCCTCGGCGTTGCCGCCGATTTCGCCGATGAGGATGATGGCGTTCGTCTCGGGATCGTCGTTGAACATTTTGATGGCCTCAAGAAACGATGTGCCGATGATGGGATCGCCGCCAATGCCGATGCAAGTGGATTGGCCGATGCCGAGGCGCGTGAGCTGGTCCACGGCTTCGTAGGTGAGCGTGCCGCTGCGGCTGACGACGCCGACGTTGCCCTGTTTGTGGATGCGACCGGGCATGATGCCGATTTTGCACTTTCCGGGTGAGATGATGCCCGGGCAATTGGGGCCGATGAGGCGTGTTTTCTGGCGGCCGACGACGAGGGAGACGCGAATCATGTCGAGAACGGGGATACCCTCAGTGATGCAGATGACCAGCGGGATTTCGGCTTCGGAGGCTTCGAGAATGGCGTCCGCGGCAAACGGCGGGGGAACAAAAATAACCGAAGCGTTTGCTCCCGTCCCGTTCACCGCATCGGAAACGGTATTGAAAACTGGACGCTCTAGGTGCTTTGTCCCGCCTTTTGCGGGAGTGACGCCGCCTACGACGTTGGTTCCATATTCAATCATCTGCTGAGCATGGAAGGTTCCTTCGCGGCCGGTCAAACCCTGCACAATGACTTTTGTTTTTTCGTCGACTAAAACGCTCATCGCGCACCTCCCGCGAGAGCCACTACTTTTTGGGCGCCGTCCTTCATGCCGTCGGCGATGGTGAAATTCAGGCCGGAATCGCGAAGGATTTTCTGGCCGAGCTCGACGTTGGTGCCTTCCATGCGCACAACTACGGGAACTTTGAGATGCAGATCCTTCGCGGCGGCGACGACCCCGGTGGCCAGGACGTCGCAGCGCAGGATGCCGCCGAAGATGTTGATAAAGACCGCGCGGACGCTCGGATCACTCATCAGAATGCGGAAAGCGTTTTTAACTTGCTCGGCGGAGGCGCCACCGCCGACATCGAGAAAATTGGCGGGGGAGCCGCCGGCATACTTGATGATGTCCATGGTGGCCATGGCGAGACCGGCGCCGTTGACCATGCACGCGACGCTGCCTTCAAGCTTGATGTAGTTGAGGCCGTATTTGGAGGCTTCGACTTCGAGGGGGTCTTCTTCGTCGATGTCGCGAAGTTCGCGAAGGTTGGGATGGCGGAAAAGGGCGTTGTCGTCGAAGGTCATTTTGGCGTCCAGAGCCACGAGCTTGCCGTCGCCGGTGAGCACGCACGGATTGATTTCAAGAAGTGAGGCGTCGGTATCGATGAAGGCGCGATAGAGAGCTTGGAGGAAGGGAGCGGAGTGCGTGGCGACCTCGCCGGGGAGGCCGAGGCCGAAAGCGATTTTGCGAGCTTGATAAGGCTGCAAGCCGACTACCGGGTGAATGGGTTCGCGCAAGATCGCTCCGGGATTATCCTTGGCGACTTCTTCGATTTCCATGCCGCCGGCGGCACTGGCCATGAACACGGGAAGACCGCTGGCGCGATCGACCAGCAGGCCGAGGTAAAGTTCGCGCTTGATGTCCAGGCCTTCTTCGATGAGCACGCGCTTGACGATGCGGCCGGCGGGACCGGTTTGCGGGGTCACGAGATTCATACCCAAGATGTGGCCGGCGACTTCCGCAGCTTCATCGCCGGAGCGGGCGAGCTTGACGCCGCCGCCTTTGCCGCGACCGCCGGCGTGGATCTGGGCTTTGACCACAACTACTTGGGATTTCAGGCGCTGCGCGGCTTCACGCGCTTCTTCCTTGGTGTAAGCGACTTCGCCGCGCGGAGTGGTTACGCCGTAGCGGGTGAGGATCGCTTTGGCCTGATACTCGTGAATCTTCATCGAGCTTCCATCAGTGCTAGAATTTGTGCATCCGCAAAACAAAGAAGTTTACTCGGAAGGCGCAAGGGGAGCAAGGACGCCGCGAAATGGCCGCGAATACGATACTGCTTTTAATCGAGCAAATGGAGGCGGGACAGGTGTTGACGCGGGCCGGCGCCGAAGTGGTGATGGAAGAATTGCTCAGCGGGCGGATGGAAACGTCGGAGATCGTGCGATTTCTGCTGGCGCTGAATGCCAGACCGGTTCTGGTGGAGGAGCTTGCGGGATTCGCCACGGTGATGCGGAGACACGCCGCGGAAGTATTTGCGGCCGGCGAGACGCGGCCGGAGAGCATGATCGACACGTGCGGGACGGGCGGCGACGGATTTGATGCGTTCAATATTTCGACCGCGGCGGCGATTGTGGCGGCGGCGGGAGGTGCGCGGGTGGCCAAGCATGGCAATCGCGCGGCAAGTTCGCGGAGCGGGTCAGCGGACGTGCTGGAAGCGTTGGGCGTGCGCATCGATGTGCCATTCGTGCGAGTGGGTAAGGGAATTCGCGAATTGGGCATCGGGTTCTTGTTTGCGCAGGCGGCACACACGGCCGCGCGGCACGCGGCTCCGGCGCGCCGGCAGATCGGCACACGGACGGTTTTCAATTTGCTGGGGCCGCTGACCAATCCGGCGGGAGCGGAAGCGCACGTGCTGGGGGTTTTCTCCTCAGAAGCAATTGATTTGGTGGCGGCGACGCTGGCGGAGCTGGGAGTGCGGCGCGCGATGGTGGTGCACGGAGCGGGTGGATTGGATGAGATTTCACTGGCGGGGGAGACACTGGTTGCCGAGGTGGCGGGGGGGCAGATTCGGCGATACTCGCTCAAACCGGAAGATTTTGGCGTGGCGCACGCGCCGCTAGAGGCGATTTGCGGCGGTTCACCAGCCGAGAATGCGGGGATTATTCGAGGCATCTTCCGAGGAGAACGCGGGGCGCGTTCCGACATTGTTGCGGTAAATGCGGCGGCGGCGCTGGTGGCATCGGGGGTTGCGGGAGAATTTATGGAGGGAGCGGAGTTAGCGCGCAAGATCTTGCGGTCTGGCGAAGCGGAGGAGAAGCTCAGGGAGCTGGCGCGTTTCACGAATGACGCGGATTGAACATAGGCCGCCTAGAGGTGGCCGCTGCGCATGTTGCAGGAGAGCTGACGCTCGGGGTTGAACGCCGGGGTGAGGCTCGTGGCGGGAAGCGCGGCCGCGGCTATATTTACTTAATAAAAAACTATGGATGCATCCGCGTCGAGCGCAGAGCGGATGCGGAAACGGCGGAAGAGGGAACTCTTGCCCAATACTACATCGCTTTCGCGCGCAGGTTTGGACCCCTCCAGCGGGCAGTATATAGTGACTGTTGGGGCCAATCGCGCTCGCGCCGAGGGCCTTGCCGCACACTTTTTAGAAACCGCAAAGGCAAAACTGCAGAGATGGCCGCAGACGTAAGCAAGCATCTGGACCGGGCGAAACGCTTTCTCGAGAAGAATCGGGTCGAGGACGCGATCACCGCGTATTTGGCGGTGTTGGGCGAAGCGCCGCAGCATCAGGAAGCGACGCAGGCGCTGGGAGACCTGTACGCGCGGGCGGAGCAACCGGACCGCGCGGCGGTTTATTACGGTCAACTGTTTGACATGCTGGTGGAACCGAAGGATGAGACCAAGGCGCTCGCGATCTACAACCGGTTTCTGCGCGGCGGCGGCGCGCAAAAGCCGGAGCGCATCGCGCGCTACGCTTTTTTGCAGCAAAAGCAGAACCGTCCCGATGAGGCCATCGAGCAGTACGCGAAAGCGGCGGAGTTATTCGTGGAAACAGGACGTCATGAAGATGCGCTGTTTTGCTGGGAGCGCGCAGCGCAATTGGACCCGGAAAATTTGACCCGGCAGGTTCGGCTGGGGGAAAGCGCGGAGAAACTTGGGAAGCATGCGCTGGGGGCGCGGGCATTTCTGCGCGCGGGGCAACTGGCTGCGGCTGGGGGAGCGGCAGAGGTGGCGCTGCAACATTTCGGGCGGGCCTACCAATTGGCACCGAACGAGCGAAGCGTCGCGCTACTGTACGCGGAGGCCACGCTGCGAGGCGGCGATGCGAAGAAGGCCGCGAAGTTGCTGGAACCGTTTGCTTCAGACGCGGACACGACGTTCCTGGACACCTTTGCGGACGCACTGATGCACTCGGGTAATCTCGATCGCGCGCGGGAGGTGCTGGAGCGTTTGCCGGGCGAGAAGAATCAGGGTATGACGCGGCTATTCGAGCTAGTGGAGTCTTACGGCGCAGCGGGGCAGGATGCCAAGGCCGTGGAAGTTCTGCAGACGCTGAAAAAGCGGATGCTGGCGGACCGGCGGCAAAATGACTTTATCGCGCAGTTGGAGAGCGTGGCCGCGAAGGAGACAAGCTCGCAGGCGATTCTGGAATTTTGCGCGGCGTATTTGAATGAAGCCAATCGTGAAACACAGTACTTCGAAATTCTGATCAAGCTCTTTGATGTGTATCTGAAGGCGAACAACGACACCAAGGCTTGCGAAACCCTGGAGCGGTTGCTCGATATCGACCCGTACGATCATCGCAATCAACAACGGCTCGAACGGTTGAAGGGGCGGGTGGACGATGCATTTTTGAAGCGCGTTGGATCACGGCTCAGCAAATCGGGGACAGCGGCGCCACCGAGGTCGGTGCAGGCACGTTCGCCTAGCGCGGAAGGGGTGAGCACAGGGGGGGCGGAGGGAGGAGAGGGGAGAAATCCGCAGGGGCTTGAAGACCTTATTGTGCAGACGGAAATTTTCTTGCAGTACTCGCTGCAGGGCAAGGCTCTCGAAAGGCTGCAAAAAATTGCGGCGACGTTTCCTGGGGAGGAGGAGCGCAACACGCGGTTGCGGAATTTATATCAAACCGCGAACTGGTGGCCGCCAGGCGCGGCCCCGAAAGCGAAGCCGGAGACGATTCCATCGCTGATGGCCGAGCCGGTGGCCGAGCCTGCCGGTGGAATCACGCAAAAGACCGGGGTGTACACGGCCGAGACGCTGCGGGACTTGGCGAAGATTTCGGAAATCAATCAAAAAGTGTTCCGGCAGCAGACGCCGCGAGCGATGCTGAATACGGCGGTCAACGAAGTGGGCGGATACCTGAAATGCGCGCGGACACTTGCGGTGTTTGGTGCGCCAGGGCGTCCGCCAGAGATGGCCGCAGAATATTGTGCCGCGGGAGTGCGCGCGGCGCCCGGGGCGCAAATTGTGCTTTTGCTGGCGCAGATGGAAAAGGCACAGCCGGACGAACTGGGAGCGCTGACACTCGACGCCGCAGAAGGATCGATCTTAAAGGAGCTGGGGCTCGGCTCCGCGCTGGGCGTGGTGATAGCCGACAAAGAAACGCAGAGCCCCGCAGGAATGTTGATCGTGGGTCATGCCGGAGAGCACAAATGGAAGCCGAACGAGGCCTATTTTTTGCAGGCCATTGGCGACCAGATGCTGATGAGCGTGAGCCACACGCGGTTGCGCTCGCTGGTGCGGCGCATGGGCGTTTCCGACGAGCGAACCGGATTGCTAAGCCGTAGCTCGTACCAGAGTTGCCTGCTGACAGAGGCGGATCGCTCGCGGACGCAAGGGACACCGCTTTCGCTGGCAATTTTGCAGATCGATCGCGGAGCGGAACTCCTGCGGCAGCAAGGGGAATCGTCGGTTGAGCGCTTCCTCGATCAATTGGCGCGGTCGTTGCAGCCGATCGTGCGGCAGAACGATGTAGCGGTAAAATATACCGCCTGGTCGCTGGCCTTCATTTTGCCGGACACCGCCCTGGCCGGGGCGCGAAACCTGGCGGACAAGCTGCGGCGTGCCGCATCGGGACTGCGACCGCCGTGGGATTCGACACAAGTGACGCTGAGCGCGGGGATTGTGGAAGCGGTGGCGAAATCGGATTTCGAAAGTGAAGATATTGTCACGGACTTGATCAACCGGGCGGAATTTTCCGTGGAAGAGGCGCGCAAGCGGGGCGGCGATACGGTGGTGGCGCTGGAGAGTCCGAGGCTTTGACGCCCTGCGCATTTGGGCGACGGCTTACTGTCCCGCGGAGAGGACGAGCTAGGACTTTCCGAGATCAGGGAGGAAATGATGTTTCCTACAGATGTTGTGATCGTCGCGGGAGCCCGCACGCCGATGGCGCGGTATACGGGAGCGTTTTCGGAAGTGTCGGCGATTGACCTGGCGGCACACGCTTCAAAAGAGGCCATTCGGCGATCGGGTGTGAATCCTGCGGAGATCGATCACGCGATTTTTGGCAACGTTATGCAGACCAGTGCCGACGCTCTCTATGGCGCGCGTCACGTGGGATTGAAGGCCGGGCTGAAGACGGAAACGCCAGCGGTGACGGTGAACCGGCTGTGCGGCTCGGGGATCGAGGCTATTGCGCAGGCGGCCGAGCGGCTGCTACTGGGCGAAGCGACGGTGGTGCTTGCCGGTGGCATGGAAAATATGACCCAGGCGCCGTTTGTCATTCGCGGAGCCCGCACCGGGTTGAAGCTCGGCGGTGGCGCGTTGGAAGACTCGCTGATGGCGGGGCTAACGGATTCCTACTGCGGGCTGCCTATGGCTCTGACGGCGGAAAAGCTCGGAGAGCAGCAAGGCATCACGCGGAAGGACGCGGATGCGTATGCGCTGCGCAGTCAGAAAGCAGCGGATGCGGCGTACAAAGCGTGCCGCATCAAAGAAGAGCTGGTGGCGGTGGAAGTGAAGCAGGGGAAAAAGACGATCGTGGTGAGCGAAGACGATCACCGGCGGCCGGAGACCACCATGGAAATCCTGGAGAAATTGCCACCATCGTTCAAGAAAGATGGGATGGTTACCGCGGGAAATGCGAGTGGGATCGTCGATGGAGCGGCTGCGGTAATAGTAACGCGTGAGAAAACGGCGAAGGAGCAAGGACTGAGGCCGATGGGGCGAATCGTTTCGTGGGCGGTGGCGGGAGTGGATCCCAGCATCATGGGGATTGGGCCGGTGCCGTCTTCAGAAAAGGCGCTGAAGCTAGCGGGGCTCACACTCGAACAGATGGATCGCGTGGAAGTGAATGAAGCGTTTGCGGCGCAATATCTGGCAGTGGAGAAAATTTTGGGACTGAATCGGGATAAGACCAACGTGAACGGCGGAGCGATTGCGCTGGGTCATCCGTTGGGAGCGTCGGGAACGCGGCTGGTAATTACGATTTTAAATGAGCTGCTGCGCAATAATTTGCGATACGGACTGG
>Ga0137398_10000292_pt1 | contig 16729 bp, 28 predicted proteins | sample czorhiz216metaG_FD_106659 | JGI IMG/M metagenome (GOLD analysis project Ga0137398, IMG submission 106659) | Vadose zone soil microbial communities from Angelo Coast Range Reserve, California, USA - czorhiz2.16 metaG | ecosystem: Environmental > Terrestrial > Soil > Vadose zone | place: USA...
TAGCATGGGAGACCGCCACGGGAATGGCAAACCCACAGAGCTTGCACGGATGAGGAAATATGGGTAGCATAGCACCCGGCTAACTTCAATAGAGGAGTGTGCTGCTTATACAGTATTGCACTGCAATAAACTATGTATCTTCTTCACGCGTCCCGCGTCATTTCTCATTTTACGTTTTTATCATTAAGTTGCTCCATGCTTAGTTAACAGTACTGACAGTACAGTACAGTTTCTCGCAGCTCGCAGGGACGGAAGGACGAGGACAACGTGGGTCACGTGTGTAAGCTCGGGTAAGTGCGGGCCGGGAAAGCCGCTCTCACTGTTGACTCACTGTTGCGTCTTTGCGGCGACATCGCTTTGCATCGCCCTGTCTATTTCTCCCCGGTTTCTTGACAATGGTATGAAATGTTACAACAACCTTGCTTATACTAATGCCTTTACTTTTACTAGGCTCGTAATGAGGAAAAAGCTCAGTCTATGCTCTACCGCTTCCGTGAAGCTCAGGCGGCAGAGCTTGGACTTGGAACCCGGAGCGATCGCCGCCCGCGCATGGCAAGCGCATGTAAGAGCCTACGTGAATGTGAGCGATGGCGAGGAGAAATATTACGCGAAATCAGTCGGAAAGTGTCGAAGATACAAGACGGTCTGTCTTTCTCGTGTTGTCCTGTCAAGATTAGGTGTTCAAATTCTTCCTCCGAACAGCTGGTCTGACGGACTATGAGGTCCGGGACCTCAACGATGAAATTAACAAACTAATGCGAGAAAAGCGTCATTGGGAGAACCAGATCATCGCTCTGGGTGGTGCAAATTATCGAAGAAATGTTGCCATGCTAGATGATGATGGGCGAGAAGTTCCAGGGACTAAGGGATATAAGTGCGCAAATACATCTCCAATCAGCTTCTTTTCGCGCTCTGATCTGAACCCTTTGAAGATACTTCGGTCGAGCCAAGGAGTTGCCGGGTGTCAAAGAGCTCTTTGAGAGTCGCAAAAAGGAAGAGGATGAGGAGAACGCGACGCATACTTTCTACAAAAAGTTCACAAATCAGGGTCCTGCGTACTTTGGCGATCTCGACGAGGCTGACGGGAAGCTCTTAAAATACGAGGAGGCAGCGGAGCAAGAAGGTACGTTTATGGCCTCTTTATTGGCGGGCAGTTCATCAAATCGCTAGCAGAATGGGAGGAGGCGCATGGACACCTACGAGAAGTACTTGGCCTTCCCTCCGACAGATCGCCTTTACCTCCAATACCGCGCGCCACAAGCGCACATTCATCCAACATCCCACCACCGGATAACCCTCCACCAGTCACGTCAGATGGCAAGCGCAAGGCGCCCGATGGGGATGGTGCCCCAGTGCCAGAATCTGACAGCGAACTCGCCAAACGCTCAAAATCGGGTGCGCCAGTCCCGACTGCCAATGCGGCGCAGGCAGATGCCACTACCACCGCATTGGCGCATGCCCGTGCGGCCGCCGCCTACATTCCCTTCTTATCCGTAGAAAGTCTCCTGCCGCCAAAGATGCCGACAAAGGGGGAAATGGAGGGCGTACTTCTCGAGTTGCGTAAGCGCGCGTTGGTTGATGAGTATTTTGGAAATTAGTTTCTCGTCTTGTACTATATGCTTCCTCAGGATCTTCTTGTCATCCACGGGCATCAGATTCTCTCCTACCCGTGGGAGTAATGCGAGCTCGTCCATTGTTGGTGCCAATATCCGCGAATGCTCTATGGATGATGGACCGTTTCCGCCCGCCGACATGCGATTCCCCTCTGCGCGTAGCGCCGTATTCACGTCTTTACGTTTCAGCGGTGCGCATGCCCCTACACCAGGGGAAGATAATCATGATCGATGATCCCAACCCGCCATTTCATACAAGCTCCCCAAATACCCACAGACTTAGAGAGGCTGAACAGGAACAGCTCAGCCGAACAGCTCCCACGAACATCATTCTCATATTGTATTCCCCTAATGTACCAGTGAAACCCAAGGCATCAGCATTACGTTTGTTTGCATGGGGCCAGATATTCAAGTATCGCGCCGAGGTTTGACTCGTGATGCTGAAATTGAAAGAATGGAGACGATACTTTTTGATAATTAACTAACGCGGAGGCAATATGGTGCGGCTTGCCAAACAATTATCAATTATTCGTGCACTCCAGTACAATACTGTACACGCAGTTCTGTAGTTGAACAAATGGAAAGACAATTACGGGTATCAGGGTATTTGCGGCCACAATCTCCAACTCGCAGGAATGCCTGAGGTTATGACGAAGGCGAGCAGGGGGAAGACGATCACGGAGAGGAAGAAAAGACGACGATCTAAGCCGAACCGAAAATTCACCCTATCTAGCTGGAGTTTATGCCACACCTCTTCCAGCTCGTCACACTCCCCCCAACCTGGACATGTATGGTCGACGTCTGAGAACCCAAAGTCGATGATCTTCGGGAAACAAGACCATCTCCTTTGCAACACGTTCCGGGGCTCAAAGTCCCCATGTTCGACTCCCAAGTAGTGTATGCAGTACATCTCCGCAAACAGGATGAGTCTACAGTACCGAAAATCAGTACAACCCTCTTCAAATCACGGCGAGCCATACCTTTTTATGAGTGGCAGTGATGTGAAGTCTTCCGAGTCAAGGGACCGACCCTCATCAGAAAGGACGAGCGCACGTCCGCCGTGCCACTCATATTCACCATAGAGGCGAGGGATTATCCATCCAGCAATGTGATTTAGTTTCTCGTAAGCAGCTTTCTCATCGCTGAGCTGGCGCACAAGCTCAGCCTTGTCTTTCTTGGGCACGACAGCAAATTTGACCACAACATGCGATTTGCTCGACGCAAACACGGAGGACCAACCCGTGCCGAGCTGGCGGTCAAGATGTATGAAAGGGTGGTACTGCTTCTTGACGTGGTGGGAACGGGACGCGTTTACGAGCAAAAGTTCCATTGGGTGGGCATCGAGGCATCGAACTGTTATGCTCTCCGCAGCCTGAAGAGATTTGTCAGCACCAGCGCCAAGCGCGAAATAACAAGAGAGATGTTTCGGACCTTGTTTAGTTTACCCGAGCGACTCAAAGTCTCATCGACTTCCGTGGACCTTCCTGGGCATCTGCGTCCTCGAGTGTCGCTCTTCGATCCTAAATTTGGATCTTCAATGGGGACAACCAGTCCAAATCTTTGCATCAAAGTGTCGTCATTGATGTTAAGAGTCTCGACCAGGAGCATGTACACCAAAAAACTCCAAATCGGTGGTTGAACGACAGATTCCTGCTCATCGTCCGGCCGAAGACAAAACTGCATCACCGGCGAGCAGTACATCTGAGGTTTTCCTGGTGTGCGTGGGATGTAAATGATCATATATCGGAGTCCGCTGAATACAATTGCCCAACGGATCCGGGGGTGAATTTCGCTAGCATGGTACCCAACCTGGAGATAGACAAGACTCAGATAGCAGACGTCTGACAGGGGCAAACACGAACCTTGCCCAAGATGGCTTTGTAACCGCGGTAAGTGGTTGCTACCGGCTCGATGCATAGATCTAAAGGTGATCCGTCTCTCATCTGCTCCACCAGTTCCCCAATGAACCTATCAAAGGCCCTCGATGATTTATTTCCCCACAGGATTTTGACCCTATCATCAAACCGGAAAACGCGATCGGTGATAACTGAACTGTCAATCGTATACTGTTGAACTAGGAGATCCAGTATTTTTCCTGTCAGGGCTTCATAAATGACTTTGACCACGTAAGAAAGGTAATCTGCAATGCTTCGCGTCGCTGCTTCATGACTCAGGTTGAAAGTCCAATCGGTGCAACGATCTCGTAAGCCTCCTAGCACATCGTCGGGTGTGACACGAATGAATCTGCGGTTCATAAAAGTCTTTGACGCTTGGTCGGAGAAGTGCTGATCAACTATAACGCCCAAGTGTTTTTGCATCTTGGATGGCAAGTCTTCAGATAGATGTGCAGAGGACGGAAGTCGTCCGGGGTCCCACGCCGGGAGGGAGAAGGAGGAGGTCTTTGCAGTTTCCTGTCCTTCTGTAACTTGAGAGAGAATGACACGGGTGTCCTGGTCATTTGGAAGTAAGAGATCTTTCCAGGTACGAATAGGAGCGCTAGCCATCTGATGAGGATCAGGTAGAGTTAGAGTGGTTGCCTAAACAACGCCAAGGAAGGTATGATTACCTAAGCAGCACGTGGAACCTCTGCGCCGCCTTGGTCTTCTTGCCCCAACTACGAAGCAGGGGTAGCAATCTTTATGGCCTCCCTTTCTTTCTATGTCAAAGTCATCTATCGAGCTTTGACAGGAAATCAGCCCGATGTCGAAAGTCAACAGCATACGACTAACCATTCAGTTATCGCCGATCACTGTTTCCGGTTAGGTGATAAGGGTAAAATCTTATGGGAGGACAAGTCGTCGAAGGCATTCGACAGGTTCATCGGAAATCTAATGGAGGAGATGAGAGACCAACCCACAGATCTATGCACCGGATCAAAACGAACCAAGTACGATGGTTACACGGCCATCTTGGGCAACTTGAAGGTTCGTGTTTGTCCGTGACAGACATCTCCTGTCTCTACCTCCAGCTTGGGTACCACGCGAGCGACATTCAGCCCCAGATTCGTTGGGAAATCGTACTCAGCGGACTCAGATATATAATAATCTACATCCCACGCACACCAGGAAGACTTCGAATGTACTGCTTGCCGGTGATGCGGTTTTGTCTTCTGCCGGACAATGAGCAGGAACTTTCCGTTCAACCACCAATTTGGAGCATTTTGGTATATATGCTCCTGGTCGAGACTCGAGAAATCCATGACGAGGATCCAAGGCAAATATTTGGCCTGGTCGTCCCCATGGAAGATCCGTCCTCGTCGAATTCGGGATCAAGGTTTGCAAGTATAAGGCAGAGCATGAGAAGGCTCGCTCCGATGAGAGAAACGGAAAACGAAAGATAGCGCACAGCGAGAATTTGACGCGGGTCCGAAGACTCCGAACGGAGCAATACTGTACAAGACGAGGAGAAGAGGGATTGAACGAAACCACGATGCCTGCTGGGGGAGAATGGTTGTGTTGTGGGTTGTTGACATTATGTAGAATTTTTGTAAAGAGTGGTTTCTTTGTCCCTGCCATGCGGAGTTTCACGTTGGGGAGAGATACCGAGTCCGAGTCTTTGGTAGAGTCATAAATGATGTTTTTGGGGTCGCAGTCTACAATGTCATTTTAGATGTAATATTTTTGAGGGACCTGTGAACGAAGGCTATTTTGTGAACCCGCGTCGGTCACAGTCAGCAGTCGATCACTGACGGAGATCAGTGGCACAGATAGGGCGTAGGATCTAAGGATCGTCCGCCTCTGGTGGAACAGTATCTCTGATCTTTCGTTGGATGATGGCAGTTACAGTTAGGTTGAGAATGTGAGCATTGCAATGCTCTCGTATGTGTCCGGTTACATCGTCGGGTGTGTCGCTACTGCCTCTAAGGTTCGTGAAACTGGCTCTCGCCGGCGAGTCGCCGCTTGGTCACTGGGTAGTACTAATCAAGGATTACACCCAAGTGTTCTTGCATCCTGGATGGCAAGTCTCTGAATAGATGTGTGGAGGGTGGAAGTCGGTTGGGATCCCAGCGTGACCCCTTGAGAAAGAAGGAAGTGGTCTCCATGGTTTTCGCGCTCTGTTCTTCTGTAACTTGAGAGAGAATGATACGAGTGTCCTGAAGGCAACTTGGACATAGGAGGTCCCGCAAGGTGTGAAACGTAATACCAGACATTGAAGGGGGTCAAGAAAAGGTCAAGAAAAGGAATGGGAAAAAGGAACGAGGGTGCTCAGCCCACTGGCAAGGACGCTTTTGTATGTGTATGTGTTTGTGTATTGTATGCGTCTACAGTACAGTAATTTATAATAACACACCAAAATATTACAGTAAACGCCGCTAGATTATTATAATTATAACACTCCACTTTTCGGCCAATCGAGTCGGTCAGGTATTGATATGTTTCCGCCTAACTTACTATCTGGCGTGAAGAGATCAGTGCAGCTTATCAGTCGTTTGGCTCCAGATCCAGGTCCGCTGATCCGGTCAGCATAAGTTGGTAGATTCCATCTCTCCGGCTACTGTCACAGCGATCACTTGCAAAAAATGACTACGTTATACAAGGGTCTACTCTAATATTTTGGTTACCGGTCTAAGAACATGCAAACAGATGTCAGACGAAATCAGAGTCTAAAAATAAGAATACAGCATCCGGAGGGATGCAAAAAAGGCCACCAAGAAACCGAACTTGTAGGCCAGCAATAAAATGCCAACTCCTTTGAGCAACGCAACCATTTTGAACGCAGGAAAAGAGGTGACCGGCTTCGCTTCTGTCGCCTCTGGTGCTGAGACCTGAATACCCGTTTTCTCATCCGATATCTTGAGACCTGCCACTCCCTCCTTCTGTCCCGGAGGGAGGAAGCCGCTCGCACGCCAAGAGCCCAGCCATTTCCGTACATTCTCTTCGTCCAGAGGCTTGACACCCTCCGCCAACACATTCGATACGCGAACAGCGCGCTTGGTTTCCAACCGCGCGACGCCAAGTGGCTCCCACTCGGGTCCGATGCGCGCCAATTGGAAGAAGCCAAACAGGCGCAATGCGGGGTTGGTCGCTTGTGCCTTTTCCAGGTTTGTCTCGGAGTAAGACTGGGTCTTGTGTTCTTCGGAGAGCTTGGAGAACCATTCTGAATAAGGGACGAGGGGGACGTTGAGTGAGGATGCGGCAGATGCGATGAGAGTGTTGAATGGCACGCCGCGCGGGTGGACGATGTGGAGAGTGTGTGCGTCTGGCGTGGGATCAATACGCGACATCTCAAGCAGTGCCGCGGCGGCGTCGGGCGCGGTAATCCAGGAAACAGTCTGAACAATCCTATTAGCAAATCGATCAACATAATCAGTGCCCACTTACCCCATCAAGACTTGGCAGACAGCCCAGTGTCAATGCGGACTTTACCAGCGACGGGAACCACTCTGTCTCGTTCCAGGTGCCATTCCCATCCCCACATACTTGTCCGAAACGTACGACCGCAGGCTGCAGGGCGGTGCGCTCCGCAGCGGCATCGAGGATACGCTCTGCTACCCACTTCGATTCCGAATAACCAGTGCCAACTGCGGTCTCCGAATTTGGCAGCATTTCTTCCGCAGCCGAGCCACTGTTCTCGAAATCTGGATATGTAATCAACAAAAAGGCATCGTCGTCTAGATAAACAGCACGCACTGATGAATACGGAGATGGAGGAGACAAAGACGAAGTGCGGGAGACGGGCGAGTGGTGATGTGATTGCGAAGTCCACCAAGGCGCGAACGCCACGGATACTATCGTCAAAGGACACCAAAGACAGATTGAGATTTATCTTCCAGGCTATGATGAACTCAGTAAGGCTGGTCTAAAGAACACAGACACTGTCGTACCATTATGGATTATGTGCGTGACTGAGTTTTGGATCTAGATATTCACGTCGTATGAGCACGGCTAGCAGCTGAAATAACTTCACGTACTTCTTCATATAGCTCGTCGTCCAGAGCAAAGCCAGATATGCTCAAGTCTCCCTCAACATACACAATTTTCTCGGATGACAGCAGACTCGTGTCCAACCCACGTTGTTTGAAGGCAGTAAGCTGACGCTCTTCTGAAGAGGAGGACTTGGATGGCCGATTGAATGCGTAGATGCGTTCGACCGCAGGGTCCCGCAGCAAGTGCGCCAACATATTGGAACCAAGGCCACCCGTCGTTCCGGTCAGCAAATAGACGTTCTCATAGGAGGGTGTATGCGCAGATCCATTGACCGCGAGGCGCGAGGGGAAACTCTCCGTATATTTGTCGACGACTGCCTGCAACTCCCGCCCACGCGTCGCGAGGTCGACGCCCTGAACAAAGTTTGGATCGGCAACCGCCTTGCTCAAAAACGTCGCCATACGCTCAATGGTGGGGTATTCGTATACGAATGACGCGGACACAAGTTTAACAGCCTCGGACTTGGACTCCCGAAGCCCGTGCAAGACAGCATTCCGAATATAAGTCGATTGCAGACTACACAGGGGCAGTTATTTAATGGTGAAGTCAGTGGAGAGACAGACACTCCTACCTATCACAGCCATATTGGAAAATATCAACATCGTCCGCAACCTTCTGCGTCATGACTTTGTGGAGAACGTGTCTCACATATTCTAACGATTGCGACGGAGTCCATTCAGCGGGTATTGGAATGTCGACTTGCGACGACTTTTCAACCGCGTCGTATAGAGCGTTGATCTCTGGGTCATAATCCTTGAGGATAGCTTGCCTGCGCGCAGTCATCTTCGCAGTATAAACAAACGGCTTGGACGGAGATGCTACAATTATCATCTGTACAGTTGTCTTAATTCCCATGGCGTCGCGAATGCGAATGGATGTACATGCCTCTTTGAACAGCCGGGAGTGTTGTGGAGCATAAGCGTTCAGGCGCTCCACGGTCGGCCTAGATTTTGTAATGAGAACCAAAGGTTACGAATAGAGAGACAGAAACCTGCCCGATTAATGTTCGGAAATTCTCCAGTTTTGCCTCATCTTTTGGATTGAATGCGAATTGAGGTTTCGGGTCAATAAGGGCGCCATTTTGGAACCTCCCACGGCCGAACATGACAGAGGAGAGAATGTGAGGATCTTGGGCAAGAATTCCCTCTAGAAAGTGATATCAGCATACACAGTACTAAGACCGGATTAAGGCGAAAATACCGAGAGGCCCTGGGTTCGTCTTCTCTCCCGTCGACAACATGATCTGATCATCCTTTCTCCCATGAATCTTCCAAAGGCCAGGCTTCGTAGGATGAGGGACCAGTAGATCCGAGGTAGCATAAGCATCCACCCCGTCTATTTGAGTATTTGTTACGACGGGATGGTGAAGGTCATGATTCTAAAACATCTCAGGAAAGATGGGACAAAAAGGTATGATTCACTTACGATAAGAACCAGCTCGAATGTCCCATCGCCTTGCGGCAGAAATTCGGGGCGGCAGTGAGAGGAAATAGTGAGATATTCCCAATCTTCTCCGAAAGACTGACCTGTTTACATAGCACTAAACTTATTATCAAACAGATAGACGAATGAAGAACCCACTTGGAAGCACTGTGTTCATAATTCCACACTCGGTACTATGGTGACCTTCAAGAGAGGAAACTAAGACGAGAGTATAAGGTACTTACCATCCGTATTGGGGGAAAATGGAGATTCCTTCGCGTGTAAGACTATCCCCTACCTCTTTGGGTAGTGGCCCTCCGCCCCACATCTTCACAAGAGTCATCAGCAACACACCTGGGTGTGGGTTCTTGACAACATACCACCGCCTGTGTGGTCTTGAGGTAGTTTACGGCAGTAGGATTGCGTGACCAAGCCTGCCCATGGACATTCGACTAAGCAATCACCAATCGAGGAAGAGACCACGTACTTCTAGGAATGTAGGAGCAGCTGCTCCAATCGAGCAGTTGGTTGCAACCATCCCTTCTAATACGTTTTGAGGATTTGGCAAAACGGCTGGGAATGCTGGTTTGAAGACGGCCATCACCACTCCAGCAGACGGCTGAGAAATGTTGTAAATGAACTACTCGGAATATGCCACAGGTCAAACTCACCACCAGAGCTATTTGCAGGACGCCCATTCCGTGGAAGACGGGCATCGCGTGACAAGACATGATTTGTCCACAGAGGTCCATTTCTCCCCACCCTGGCCGAGTACATTGGTCAAAGTTCGATTGCGAGCGTAAAAGATTGCTTACAGGGAACGAGACAAAGAGTAACAAGTTCCTTGTGGGACCACACTATAGGTTTCGGAAACGCGGTCGATCCTTCGTTCCGAGACGTCAGTCAATTTTATTTATTCCAGGTGAGATCCATGACGTGCTGACCAGAAGAGTGTAATATTAATGACGGCGCTTCAGGTTCAAATTTCACTGTAGGATAGTGCTCGAATTCGTTATCCGAATCATCATCCGGGTAAAGATCTTCAAAATGCGGCATGTGGGAAGAAGGTATCTCAGGGTGACCCTCCGCTCGCAATAACTCCAAAGCTGCATTGGCAAGCTTCTGAAGCATGGGCTCGCCACCGACCAAAAGGTAATTTGACCCAGTCTTTTGGAGCAGATGGGCAACAGCTTCTGGTGAGTTCCTCGGCGAGATCGGGAATACGGAAAACCCGGCTCGCAAAATTCCGACTTCGGTCGTGACATAGGTCACAGTGTCTACAATGTAGTCAACGGCGTGAGCATGGATTCGTACGACACTGGGAAGAGTGGGATGCAGACCGGTCGCCGCTAATGCGGCCACGATGACGGGGCGTCCTTCCAAGGCAGCTGCCGCGTCTTCCGGAGAGACCCGTGATGCGACGAGATGGGCAGCCCGATGAATCCCTCGAACAGCTTCAGCCCATGGGATGGTCCTGATCTTCTCCGGGCCATCCCCGTACAAAAAGAAAGGATGATTTGGGCTATTATGGGCCTGCCAGTCGTAGAAGTCGGGGAGACACAGGGACTTGTCCTCCAAAGGTGGAGCCTTGAATGTGGAGCTATTCAATACCTGAGTCCTGGGCAGAGCTGACATGACGGGATGCGGGGTGGAAGGAGAAGAAGAAGGTCGACGAGGCCCTTGATATTAGAACGAGGTAATACCCACTCCGTTCTGTTCGAGTCCGTCATTACTCACAAACCGGACAGCTAGACTGTTCGGAATTGCTCATGTCATTATAGTGAGGTAATGCAGAGCCGTGCCGGTATCAAGAATACGGCGAATAATTTCATCACTCCCCAATGATCTAGCGAGGTTGATCCGGTCAGTCTCCCCCTTCACGGGAGCAGGTAGAGCTGAGGTTTACGTTGAGTTCGAGGTATGACTAAGCATTTGCTCCCGAATTGTCCAATCCTGGTCAGCGGCGTCCACTTTAGGCAGTTCCATTTTCATCCGAGTCGTTGAATAAAATCGTGGACGTACTGTACAGTAGCAAGATTCTCAAACTCAAGTACACTTGATTCGGGACTTTTTGGTTTCTTCGATATAACGCATGAAAAATGTGGCCCACCAATGCCTAGAATTCCTCACAGGAGCTTTCCAGCCGAAGCCGATCAACGTTTGCTTTGCTAATCCCCCGGACTTCTGTCGTCACACGGTAAAAGGATTCGGCTCGCAACCCGCATGCTAAGCACGGCATTGTATTAGGCTGGTGAATGTGCTTCTTCGTATTCTGTATGTCCAGTAGCGTAAGAGTTGGTTCTTTAGATGTACTAGACTCGGAGAAGAACGGTTTAGAAGAAAAATATCATCGTTCGCAGGATACCTACCTTGCCCTGGACAATCAACGATCAAAGGCCGATTTCTATGTTTGCGAGCTTCCTTAGTTGGACAAGAACTGATGTTTGTTGCTTCCCGGAAATCGGAGGATGAAGCTCTTGGGCAGTAAAGTTGCGGACCGTAGAGCGGTGATTGTTTGTCCGTATTATTCGAGCGATATTCAGAAAAGCGACTGTCAGCATATGCCCTGGCGCACAGCGAGGTAAATGCAGTGGTGCGACGTGTGATCTGGATTACTCGATTGTAGGTCTGCGACGAAGATTGATCAACGTCGATCAACCATCTTCTAACAACCCTGTGGCAGTGCGGGCTTCCTCGACAATCCTCGCGATTCTTGATGGAACTGGGAACAGATCCATGTCAACTCCGTTGCGTTCGGGTTCGGAGTTGCGCTGCTCTGTTTTGTTACATCCGAGTCCACCTCCAACTCCCTATCAACCAGGAGCTGTCGACTAGGCGCTTCAATCTGAACGCCGAAGCTTCCGAGCCACCGACTGCTTATTCCTTCCGACATGCCTGTGCCTCCGGCAAAGAGTCAATGCTGGCCGATTTCTCCGCCCTTTGCGCAATTACGAACTACAGAGCGGCGCCCTGAGCAATAAACCTGGGAAGTGCTGCTGGGATATAAACCCTTAGGTGTAGGAGGAACCCATCAGAACAGCAGTTCCCTTCTCCCTCCCAGATATATATTGCGGACCTTAGACCGTCTCCTCTCAACTCCTGTGCCATGGCTCGACCTTCCGAAAAGGCTACTCTTCTCAACTCGCGTCCCGCCGAGGAAAAACTTCCTTTCCCTCTTGGCCTCGTCTCCCCCGGCGTTCGCCCGTACTTGGAACTTATTCGATTCCACAAGGTACGCTGCTTGTCCAGCAAGGGACTCATCCGAAGTTGGCTCACTCTCCACCCTAGCCTACTGGCACAATTCTCGTGTTCTGGCCGTTCGGTAAGTTACGACGTTACTTAAATAAATCTTTGTTCATGGCAAAATCCAGCATGGGGACTTACGATGGCCGCGTATCACACAAGCTTGGATTTGCAAACTTACTGGGTCGAGATGTTCAAGTTCTTGATTGCTTCATTGTTGGTGCGCGGCTCTGCCTGCACCATCAATGATATTTTCGATCGTAACTTCGATGCTGGCGTTGGTGTGTCCCATTTCTCATCGCACCGTCCGACGCCCACCTCATGTCACTGTAGAGCGTACAAAGGGACGCCCTCTCGCTAGCGGGCGCGTTTCCGTCTTTGCCGCCGTCGTTTATCTGATCCTCCAATACGTCGTTGGCGTTCTTATCTACTTGCCCTACAACGGTGTAGCATTTTGGGTTGCGATTGCTCAGCTTCTTCCTTTGTAAGTCTGACGCTGTGCTGGATCTGGATTAGAGGCTAAGAAGACCTGGCACATGTAGCTTCATCCTCTATCCCCTCATGAAGCGCATCACCTACTGGCCACAGGCATGGCTCGGCATTGCCATGAACTTCGGTATCGTCATTGCCTGGGTCGCGATCACCAACGAGGTTAACATGAAGCTACACACTGCCCTCATGGTTGGCACATGGGGCTGGACCATGCACTATGATAATCGTTCCTTCATCCGCGTGATCGAAAGAGTGCAGCTGACATGGCGAAGACACGATCTACGCTTGCCAGGATCGCAGGGATGATATCAAGGTTGGCGTCAAATCGACGGCTGTCATGCTTGGCGACTTTGTCCGCCCCTTCACCTTTAGCTGCTCTGTTCTGTTTGTGGCTACCCTCGCCTACGCAGGTATCGTCAATGAGCAGACCCCATACTACTTCTACTTCACCGTTGGCGGTACCGCGCTTCACATCATCTGGCAATACATCACTGTGGACCTCGATGACCCCGACAGCTGTGGCCGTGAGTTATCATCTTGTTCAATTCCATCACCATTTTCATTGACATGTCTCTCTACAGTGAACTTTAATCGCAATGGCCACATGGGATGGGTTACCTGGGCTGGTCTCATGATCGACTACCTTGTCAAGATTGATAAGATGCCGTTCGCACTTCCCTTCTAATTGAAAAACGTCCTCGTTGCACAGAGTCAGTCGCTGTACTATTCGGTTTTGGGTCATTGCGGGGTCGAAGTACAACGGACTCGCGAATATACCTGCTTCTGGTACAATCAAGCTTGCAGAGTTCTGTACTGTGTAAATATGCATCATCATAATAGCCATTCGATAGAATCCGTCAATCTATATTACCTTTTTTTCACGTCTATACACAGAGTAAGAGGGCTAAAGTCCATTCGAATGTCAATCGGCAGCCTGAGATACAAGCTTGTTTCGGTTCGCGAAGATAGATCTGTAACCACCGGGCAATCCGAGATCAGGCGACGGAGATCACGGCAGTGCGGTCCGAAAGATGGGGGCGTGAGGGCGACGTGCGGTGAGTGCGGCACCTGTTCGGCAGCAATTTCGAATGGCATAAAGTTTTCCTGTGTGGGTTTGTGTGTGCACACTTCCCTCTGCTTTATCCCTCTGCTTTACGGCCGCATAAGACAGTGGTGATTCTTTTTAAAATACAGAATAATTTATCGTGTCCTCTTTCTGAGAGATAAATTGACCTATTGTATCGCACGGAGGGGTATTTTGCGACTGGGATCCGTCGGAAACAGAGAAGCAACTCTCGGGAGACGGCGGTGCCTTATAGGGGTGTTTGAGCTCGTCAGCCAATGAGATTAATTGTTTTTTTTGGTGGATAAGGGGTTGTGAAGCGCTCCGCCACAAGTATCGAGGAGGCGCGCATTCCAGTCACGGTTGCCAGTTACTTTCATTCTCACCTCCCAAGCCTGCTGCCAAGCACTCAATGACCTATGTCGCAGCAGCAGCCCGCTGAAACGTCATGGAACGCGAATAGATCCAGATCCTTTCTTTTCTTCATAGCCCTCGTTTTCCTCTTCGTGCAAGCCGGCCTCTTCGCTGGCCACTTGTCGGCTAACAACCATGTGCCCGCAGATCCCTCGACGACTGCACAACTCCAACTTTCTAAGCCCACACGACTCACTGGGAGCGTTGCCGACCACCCGATACCCCATCTCATGGATGACGCGGAACGTCGCTTTCGTGCGTTGCTCTCGCGCCAGAGCCGCTCTCTACGAGCCGCCGTTAAGGAATACAAGCGACGATACGGCCGTAACCCACCCAAGGGTTTTGACGCATGGTGGCGCTTTGCGCAGGCGAATAAAGTGAAAATGGTCGACGAGTATGACGGCCTCATCAGCGATCTCGAGCCCTTTTGGGGGATGACAGGAGAAGAATTCAGGCAGAGGGCGTTCCAGGTCGGTACTTCGCACCACTCTTTTATTTTAACGCGCCGCCTAACACGACCTGATGATAGGCTGCCCGAGACCTTCCTTCTGTCGACTTGGTGAGGATACGCGGTGGCGAGACGGAGGCCATCAACGTGAAGTCGCGCACGGACAGGGACGACGTCAGCGTCCGTGCTCGCTTTTTTCTAAAAATGATAGACAAATTCCGAAAGATGGTGAGATTTTCCTCCGGGGTCAGAGGACGTTTCTGATTGTATTTTCTCTTGGTATCTAGTTGCCCGACCTGGATTTTGCTATTAACGCTCGATCAGAAGGCCGCGTGCTTGTGCCGTGGGAGTATCGTAATGATTCAAGTATCTCTCATCAAGATCCCTTCGGTTTGTTTTGGCCTTCCCTCTTCTCTGAATCCTGACTAACGGTGCATCAGGAAGCGCTGTGAGCCACCTTTCCGTTCCAGACTGGAGGGGAGAGGGGAGTGTCTGGCAGGCTTATCGCCGCATATGCCCCCCAGACTCTGGGGCCAGACGAGTCATGGCTTCGAAGCGGGCGATTAGCTTCAACGGCACAACCAATTACTTCCGTCCTTCCGAATCGTTTCCTGGTCCCGACTTTGCTTTCGCCAGGGAAACTGCCAGAAAATATTCGTTCTGTGACGCGCCAGCTGCTCACCTGTTTCAAGGCCATTTCTTCTCTGACTGGCGGACTGTTCCCATTCTCTATCCAATCCTCTCGCCTGCCAAAGGTTTGGGCTTCGGCGACATCAAGATTCCAAGTCACTATTACTACGGGACAACACGGCGTTACACCTACGCATGGGACGACGTGAACTTGGAGCCCAAGCGATTGGATAGCATGGAAATACCCTGGGAAAAGAAGGACGATAAGATCTTTTTCCGTGGAGCCACCACAGGTGGCGGTAGTGCGCCGCGCGGCTTCTCGCCGTACTACCAGCGACAACGGTAACTCTTTTCATCTTTAATTAGAAATATCTGACACTTCCTCAGTTTTGTCAAGATGGCGAGCAGTACTTCCGATTCTAATCGCACAATCGTCTTTGCTGACCCCCCGACCTCGACGAACTATGTGTATGCCTCGGCACCGATTTCCTCCCTTAATCAAGAGATTATGGATGTCGCGTTCGTCAGCGCTGTCGGCTCTGACATCTACCCTGGCGGCCTGGAACAACAGGTTATAGACCATCGCTTTGACGACGCTGTAATCCTGAGCGAGTACTGGACACATAAGTACATTCTCGACTTGGACGGAATGAGCTATTCCGGCAAATTCTTCGCCTTCCTGGGATCTGACAGTGCGGTCATCAAATCGAGTGTGTACCAGGAGTTTTTCTCTGACTGGATTCAACCCTGGTGTGTCTCATCTCTATGTTCTGTGCATGTTCTTCACGTTCCTTTAACGATGGATGTTGTTGTCCAGGCTTCACTACATTCCACTGTCGACGTCGTATTCCGAGATATACAACGTCCATGCCTTCTTTTCCGGTGGTACACCAGACACGCTTGCTCTTGTAAACTCCACCGCGCAACATCTCTCACGGCGGCAACGCACACCCCTCGATGGCGATATACGCTTACGACGCATTGCGCGTGCGGGAAAACACTGGAAGAATACTATCGGTCGTCAGGTCGATATGGAGTGTGAGCCTATAACCATTTTCACCATGATTGATGGCGCTGACCAAAGTTACCCCCGTTTCCACGTCGCACAGCGTATGTCTTTCGATTATGCTTAGAATATGCTCGGCTAGCAGCGGACAACCGTGATGCCATGGATTTTAAATATTGATGCAAGGCTAAAATAAAATTTTCGTTGGACAAGTGTCTTATCGTATTTTGTCATATTGTAGAGTACACCGCGGACGTACCTTCTTCCTACTTACGCACAACTATCATGTCTTTAAATGCACTTATCTTTAAGCAGCCAGGCAGGGTTCGTGATCGAATCTGAAGTTAGGTTAGGCTCAGTTCGGCAACAAGAATCTAGTTTTAAATCCGAGTTTCTTCGCTCAGATTGTGTACACGTGATATGCGGGCGTGAGCCGCGTGACAATAAGGCCCCATACAGAAACGTGAGAAA
>Ga0137398_10000293_pt1 | contig 16723 bp, 17 predicted proteins | sample czorhiz216metaG_FD_106659 | JGI IMG/M metagenome (GOLD analysis project Ga0137398, IMG submission 106659) | Vadose zone soil microbial communities from Angelo Coast Range Reserve, California, USA - czorhiz2.16 metaG | ecosystem: Environmental > Terrestrial > Soil > Vadose zone | place: USA...
AACCGATTTTAACGTCAGCAGCCTGATTCTCATACTATAAATTTGCTCGTTTTCAGGGCATTATACCGCACTAGACCCCCTAATTGCATAGTTTTTCGGAAAAGTTCATTTTAATTGTTGGGAATTTCCCAACACGAAAAAATTTGGTGCATCATAATCGCATATAAAGCTCAGTAATTGTTGAACAGAAAATTTTGTTCAATTCATAAATTTTAAAGTTCTATGTAAATCATCTATTAAAATTTATAAAAATAATACATAATTATCAATATTTTAAAATTTTTCTATCAACAATTACTGAGCTTTATATGCGATTATGATGCACCAAATTTTTCGTATTAATTACAATAATTAAATGAACTTTTTCCGAAAAACTATGCAATTAGGGGGTCTAGTGCGGTATAATGCCCTGAAAACGAGCAAATTTATAGTATGAGAATCAGGCTGCTGACGTTAAAATCGGTTTTGGGGGGTGTGTGTCTCCTAGAATGGCAGATTCAAGGCGAAACGCTATCCATTAATTATATAACCCAACTTATAATCATATAATGCAATACAATAAAAAATTCTCTATTTTTCTCTATGCAAGAAAATTTATTTGATTTATTCTTCTCATAATAACTCTACCAACAGCATATACTGTTATACACTATAATGTAACTATTATCGAGTGAACAATAATATTTATTTGTCAATCACCAATTATCTTTACTATCATCATAGATCCGCTCGGAATAATATTTTCTATAACAGTTCTATTCATTTCAGCTAATGTTCTTAGATTTTCTAATATTTATATAATTGAAGAAAAATATGCAAACCGCTTTACTATCCTTGTCCTTTTATTTATTTTATCAATAAATTTATTAATCTTCTTTCCACACTTTATAATTCTTCTACTTGGATGAGACGGTCTAGGAATTACATCATTTATTTTAGTAATTTATTATCAAAACTCTAAATCACTAGCCGCTGGAATAATTACCGCTCTAACAAACCGAGTTGGTGATGTTATACTATTACTATCAATAGCTTGAACATTAAATCAAGGTCATTGACTAATTACTAATATATGAGAATCCCCAATATTAAAATATCAAGTTTTAGCTATTACACTTGCCGCCATAACTAAGAGTGCACAAATACCATTTTCCAGATGACTCCCAGCAGCTATAGCAGCACCAACACCTGTATCAGCATTAGTACATTCATCAACCTTAGTTACTGCCGGAGTATTCCTAATAATTCGCTTTTACAATTTTCTTCACTCACTTCAATATTTTAATACAATTATTCTTTTTATTGCTGTATCCACTATATTTATAGCAGGATTAAGAGCAATAACTGAATGTGACATAAAAAAAATCATTGCTCTATCTACTTTAAGTCAGCTTGGGATAATAATAACAAGTATTGGCTTAAATATTCCAACTTTAGCATACTTTCACATAATTACTCATGCTCTATTCAAGGCGCTTCTATTTATTTGTGCTGGTGCATTTATTAATAAACATCTTCATACACAAGATTTACGCTGAATAGGAAATTTATTTTTCCAAATACCCACAGCAAGTGCCTGCATCACTCTAGCTAATCTAGCTTTATGTGGCTTTCCATTTATAGCAGGATTTTATTCAAAAGACCTAATTATAGAAGCATCAATTAACATAAATAACAATATATTTATAGTAATAATTGCATTTTTCAGATTAGGTTTAACATCATTTTACTCAGTCCGATTTAGTTTAGTAGTTCTTTGAGGACCCAATTTATCTAACTCATTTATACTCATTAAAGAGCAAATTAAAATTATTATTCCTATAATATTTCTCGGTACAATATCTATCATTGCTGGAAGAACTATTAGATGAATAATACTCTTAACAAATAAAATATTTATATTACCAACACTTATAAAATTAACACCATTAATAATAATCACCACAGGGCTATTAATAGCATGAATTATTAACACCAATTTAACAATTCATACATCAGAAAGAATAAAATCTATAATAGTGCACTATGCCTCATGTATAATATGAAATTTAGTTCCACTATCTACTCAATTTATAATAAAACTTCCTTTAATTTCAGCCCATCAATATATAAAAAATATTGATCAAGGCTGATTTGAAACTTCATCAGGACAGGGATATTTTTACATCTCTACATACATATCAAATATAACTTTAAAAATAGCCCCAAAAGAACCAACAATATATCTAGCTATATCCATAACATTAATACTTACTTTAATCTCAACTATACTAATTTTCACATCTTAGTAATGATAGCTTAATTAAAGCATACCATTGAAGCTGGTAAGTTGATCTAATCTCATAACATTATATGTAGTGTATATATAAACACCTAGACTTTTCATGTCTATAAAATATTCTATATCATATACAGTTTATAGTTTAAAAAAAACCTTGACTTTGGGTGTCAATAATCTCCACAAAGTAAACTGATGAATTGATAGCTTAATTATAAAGCAACGATCTTGTAAGTCGTATTATGGACACTCCTCAATTCTATGATATCATCTCAACAATCCATCCTATTTCTTCATTTAGCATTCTACGCAATAACATTTACACTTATTATTCAACGACATCACTTTTTAATATCATTATTCTCTCTTGAAGGTATAATACTTACCTTAGTAGCAATAATACCCCTTTCTCTATCAATAATCAACATACCTATTGCTACATTAAGTATTATTTTACTAACACTTGGCGCCTGTGAAGCAAGCTTAGGACTCAGCTTAATAGTAATAATATCTCGCTATTATGGCAGAGATATATTTAATTCTCTATCCTTAAATAAATGCTAAAAATTATCTTCCCTCTTATAATATTAATAATAATAAATAATTCACGTAATTACTGATGAAATACAATATCATCATTATTTATATTAACATTAATTTCACTCATAAATCTAATGCAATTACATCAAACGAACTACTCAATCTCATCATTTTCCGCTATTGACACAATAGCATCAACACTTATTATCTTAAGAATCATAATCGCAGCTCTCATAATAATAGCAAGATCAAAAATTATATTTTTTCTAAGCAATCCTAAATTATTTTCTATCATAAATCTCACCCTATTAATTATTTTAATTAACTGCTTTGCCTCATCCAATATATTAATATTCTACATCTGATTTGAAGCATCATTAATCCCAACTATAGTAATTATTATAACATGGGGATATCAACCTGAGCGTTTACAAGCCAGAATATACTTAATAATATATACAATTACTGCCTCCTTACCAATATTTATTATATTTTGTTCCATTAATTTATATTGTAATCACTCATTAATATCAATATCATCTGAATTAAATTTTCCATCGTTTTTTTCAATAAGAACAACATTTTGACTAATGGCAATAATTGGATTCCTAGTAAAGCTTCCTATATTCTCTACACACTTATGACTCCCAAAAGCCCACGTTGAAGCCCCAATCGCCGGCTCAATAGTACTAGCAGCAATTCTCCTAAAATTAGGTGGTTATGGTCTAGCACGAATATCAATTCTATTTAACAATATAATAATTATATCATCAACTATACTCATAAGAATTTCAATAATTGGTGCTATTATCACAAGATTAATTTGTATACGTCAACCAGATCTAAAATCATTAATTGCATATTCATCTGTTGGACATATAGGATTGATGTTAACAGGTATAATATCTAACTCATCATGAGGAATAACTGGTAGACTAATAATAATAGTGGCTCATGGCCTAAGATCATCAGCTCTATTTATTATAGCAAATCTTTCCTACGAAATTACACATACACGAAGAATATTTTTAACTAAAGGATTAATAACAATTAACCCTATTATAACAATGTGGTGATTCTTATTTTCAGCTACCAATATAGCTTCCCCACCATCCATTAATTTACTAAGAGAAATTGTACTAATTACTTCAACATTATCAAAATCTATTATACTCGCCCCTCTATTAGCCTTAATAAGATTTTTAACAGCAATATATTCCCTTCACATATATACTACTATTCAACATGGGCAAATTAGCTGTTATACTAATCCTCTTACCGCCTTAAAACCAAAAGATATACTTGTTTTGTCAATTCATATTTACCCATTAATCTTATTTATTATAAAACCAGAACTTATTAGCGTATGAAACTGATAAAATAGTTAAGTGTTAACATTAAATTGCAAATTTAAAAACGTATATATATATATATACTTTTATCTAGTAAGATAAGCTATTCAAGCTAGTGGGCCCATACCCCAAAAAAGAGACAATCTCTCTTACTAATAATTTGATTCTAGTTATTATATTTACATAAATTATACTAATACATGTAAGTTTAACACACTAATAATTAATATAAACTAATATCCACAGTATATAAAACTACTAAATTTCATATAAAGTAGTGGTATTAATTATACCAACTGGCAAAATTTGTGCCAGCTGCCGCGGTTAGACAATAAGTTGAAGTAAATAATATAAGGCTAACTATAATATAATCCTAAACAATCAATAGTGGTATAATACACACTGACTATGCCTCATACATTATAATAATTATTAACAAATCTTAAACAAAAACAAGGATTAGATACCCTTCTATTTAAGACCTAACAATATGCCGGATAATAAAATCAACTGATCAAAATCCAAAGAATATGGCGGTGTTTTTATATAATCAGGGGAACCTGTTTCTTAATTCGATATTCCACGAAATTTCAACCTCTTATTGAACATCAGCTTGTGTACTGCTGTCGTCAGTAAACCTATAAAAGATGTTTACAATAAATACACCTATTCCACGTCAAGTCAAAGTGCAGCTTATAAAGAGGGGCTAATGGGTTACAATCTCAATAAAGAACACGACATAACACAATAAAAATGTTACAAAGGTGGACTTGAAAGTAATATTTACAAATTACAAATATAAAAATTTCTAAAACATGTACACATCGCCCGTCACTCTCATCTAAAGATGAGATAAGTCGTAACAAAGTAAACGTAACGGAAGTTGCGTCTGTAAGAACATAGCATATTATAATGCACTTTACTTACACTAAATTTATGAAATTTAATCTGTTCTTAATATAATTTAAATCAAATAATATTCTTACAACAATAAAACTTTTAACACTATATAAATATATCCTAAATTTTAAGTACTACACAGGAACAAATAATACATATAAGTAATTTTTAATAAATGTACCTTGTGCATCATGGTTTTACAAAATAAAATTTTATAAATAAACCCGAATTCTAAATGAGCTTAATTTATAATGTTATGCACTCAATAATAAATATAACAAAATTTTTACAATATATAAATTAAGGGGCTACATACCAATCGCATAAGAATATCGCTGGCTTTCCTTGAACATTATATATTAATAAAATAAATTTTTATATAAATTTATATTTAAAATAATATAGGACAAGCCATATTATTAATTCCATACATCAAAATAATTATAATAGTATGCTTATAAACAGCAAACCAAATTACGTTACAGTATATAAAACTATAATATTTATTAACATATGAATTACCTAAAGGAAATTATAATTAAATAATTACAATTTTATATTTTCTGTAAAAACAAGTATTACTAAACTAATATATAAAAACTTTATACTAAAATAAATCCAAAATATTTTTCTTCTCTATAAAAGGAACTCGGCAACATCTATTTCGACTGTTTACCAAAAACATTGCTTTATGACAATTTATATAAAGTAATCTCCTGCCCAATGAATTATTTTAATGGCCGCGGTATCCTAACCGTGCAAAGGTAGCATAATAACTTGCCTATTAATTGTAGGCTAGAATGAATGGGGTAACGAAATAAGATCTTTCTATTATAGATTTTCATAAACTAATATTTAAGTGAAGAAGCTTAAATTATATTAAAGGACAAGAAGACCCTATAGAGCTTTAATTTATAAATACATAATATTTTACATTTTGGTTGGGGCAACCAAGGACAAATCATCCTTAAATACTAAGATAAACACATCAATCCATTGATCCTACCATAGATCACCGAATTAAGCTACCTTAGGGATAACAGGCTAATCCTATTATAGAGTCCTTATCAACAATAGGGATTGGCACCTCGATGTTGGCTTAGAATATCTCTTTGATGCAGTAGTCATAGAAAGAAAGTTTGTTCAACTTATAATATTCTACATGAGCTGAGTTCAGACCGGCGCAAGCCAGGTTAGTTTCTATCCTTAATATAAACTTTAAACCATAGTACGAAAGGACCTGTTTTAAATATTATATATAAATAATAAATAAATAACTACAATATTAAATAATTATTATAAACACTATATAGAAAGTTGACAGATTAATGTAACTGACTTAGAATCAGTAAATGAATTATATTCACTTTCTTGTAGATTAGTTTAAATAGAATAGTTAATTTGCACTTAACTGGTGAATTATTCATCTACAATCTATAGTTAAAGTAACAAATGACCTTGAAAGTCATAAATAAATGTTCAATTCATTTATAGATTTATTAAGGTGGCAGATTTATGCAATAGATTTAAACTCTATATATGAGTTCAACTCTCTTAATAATGATTCCATTTTTTATTTCATTTATATTAAGATATATTATAGCATTACTTGCTATAGCATTTTACACCCTAATAGAACGAAAATTTTTAGGGTACTTTCAATTACGAAAAGGACCTAATAAAATTATATTAATAGGCCTCCCTCAACCTTTCGCCGATGCAATTAAATTATTTATTAAAGAACAATCAAATCCGACCACAGCAAACATTTCACCATTCATCTTTGCACCAATATTAGGATTAATTCTAGCCTTAATACTATGAATTCTATTCCCGCACTCTAATCCATCTCTATATCTTTTATATGGAGCACTATATTTTCTATGTGTATCAAGAATAAATGTATACACAACATTTATAGCTGGATGATGCTCTAACTCAAAATATGCCTTACTTGGAGCATTACGTGGAGTTGCACAAACAATCTCATATGAAGTATCAATAGCGTTAATTATATTATCTGTATTAATCTTACAAAAATCAATAGATCTAAATATAATAAAATCAATATCGTGAATAATATTTATAATTATACCTCTCTTCTTAATATGATTTATCACAAATCTTGCAGAAACTAATCGTACACCATTTGACTTTGCCGAAGGCGAATCAGAATTAGTATCAGGATTTAATGTAGAATATAGTGCTGGCTTATTTGCCCTTATTTTTATAGCTGAATATATAAATATTCTATTTATAAGACTCCTATCGGTCACCTTATTTACAGGAAATATTCACATATTTATAGATCTTCAACTTATTTTTAAAACTATAATTCTTGCTACACTATTTATCTGAATTCGTGCCACTTTACCACGTATACGATACGACAACTTAATATCTTTAACGTGAAAAAGATTTCTTCCATATAGCTTAGCTTCTATTATTGTTATAACCTCTATGCTTCTTATCTAAGATATTGCGCCGGAAGAACGGATAACCTTGATGTTGTTAAATATGGATTATACCCAATATCTTACTAGATAGCTTAATAAGCACCTGACTTTTAATCAGAAGATAATTTATAATTTCTAGTAAATGATATTTATGATATTTTCATTTTATATAGCAATTATATTACCTTTCATCTTATTGTTAATCTCCTGAATTACTGCAATACGCTCTACCACAAATCGTGAAAAATCGTCACCATTTGAATGTGGATTTGATCCAAATCATAATGCCCGAATTCCATTCTCAATACGATTTTTTCTTCTTGCAATCATCTTTATTGTATTTGATATTGAAATTGTTCTATTAATCCCTATCCCTATTCTATCAATAACTACAAATATATCCATTATATTAATCAATACAACTTTATTTATATTAATTCTAATTATTGGTCTTCTCCATGAATGAAACGAAGGCTCCCTAAATTGAGCACATTAAAACGTATATGATTAAACAAAGCTTCTAACTTTAAGTTTGGTATGTCAAATTACCACGTTTTTATGTTTTATATAAATAAACCATTCATACTACTTACAATTTCATCATTAATTATTAGAACTATTATAGCTATATCAAGTTCTAACTGACTGTTTTTATGAATAGCTATAGAAATTAATATACTAAGATTTATTCCAATAATGACAAATTCAAAATCAAATCGAGAAACAGAAGCTACAATTAAATATTTCATAGCACAAGCACTAGGATCTAGATTAATATTAATAACTAGTATAACCCATTGATCTTCTAGATCTATTTCTCATATTAATTTAATCCTTCTAGCAGCTATCTTTCTAAAACTAGGTATAGCTCCATTCCACTTTTGATTCCCTTCAGTAATAACATCTATATCATGATTAGCATGCACTATTCTAGCAACATGACAAAAATTAGCACCACTGATTATTCTATCATTTTTCCTTCATAACTCTGCTCCTATATTTATTATATTTGTAGCATCAATAAATGCATTAATTGGTGGAATAATGGGAATAAATCAATCCCATCTTCGAACAATTATAGCCTACTCTTCAATTACACACATAGGATGAATGACAAGCATACTTATAATTTTCAAACCTCACATAACAATTATTTATTTCATCATATATTCATCAATTATTATTCCATTATTTACTATTATTGCCTATAATAATCAACAATCAAATACACAATTTAATAAAATAAATACAATATCACCAATTATTCAACTTATAATTCCAATTATACTACTATCATTAAGTGGCATACCACCATTTACAGGATTTATCCCAAAATGACTAACTATTTATACTATTTGTCAAAATTCTCCATTAATACTAATAATCATAATTATAGGAGCAATAATAAATATATACTTTTATATAAATATTCTATTTAATTCTCTTTTATCAATAAATTTCTCTCTACTAAATCTTAACATAAACAAAATCTCAACAAAAATACCACCAATTATTGCCACACTTGCAATTTCATTACTCCCACTATTTATAATATAATATGCGCTGACTTTTTTCTACTAATCACAAAGATATTGGCACACTATATTTCATTTTAGGTATTTGAGCTGGTATAATGGGGGCAGCAATAAGTCTTCTTATTCGCATTGAACTAAGACAACCTGGCTCTTTCCTAGGTAGAGATCAATTATATAATACAATTGTAACTGCCCACGCATTCTTAATAATTTTCTTTTTAGTAATACCAGTTATAATTGGTGGATTTGGCAATTGACTCTTACCCCTAATATTAGGGGCACCAGATATAGCATTTCCACGACTAAACAATATAAGATTTTGACTCTTACCACCATCACTAATACTACTTTTATCATCAGCAGCTGTAGAAAAAGGAGCTGGGACTGGATGAACCGTATACCCGCCTCTTGCAAGAAATATAGCCCATGCAGGGCCATCTGTCGATTTAGCAATTTTTTCTCTTCATTTAGCAGGAGCATCATCTATTCTAGGTGCAGTAAATTTTATTTCTACAGTTATTAATATACGTTGACAAGGTATTCAATTAGAACGAATTCCTCTATTTGTATGAGCAGTTACTATTACTGTAGTACTTCTTCTCCTGTCCCTCCCAGTACTTGCAGGAGCAATTACTATATTATTAACAGACCGAAACTTAAATACATCTTTCTTCGATCCAGCCGGTGGTGGTGACCCAATCCTATATCAACATCTATTTTGATTCTTTGGACACCCTGAAGTATACATTTTAATTATTCCTGGATTCGGTGCCATTTCTCACATTGTAACACATTATAGATCTAAATTAGAATCATTTGGATCTCTTGGTATAATTTATGCAATACTTGGTATCGCAGTTCTAGGATTCATCGTATGAGCTCACCACATATTTACTGTTGGAATAGATGTAGATACACGCGCCTATTTTACTGCAGCAACCATAATTATTGCAGTACCTACAGGAATTAAAGTATTTAGATGACTAGCCACAATTCATGGATCTCACATTAAATACTCAACACCAATACTATGAGCATTAGGATTTATTTTCCTATTTACAACAGGGGGCGTAACAGGTATTATCTTATCAAACTCAGCCCTAGATATTATTCTTCATGATACTTACTATGTAGTAGCACATTTTCACTATGTTCTAAGAATAGGAGCAGTTTTTGCTATATTCGCAGCATTTACTCATTGATTCCCATTATTCACAGGACTAACCCTACACGCACGATGAACTAAAGCCCAATTTTTTATAATATTCATTGGTGTAAATTTAACATTTTTTCCACAACATTTCTTAGGTCTTAGAGGTATACCGCGACGATATTCAGATTATCCTGACGCATTTATAATATGAAACGTTGTATCATCCATAGGATCACTACTATCGTTTACTGCACTAATATTCTTTATCTTTATCCTCTGAGAAGCTTTTTCATCACAACGTAGTGTAATTTCATCTATACATATGCCATCATCAATAGAATGACACGAAACATTACCTCTTAGATTTCATAACCTTGAAGAAACAGGAATAATTGTTACCAACTTAAGTGAAAACCAAATGGTATCTATATTATTAGACAATGTTTTATAACTCACTTATTACACACATATCAATAAACCATTTATATTCTTCAATTCTACAATATACTATCAATATCTCAATAATTAACCTAAAATCATTTAAAAAATAAATTTTAATCACTTAATTTAAAATCTAGTTAATATATATATAACAGAGTCTTGTCAAGACTTAATAACCACCGGTGATTTTATATGATTTATCCATCTCCTATAAATTGTCTTACAACACTTATGTCATTATGATTTATTCTAACACTTCTATCATCAATTAAATGATGAAACAAATCAGCAATTAATGTTGCCAATTGATTTGGTAAACACAAAATACAATTTATCTATTCAGTAATTACTACAATCATTCTATCCGTAATACAATGCAGACGTAACGTAATACGTGAAGCTACACATATAGGTCATCACATACCATATATACATAAAAACCTGCGATGAAGAATAATTATATTCATCACACTAGAAATTCTAATCTTCCTTTTATTTTTTTGAGCCTGTTTTCACAATATCTTATCACTATCACCTAAAGATACTACCTCACTAAATCCATCTATAACTACATTACTCAATACAAATATTCTCTTAACATCCAGAGTCACCGTAACCTTTATTCATCATAATCTATTAAACCAAAGTCGAACTAATTCAATTCAAATTATTATTATTAATATAGCATTAGGATTATATTTTATTTCTCTTCATACAGGCAATTATATAAAAACTGCATTAAATTTTGCTGACAAAATATGTGAATCAACATTCTTTATTACTACTAGATTTTATGGTACACATATTCTAATTGGATTAACATTTCTATTAGTGTGTCTTAATCGAGTCATCTCACACTTCTTTTTTACAAATCAGTTTGTCATACTCCCACTAATATGTCCACATCAATCAACCAGTGCCTTTAATATAGTTAAAACACCATCTCTACAATATTATCTAAATATATCAGCAACGCCTTTCAACCAAATTTTACCACCCAATTATCAACAATTAATTGAACTACAACCTATTTCTCAACTGTCACCAAATCAATCAATAATTGTAGACCAACTATCATCTTATGAATCATCACTTTTATTTCAACCATTACAAAGCCAATTAGTAGCTACATTTCAATCATATATTCCAGATAAAGTATTATTCTATAATTTAACCCTACCAGATACATTAGCAAATCTTTATCTAACATTGTACCAAAATTCATTAACACAACCACTTGTTTGAGATCATCAACTCACCAACAGCACATCTATATTATATAAACTTGCAATTTCAGATGTAGATACAATTTTGCTAACGACAGCTAAGATTACAAATCATCCTATGATTGCTACAGATCTATTCAACATCATCTTCTAATATCAATAACTATAACATCATCTCTCATATACTTAATCAACACTAAGTGAATGCCAAATGGCACCTATTTGTTAATTAGGCCTGTGCTTTCCCAAGCTCACTTAACATGACATGAGGTCAACTATTATTTCAAGATGCAGCATCACCAATTATACTTCAATTAATTTCATTTCACGATCACACCTTAATTATTTTAACCCTAGTTATAACTGTAGTGGGTTACGCTATATATTCTCTCATAATTAATAAATATTCTCACCGTTATCTCATAGAAGCTCAACAAATTGAAACCATTTGAACCATTCTCCCTGCCATTATCCTCCTATTCCTCGCTCTACCATCTCTGCGCTTACTATATTTAACAGATGAAGTAAGCCAACCAAGAATTACATTAAAAGCAATCGGACATCAATGATACTGAAGATATGAATATACAGATTTTACAGACATCGAATTTGACTCATATATAATCAATCAATCAGATCTATCCATTGGTGATTATCGTCTATTAGAAGTCGACAACCGAATTGTTCTCCCAATAATATTAGAAGTACGAGTTTTAGTTACAGCAGCAGATGTAATTCACGCTTGAACCATTCCTGCACTAGGAGTAAAAGTTGATGCAGTTCCAGGGCGTTTAAATCAATTAGGATTCACAATTAATCAACCTGGCGTATTCTATGGTCAATGTTCAGAAATTTGTGGTGCAAATCATTCATTTATACCTATTTCTTTAGAATCTGTTAACCTAAAATCATTTACAAAATGAATTAAATCATTTAACTTAAAATCTAGTTAATATATAACAAAATCTTGTCAAGACTTAACAACTAGCAGTGATTTTATAATGCCTCATCTATCTCCTATAAATTGACTTTTAGCACTTATTTCATTCTGACTTATTCTAATACTTCTATCATCCATTCAATGATGAAATCAATCCACCTCATTCCCAACAAAATCTATATCTTCAAACAAATCAACTAACCTATGAAAATGATTATAAGGTGGCCGAAATAAGCAATAAACTGTAAATTTATTCATGGGTAACTCCCCTTATATAATCTTAGTATAATAAGTACATTTACCTTCCAAGTAAACAGTTTAATAATAAAGATTATAAATGATTCGCCAACCATTCCACTTAGTTGAATATAGACCTTGACCACTAACAGCATCAATCGGTGCATTTTCTTTAGCAATTGGTATTGCCAGTTGATTCCACAATCACGGAATATGATGTCTCTATATAGCAATTACTATTATTATTATATCAATAATACAATGATGACGAGATGTAATTCGTGAAGCTACATATATAGGTCATCACACAACATATGTAACTAAAGGTCTACGATGAGGAATAATTCTATTCATCACATCAGAAGTACTATTCTTCTTTGCATTTTTTTGAGCCTTTTTTCATAGTAGTTTATCACCAGCACCTGAACTAGGTTGTGCTTGACCACCTACAGGTATTACTCCATTAAACCCATTTAGAGTTCCATTACTTAATACAGCTGTTCTTTTAGCATCTGGAGTCACCGTAACCTGAGCACATCACAGTCTATTAGAACAAAGTCGATCTAATACTATTCAAGCACTTATTATTACTGTAGCTCTAGGATTATACTTTACTTTTCTTCAAGCAGGTGAATATATAGAAGCTTCATTTAGAATTGCTGACAGAGTATATGGATCAACATTCTTTGTTGCTACTGGATTTCATGGTGCACATGTTCTAATCGGATCAACATTTCTATTAGTATGTCTTAATCGAGCCATCTCGCATCACTTTTCCTCAAACCACCATTTTGGCTTCGAAGCAGCGGCATGATATTGACACTTTGTAGATGTAGTATGAATTTGTTTATACTTATGTATCTATTGATGAAGAGCATAATATAAAATAGTGTATAGTGCACATAAACCTTTGATGTTTAAAGAATGAGTGCAATACTCATAATTATAAATGACACTAATTCTAATTCTAGTTATCTCATCTTTAGCAATCAATATATTTATAATAATAAACCCACTCTCTATAAGAATTTCTATTTTATTTATAGCATTATCTGTAGCTGGTCTATTTTCATACTCTATATCATCCTGAATCGCATTTTTAATTTTCTTAATCTATATTAGAGGTATATTAGTTATATTCTCATATTTCGTATCATTAACACCTAATCAAACAACAAACTTAATATCCTTAATTACCATAATATTCTCTTCATTTATTACTCTATTATTACTTTCATTCATTCTAAACATTAAAACTTTAACGATTTCTTTTCACTCAATTCAATTAAATATATTTTATCTACAGCACAACACACCTTCATTAATTCTTCTAGCTATTACTTTACTACTAACTATAATTATTGTTGTTAAATTAACAATCAATACACAAGGCCCGCTCCGCCCATTTATAAATAAATATGTTTAAACCAATCCGTTCATCACACCCCATCATAAAACACATTAATAATGCACTAATTGACTTACCAGCTCCAAACAATATTTCTATTATATGAAATTATGGCTCACTTCTAGGTCTATGCTTAATTATTCAAATCATTACTGGCCTATTTTTATCTATACACTACGTATCACACATCGATTTAGCATTTTCATCTGTAGCTCATATTTCTCGTGATGTAAATTACGGATGAATTATTCGCTCCATTCACGCAAATGGTGCATCAATATTTTTTCTTTTCCTATATATTCATACAGGTCGAGGAATTTATTATGGTTCATTTAAATTAATAGAAACATGAAACATCGGAGTTATCTTATTTATTCTCACTATAGCAACAGCATTTATAGGATACGTACTTCCATGAGGACAAATAAGCTTCTGAGGAGCAACTGTTATTACTAATCTATTTTCTGCAATCCCATATATTGGCAAAACGCTCGTAGAATGAATATGGGGAGGATTTGCAGTAGATAATGCTACCCTAAATCGCTTCTTCGCTATCCATTTTATTCTACCATTTATAGTAATTGCTATTGTCTTCCTCCATCTAGTATTCCTTCATCAAACAGGATCAAATAATCCATTAGGTATTAACTGTAACAGTGACCGAGTACCATTTCATCTATATTATTCTACTAAAGATGTCTTAGGATTTATTATTGCACTAACCATATTAATAACAATTATTCTTTTTATGCCAAGTCTATTATCAGACCCAGAAAATTTTCTATTAGCTAACCCTTTAGTAACACCAATCCATATTAAACCTGAATGATACTTTTTATGAGTTTATGCTATTTTACGATCAATCCCTAATAAATTAGGTGGTGTATTAGCCCTATTTGCAGCACTATTAATTTTATTTATTCTTCCATTAACATCTACAAATAATAAATCAGGTATAATATTTTATCCATTAAATCAAATCATATTTTGAATTCTCACAGCATCCTGACTTATTCTAACATGAATTGGCGGTCGACCCGTAGAAGAACCATTTACTATCATTGGTCAATCATTTACAGTAATTTACTTCATATTTTACATCATAAATCCTATTCTATCTTCATACTGAGATAACCTATTAAAAATATAAAACATTAAGTTAAATAAACTAATAACCTTCAAAGTTATAAATGGATATTCCATGTTTTGAATGATACCAGATATTTTCTCATCCTTTGATCCATATAGATTTAACACCATAAATCCTTCAATAAGAATATTTATATTAATAAATTTTATACTAATTATAATAACTCAACTTGTATTTTGAATAACACCCTCTCGAACAAGAACTATAATAATCCCATTTATTATAATCATTAATACTCAATTATCTCGCACATATATAAATAACCTTAAAGGAATAAATCAAACTGTAACAACTTTATTTTTCTCAATTATTATAATTAATTTACTTGGACTTATTCCATACTTTTTTAGAACATCTAGTCATTTAATTTTTACCTTAATTTTTGGTCTCCCATTATGATTAACAATAATAATATCTAGATTCTTCAAATCAATTAAAAAATCCATTGCGCATTTTCTCCCAGACGGCGCGCCAGACTGACTTAATCCATTTCTTGTACTTATTGAAACTACAAGAGTAACAGTACGCCCATTAACACTATCATTTCGATTAGCAGCAAACATGAGCGCAGGTCACATCGTGTTAGGATTAATTGGTATCTACTGTGCTGCAGCATGATTTTCCTCAATTTTAGGATTTATTATATTAGTAATAACAACAGTAGGATATATTTTATTTGAAGTAGCCATTTGTTTAATTCAAGCATATATTTTCTGTTTATTATTATCACTATACTCAGATGATCACGCACATTAATACATTAAGTTATAAAACTATTGACCTGTGGAGCCAAAAATACTTTTAGTATGTATTCATTTAACAACTTAACAACTTAACAACTTAACAACTTAACAACTTAACAACTCTAATCCCATCACATCTTCACATCTTCACATCTTCACATCTTCACATCTTCACATCTTCGCATCTTCGCATCTTCGCATCTTCGCATCTTCGCATCTTCGCATCTTCGCATCTTCGCATCTTCGCATCTTCGCATCTTCGCATCTTCGCATCTTCGCATCTTCGCATCTTCGCATCTTCGTCTCTTCACATCTCTTCACATCTCTTCACATCTCTTCACATCTCTTCACATCTCTTCACATC
>Ga0137398_10000294_pt1 | contig 16703 bp, 10 predicted proteins | sample czorhiz216metaG_FD_106659 | JGI IMG/M metagenome (GOLD analysis project Ga0137398, IMG submission 106659) | Vadose zone soil microbial communities from Angelo Coast Range Reserve, California, USA - czorhiz2.16 metaG | ecosystem: Environmental > Terrestrial > Soil > Vadose zone | place: USA...
CACCCTTTTTCATCTGCGTCCAGAATAGCGAATGATTCCAGTGGCCGCCGGCGTTGTTGCGTACCGTCTGACGTATATTTTCCGGTATGGCATTGAGGTTTTTGAGCAAGTACTCCACAGACTTGGATTGCAGGTCGGCCTGGCCCTCCAGAGCCTTGTTCAGATTCGTGACATAGGCGCCATGGTGTTTGTCATGGTGGATCTCCATGGTCTTGGCGTCGATGTGCGGTTCCAGTGCGTCGAACGGGTACGGCAGCGGGGGCACGGTGAATGGCACGGGATTTTCCTCCAGTTTTGAATTTGGTTTGAAACCTGTTGCTGGGTTAGGGCGCAAAAAGCCGGACACGGCGCCCGGCGCTTCAAGCAATCCTGCGCTGACGATGCCGGTTCCGAGAATGAACTTACGGCGATTCATTGGATGCTCCAGCAGCGACGGGCAGGGGAGTCGACGTGCGCCGCGAATTATACCGCTTCACGGCCGGCCGCTGTAAAGCCTGCGGTAGCTCGATGAATCACGGCAAAGATTGTTCGCCAGCTCTTTGGATGCGCGAGAGCGCCCAAAGGGCAGATTCGGCGATGACCGCATCCTCTGAAGCGGACAGGCGGCCGAGCGACGCCAAGATTCTGTCGTATCCGGGCGTTCTGACGGACAGGTTGGAATTCCCCAACGCGATGCACGCATTGCGTACCAAGCCGCGCCACTTGGCGCGCTTCATTGCGCTGTGCCGAAATGCGCGGCGAAATTCGGCATCGTCCATGGATAGAAGCCACGCGAGCCTCGGACGGAACAGAGACTCTTCGGCGAGCGGCAGGGTGCGCGAGAGATCGCTGCCCGGATCCGCATCTCGCTCGGCAGTATTTTCGAGTTCGGCGAATTCTCTGGACGGGAATGTGCGCGGCCGAAATTCTCCCTCCGCCGTCGCCGCCGCGCGCCGGTTCCAGGGACAAACATCTTGGCAAATGTCGCAGCCAAAGACATGCCGGCCCATCGGCTCGCGAAATTCGTCGGGGATGGAACCGCGAAGCTCGATGGTCAAATAGGAGATGCAGCGTCGCGCGTCCATAACGTAGGGAGCCACGAAAGCGCCCGTGGGGCATGCGTCGATGCAGCGTCGGCAGCTTCCGCAAAGATCGCGTGGAGGCAGGGCGGGGGCCTCGAGCGTTGGAGCTAGATCGAGCGTAGTTAGAATCGCGCCCAGGAAAATCCACGATCCGAGCCGCTGATTCAGAAGTAGGGTGTTTTTGCCCAGCCACCCGAGACCGGCGTACTTGGCCAGAATGCGTTCCTGCACCGGGCCGGTATCGGCATAAATTCGCGCTTCAAACGGTTCATGGAACCGCCCGCGCATGGCCTCTCCGAGCGCGCCCAGTTTACCTTGTAGCACGTGATGATAATCGGTGCCCCAGGCGTAGCGGGAAATCCAGCCGCGCGGATCTTCGGCACCTCGGGCGCCCGGCACCTCTGCCGACCCGGGAAAATCGGTGTTGTAGTTCAAAGCGCAGACAATCACGCTCTGAATGCCGGGCATTACTGCGGCTAGCTCGCGGCGACGTGGGTCGGCGAGATATTTCATCTCCCCCGCATAGCCCCGGGCCAGCCACCGCTCGGTTTCCTCCAGCTCTGGAAATTGCTCCGCGCGCACTACGCCGCACAAATCGAAGCCCAGCGACTTAGCGTGGGCCTCAATCCATACGGTGTCCGAACGGCTAGGCATAGCCTGATTCTGACCGAAACCCGGGGTATCTGGCCAGCCGAAGGAAGGAAGATCGATCGCCGGTGCGGGTCTGGCAGATGCTCGCCACCTGGTACGACGGTACTAGGGGAAAGTACGCCCGGGCGACGGGGAAGTACTCCTAGAGAATGAACCGCGCGGGCTATCGACCCGCAACAGCGGTATGCGCAAAATGCCTACTGTGATTGGGAGTTAGTTCGGCTTCACTGTTCCGGGCCGCTGCTCGCGAGCGCAGCGGAACGGAAGGCCCCTCGCCCAGCGGGGGGTGGCGAAGATAGAGCTGGCTTCTAAGCACAGTTCCCTCCATCCCCAACGCCCGAGCGGCCGGTCCCCCCACCGGCCGCTTACCTTTCTCGCTCTGTGAAAAAATCACGATGACGCGCCACCCTTAGGAGCGCCGCTAGAGCTATACCTGCCGCGTGATCGTTTCTGAACGAGCCCGGGACAGGCGGCGCCCGGCGCGGTTGGTCCAGCGGTAGCTTACCTGGGGGCGCTCGACAGGTTCCGAGGCCACATGGAACGGAGGCGTCTAATGGCAGCACTTGCCGCCATCTTCGATTTCGCCAGGCGAGTGGATTCATTAGCAATGCCGCCCACGCTGACCCGCAGAAAGACATCGCCTTCTAAGACGTAGAGTGCGCCGCTGATCTGTGAACCCACCCAAAATGCGTCGTCGCCAAGCCCGGAGACAGCGCGAGGTCGTCGGGCGCCGCGCTCAAGTTCGGCTTCGGACGCCGATGGCCTTTCTCGGCGTTCGCCGGCGGTATCTTCTTCCCTCTCTCGCGTGGCATGGAACTGGTTGCGCCAGAATTCTCGGAGCGCGGAGGTCGGTGTAGCGTTACCGGGCCGGGCCACCGTCAAACTGACCGATTTCGCGAACGTCGGCGTCCTAAACAGGCATTCGGAGGTTTGTATTCTGCCGGCGGGCCCGGTGCTCGGTCGCGCTTCTGCCAGGGGTTCGCCAACCGCCGCCTGGAGTTCTGCGCTCGTCAGCAGCAAGCAAGCATTCACCGTCGGAGCCGCCTTGGGCGCCCTGCGGGTCTTCGTCGTTGGCGGTGAACCGCTGGCGCCCCCGGCAGATAACGACGCGGCGCTAAGGAGCAGCAACCAGAGCCCACGGCCTAGGGCCGAGCGATAACTCATTAGGTTCCTCTTGATGCCCGGCTTGAACCTCCCGGGTCAGTCGTCGACATCGTGATCGTTGCAGTCGGGAGCGCCCGCGACGCCGGTAGCCGGATCGCCGTGACATTGCTTCCCTCCGCCGACGTTATCGCCAGTCTTGGTGCCAAATTGCGTGCCATCGAAGGCGCTGAAAAGGCCGCGGCCTCCGACCTGGCGGGCAATCGTAGCGAGTGCGTCCTGCGCGGTCGCTGGTCCGGCACTGGCGTTCTCGGAAGGATCGGTCACGCAGCTTCCGGTGCAACCATCGGCGTAGCCCACGAGCACGCGACCGGTCTGGTCGACGGTAATGTCGTTGAAGTCCAGCAGGTTGCGGCACGGATTGCTGCCACCGCCATTCCAGATGCAACCGCGTTGCACCGGATCGGACGGTGTGGCATCGAGGGTGGTCCAGGTGCGCCCGGCATCGTAGGTAAACGCCACGTAGAGATGCCACACGCCGCGAAAGTCCGCCGATTGCGTGTCCCCGGAAGTCGGCGTTCCAAGAAACGCGAAGGCCGCGCGGCTATTATCGCCGGCGATCACTTCCGCGAACTCGGCATTTTGCACGCTAAACGGTGTCCCGGCATCTTTGGACTTCGACCAGTGCTGCCCGCGATCGGCGGAAACGGCAATCTTGGCGTGCCCGTCGGTGTTGACGTAACCGAGGTAAATGCTGTTGCTGGCACCGGCCGCGACCGATGGGTCACTTCCCGGGCTGATGCTTTGGGAATCCGGGATGGTGCGTACCATCCAATCCAATCCATTGTTGGTGGATACGGCAACGCCGATTCGGTTGACGCCATGGCTGTCCATGCAACTTTTGTTTGGAACATACAGGGTGCCGTCGGGCGAAACGCGCACGTGCCCGTGGAGTCCGCCGCAGGTTCCTGGCGCCACGGGCAGATCCACGCCATTAACGGTGGTGAACGTATAGATAGGAATACCCGGACCGAACGTCACGCCACCGTCATCGCTGCGCGAGCAGAAGGCCGTGGCGATATCCTGCGAGCAGTAGTAAATGGCATGCGGGTACGCGCTTTGCGCGGCAGGACCCGCTCCGGCGTAGGGACCACCTCCAACGGTTTGATGGTCCACGCCGGCAGGCTGGCCGGAGCCCTGCGTGGGCCACCAGGCATTGGCATCGTCATCGGTGAAAGAGAGTTCGCTGGTTACCCCGTTCAGCTGCGAAGAGAAGGTGCGGTTGGTTCCGCCAAAATGACCGTCATCGGTGAAAAGGATGGGATCGAGGCTCACCCGCGCGAAGGGCGATCGCTTATCTTCCCAGAAGGCCGAGGCGGGCTTCACGGAGTCATCGAAGGTCACCCGCAGAGTGTGGTTGCCGGCCTCAATGAAAACCTTGCCAGTCTTCCAGTCCACGCCGATCGACGGCTCACCAGCGCCATGCGAGCCGGAAGTCGTCGATAGCGGGTCCCCGGGCGTGATGCAGCTGGGCGGCTGCTCGGTGCCCGCGCAGTCCCCCGGCGCGGGATAGTTCACAAATGTCGGAAAGCCTGGAGCCGGAGGAGGTGGCGGAGGCGCAGTCGGACGCGGCGCGACCGTCATGGTGACTAGCACGTGGGCAGCGACCGGGATGGGAACCAGAGCGGCCACGGAGCGGATGTGCCAAAGACCGGGAAGCGGATCGGTGAGTGTCAGATCCTCTTCGCCGGGACCGCTAGAGGTGTCGTCGGGAGAACCGGGACCATGGTCCGCGCCATTTGGACTGATGGCAAAGATATCGAGGTCTGAAGCCAGCGTGCTCGTCCAGGTGTACTTGAACGTGACCTGCACGGTCATGGTCTGATAGAAGGTCGCCGCCGGCGACGGCAGGACGATCGTAAGGTCATGATCGTCGCACATGCCCGGCGGGCAGATGTCCTGTATGCCCACGTTCGTGACGGTACCGCCGCCCACAGCAGCGAAGTCCCACGCGAGCGGACCAGAACCACTGCTGATGGTGCTGCTCGGAGGCGCTCCAGTCTGCGCCGAAGCGACGGGCGCGAGGCGCGGCGCTAACCCCAGAAATAAGACGAAAAGCAATAACGCCAAGTCACAACAGCCAGGGTAGTGACGCCGCATGAACACACCTCCCGGAACAATTCTTCCTGGTACCTTCTGCCGCTTGGATGTGACTGAACCTTGTTTCTTAGTTTCTTATGCGGGGCTTGGTACGGCACCCCACCGCTGATGTCGCTTGCCCCGCGACGGCGCGGCAATAATTTGTAAGCGCGCCCCCCGGTCGAGGCAATCCGATAAAAACCGCAACGACGCCTGAGGTAAACACTGCAATGAAACGAGCCCTGAATGGGGAAGCGGCCAGGCCCGACAGGCCCGAGGGTTCACTTGACATCCGCGCCGCTTGCGGATACCGTTCGCCCATAGCGTTCCTCAATTATTAACAGGGTTGCCAATTACAATGTTCTGGGTCCTCTCCTGTTCGAGCCGCGGTACCGGGCTGACCCCTCCTGACGCTCGAGTTGTGTACCGCCACACTTTATCCCGGAGGTCTTTGGTGCGTCATTCCTGCGTGTTTTTCGTCGCCCTCATTTTCGTTTTCTCAGCCGGCTATCGGACGCGCACCGCCAGCGCCGATGAGTGGCAGCCCATCTCCCGGGAAGAATTGCAGATGACCAGCGTGCCAGAGGCCCCCGGCGCTGCGGCGGTCATTTTGTACCGTCAGGTGGATCGCGACGACAGCGATCGAACCGGGCATCAATACAATTACATTCGGATCAAGATTCTCACCGAAGAGGGGCGCAAATATGCGGACCTGGAAATTCCCTATTTCAAGGAAGAAGGAACCATCCACGGTCTCAAGGCGCGCACCGTTCGCCCCGACGGCACCATCGCCAACTTCGAGGGGAAGGCTTTTGACAAGACCATCGTAAAGGCCAAAGGCCTTAGGTATCTGGCCAAAACGCTCACACTCCCCGATGTACAGGTGGGCGGCATTATCGAATACCACTACATGTATGACCTGCAAGAAGGGTATGTGTTTGATTCGCACTGGATTCTGAGTGATGAGTTATTCACCAGGCGCGCTAAGTTTTCCTTGAAGGCTTACCCAGAGTTCCAGTTGCGCTGGAGCTGGCCTGCGGGCCTGCCCGCCGGCACGCAACCGCCCAAGGACGAGCACGGGGTAATCCGGCTTGAAACCGGGAACGTCCCGGCGTTCCAGATCGAAGACTACATGCCGCCGGAAAACGAGCTGAAGATGCGCGTCGACTTTACCTACAGCGACCATGGTGTCGAACGCGAGCCCGACAAATTCTGGAAGAACGAAGGCAAGAAGCTGAACGACCGGGTCGAAAGCTTTATTGGAAAGCGCAAAACATTGGAGCAGGTCGCAGCGCAAGTCGTTTCCCCGGCCGACACCCCGGAAGCCAAGCTGCGCAAGCTTTACGCGCGTGCCCAGCAGGTGCGCAACACCTCCTTCGATATGGAGAAAACCGAGCAAGAGCAGAAGCGCGAAAAAGAGAGGGAGATCAACAACGTTGAGGATTTGCTGAAACAGGGGCGTGGCAACGCCCGGCAGATCAACTGGCTGTTTGTGGGCTTGGCGCGCGCCGCGGGGTTTCAGGCCAATTCGGTCTATATTTCTTCGCGCAGCCAATACTTTTTCAAACCCGCGATGATGAATCCCTCACAGCTCAATAGCGACGTAACCGTGGTCAAGCTCGATGCCAAGGACATTTACTGCGACCCGGGATCGAAGTTCGCGCCCTTTGGCTTGCTCCCGTGGGAGGAAACGTTTGTCAAGGGTCTGCGGCTCGATAAGGACGGGGGCAGCTGGGTAGATACCAACTTGCCGCTCAGTTCGGAATCGACGATTGAGCGCAAAGCCGAATTGAAGCTCGACGACGACGGTTCGTTAAGCGGCACAGTTACGGTGACGTTTTCCGGTCTGGAAGCTTTGTGGCGGCGAAGTGATTTCCGCAACGAAGACGAAGCCAGGCGGAAAAAATTTCTCGAGGACCAGATCCAGGAGTACATCCCTGCAGGCATTGAAGTCGAGCTCAAAAATCAGCCCGAATGGAACCTAGCCTCGCCCACTTTAGTGGCCCTCTATGATCTGAAGGTGCCCGGGTGGGCTTCGGCGGCCGGGCGCCGGGCGCTGCTGCCTTTCGGGCTCTTTAGCGCCACCGAGAAACAACTGTTCGAGCATGCCAACCGCGTCCACGCTGTTTATTTTCAATATCCATTTCAGAAGCTCGATGACGTGACCATCCAACTCCCGCTAGGCTGGCAGGTGAGCAGCCTTCCGAAGCCTCTGAATCAGGACGCCAAGGCGGCGGCGTACATCCGCAAAGTGGAAGACGATCGGGGCACGCTGCACCTGACACGCGTGCTGCGCAGCGATTTGCTGATGCTCGACGCGAAATTTTATCCCGCTCTGCGGGCCTTTTTTCAATCCGTGAGGACTGGCGATGACGAACAGATCATTGTGCAACCGGGGTCTGCGGCGGCCGCGCGCCACTGAACGCCGCCGCGGCATCCTTTGTTCTTTGCTTTTGGCCGCCTGCGCGCTGCCCATCACGCCCGGAGCGGCGGCCGCCGACGCGCCTGCCTGGCTGCACGCGTTGGTGAACGCCCCCATGCCGGCGCACGACGAGAAAACCGATGCTCTCGAGATGTATTCGGAAAGAATTGTCACCGTGCAATCCGCGGACAAGATCAAGACTCTGGTTCGCGAGGCCTATAAAATTTTGCGGCCCGGCGGCCGAGACCTCGGCACCGTAGTCATCCCCTTTGATTCGCTCACCAAAATCAGCAACCTGCACGCGTGGTGCATCCCCGCGCAAGGGAGAGATTACGAGGTCAAGGAGAAAGACGGCGCGGAAGTAGCCATGCCCGCGGTACAAGGCAGCGAACTGATTACCGACGTGCGTGCCAAGCTTGTGCACATTCCCGCGGCGGATCCGGGAAACCTCATCGGCTATGAATACGAGCAGGAAGATCATCCCTTCGTTCTGCAGGACATTTGGTATTTCCAGGGCGCGCGTCCGGCCCGCGAATCGCATTACACGCTGGTGCTTCCGGCTGGTTGGGAGTACAAAGCCTCCTGGCTCAACCACAGCGAAGTGGCGCCTCTACCGGCCGGCAACAATCAGTGGCGATGGACGGTAGGCAACGTTCCCGCGATCAAGAGCGAAGCCGATATGCCGCCGCATCGCGGTATTCAAGGTCAAATGATCGTCTCCTTTGTGCCTTCTGGAGGAGCACCGGGGAAGACTTTCGCGTCCTGGCGAGACATGGGCAGCTGGTACCTGGACCTAACGCGCGGGCGACGCGAGGCCTCTCCGGAGATGCGTCAAAAAGTCGCGGCGCTGACCGCTCTGATTCCCGCCCCGCTCGCCAAGATGCAAGCCCTGGCGCGGTTTGTGCAGCGCGATATCCGTTACGTGGCCATTGAGCTCGGAATCGGCGGCTACCAGCCACACCAGGCCATCGATGTCTTTACCCATCGTTACGGCGACTGCAAAGACAAGGCCACGCTCATGGCCTCCATGCTCAAGGAAATCGGAGTCGAGTCCTACTACGTGGTCATCAATTCCGAGCGCGGCGCGGTAACGCCGGAAATGCCCGCGCACATGGGCGGATTCGATCACGCCATTCTGGCCATCCAGCTACCCCCGGGGGTGGACGACTCCTCTCTGGTGGCCGTCACCGAGCATCGGAAACTCGGCCGCCTTCTGTTCTTCGATCCCACCTCCGAGCTGACGCCGTTCGGCCGTCTGTATGGGTCGTTACAGGCCAATTATGGCTTGCTGGTAATGCCGGAAGGCGGTGAGCTCCTAGAGTTGCCGCAGCTCGCGCCCTCGAGCAATGGAATTGTGCGCACCGCGAAGCTGACCCTGGCCCCCACGGGCACCCTCAGCGGCGACGTGAAGGAAGTGCGCTGGGGCGACCGCGCCTCCGCCGAACGCTACGCCCTGAAGTCGGCGACCAAAGAAACCGATCGCATCAAACCCATAGAGCTCCTCCTCGGGCGGTCGCTTTCCAGTTATCACCTGACCAAGGCTTCGATTGTCAACCTCGAGCAGACCGAGCTGCCCTTTGAATTTGACTACTCGCTGGTGGCCGACAACTATGCCAAAGCAGCCGGCAATTTGCTCCTGGTGCGGCCCCGCGTGGTCGGCGTAAAGTCCAGCGATTTGCTGGAAACCAAAGAGCCGCGGCAATATCCGGTGGTTTTCGACGGCCCCTCTCGCGATATGGATACCTTCGAGATCGCCATGCCGACCGACTATGAAGTGGATGATCTGCCGCCACCGGTGAATGCGGAATTCAGCTTTGCCAGCTATCACAGTAAAGCCGAGGTGAGCGGCAACGTGTTGCGCTACACGCGTACCTTTGAAGTAAGAGAGCCGAGCGTTCCCCTCGCCAAAATAGGCGACCTCAAGATGCTCTATCGCATCATTGCCAATGATGAGCGCAATACCGCGGTTCTAAAGCCTCGAGGGCCGGCGAGTGCCAAGAACTAGCTTACTTGGTACTCCGGCTCGGAACCTCAGCGTTCACCGGTCGGCACGCGATGCGCGCGCACCCGGACGGCGGAGAGACCAGACCGCGCCGGCATCGCCGAGCAGAAACGTCACAAAGCAAAGCGCAAACACGGAATGGCTTAGGCTGGCCCCAAAGTACTGCCAGACGGGCGCGGCGCCGCCGGGATAGTCGGACGCGAAAATCAGCGTCAGCATAAAGACCAGGCCGGCTGAGCTGGCCGCTCGGACCAGCGCTCCCAGAACCAGCGCGAGGCCGATAGCCAACTCGCCGTAGGCCACTAGAAACGCAATCGGCGTCGCATGCGGCAGCACAAACCCGCGCAGAATCGGTTCCATGAACGGGTAGGCGCCGCCTTCGCTCAGAAATTTGTTGATCCAGAATTGCAAGCCGCCGTGGAGCGTGAACTGCGTTTGCAGGACTTTGTATTGCGCGAAGATCAAGAAAAACGAGCCGACGCCGATGCGCAGGACCGCCAGAGCACGCGCGTTTTGTACTTCCGAGGGAGGGGGCATCCCGGGCATCATATGCCCGCCAAGCTCGAAGTAAAGGAATTTACGAATTTAGATCGCAGGCGGCGCGCTTGCGCTGTCTCATACGACGCGGCCGGATGCTACGGCCGTCAAGATAAGCGCGTGCGCACGCGATCGCTCAGGGCTTTGCCGTCAACGCTTTTGCCTTCGAGCGCGGCTCTTGCCGCTTTCACCACCGCGCCCATCTGCTTTATGGAGTTGGCCCCTGTTTCGGCGATGGCTTTCGCGATGGCTAGCTCCATCTCCGCCTCGCTCGCGCCAGCAGGTAAGTAAGTCTCAATGATCGCCAACTCCTTCGTCTCTTTGTCGGCCAGGTCCTGGCGGCCGCCCTTCCCGAATTGCTCGATCGATTCCTTGCGCTGCTTCACCAGCGTTTGCAGCAATTGGATGGACTCCGCGTCGTCCAGCTTGCGCAGCTTTTCCGTCTCTTTGTAGGTAATCGCGGATTTGACCATCCGCAGCACGCTCAACCTCAATTCCTCTTTCGCGCGCATCGCGTCGGTCAAGTCTTTCTGAATCTTCTCGGCAAGACTCATTGCGGTCCTCGTGCCCTCGAATATAGCAGAACAACCGCAAGAACAAGACGGGAGACCGCCGCGCCATGCATGGCGGATGGCCATCAGAATCGCGAACCGATTTGACACCGTGGGAGCAGGTCGCTACCGTTATTTGTTTACATTTGGCGCCCCACTTCGCACCCAATGTCACGCGGGCCATAAGCGAGGAATCACCATCGATGAAAGTTATCGTAGCGGACAAGATCAGTGAACGCGGCGTAGAGCTGCTGCGCAGCGCCGGATGGAACATCGTCCTGACCACCAAGGAAACACTCCACGCGCAGATTGCCGACGCCGACGCTTTGATTGTGCGCAGCGCCACCAAAGTCACCCCGGAACTGTTGGAAAAAGCGCCCCGGCTGCGCGTTATCGGCCGCGCCGGTGTGGGCGTCGACAACATCGACCTCGAGGAAGCCACCCGCCGCGGTGTTTTGGTCATGAGCACGCCGGGCGGAAACGCCGTCAGCGTCGCGGAGCATACCTTCGCGCTGTTGCTGTCGCTCGCCCGGCAAGTCCCGCGCCTTGACAAAGCCATTCACGAAGGCCGCTGGGAGAAATCGAGCGCCGCCGGAACCGAAGTGCGCGGCAAGATCCTGGGACTGATCGGACTCGGCCGCATTGGCAGCGAAGTGGCCGTGCGCGCCGAGGCTTTCGACATGCGCGTCCTGGGCTACGATCCGTACATCAGTGAAGCCGCTGCCCGCGAGGTGCAAGTCGAGCTGGTGCCCCTTGAAAGACTGCTCGCGGAAAGCGATTTTGTGTCCCTGCACACCGCCCTGAGCCCCGCTACGCAAAACCTGATTAACGCCAACACCCTCGCGCAAATGAAGCAAGGCTCGCGCCTTGTGAACGCGGCGCGCGGCGAATTGATCGATGAAGCCGCGCTGGCCGACGCCCTCCGGAGCGGAAAGCTGGCCGGAGCTGCGTTGGACGTTTTTGTCGAGGAGCCGCCCAGGAATTCGCCCCTGATCGGTCTTCCCAACGTGATTGCCACGCCCCACGTCGCTGGCGCAACCGCCGAAGCGCAGGAAGAAGTCGGCACGCAGGTCGCGGTCCAGGTGCGCGATTACCTGGCCGAAGGCGTTATTCGCAACGCCGTGAACTTGCCGGCACTTTCGCCCGACCAGTATCGCCGTGGTCGTCCCTACGTCGCTCTGGCCGAGCGGCTGGGTTCGCTAGTGGCGCAGGCCGCACCGGCTCGTCCCGCGCGGATTCGTATCCGCTACGCCGGCGAAGTGGCTGAAGTAGGTACCCACCTCCTGCGCAGCGCGGTCCTGACGGGTCTGCTCAACGTCGTGCTGGACGAAAAGGTGAATGTGGTGAACGCGCCACAGGTGGCAGCGGCCCGCCGTCTGGCGGTCGAGGAGGAAACCCGCCGGCGTGAGCATGGCTTCCCGAACACTCTGGAGGTTGCTTCGCTGCCGGACAAGGCCAGTTCCGACCGCGCGGCGGAGTTCTCCGTCGAAGGCACGGTGTTGCACGACGGCTCGCCTAGAGTGCTGCAAATCAACGGGATACCGGTGGAGTCGCAGCTTGAGGGCACCATCCTGTACCTGCGCAACCGCGATGAACCCGGCGTGATCGGCCAAGTCGGCGCAACGTTGGGCCAGCTAGGCGTGAACATCGCCACTTTCGCCCTCGGACGCCGCGAAGCCGCCGTCGGAGCCGAAGCTGTCGCCCTTGTACGCCTGGACGGCGACGTCCCCGCGTCTGTCTTGGAGCCCATCCGCCGCATCCGCGCAATAACGGAGGCCAAACTCCTACTCCTCGGTAAGTGAAGAAGTCCTATCGACTTCGCCCCGGTGTCGCATGCCCCCTAAACTCCCTAAATCCAGTGTTTACAAGGCGTTTACAAATAAATGATACGAACTTTGCTTGACACTTCTACCCTCCTGACATAAATGCAATAGGCAAAAGTGGTGGGGACAGGTTGCCCGGCAAACGATTTGCCCGTTTCGAGGGTCGCGGAAGCTTCTAAATATTACGCGACAACGTGGCGCCAGCCAGGCGTTCTCCTTCCCGTTGAATCAGGAAATCATAAAGCAACCGGTGCGCGAAAGGGGCAGGCATTGAGAGCGTCCGGGATACCTAGCGTTCTAGCGGGATGGCGGGAGTTCGTTAGCGGAGTTCCCGCTCCTATTGGCATGGACATGCAGAACGATTCCCGCTCGCAATTGTGGCCGGTCCGCATGGCGCTTTTCCTCAAACTTATCTGTACCTTGCATTTCGGTGCGCGAAAGGAGCAGTACATGCGTTGCTTTTCAATGTTTTTCAGTGGACGAAATCTTTTGGTGAGCTTCGTCGTTTTGATCTTGACCGCACTCGCGGGGGCCGGTGCTTGGGCGCAAACAGGAACGACCTCGCTGCGGGGAACGGTGACCGACAAGAGCGGCGCGGCGGTGTCCGGAGCGAGAATCGTGCTTTCCAACCCGGAGCAGGCCTTGAATCGTCAGACGACTTCGGGTTCCGAAGGTGAGTACGAGTTCATTGCCTTGCCGCCTGGAACCTACACGCTTACAGTCGAGGCTGCGGGCTTCCGCAAGTTCGAGCAGAGCAAGTTGCAATTGCTCGTCAATTCACCGGCCACGTCAAACGTCAAGCTGGAGATCGGCACGGCGCTGCAGACCGTCGAGGTTACCTCTCAAACTGAGACGCTAAACACCACAGACGCGTCCCTTGGTAATGCCTTCAGCGAAAGCCAGGTGAAGTCCTTGCCATTGGAGGGGGGCAACGTGCCGGATTTGCTGTCTCTGCAAGCCGGCGTTGCTTACACGGGGAACCGCACGGACATCAACCTGAACACGGACACCCGGAGCGGAGCCGTCAATGGCGCGCGCAGCGATCAGAGCAACATTACGTTGGATGGCATCGATGTCAACACGGACACCAAAGGGTACGCTTTTCAGTCGGTATTGCCGATTACCGTGGACTCCGTGCAAGAGTTCCGCGTAACGACTACGAACTACAATGCGGACGAGGGTCGCTCCTCTGGTGCACAGGTTTCCCTGGTCACCAAGGCGGGCACCAATGATTTTCATGGTTCCCTATTTGAAATTCATCGCAATACCCTCACCAGTGCCAACGACTACTTCGTGAAACTCTCGCAGTTACAGAGTGGCCAGCCCAACGAAGCACCGAAACTGATCCGCAATATCTTTGGCGGCTCCCTCGGCGGTCCCATCAAGAAAGAGCGCCTGTTCTTTTTCGTGAACTACCAGGGTGGTCGACAGCGCGAAGCGCAGAGCGTCGTCCGCATCGTGCCGAGCGCAGCTATGCGCGACGGCATCATCACCTACGCCTGCGCCGACGCGACGCAGTGCCCCGGAGGAGCAGTTCAAGGACTCACGGCCTCACACACCATCGCAAGCGGCAACTTCGGAGTAAGCCCCGCACAAATACAAGGGATGGATCCGCTCGGAATTGGGGTCAATACAAATATAATCGTGCCGTATCTAAACGCCTTCCCGCTACCCAATGACGGCTCCGTTGGAGACGGCGTCAATTTTGAAGGGTTTCGCTTCAAAGGCCCTGTCTCCATCAACACCAACTGGTACATCGCCCGCGTCGATTACAAGATCACCAGCAACGGCAACCATACCCTGTACTGGCGCGGCGCGCTGCGCAACGACACGAACGCCGGCGTGCCGTATCTGCCAGGTGGAGGCCCGGAACTGACCCAAGTCGATTACAGTAAAGGCTTCTCTATCGGCTACTCCGCGGTCCTTAAACCGACGTTGGTCAATAACTTGCGGTACGGATACACGCGCCAGAGTTTCGGCCAGATTGGCAACCAGACAAAGGATACCGTCTTCTTCCGAGGATTGAACGACAACGAAACCACCAATAATTCCAGCCTGGCGGTAACTAACAACTCCAATTACCAGGTTCCGGTGAACAACATCGTCGACGATCTCTCTTGGGTCCGCGGAAAGCACACTTGGCAATTCGGCGTGAATTTCAACTATTTGCGCAACCCGCAGTCGAATAACATCAACTCTTTCAGCTCCGCGTTCACCAATGCTTCTTGGTTCGATACTGCAGCTTTAGCGGAGTCTGGTGCACCCGGGCATTTCGATCCGAACTTTGAAGGTTTCCCCGCGATCGACTCGGGCTTTGATAACAGCTACGACTATCCGATGATCACCCTGGTAGGAATGGTTTCGCAGGTCAATGCGCAATACAATTTCACCAAGAGTGGTAGCGCATTGCCGGACGGCGCGGCCGTCTCTCGACGCTTTGCGGCCGACGCATGGGAGATGTACGCGCAAGACTCATGGAAGATCAAGTCAAATTTGACCTTAACCGCGGGACTGCGCTACTCGCTATTCTCGCCCCCTTGGGAGACCAATGGCGTACAGGTGGCTCCCAATATCAGTCTCAGCGATTGGTTTAATATCCGAGCCAACAACGCCGCCAAGGGCCTTCCCTCGAGCGCTGCGCCGCCGCTTAGTTTTAACCTGGCCGGACCGGCCAATGGCAAACCCGGCTTTTACGACTGGGACAAGAAAGACTTCGGCCCCCGATTGGCGGTGGCGTGGTCCCCTAATCCCAGCAACGGGCTACTCAGGAGCGTTTTTGGCGGCCCTGGCAAGACCAGCATTCGCGCCGGCGCCGGGATCGTTTATGACCGTCTTGGCCCCGCCCTTCTTGCCACCTTTGACGGCAACGGCTCGTTTGGGCTTTCAACTGCCCTTACAAACACCGGTGGCGTTCAGGATCCGTCCACAGCCCCGCGCATCACCGGTTTGAACACCATCCCGACCACCGACAACAACGGTGGCCTGTTGTTCGCGCCACCTCCCACTTCGACCTTCCCGCAAACCTTTCCGACGGGCACGGCCGTGGGCTCTTATGCCGTGTACTGGGGAATGGACAACAAGATCAGAACTCCCTACTCCTACACCCTGGATTTCTCCGTGGGGCGTGAGCTGGGCCACAACTTCTCACTCGAGGTCTCCTACGTCGGCCGTCTCTCGCACCGTCTCCTGACCCAATCCGATTTGGCTATGCCCGTGAATCTGGTTGATCCTAAAACAGGGGTCGACTACTTCACGGCCGTGCGCGCTCTGGCCAATATCTATCGTCAGGGCGTGCCGAGCGAAAGCGTGACCGCGGCCATGATTGGTCCAACTGCCTCTTATTGGTCAGACCTTATGGGCAATACGACGTTCCTGCCCGGAAGCCAGGGCTTCCGTGCCAGCCGCTGCGCGAGTTCCCCGTTTCCCACTATGGATCCGGTCGTCGCCGCCTACGACCTATTTTGCGGCTTCGCCAATAACGAGACTACTGCCCTGCAAGGTATTGACCAGGGCTTTGGTTTCCGAGATTTCAATCTTCGCGATGCTAGCGGTAGCCGCGCTCCCTATTTTCCGGCTACTGGTCCCAATACCTTCGTTGACGGCCAGTTCGCCGCCCTCGATGGCTGGCGGTCCCAGGCAGCAGCTAGTTACCACGCACTGCAGATTAGCCTGCGGAAACACGTCTCGCACGGAGTGCAATTCGACCTCAACTATACCTATTCTAAGTCGATCGACATTTCCTCCGATGCCAGCCGTATCAACGCTTACGGCGGCCTGGGTGGGCAGGTCATCAACTCTTGGGCGCCCAATCTCCTGCGGAGCGTCTCAGATTTTGATCTGACCCACCAAATCAACGCCAACTGGATCATTGATCTCCCATTCGGCAAAGGTCACTTGCTCGGCAGGGACTCGCACGGTGCCGTCGAGGCGCTGATTGGTGGGTGGCAACTAACTGGCTTGGCTCGCTGGACCAGCGGCTTCCCCATCGGCGTCGGCAACGGCGCACAATGGCCTACCAACTGGGAGCTGTCCGGTTACGCGACCAAGGTCGCTGCCGTGAGGACCGGCGGGGCCGTCAAGAACGCGGACGGCACCGTTAACCTCTTTGGAGACTCCGCAACAGCAATCGCCGCCCAAGGTGCTTTTGCTGCTGACTTCCCAGGACAAACCGGAAACCGCAACATCCTCCGGGGCGATGGCTTCGCAGGGCTCGACCTGGGGTTGAGCAAACGTTGGAAATTTGCGGAACGTCATTCCCTTCAGTTCCGTTGGGAGGTGTTCAATGCTCTCAACTTGACTCGGTTTGACGTGCAGAGCATGAGTCTCTCACTGACTAACTCCAGCAGCTTCGGCAACTACACCGGCCTGCTAACCAACCCGCGCGTAATGCAATTCGGATTGCGCTACGAGTTCTAA
>Ga0137398_10000297_pt1 | contig 16640 bp, 21 predicted proteins | sample czorhiz216metaG_FD_106659 | JGI IMG/M metagenome (GOLD analysis project Ga0137398, IMG submission 106659) | Vadose zone soil microbial communities from Angelo Coast Range Reserve, California, USA - czorhiz2.16 metaG | ecosystem: Environmental > Terrestrial > Soil > Vadose zone | place: USA...
AACCAGCATCATTGATACCTAGAAGCTAATTGCCAGTCTAGCACACAAGACAGTATATAAAGAGCGCCAGGAACATACCTTTTGGCGTCCACCAACTACAACTTCTATGGTTCGGTTACTACGACGCACAATTGTCCAAGCTGATGTCAGCCCGAGGACTTTCCTGCCCGCTTCAGCATTATTAGTAGCCACGAAATTACGCCAACACTACTCACCGGCTAAGTGATATTTTGGTATATCCCTGGAGTATATCCCTCCGTATTGTGTATTCAATGGGTCACCCTTCTTATCCGAGAAGAAGACGAGTTGCGAATCATCTTGTTGTCCTGCTCTACGTGCAGAGTCCTCCACGGCCTTTATTCTTTCATCATCATGAAAGACTTGACCGTGGTCTTGCGAACCCCGACTTCCGCTTCTGCGTCCACTGGAAGGGGTCTGACCCAAATTAGAACCTTTGTCCCGTCTGTCACGTTTCCTCTTCTTGCGATCTTTCTGTTTGTCTTCGCCTTTGAGATCTCGCCGATGCGCAGGAGGTGTGCTAGAGGTTGCGGTCTCTGGGTCTTTCCTAGAGCTATCTCCTATGTCCGGAAAAGAACTGAAGGAAGGTGGGAATGAAGAGAAAGAAGGAGGAACAGGCATTAAAGGAGGAGTCGAGTGAGCGGCCAATGGTCCGGGCCGTGTGCTCCATCCATAAATATCCATTACATAATCTGTGCTAAGTCGCGGTCACGATACAACGACAATTTTTTTTCTGTAGCACCAGCTTGACTGTTCATCATGTCGGACAAGTGTTTCTGGCTACGTTGTGAGAAGAAGCCATTCGAGCGTCGAGCAGCTCTCACCCCCTCCACGGCCCGCAAGCTCATTGAAATGGGTTTCAAGATTTACGTTGAGCGCGACCAACAGAGGATCTTCGACGACTCGGAATATCAAGCGTACGCTCGCTCAGATTGACCGTTCGCGAACCGTGTTAACTCAGGTGATCAGAGTCGGATGCGAGCTCGTCGAGAACGAGTCTTGGCCCAGAGCCCCGACTAATATACCCATCATTGGATTGAAGGAGCTGCCTGTTTCTGATGCTCCCCTTTCCCACACGCATGTGCAGTTCGCACATTGCTACAAACAGCAAGCAGGCTGGTCATCAGTTCTGGCCCGCTTTCACCGTGGAGGTGGAATTCTGTACGACTTGGAATTTTTGAATGACGTGAATGGTAGGCGCATCGCGGCGTTTGGTTTCCATGCGGGTTTCGCTGGGGCCGCGGCTGGAGCGTTGGCGTACGCCGCACAAAAGAACGGGGAAAAACTTGGTCATTTAGAGCCATATCCTAATGAACAGGCGATGGTAGCCGATGTGAAAACGAAGCTCGGAGGGAGAGAAGCCAACGTCAAAGCCCTTGTTATCGGTGCCCTTGGGCGCTGCGGACGTGGCGCCGTTGACTTTTTCAGGAAAATCGGGCTCGATGAGTGCGTCTTTGCTATTCGGCCTGACGTGGCTTAATCTGGCTTGTATAGAGACAACATTGTCAAATGGGACTTGGATGAAACCGCGAAGGGCGGGCCCTTCCAGGAGATACTCGATGTTGACATTTTTGTCAACTGTATCTACCTCACGACACCTATTCCCGCATTCGTGACCGAGGAACAGATCAATTCCGTGGGGAACACTCGACGGCTAAGAGTTGTCGTGGACGTCAGTTGTGATACGACGAATCCGAACAACCCCATTCCCATTTATACCGTGAACACAACTTTCTCCGAGCCGACGGTTGCTGTAGCCGTCGGGTAAGTGGGACCAAGAGCACCTCGGTTGGATATCGTGGAAGCTGATGATGCATGGTTACCAACAGTCCCGAGAAGCCACCTTTGGAGGTTATTTCTATCGATCATCTCCCCACTCTGCTTCCCAGGGAAGCGTCAGAGCAATTTAGTGCTGACCTTCTCCCCTCTCTGGTGGAATTCCCGGATAGAGAGCACGCGCGTGTTTGGGCAGATGCGAAGAAGTTATTTGTGGAGAAGTTAGCAGAGGCGGCGAAGGTCGAGAATGTTGACACGTAAAGAGCCGCTTGCGGGGCAATTCGGAAGAATGCGTTGTATTTTAAAGCGAGGGGTTGATGGTTTCTAAGGAATAAAATGAACGAGATCGCAAGCGGTTCCACGTATGCCACATCACCACCCTTTTGAACCTCGACTTGTACCATTGCTTGGGTGTCCGATTCCTCCTGTGCGTGCTCTGCTCAAACTGGTGCTGGCCGCCTCACGCATCTCCTTTATGAATTAACCCCCCTACTGTCTCTCCCGTATTCATCTTCATCTCTCTATGGCTCTCCCAAACCTGTCCATTCCTTCCATATCTATCTCCCTCGCGGACGACCCTCCCGTTCGCTTACCCACTCCTTTAGATGCACAACCCCCTTCTCCCCCCAGTCAGGAAGATGAATACAGATCTTCTTTCCTTAGCCCTCCTCCCGTATTTTCTCCCCGTTTTCATAGGCAATCTTCTCCCTTACGCCCAATGGAGACCTCATCCCCCGGAAAGGGTCTTGATCCTGCCCGTTTCGAAGCACTTCTCGCGTCCACTAGGAGTGCCAGCTCGAAGAAGGAGTCCAACCTGCGAAAGGAACTTGCGATGAAAGCCCACAAGAGCAAGCAGAGTGAGTTTCTCAGTCCTCGTCACCAGTGTTGCGCGCTAACCTCTTTCTAGTGGAACGTCGCGCTTTATTTTTATCCAAGGTCAATGCCCCTCCCTCCCCGACGGCCACGGCACTCCCAAAAACTCCTCCAGAGTCTCCGGCCATCCTCCACTATACCTTACCCTCACCGGGCCTTGATTCCCCTCTGGCGTTATTCGAGACTTTGCAACAGACGGATCCAACTGGACCAGTCCAATTCCCTCCTGTCAAGCCATGGGTTGAACAGGTACACTATCGCCAACTGAACGGTGCCAGCGCACGTCCCCCCTCTCTGGAACAGATTACGGCACACCTGAGTTCCCATGGACACTCTGCCACCGCCACCACTGTCAAGGACGAATATCACCGGCCCCCGATTCGTCTACCTACGTTTTTGCGTTCCCCTCCCCGCATGAAGACCGCTCTTTCGCAGCATCATGTCGGGTCTGGTGAAGGAACAGATGACGATCAGCAGAATCCTGAGGCTGAAATCACGCCGCCGATTCCAAGACCGGGAGAATCCTGTATACCCCCAGCCAAGACCCATGCCGTACCATCTCTTTCTGGCCCAGGGCTGTTAGTCACCACCACAACGATTACGGGGAGTTCAAATTCGTCGCCGAGTATACTCACAGAGGTTAATCTCAGCGCCCTCAATTCGCGTGCGCTCACTCGCCGTGACATGATGTCGAAACTCAAGCGCCGTGTGTCTGGGCTCCCGTCTGCTGATGGCGTGGGTGGTTGCGGTGTGGATGAAGATGAGCGTCGCGCCAGGCGAGTTAGTGCCCCTGCCGAGCTACCTAAACGCGAGCGTGATGGGTTTGCTCACCTCGTCCTCGCACTTCCGGGTGCGTTTTGATGCCTTGCCCCTTTTAATTGTTCTATAGGGGACTGGATGTGCACATTATCCTTCTTTTTAAGTGAACTGTTGTTTTATAATTTGAACACTCTCATCTGCCTTTTACACAAGGTAGACTCATCTCAATGGACATCGTGTTGCGATTGTCGGGTCAATTGTCTATGTATTTGTTGACGTAGGAGGATGGTTATTGATAAGTGTGTTGACCTCGCTTCCACAAGACATCTCTTATTTCTTTCCCTATCCTCCTCGTACTGCAAGTTGATGCTTGCTCAAACTTGAGATCAAGTAGTAACTTATTATTTGATCATTCGCCGTTATTTGTGTACGCTCGTCTAATACATAGACTTTGATCCATGATTTTAGTGTATTTGCTTTCGGTGATGTTCGGTCAAGAAAAAGAAAGTTCAGCATAATACATGCAGGTAAGCTACACAATGACCGAACTCCGTGCGTGCGCATTCAGTCGTTTGAGATCCGAGTCACAGTAAGTGCAACGCTAATTGCCGTGGTTGGTCTCTTTCAACCCTTCAAGAAATTTTTTACACGAGCAACAGATCCCCATAAATAGAAAACAAGCAGGACAGAGCAGAAAAAGTTACCCCGAAGCGGGGAAGCGAGACGGTGTCGATGGGGGGCTGAATAAATCCAAGACGTGCAAGCGACGCTCTGTCATGCCATCAGCCAGCCAGATAGATAGTAGATATATTCGTAAACACCCACGGTATTCCAACCTCAGGCTGGCATGGTCATTCAAGAGATCTTCATCATCCGATTCAGCAAGCGGGTCAGTGTTTTGTATACGTTGCCAGGACTCTGTGCCACATAGTCAGCGCGGTTTATGAAGGAACCACAGGAGGACTCAACGACGCAATATAGAGTAATCGTCTCGATGTTCTAACCACTGCTCCCTGGCACGCACATTGGCGTTGACTACAACGGGTACAGTCACTCAGTCGGCACTAGATCGTCGAAAGGATCAAACCTGTCAACGGGACGGCCAGGGATGGCTTAACCTTGCTCCCGTTCGTGGGGACGTAATGGTGAAAAGTGGTTCTATTCCCATCCAGCGCAATGTACGGCTGAGGGCGAACACGACGCGCCGAAGAAGAATCAGCGTCTACAAATGCGTTAGACGGGTGTCTCGCATCTGAATACAGCACACCATGCAAGGACGGACCATACGAAGATGAGCCAGACAGCGTTCTTGCGGTTTTGTCAAGGTCGCCGCCAGCGACCAAGTCTTGCAGAAAGCGGCTCCTGGCCTGTGCCATCTTCCTACCCCATTCAAGCTCCTCCGCTGGGTCGACGTTTTCCTGTGCTTGCTCCTCTCTCGATAACCGAAGTAGCCATGGTACTTTACCAGGATTGCTACGAGCATGGTCATCGGCGAACGGGTTCGCCAGGTTAGGACCCTCATGATAATGGAATATCATCCACAAAAACGCCTTTGCGCGAGCCGCCGAGGATATATTGATGGGTAGGAAGAGATCTACGAATTCGACATCCGGCTCAAAGTGGACGGGCATTAAAGACTGTATACGTATCAGACGAGTGACACGAAAGCACATAGAATCTCACTGAGGAATAATTGACCAGAACAAATATCAAGTTGACAACACTGGTTGGAGGGATATTCCCGGCTTTCTAATTGTCAATATATTAATACGTGAACACCAGAAACAAAAAAAAAATCAAGTCCGTACAGCGCGGGCGAGGATATCGGCAGGGGTAGAAGGAGGTGGGGATTTTTGCTCCCCGGCTAAGAAAGCCGCCTTGAGACAGTTCTTTATCCTGGGAGCATCCTGTACATTGCCATCCGTCTTCTGTAGCGACGGAACCGGGTGGTAACTTCGTAAGGCAGTTTTCATCTCGGGAAAGACTGAAGGAGGGCATGGATCTGGATAAAAAAAGGTGGGGTAGGAAAGAAACAATAGCACATACAGGCCATAGTGGTATTTATCCTGCCTACGTTCGTAAGTAGAGATATTTTCGCAAATTCTACAGCGAAGGCTGGCGTTTCGAGCATCTTATCTCTCATGACCTTTGAGCATTTGGCGGAATTGTAGAGTGCATGGACGTAGAGGTCGCAAAAGTTGACCTTGGTTGGGGGTTTACCAGGTGTTTCCTCTGTGAATCCCAAGGTCTTGTCGTTGAAGACGTGGTAGAGGAACGCATACTGAACGTCGTTCCGAGTGAGGATCTCTGAGTCTCCTCGCTTTATGGCGAGTGTTTTGCGTGAGACGTACTGCGGCCTAGGCAGAGATAAACCGAGAAATGGGGGGATTAAATGAAGAAAGGGACTGACTGGGTAGACATTCTACTCGGATCCATGTAACTCGGAGCTCAGCGTGTCTCACTGGCCTCATGTTCACTCGCACGATGGCCAGCCTTGCAGCTCGTTCGTCCCACTTCAAACCCGTTTCGATATCATACCCTTCCCTTCTCTCTGCTCCCGCAACTTTATCACATTCTATAGGTAAGTCAGCATCCCGAATACACTATCCACAACCTATCCCACTCCACAGAGCAGGCTTTTGGCTCGGGTCCAGACTGTCTGGGAATTATCATCGTCCGCGACCTGCCTCCGGAGTACCCACAGCTGAGAGAAAGACTGTTGAATCTCGCACACGCGTTTGCTCGGCTTGACGAACCTGTTCGAGAGAAGTATGCGGACGCGAAAAGTAGATACAGGTTCGAATCGAGTCTGCGCTTTCACTTATCACATGCTGATTATCTCTAGCTTCGGGTGGTCCCATGGAAAGGTGCGTGTTGGCATCGTATGTTCGGCGTGCGTCCCCAGGAGAGTGACACACGATCCAGGAAATTATGAATGGCAAACCTGGTACCTAACGTGCTGCCCTGCTCTCCAGAATTGCTTCTTACACAAGTTGAGCAGATACCTTGAAAGGCTCTTATTATGCAAACCCCGTTGTTGACGAACCCTCGGTTCATCCTAACCTTCGGGAGGCATATCCGGAATATTACGGAAATAATATATGTCGGTGTCGCATTTTTGTGCCACAAATGACGTCCAATTTCGAGTACTGCAGGGCCCAAGGACGAGAAGGGTATTGAAGGCTTCGAATATGCATTCAAGGCCCTCGGATCGTGCGTCACTGCAGGCCCATTCTCTTTACTAGTGGCTAGCTCCGACGTTCTTTTCACAGCTTCGGTTTTGATGTTGGTGTCAAACTTGCGGCCGCTTGCCAGCAGTTCACCTCCCCACACCTGACGAACTCTTCACTTTCCCTGTCCGAAATAATGTCTACTCAAACAATCAAAGCACGGCTTCTGCATTACTTCCCTCCATCACCTGGAAGTCCTCTTCCTGCAGATGACGAACCGATTGACAGCTGGTGCGGGTTTCATGTCGATCACTCACTCCTCACCGGCTTGTGTTCTGTATGTCTCGCATTCCTCAGTGTGATTTTAAAGTGAGGTGACCCATCTGCTCCTGATGTGACAGGCGATGTACATCCAACACACCCCTGGACAGCCCCCAAAGGCAATTCTCTCACCCTCACCTTCCTCCGGACTCTACATCCGAACTCGTGGTGGTGAATTGACCAAGGTTATGATACCCCCTGACTGTCTTGCATTCCAAACGGGCGAAGCCCTCGAACTCGCGACTGCAGGCAGGTTGCGGGCGACTCCCCATTGTGTCCGCGTGGGTGCAGGAGATGATGCTGAGCATGTTTCTAGAGAGACATTTGCCATTTTCATGCAGCCAGACGTTAATCAGCACATTAGTGAGACAGAGACGTTTGGAGAATTTAGCAAGCGTATATTCAATTATCACTACGATGACGCTAATGTACAGTGAATGCATACATCTATATACTTCGTAAGAGAGCTCATGCATACAGATCACACGAAGCTCCGGATTAATGTCGCCTATCGGGCGTGGGGGCTATGCACTAAAAAATTACAACGGGGCCACCTGACAATTTATGGAGGGCTCCCAGAAGCAGAGGAAGTAGACCTTGGGCGGCGGTTACCAGAGGAAGTAAGTGCGTCCGGTAGGACCGATAACATGGCGGCGGTAAGACTATTGCGCTTCGAGAGTCTCGCGCCCTTCCCGCTAAGCGAGGAACCCACAGAGGAGTAAAGGTCATCTGGATCAGAAACGACGCTCCAATCCTCACTAGGAGGCCCACCACCAGTCGAGCTTTCCCCAGAGCGTGTCTCAGATCTGCTGGGAGGAGATGATGGTGTCCCCTTCTCTCGTATAGTTGCATGTTCTGCGTCATTAACATCATCATGCCCACCCGACCTTTTGAGGAGTGCTCGAGCGTATTCCAGGTCGCGGTAGATGGCTTCAATAGCCGTAGCCACACCATTTTCCTGCATGATGCAATTCAGCGCTCGAACTCTTTGCTTGATAAAAAGACATACGGATCGGATCTGTTCTCCAACCAGTTTCGCCCGGGCAATTTGTCTCTGGTCTGTCGTAGCCGCGACGAAAGCCTCAGCGAGGTTCTCGACAGTCAGCTTGCGAACACTGGAACCGATGCCGAGAGCTTCCACTCGATCAGCCCAGAAGAACTGGTCACCGAAGAAAGGCTTGATAATTGTCGGAATTCCCGCTGACGACAGATCTTAGTAACGAGAATATAGGTGGCTGGAATCACACACCTCGGAGACTGGCACCAGTCGTTCCTGCCCCACCATGGTGACACGCTGCATCTATTTGTTTGAACAACCAATCGTGAGGAACGGAAGAGATTGGGAAAATCTCCGGGGGCAGCGGCTCCTCGGGTTCTGTTGCTTCTGCCGTGTTCTTCGACAATCTGTCGGACCAACCCTTGGAAAGAATGGCATGTACACCGCTCCGCACGATGGCATCGATAACGGTACGAGTCATGCCCTTCGGATCCGACACTACGATACTTCCGAAACCGATATATACAAGTTTCTTCTTGGACTTGCGAGCCGTGTCGATGAAACTAATCAAATCCGCAGGGGGTTGCCATTTCTTGGACCCGACATCAGCATCGTCCAGGAACCAGTACCCTGGATACGGTCAGTAAAAGTAAACAGGAGGTGAGATAGGTGCAGACCAGTGATCCGGATCCATTCTGGCCAGTCAAGAGGTGCAGGGACAACAGTCGGGCTAAAATTGTAAAGGAATGGGATCTTGTGTGGCTCCATCTTGTCCAAAGACGTGCTTGGAAGACCCAGGATGTTACGTCGCCATCGATTGATTTGTCCGGCTGTTCCCCTCCAGAAAACTTGGTCAAACATCACATACGTCTGTTTTTTTTATTAATGAAAGAGGAGATTGCATCACATTGAAGGACACACCATATAGTTGTAGCTGCCGCCCATCTAAAGACATGTCAGGGGTGTCACATACAATCGGAAGGGTTACTCACTTTGTGCTCGGGAACAGCAAAGGCATGAGGATAAGCTCTGTCGCTTATGTGAGATAAAGTCAACATCATACGTGAGTAACTCGCCTCGTTCTTGACCATGTCATAGTGAATGCCCTGAAGTAGGGGATACGAAGGGCCTCTGCAATATGGTATCCGGCCATGGCACTAGGACTTTCTACCAGAACATCTGTGCCCTGACATGCTTCCCAAGATGTCTTTAAGAGGTCTTCAATCCACCCTCGGAACTGCCTCACTTTAAAATAGGAGTCGCAGAAAATACCCACAATAATCTCACCTTTGTTACCCCTTCTCTTAAAAAGGCAATTGTAAACGTTCCATTTTCCACGCAAATGCGCATTAGTTCAGCCGGGTCTCCTCCAACATAGCCAAATTCAATGCCGTGCTGGAGTTTGTCAATACAGCGTCAAACTTGAACAACTCTCAGCTTACCGATTCGACCCAACTCTTGAACTCCCCGTGAGTGGCAATCCGTACACGATGTCCTTCTGCGAGCAGTCCTTTGGCCAATGCAATGTAGGGTTGTACATCACCTCGCGACCCGATCGTAAGAAAGGTAAAGTGTAGTGACTTCTCAGGCTTGAATGTCAGGAAGGTTGACGATGTGGACGTGAACATCAAGGCAGGGACCGAGTCGTTCATGTTTTCAGGAGCGGGACGTGGATCTACGTCTTCCCGCTCTGGTGTGTGATTTCCAAGCTCTTCCAAGAGGAGTGCATCACGTTTTCCGACGGTGGGAGAGACTGAACCACCGTCTGCTTGGCGTCCTCGCACGTCCTCGATCTGGTTTTCCAGGACACTGATGAATGCTGATCTGCGATCTTGTTGACCGAATTCAAGGAAGAGCTCCTCGTGACCTTTGACGATGACAATAAGACCGTAGTGACCAAAGCGGAACGCCCTTGATATCTCAGTCGACAGGATGTCACGAATGGGAAGAATCATCTGACAAGAAATTAGCCGCCCGTCAGTCGCCAGCAACTACCCCTCACCCTCGTCTTCGAAGTCAAGGTCCCACTAGATTTGAAGCATAGATAATTGCGTGAAATGTAGAGGCGACCAAACACCGGGAGGACGCGGAACAGGTAACCAGGAAAGTCTGTCGGTCGATCGTGAGCTTTTCGACTAACCAGTACGTTGACGAACACGAACATCCAAAAAGTTTTTCTTTGTCGTCGAAGGCAAATAATGCTTGAAACTTTTCAATCATCTCTGGATCAATAGCAGAATCCGGTGTCTCCAAGACACTATACCCAAGTTCTGTACCTTGGCTTGACGCAATAGATTGGTGGGTTCCAGAGGAATACACCTCCGTTACTGCTTTGGCCTCTGTTGATTGTTGATTGCTTGCACCGGATGATCCTCCCAAACTTCTTCGTGACATTCGTAACCATGACGGGACAGATACCCAGCTGGTCGCCAGCGATTGTTCTTGAGTCGTCTGTGCTAACGATTCGCCGGGCGAGGTAAAGGGCGGGTATGTATGACTTGAAGGAATGCTGTGGGCCTTGCGAGTAATATGGCCTTGCGAGAACTCGTTCGCCTGATATGTACTAGATATGTCCGACGGCGGAGGCGGAAGAGCAATTGGAACAAATGATGAGTTGTCGCGTTTCTCAACGTGTGTGAATTCCTCGTGTTCATCTTGCTGACCTGGGGAACTTACGGCTCGACCAAGAGGAATTTCTTGGAAAGGACGCAGGAGCGCTGATAATCGAAATGAAGAGGAGGATCTAGGAGTGACTTCAGGGTATGTTTGAATATGCTCCGAAGTTCCGGTACGAGACGTGGAGTTAGATCGGGATACAGTGGTGTCTATGAGTTGTTCGGCGCTTGGATATTGCTGAGCCTCTGGGACAAAGGGTCGTGTGTGTGCAATAGCATCTCGAATCTGCTCAAGCGCTGCCGATATGTCATGAAAATACGTGAAGAAGTATGAATCAACCGCAAGATCCTCGATACCGTCGACTACCTTTACTTCGATAGTCTCACGGAAGTCAAGAGCAGTTGATTTGTCCACGTCGATAATTGTGGAATAGGGTATTGCTATCTGCACTGGCCGTGTCAAACGTGAGGAGTTTATGGAGACCTGGTAAGAGCACCTTGACGCTATCCCCCATATTCTGCGCCTTGAATATCACCCTTCGAATCGCCTTGACCCATTCAGCTCTACTGGGCACGGAATCGGCACAGAGGTGAATAGTCTTCGTATTTGTTCGAAGGCGGATATCCTTTTCTTGGTATGGATCACAAGATATGGCGTATCTCAAGTCTACCATACCGCGTGGGAAATACGGATCCTGGAAAATAATGATATGAAGTGTGTGCACAAGAGCTTTTTAGCACTCACAGCAGACGATTGGTACCAGGAGAGGGTATCATTCCTCAGGATAAACCAATGTTTAATCCAGCGCTTTGTCCGCTGTGCCTTCTTATGTAACGACCCAGACTTCAGCACTTGATCCTATCAAATAAAGTTATTGAGGTGGTTGACAGGTATGTCAAATAATTTTTCACCTCTCTGGATGGCATGTGCGCAAAGAAGCAGAGGTAAGAATTGGTCAAGTACATGTAGCCCTGGAGCACTGAGACATAATGAATCTAACGCGATATGATCTTGATTACAGGCACACTCACAAACAGATCGCATCAACCAACATGGCATTTCTGAGGAGAGAGTGGTCAGGAACATCGTGTCAAGCGAGTAGATGTAATATCCACCTGCAATGACCTCGTTTATTCCAAAGAGTTCGAACACCTCCCCAAGTTTCTCAGCTAGCCGAGCTCGCCTGTTTGGTTTCACAGTCTGAACAGTTGACATACTTCCCGACCGCTCTGCGTGGTATCGCAGATCGACTTTGGGAGAGAAGTGTTCTAAAACGGGTGACAACCCGATGGACTTGTCTCGCCTAACACTAACTCTACGGCTGTTTGCAGCAGACTTGGGGAGCTCGAAGTCGTCGGCGTCTGTATCTTCATCGGATATTGTCGACCTTTGCGACTGTTCGTGAGTTGTGGACGAGTCGGCATTGTCCACTGGTGTGCCGTCAATTGGGGACAAAACGTTCAGTGGTTCCCCTCGACGAGAGCGGGCCACAGGGCGGTAAATCGTGTGGATAGAGGACGCCATAGTCATTGCTGAATGGCGTTACAGATTGCCAAGGTACGAAAGCACAGTAACGACCCACCATGCTTTCCTTCATCATCGCTGTCTGACTCTGCTACACTCATGTCATGGCTCGTAAGCTCGTCGTCGATTTCCGGGTCATCGACCAGCGGAAGGGCTTGCAAAGCTTGGATAAGAGTTTGAGTCCCAGCACGCATCTAGACCAATGCCATGTTAGACACGGGGTTGATGAGGATCTGTAAGACACCTGCCGATGTATTGCCCTGGAATTTCGGGGCTGAAAGCTGGGAACGCGATGCTGGAGATGAAGGTCGAATGAAAGGTGATTCGTCACCCATGCCCTGCTTAATTGGCGAGAAATCCTGGCTGGGAATGGTAGACGAAGAGCCACTATCGGCCACTTGTGCTGTTACACCGCTTTCTAAAACAAGCGCAAGTCTACAGCACAACTCGGATATGAGGGGCAAGTGTTAAAAGTACCTCCAAAATCGCCAGTATTAGCGGTCTGCGGACCTTTGCCTTTCCGGCCCTGCGAAACAAAGCGCTTTGAAGTTCCGTTCGAGCTGGTAGGTTGGGTTTTTGGGGTGTGCTGGGACTTGGATCCGAGCGACTTGCTCCTTCCTAGTTTGTCCGATGTTCGCTCGACGACTCTTCGGACTAATTCCCTAGGAGCGTTTGAGACTGGCCTCGTTGGGTTATCATTCTCGGACTGACTTGAGAACTGCAAAGGGGTATCGAGGGGCTTGGATGGAGAAGAGGGCATCGCTGTGCTATTGTGCTCGATGTGGGCACTTGCGCCGCCTTGTATGCGCATGCGCGCTCGGGGACCGAGCAACTTACGAATACGCGGCATGTTGACTCATGACACATCACGTGTTTGTTCAGAAGAAAACGTGTTGAGTGCGTGCATTGCTCGGACATATACAGGCCATCCTCTCCGCCCCGCCTGTACATCTATACCCCTCGTTTTCCACACTATATCCCTCATGAGGTTCCAACAGTACAAGCTCAGAGGGGAGATATGCGTAGGCTTCGCTACCATTTTTTCGTACGTACTCCCGTGTCCCCTCCTCTTGCGACACCAACCCCGTCCCAGGTTTGTCGCAGTCATGCTGCTCATCTTCGTACACGTCAGTTTTCTCGCTTCAAGTCTTCTTCCGCACCTTATCTTATCTCCTCTTCTCTAAAGGTTGGTCAAATTAATACATCCTCCGTTCCTCGCGGAATAGCGATGGTATGTCATTTGTCACGCCTCTTAGCTTAGCATAAACGAACCGACGTCGCTTTATCCAGGTAAAAGTGAACATGTCACAATATGGGTGTGCTTTATGACCAAATTCGAAGCACCGCCCTATCTCACCTCACCCTCAGGCAGACGTTAGCTCGAGGACTGGGCGATCCTATCAATGGCTTGTACGCGACCAATGCGTCCGCACCTCTGCAGAAGGAGGCCGGGATTCGTCAAGTGTACAAATACGGGCTGTATTCGTACTGCGGATATCTTAATGACTCTGCTGGAACTTGTTCAAACTCTACCATGGGAAACAAGTATCTGCCTTATAACGATCTCCTCGCGGACATGTCTTTAAACTACTCGGCGTTAACGATTTTCATCATCAACGGAACATCCTCGTTTACAAGCCAATCTATAGGAAGTCACACTCGTTCGGCTTCCTATCTCATCCTCATTGGGACGATTTGCGCGTTTTTGGCGTTCGTGATGTGAGCCGCGATCTTATATCTGTTCGTCCATGGCTAATATCTCCTCTCAGTGGCATCTACAAGCACACGCTAGCTTTTTTTGCATCGGCATGCCTAGCCATCCTCGCAACTATGTTCACCCTAACGGGTGCCGCGCTCTGGACAACTGCCATCAACACTTCAGAGTCGGTGAATGGGCTTATTCTTAACACGACGAATATCCCCCTGGGAATCGAGGTCTCAAGCGGCTCCGGCTTGTCTCTCCTTTGGGCAGCCGTCGGCCTTTTGATAGCTTCTCTTGTCCCATACCTGATCATGTCCGTTTCTCCGTTCTGCTTGGCACCTACGAAGCGACTTACACGGTTTTCATTCTTTCTACAGCTGCTGCACCTTCCGAGGTTAGGTTACAACCATATCTCTGGTGCATTTTATTTCTTATCCTCTTCGTTCACCCGATGACGCGTACTTACCACTATGAGTTGTGTTTGAAACACGCTAACGATTTAACATATGATTTGGGGACACTTATGGATCTCAGTGCATCGATATTTACCCCGTCTTAGACGAATGTATAAATGTAAATGTATCAAATATCTGCCCATGCCAGCTATGGGGTTCGTTGCCCGATCTGAGGGGAGTTGGGAGTTGCTGTAGATGAGAAAACCGGTAAATATTTTCATGCCTGCTCCTGCTCCGATTGATTGACGCTCGAGTTGGACAAAGCAAAGGCAGTGCGGCCGGCGGCCGTGGACGGTCTCTAGGTCGAGTATAATGGTTTTCCATTCCAGTGCAGAGTATGGACTCACTGCAGCCGCAAGGCTCTCTACACGTCGGTGTGAGGAATGTATTAGTGAAGGGAAGGGCAATGTCATGCAGTGCGCACGGGTATTGGCGAAATGAGAGAGAAATGAAATGAGTTGTCTGCGTGAGAACGGTGGCTGACTGCGCAGCCGTGCGGCTATTCCTCATTTCACTCTCCATATCCCTCTCGTCCATCTCCTCTCCCCTCGCCCCACTCTCTCCAACTGCATCCTGTCACATACATATAGCGCACCATGTCCACCGATGACTGCCTGTGGTCTTTCCTCGGCGAAGCTGCAAAGCCCGACCTGCCCTTTTTCCCTCCGCTGCCCCAAGCCGACGCTCCACCCCCGGAATCATTCGACAACGAGTTCGAGGGATTAGAATTTGAAGGCGTACAACTGCCTGAAGACCCTTTCTCACAATTCCGTGGCAATACTCCCGTCTTTATCTCGCCATCTGCATTTACTCACTCAACCGAGTCGGGGTACGACCTCGCCGCATCTGAATATTCATACGGATACCCCCACTCGAATTATTCAATGCCTTTGGATATTGCATTCCAGAACGTCAGAGTCAGCTCGGAATACGGTGGCGTTGATCCCCTGCAAAACCCCGCGTATCCACCTGCGTTTCATGACCTGTCCTCCTTTGGACCATTGCCGCCCACTCCGTCACCTTCCCCACCCCCTCGTATGGGGAAGGCTCAATCTGACTACGGACCCTCTAAGTCCCGTCAGCCTCACTTCGGGGTTTCCCCCGATAATCTCTCTCTCCACCGCCAGCAACCTACTACACCCACTGTTCCCCCCGTCCTCCCTGTCCAGGTGTCAGACAAGCAGAGTCACACAGGACATGGCAGAGGACATCAATGCCCTAACTGTAGCCGTGGTGAGATTATCGAAAAAAAAAACACCCATTACCCACTCAGTTTTTTCTTGCAGCCTTCGCGCGCGCGTTCAACCTCAAAACACATATGGAGACTCATAACCCAGAGAGAGTCAAGCAATATGTGTGCCCACACAGCAGCTGCAAGCGTCCGTTCAGTCGTAAACACGACCTTCAACGCCACCGTACAGCCATTCACCGGGACCAAGCATCCACGTCATCACTATACTCAGATTCATCCCGGGTTTCGAAACCCGCCATCGGTGTTACGGCTGCCAGCAGAGCTTGGTGCGACAAATGTGGCAAGGGGCTTGTTGGGCCTGAGGAAGATTGTGATTGCATCGACGTCAAGTGAAGGCTGATCGTTGCCAGTTACCTTGTGTAAGCTCCTTATTACTGTTTCCACGTGACACTTCAGTGACACTTCGATGACACTCCCAAAGTCCATGAATCATCCCAACCTCGAGGCCCGTCCTGCCACCTGAAGAAACTGGTTGATTGCCCCCCATTTATTGGGGAGTAGCAACGTCGACGCAGGTTGTCATTTGCATCACGTTAACTAGGTGACGTTCCGTGGCGTCGTGTTCTCATGCCGAGTCATAATTTCGACGAACTGACGGATGCAATACATTTACTGTCCATTTACTGTTTGCTTTACTTGTCTTGGTTCGGGTTGTGCTGTCGCGTTTCCATGTATGCGGTGTGCATTCTCCCCCTATAGAAATCCGAGTCTATTTATCTCATCAGTGGAGCGTGATGAAATCATCAACCCTTGAACGCGCGTCATGGCAACATTTGCATCCTCACCCCTTTTAAATGTGGCCCCTCGACGGTGCAGGTCATTATCATCCCTCTTATGTCCTCTGCCAAAATCACAGACGTCAAGCGCGACGTATTCGACTCCGCTCAAAGCAGTTTAAACTACTTGACATCTGACCAGGGTGTAAGAGTCTCGGATACCGACAACTGGTGAGGACCGAATTCTCATGAGCTCCCAGCTGTGTTCATCGATGATCCATGTATTCATAGGTTAAAAGTATATGACGGCACCCATGTTGGGCCACATCTTCTGGAAGATCAATTAGGGCGTGAAAAGATTACGCACTTTGATCATGAACGCATTCCCGAGCGCGTTGTGCACGCTCGCGGGGCTGGTGCCTATGGCTATTTCAAAGTCTTTGACGATCGAGCATCCAAAT
>Ga0137398_10000298_pt1 | contig 16626 bp, 12 predicted proteins | sample czorhiz216metaG_FD_106659 | JGI IMG/M metagenome (GOLD analysis project Ga0137398, IMG submission 106659) | Vadose zone soil microbial communities from Angelo Coast Range Reserve, California, USA - czorhiz2.16 metaG | ecosystem: Environmental > Terrestrial > Soil > Vadose zone | place: USA...
ATGCCTGCGGCCCGCATGTCCGCTGTCCCTGCGGCGATTCATAGTGAGCACGGCTACGAGGTAGACATGTTGAAGGGCCTTCCAACGCGCCGACGGGTCTTGCGCCGCTTGGCTTATGCGTGTGCCGACGTCGTTTTTACCGTGAGTCATGAGCTGCAAAGCTATCACGCGCGCCAAACTTGGCTACCAGAGGAGCGAATCCGAGTCCTGCCAAACGGAGTTGATACCTCTAGCTTCGTGCGGCGCCCAGTGGAAGGCGAAGAGACTCGCCGCCAGCTTGGCTTCGCCGACGGAAGCCCAGTGATCGGGGCAGTTGGCCGCCTGGTACAGATAAAGGACCACATGACTTTGCTAAGAGCGGCGGAGTTGTTGATTGGACGGGGAATGCCCGTTCACGTTCTTGTAGTTGGGTCCGGACCTGAGTTGGCGAGACTCGAGGAATTTGTTGCCACATCGCCAAGACTTTCTGGACGAGTAGCCTTCGCGGGAGCGGTTTCTGATGTCGCAGCATCGCTGAACGCGATGGACATATTCGTTCTGCCATCCCTAAGCGAGGGCATGTCGAACACACTCATGGAAGCCATGGCTTCGAGCTTACCGGTTGTCGCGACACGAGTCGGTGGGAATCCCGAACTAATCAAAGAAGAACATTCCGGATGGCTTTTCGAGCCTGGAGATGCGTTGGCGCTCTCTGCGATACTCGAACGACTGTGCCGCGACCCTAACCTTCGTCAGCAGCTTGGCCAAACGGCGCGACTGCGGACAATACAGTTTTTCAGCTTGGAAAGCATGATCGAGAGCTACCGCCATCTATACGTTGGACTTGCCAGGCGGCGCGGCATTTTGACCGCGCATCAGGGATAACCTTCATGTGTGGACTTACCGGGATATTTGAATACGGGCGGCCGACGGAAATCTCTAAGGAACTGGTGCACCGCATGAACGACACCATCGTTCACCGCGGGCCAGATGATGAGGGCATTTTTGTTGGTCCGGGAATCGGGCTTGGCTTTCGCCGCCTTAGCATCATCGATCTGTCGGGCGGCCACCAACCTATTTCGAACGAAGACGGCAGCATCTGGGTGATGCTGAATGGTGAAATCTACAACTATCCTGAACTGCGCAAAGAGATGCTCGAAAAGGGACACACGCTGGCGACACGGTCGGATACAGAGACCATCGTCCATCTCTATGAAGAGTATGGCGAGAATTGCTTCGCACGGTTACGGGGAATGTTTGCAGTTGTTATATGGGATTCCAATCAGCGAAAACTCCTAATGGCGCGCGATCGCCTTGGTAAAAAACCGTTATTTTATTCGGCCGACAGCAAACGTGTCCTTTTCGGATCGGAGTTGAAGGCGCTGTTGGCGAGCGACAGCCTCTCGCGCGACATGGATCCGCACGCCCTCTACGATTACTTTTCGTTTGGTTACATTCCAGCACCAAAAACCATATACCGCAGCGTTCGGAAAGTTCTGCCCAGCCATTACATTATCGTTTCAAGTGATGGCGTTCTTCGGGAAGAACCTTACTGGAAACTATCTTTTGGAGAGACCGAAGATCATAGCGAAGCCGAGTGGTGCGAGCGCCTACGTCATGAACTTTGTGAAGCGACGCGCATTCGCTTGATGAGTGATGTGCCTCTGGGTGCTTTTCTAAGTGGCGGCCTCGATTCGTCTGCGGTGGTGGCCACTATGGCGCACCTAATGAATCAGCCAGTAACTACTTGTTCGATTGGCTTTGACGTTCGCGAATTCGACGAATCCAAGTATGCAAGACAGGTTGCGGAACAGTTCCACACACAGCACCATGAGCAAGTCGTCCAACCGGACGCATTGGCTGTTGTCGACAAATTGGCGTGGCACTACGATGAGCCTTTTGCCGATTCGTCTGCGATTCCAACCTATTATGTGTCCAGCATAGCTCGGAAGTACGTGACGGTCGCGCTTGGTGGAGACGGAGGCGACGAAAATTTCGCCGGATACCGGCGATATCAATTCGATGTGCTGGAAAACCGAGTGCGGGCACGCGTCCCTGCGCGGATCCGGTCCAGTATCTTCGGACCTCTCGGCCGCTGGTATCCGGCTTTGGCTTGGGCGCCACGACTATTCCGCGCTAAGGCCACCTTTCAGAGTCTTTCGCGCAATCCGCTAGAAGGGTATTTCAATTCGATATCTATTTTTCGGCCAGGGGAGAAGTCCAAGCTCTTCCAGAAGGATTTCCAGAATCAGCTAGCGGGCTATGATTCAATTGAAGTCCTCCGGCATCATTACGACCGCGCGGATACCGACGATCCGCTCTCGCGAATACAGTATGTCGACATCAAGACTTACTTGCCTGACGACATCTTGACAAAGGTTGACCGTGCCAGCATGGCGGTATCACTCGAAGTGCGGGCTCCGCTGCTCGATCATCGGTTGATGGAGACTGTGGCGCGAATACCCGCTTCCCTGAAGCTTCGTGGGAGGGAGGGAAAATACATCTTCAAGAAAGCAATGGAGACAAAGCTTTCGCATGACATCCTCTATCGCGGTAAGCAAGGTTTTGCGGTGCCTCTGGCACACTGGTTTCGGAACGACTTGAAGGAAATGGCACGCGAGGCGATTTTCGGCCTTAAGGATGGAATCCTCGATCCAAAATATTTAGAAAAGATTTGGACAGAACACCAGCGCGGAACGTTCGATCGCTCGGCTTATCTGTGGTCTGCGCTGATGTTCCGCAAATGGCAACGAGGCTTCGCATCGGGGACAATCCGATGAGCGGAATTTGTGGCATCTGCCAGCCTGGAGTCGAAATTCCTCGCGCAAGTTTTGCCGAGATGCTAGCGGCGTGCTCGTTGCCGGAAGAATCGGGCTGCAAAAGCTTACTGGGCAATTCCGCCGCCTTTGGCGTGAGCCAGCGCTGGTCCCATCAACAAACTGGCCAGGTTCGGAGTATAAGAATCGCATTAGACGCGGATCTCTATAACTTCGGTGAACTTTCAGACATTCTTGAGGGAGAAGGATTGTCCCGCGGCCAGATGTCGCTGGCCGAAGCGGTGGCGAATTTGTACATCGTTCATGGGCCGAATTTTGTAGAACATCTGCAGGGGGCCTTCGCAGTCGGGATCTGGGACGAAACACTGCAGCAACTGCTGCTTGCTGTCGATCGTTTTGGATTCAATACCCTTTACTGGAAGCGCGAACGGGAGCGCTTGCTTTTTGCGTCACGCGCCGGAGCAGTGCGAGCCGGCCAGGACTCGCCGGCCGAAATCAATCCCGAGGCGATAACTCAATTTCTTTTATTCAGCGTTATTCCCGCGCCGCTGTCGATCTTCCGAGGGGTGGAAAGGCTCAGCCCTGGTTTTTTCTTAACCTTTCGGAACGGTGAGGTCAAGACAAAGCGCTATTGGGATCTCGCTTACAGTGAGGACGCAAGCCGTGACGAGCAATATTGGTCGCGGGAATTGCGCGAAGAAATGCGAGGGGCAGTTCATCGGCACCTGAGTGAGTGCGCGTCCGACAAGACAGGGTCCTATTTAAGTGGAGGGACAGATAGCAGCAGCATCGCGGCGTTCATGTCCGAGCGCGTCAAGCCAGCTAAGACATTCTCCATTTCCTTTCCAGTTAAGGGCTACAACGAAATTGAATTTGCGCGCACGATTGCGAAGCGATTTCAAACGAGTCATTTCGAGCGGTGCCTGACTCCCGAGGACGCTGCTATGGCGATCCCGAAGCTCATCCGCTATTACGATGAGCCATTTGCCAATTCATCGGCGATTGCCTCGTATTACTGTGCACTTCTCGCTCGTGAGAATGGAATGGACACACTGTTCGCTGGCGACGGAGGAGACGAATTATTCGGCGGAAACGCGAGATACGCTACCGACAAGAAATTCGCAATGTACCACGCCGTGCCAGAATGGATGCGACGAACCCTGATCGAACCGGCAGCGCGCCTGCTACCGGAAACCGACGGCAGGTTGAGTCTTCCGCGGCGCTACATTCGGCGAGCCCAGATCTCGAACCCGCGGCGGATTCTTTCCTATACTTTGTTTTTGAACATGAGCGCGGAAGAGGTTTTCGAGCCTGATTTCGTGAAACAGTCTTCGGAGTCCGATTTTCTGTCCATAGCGGAAGAACATTTTCGGTCCGCTAACGCCTCAAGCGAATTGAATCGGCTGCTATACATGGATGTGAAGATGACGCTGGCCGACAATGACTTGCGCAAAGTAAGCGGAACAGCGGAAATGGCAGGAATCCGTGTCCGTTATCCGCTACTGGATAAGCGGCTCGTCGAATTCTCAGGCCGAATTCCGACAAACCTCAAGCTAAAGGGAATGGAGAAACGCTATATTTTCAAACAAGCGATGAAGGGAATTCTTCCCGACCAGGTTCTCTACAAGACAAAGCACGGATTTGGAGTGCCGTTGGGAGAATGGTTCTTGCATGATGCCAAACTGAAGGAGCTTGTACAGGGTGTATTGGGTGACCCTCGAACACAACAGCGAGGATATTTTCGGCAGAAATTCCTGAACAAGTTGATTGATCTTCATAAGCGAGAAAATGCCGGCTTTTACGGCGAAATCATCTGGTACCTGGTATCACTTGAACTATGGCACCGCGAACACCTCAAAACGGTCCGAGAGGTTTCGATTGCCAGTTGATATACACGGCAGCGAAGAACCTACCCGGCGGTCGATATGGCGGGATGCTGTGGCGGCCGGTATCTATCACACTGGAGCGCTGCGACTTCTTCAAACTCTTGCACGTAATTATGAATTCAAAGGAACCAACCGTCGGAGACTGCTGCCTTCACGCAGAACTGACCATCCAAAGTTTCTGATTTTGTGCTACCACAGGATTGGAGCAGATGGCATCCCATTGTTCAGTGAGCTTTCGCCGAATGTTTTTGAAGCCCAGATGCGGTATGTCCGGAGGCGATATCGAGTTTTATCACTCGATGATCTCTGCGATGAAATGGAGAAACCTTCCCGAAAGGAGGACGCCGTCGTAGTCACTTTCGACGACGGGTACCGCGACTTGCATACCCACGCGCTGCCTGTATTGCGGAAATATCAGATTCCCGCGACGATTTTTCTGCCGGTAGCTTGTATTGAGGCGGGCGAGGTTCCTTGGTATGACCGGATATTCCTGGCGCTGAAGGTCTTCCCCAAGGACGAATTCGAGGTCGTGCTTGACCGTCCCCGGAGCTTCCGGCTCACCTCTTTTCGTGAGCGGCTTCAGGCGGCTGCCGAAATCATCCAGTATTTTCGCACTCTTCCTGATGATCGCCGCAAGGAATATTGCAAGACGTTGGAAGGGCGAGTCAACTTGCCGCTAGGCGAACTGAAAGATCGGATGCTGACTTGGGATCAGATTCGGGCCATGCGCCGCGAGGGGATATCTTTCGGATCGCACACCATGACACATCCTGCGGTCAGCCAACTGACGGAATCCCAATTGGATACCGAAGTAGGCGACTCGAAACGGATTCTAGAAAACCGCATAGGTAGCTCAGCCGTGCACTTTGCGTATCCCTTCGGCAAACCAGCTGATTGCGGAACGGCTGCGGTTCCGTTTCTGGTGCGCAAGGGCTATCGTTCAGCAGCGACAACCAACGAGGGAGTCAATAAGCCTGGTGATAATTGCTTCCAGTTGAGACGCTCGCAAATCGGGAACGAACGATCTATCTCGATGTTTGCTTTCAAGCTGAATCAGCTGTTCCTCTCCGCGGGAGCCCAAGATTCGACAGTCATCTACTCTGGCCTAGCTCCCGTTCTGGATGAACCTCTCACCAAATCAGAGAGTCAGCGGCCTGGAACAACCAATGCGTGACGTCTTGGTATTAGCGATAATTATCGGATCGATACCGATCTGTTTCATGAGGCCATTTTTTGGAGCAATGATGTGGGTTTGGGTGGCGTACTTTAATCCTCATCGCTTTACCTATGGAATGGCCTACGACTTCCCAGTCTCCACGGTTATTGCTATCCCCACGCTTCTCGGAATTCTGTTCTTTCGCAAGGTGAATCGAGGAATTTTCGTACGAGAGATCATACTGCTACTTCTTTTCTGGGCCTGGATTACCATCACCTATATCAATGCAACGCAGGTCCCGCTTTTTGCCGATCATGTGGAAGACGCGCAGTTTCAACTAATTAGTGTGAGCAAAGTTCTACTAATGACCTTTGTTCTCATTCTGGCAGTCACATCGAAGAAACGATTGGACACCCTTTTCCTCGTCACTGCTTTCAGCTTTGGCGTTTTGGCAATCAAGGGAACGCTGTTCGGCTTGGCGACGGGCGGCAATTTTCGCATTTGGGGACCCCCAGACTCCTTTGTTTACGACAACAACGACCTGGGGCTCGCACTGAATATGACATTGCCAGTGATGTTCTACTTGACTCGCGAGGTAGAATCGCCGCCTGTACGCAAATTGTTATGGGTATCGTTTTACTGCACCATTCTTGCGGTTGTTTTAAGTTATTCGCGTGGCGCTCTATTGGGTCTGGTGGTTGTCCTGGGAGCAATCTCGCTGAAGTCAAACCACAAGATGCTAGCCGGCGCGCTTTTAGTAGTCTTCGCCGTTCTTATCCTAACATTCGCACCCCCAGCGTGGATGGATCGCATGGGCAACTTTGCGCACGGGGAGCTGGATCAGTCAGCAGAGGGCCGTCTGCATGCCTGGGAGTTCGCCTGGGTCTTTGCCTCGGAATATCCGATAATGGGCGGAGGATTTGAAACCTTCACGCCGCAGTTGGAAGCGCGCTTCACGCCTCAGTACGCCTTTGCGGGTCCGCACAGTATCTATTTTCAGACCCTTGGTGAACAAGGATTTGTGGGGCTAGGGATTTTTCTGCTCGTGCTGGGAGGCTGTTTCTATGGATTGTGGAGCATGCGCAGGCGGGCCCGTGGTCAGCCAGCCTTCACTTGGGTCGTCAACTATTCGAACATGCTCGAAATCTGTCTGCTGGGCTATGTCGTCAGCGGGGCATTTCTGCCTAGAGCTTACTTTGATCTTTGGTTTCAGCTGGTGGCGTCAGCGGCCCTCCTGAAAATCCTGTATAAACAAGAAATATTTGCCCTTGCGACGGAACAAGTGGAAAAGTCTGCTGAAGATGATTTAGTGGAGGCACGGGTTGGGTGAGCGCGGTTGCCAATCCGCGACGTTAGTATCGTGCCGCAAGTCAATATCGGGAGTAAGAAGCTGGAGTCATGAAATGGGAATGAAAGCTTCCAGAAACGGGAGTCCCCCCTTAAGCAGGAGTAAGACCTTGCTTATTTCTTTGTGTTTGTTTTTCACGCCTCGTTCCATTTCGGGGCAGACGTGGAAGTGGGTGACCGAGACGGTAGACAACTACGGAGTACAGACTTCCATCGCCGTAGATAAGGACCAGAACCTGCACATGAGCTACTTTTCCGGAGGTTTGAAATACGCCTTTCGTCCTGCGAATTCTTCTAGGTGGTTCACGATGCAGCTGGCGCCAGGCAGTGGATACGCGGAGGTAGCCACCAGAGTAGCCCTTGATCTCTCAGGGAATCCACATATTTGCTTTACGCCCGGTGTATTGAAATACGCGTCTTTTGAAAATCATGGGTGGAATATTCAACAGATCGACCCGCAGTCTGGATTGATTGAATACACCTGCTCATTGGCAATTACTGCTGATGGTACACCTCATGTTATTTGGTATCAGTACGGAGGACCCCAAGGCGGCTATTTTCTCCACCTCAAATACGCTACCTTCGACAAGGGGGCGTGGTTAGCTCGTACTGTCGATTACGAAGGGCAGACAGGTAAGTGGAACTGCTTGGTACTTGACGCCCAGGGAAATCCACATCTCACCTACGACTCATTCCTAAAAGGTGAGATCAAATATGCATATTGGGACGGCAAAGACTGGCATCGATCGGTAGTCGACTCTCCAGACACAAGTCCGAATGGATCATCAGGGGGAATGGGCAATTCACTCCTATTGAACGGCGATGGAAAAGCGCAGATCAGTTACGAAAACGGAGAAGCCGTTAAATATGCTTGGCAGAAAAATGGCTCCTGGAAGCTCGACACGATCGAACATGTGGCCTTGACCGGTGGATGGTCAGGCTACCGAACTCGTCAGGCGTTAGATCCGCAGGGTAATCCACATGTAGTGTACGAGGATGGCGGCGCCGTGAAACACGCCTATTGGGATGGAAATGATTGGAGAATTCAAGTGGTTTCGGCTGCGGGTACCCGCGCGCACCGTTATGAGGACATCGCATTCGACCGCCGAGGGAACATTTATATTGTGTATCAAGATGCGATTGATGGCTCTTTGAAGGTTGCGGTCGGAAGTCCCCAAGGGCACACGCAAAGTGCATCGAACGAAAAGAAATCGAAAAAGTGACCAGATAACATTGGACTTAACATTTGGCGCAAAGCAAGCTACGAGACGGAGACGGTCGGACCACGATATATGCGGAAAGGCCAAGGGCGCTGCCTGACTTCAAGCGACATTCTAGAGTTTCGCTCTCTCAAGAGGGTTTAGATTCGGTGACCATCACAAGCTCATCTTCCGGTTTAAAGGGCTCGAACACTTTCGACAGATCCGAGGAAGGCCCAATATTTGGCTCCTGCGGTACGAACGATGCGAGTTTGGCACAACTGAAGATTCTCCACATCTTGGATCACAGCCTCCCGCTGCACAGCGGTTATACCTTCCGAACATGGAGCATTCTAGAAGACCAAAAGAGGAGAGGATGGGCGCCAGTCGCATTGACGTCCCCTAAACACGAAGCGAGTTGGAACGGACCCTCTCAACAAATTGAGGAGATCGGAGGGTTTCGATTTTACCGCACCGGGCGCTCGCCTTCAGGATCGGCACCACTAGTGGTTGAATTCCAGCTCATTAGATTGCTGGCCAATCGGATTGAAGAAGTGGCGAAGATCGAGAAGCCAGCCTTGCTTCATGCGCACTCACCAGTGCTGAATGTCCTCGCGGCTCTTTGGGCTGGGCGCAGATTAGGCATTTCTGTGGTCTATGAAATTCGCGCGTTCTGGGAGGACGCCGCAGTGGATCATGGAACCTACTCTGCAGACTCCTGGAAATACAAAATGGTGCAGTCGATCGAAACCTGGGCCTGCCGGAGAGCTGCTCAAGTTGCGGTGCTCTGCAATGGAATCAAGAACGACCTAGTCCAGAGAGGAATACCAAGAGATAAACTAACTGTTATTTACAACGGTATTAATCCGCAAAACTTCCGCACGTTGGATCCTGACGAACAATTTGCAAAAAGTTTTGGAACCGGCGGCAAGAAGGTACTGGGGTTTGTCGGCTCGTTCTACAGATACGAAGGACTCGACCTTCTGGTGAAGGCCTTTGCACAATTGTGTAAGACGAGGGATGATCTCGTTCTCCTACTCGTTGGTGGCGGCGAAATGGAGAGGGAGCTGAGGGAGCAAGTCGAGAGGATGTCGCTGCAAAGCAAGGTAGTCATTCCCGGTAGATTTCCTCACGAAGACATTCCACGCATCTATTCGCTGATCGATATTCTGGTATATCCGCGCTACTCAATGCGACTGACCGAACTCGTGACCCCGCTTAAACCGCTTGAGGCGATGGCCATGAGCAAAGCCTTAGTCGCCAGTGACATCGGAGGCCATCGAGAATTGATCCAGAATGAATCAACGGGCCTCCTGTTTAGACCAGGAGACGTTTCTGCCCTTGCCGAAACACTGCTGCGACTACTGGACGATGCCGGGCTGCGCGGAAAGCTCGCTCGTCAAGGAAATGATTGGGTTCGTCTGAATCACACATGGTCGAAAACCACGGCAGTCTACTTAAACGTATATAAATGCGCCCTGGCGAAATCAAAAGTTTGATCTGGGAAAGCCTTCCCCAGGGATTTGAAGCAGAACTCGACGGAAAGCGGCGATTCGGACGCGGTTTCATTGGTTGAGATCTGAAATGTTTGGACAATTCTCAAACGTGGCCATCGTGAGAGACTCGAGAGGACAGATATTGCTCGACCTCGCCGGCAACTTCGTTCCATCCGCGAGACTGGGCATGAACAGCCAGTGCATTTCGGTCCCACGTCTTGACGAGGGCTGAAGATAGCTCGGTGGCAATGCTATCGCTTTCTTGCTCGGCCAGCAGTCCCAGTTCGGAGGAGTAAATGATTTCAGGCACGCCGCCTACCCGGGTGGCGACGACCGGTGTCCCACAAGCAATCGACTCCATAATGACATTGGGCCACCCCTCGCGAGAACTGACCAGACAACTCACATCCGCAGCGCTGTACCACAAGACAAGCTCTTGATTTGGTCTTGCACCCACGAGTGTCACCTCCTTCTCCAGGCGCAATTTGGAGATCAATTCCTGCAGGGCAGGCCGCAGAGGGCCATCGCCGATGATGAGGAGCTTCGCGCCTCGGCGCTTGCCAAGCATCTTCGCGAAGGCAGTTATCAATAAGGGATGATTTTTCCCTGCCGTCAATGAAGCGACAGATACAACAATTTTTACATCCTTCGGGAGTCCCAAGGTCTGTCGCGCTTCCGTTTGAGGAATTTGATGAAACCGATTTGTATCCACTCCGTTGGGAATTACACAAATTTTCGAAGCGGGTAAGCCCAAACTTACCATGGCATTCTTCAGAGAGTTGGAGACGGCAATGATTCCTACGGCTTTGCGCAGGCTCCAGACAATCAGGGGACGAATGCTAGGAAACGATGGAAACACGTTGATGTCCGAGCCTCGCGCCGAGACGACTACAGGCAGACCGAGCAACTTCCCCAGTAGAGCAGCCGCGAAACCGTCGGGATAGACATAATGAGCATCTATGCAGTCGAATCGAAATTGACGATGCAGTCGCCGAACAAGCAAAAAAGAGCCCACAAACATCAGAAGGCCGTGTAGCGGCATTAGGAGTGCGGGAAGCAAGGGGTAGCGGGGATGGTAGACTCGAAGATTCTCAACGCTTTCCTCGCGGGGGAGCAGGCCATACTTCGCCCAGCGACTAGAGGTGATCCACGAGGGAAAGTACGGGACCGGGGCAACCACCTTTACGAGAGCTCCCGGCCGCCGCGCTAGATGCAAAATGCGCTGGAAAACGAAGATGCCAAAATCAGGTTGCTCACAATTGGGAAATAAAGATGTGAAAATTAGTATATTCATCACTTCTGTCATAATAATCGAAACGTAGCGACAGCAAAATCGAAAGCGCGGTTTCTGTGATCACTTGGCACACCACCATAGAGTAAACAACATCGCTGGCGGACGTGTTTCTACACTTCTTTCACTTGCAAAGCGAAGGACGCTAGGATGGAACACTCGGTATGATACTGGAAACTGCCTCCGTGGCTCCGAAAGGTCCATCGATTCCGAATCTTAGTGCCCAAAATCGACAATTACAGGAAAATTCAGTACGGGAGCGGTCACCCAACTGTGCATACTGGTTTTTGGACATAGTAAGTCTTCGCAGAGGCTAAGAAATGAAGAATGCTCTGACAATCGATCTCGAAGACTACTACCAGGTTAGCGCTTTTTCGAAAAACTTCGCTGTGGATCGGTGGGATAACTATCCCAGCCGGGTTGAGCATAATACTGCAAAGCTGCTTTCCATTCTTGATGAGGGAAATGCACGGGCCACTTTCTTCACACTGGGATGGGTGGCCAGAAAGTACCCCAAGCTCATCAGAAAGATTGCAGACAATCACCATGAAATCGCGTGTCACAGTAATGTCCACCGCTCTGTCTATGCCATGGGCGCCGAAGAATTTCGCGAGGACACCCTCGAGGCCAAAAAATTACTAGAGGACATAACAGGGGAGCCCATACGCGGCTATCGCGCTCCCAGCTTTTCAATCACGCGCGACTCCCTCTGGGCATATGAAATCTTGTCTGAAATTGGCTTTAGCTATGATTCGAGTATTTTCCCCATAAAGCATCCAAACTACGGATGGCCACGGGCGCCGCGCTTTCCGTTTACGATCCGGACCAACAATGGGTCGATCATCGAATTTCCGATGCCAACGCTCCAGTTGGCAGGAGTGCGAGCGCCCATAGGAGGCGGCGCCTATTTCAGGCTGCTACCATACTGGTATACGAGGTGGGGACTTCGTTACGTCAACCTACGCGAGGAACAGTCCGCTTGCGTATACCTGCACCCCTGGGAACTGGATTTAGAACAACCCCGGATGCAGGGTAGTATGTCCGCGCTCCTGCGCCACTATTTCGGACTAAGAGGAACTGAATCTAAGTTTCGGCGTATGCTGCTTGATTTTGAGGTACAACCCCTGAACTCATTGATTGAAGAGCTTAAATTCGACGCCTCAGCAACTCGTCGTGAACGAATTCCAGATGTAGCTCTTGGAGAGTTAGGCGCATATCTGGGCGGAGGCAGTTAACCTGGAAGCTGTACTTGACAGATCGTCGTAGTCGAGTTGTACGAGACTGTCTGTTTAGGTGGAAGTCAGGCGCAGTCGAACAGGGAGTCGTGCGTATACATAAGGTGTTTGCAATACTGGCTACTTCAGTGGACTTTCCTGAAGATTAGCTTTTTGGTCACGGCTAAATGCTCGGACCACAGTTGTCACGATCCATCGCATGATCAGCGATGCAGCGAGCAAACTCCCGCCTATCAACACTAACGTCCCAGGTTCCGATGCTGGGTACTGAACTATCATGGACACCTTGTGGGCATTTGACTTTCCAAATTGTGCGCCAAATAAGTGCTTTGTTTTCAACGGGAAATGTTGTCCTGCCCCCTTGTTTTAACCTCCAAGAGGAAGACCGAAAGACAATTCCTGTATTCTTTTTCCTACAGTCCTTCTAACCGGCTAGTAATTCAATCTAGAGTTAGACCGCGTGAGCAAGCCTGCGGAAGCCTAGTTCCAGGGGCCGGCAATGCTCTCTCGATGCTAACCTCTGCCAAACCACGGCGACTTAGGCATGCGTGTGCCCTCTCCTTAGCGCGCCTTCGAGCCCGCTCGTGATTAGGGCAAGAAAACGAGGTTCTTGAAGCGGAATCAGACCGCGGGGAGTTTCTAATCTATTGGATGTCCGTCTGGACAGTCCGCAATCTGCTCAACACCCTGCTCTAATTTCAGCCCTCTGAACAGTAGGCGAGCGCAGTCTAACTCCCTTAGCCTGACAACTGCGTCGGAGTGCCTGCTCCCCCTTTTGGTTCTCGCCAGCTGTTGGGAGCAATGATTTGAGGAGATCGATGAGAGACTTCCGGATATCGCGGGGAGCAGTTCGCACCGAGCATGTACTCGTGCTAATCGGGTTTGTAAGCCTGGCGCTATTCAATGCGGGATGCACTGCTTTGGTTAGCGCAAGCAAGAGTGCAGGGACGCCACCAACTGTTGTGATCACCGCGCCAGCAAGCGGTGCCACGGGATCGGGCAGCGTTACAGTTTCCGCTACCGTCAGCGACAACCTGAGCGTGGCCAGTGTGCAGTTTCAGGTCGACGGTACAAACGTGGGCAGTCCGTTGACAGCTTCCCCGTATAGCTATGTCTGGGACACAACGAAGTCCGCTAATGGCACCCATAGTCTGCGGGCGATCGCGAAGGATATAAGCGGCACTGTGGGTACTAGCCTTGCCATTTCTGTAACCGTGCAGAACTCGACCGACAATATTCCCCCGACCGTTTCAATCACGGCACCGGCTAATGGAGCAACGGTTAAAGGGACTATCACGGTCTCGGCGAACGCCAGCGATAACGTGGCCGTGACCAGTGTGCAGTTCCGCGTCGACGGAACCAATGTGGGTTCGCCAGATACTTCGGCGCCCTACACATATTCTCTGAACACGGCATCACTGACTAACGGCAATCATACTCTAACGGCTGTGGCGATTGATCCGTCGGATAATATGGCGACGAGTGCAGCGCTAGCTATTACGATAAACAATTCTTCACTGAACGCCCCAACCGTCTCAATCACATCACCTCTCGGGGGTACGACAGTATCGGGGACGATCACAGTCACTGAGACAGCTTCCGACAGCAAGGGTATCGCCAGCGTTCAGCTCCAAGTCGATGGCTCAAGTCTGGGCGCTGCCAATACTACATTGCCGTATTCCCAGTCTTGGAACACAACCACGGTCGTGGACGGTCCGCACACACTCACGGCGGTAGCCACTTCGAATGACAGCTCGCAAAAACCGGCCGCCGCCAGCGCAATTGTGATCGTCAACAACTCAGGATCGGGACCTGTTCTCAGCTCCATTCCGGGCTGGCACGCGATCCCCTCGACGGCTCTGTGTGGAGGAGGGGCGCAGGGCAACGCGGCCTACACAGACCCTGACAATTTCCCGAATAATTTGAACTCCTCTTATCCGAGTTATGGTTTTGGATTTACAGCGCAGTGCTACAACATTCTGGAGGATTCAAACAGTGGTGCGTACGATACGCTTCGCCATCGCTTGATCTTCTTTGGCGGGGGGCACCAGCACTATTGGGGCAATGATGTGTTCTCGCTAGAGTTGACCAAGATCGGGGGTTCCGTACCGCCCATGTTTCATCTCGACCACTCCGCAAATCCGCTTACCTGTCCGGCTACGGGTCCAACGAGCACAATAGCGACTGAGGGCAACGGGGCTATCTGCTATTTTAATAACGCGGGAAGTCTTTCAACTGTTTTTGGCTTGCCCGGTTGCACGTACTTGGCAGGCTGCACTCCCACTCAGGCTACCACACCAGCTTCGGTTCACACGTACAACACTACTGTCTACATTCCAAACTACGACGAAATGACTGTCTTCGGCGGCGCAACATCTCCGAACGGCAATGCGGGACAGAACGCTTGGCTTTTGTCCATGAGTTCAGTTCTCTACACATGCGCTCCAAACACCACAACGAACCAGCAGGGATGCAATCCGACTTGGATTCCGATAGGCAATCCAGCGACTAACAATGCTTATGTGAATCCGTATGGAGTGGGTGGCGCGGCAGGCTACGATCCCAACACGCACGGAGTTTGGACACAGAACCAGAGCGGGCTTGAGTGGTTCAATCCCGCCGATAATATGCTGACTGTAGAGACGAGCAATGGAATCGGGTATCACTCGACGGCCGTAGTAGACCCTATCGACCGATACCTCATTCTTATTGGTCCGCAGTCACCAAGTCCGAAAGAAGGAATCCTATACATCAACATCGCATGCATCACTCCCCCGACTTGCACGGGTAGCAACTTTACGATCAATCAGCCGACAACCACGGGTTGCACAAACTTGATAGGCGGTTTAAATGCTAATCCTCAGTATATGGGAGCATTCTGGGACCCGATCGGCCGGCGCGTGGTAATCTATCCGAACGCGGGCAACACTGTCTGGTATATCAACCCAACGACGTGGACTTGCACCTCGGAGACTTACGGTTCGACGCAGGGTACGGACTATCCGCAGAACACTCCTTTGCCCAGTGGCGATGCGGGAACCTACGGGCACTTCGCATACGATCCGGTGCTGGACGTAGCTATTCTTTGCAACGACCCGTTTAACAACTGCTGGTATTTTCGCTTCAAGCGTTAACGGCGCCTGAAGTGACGTCGGTTTTCTGCACGGCTGAGTAGGGCGGCCAGTAGGCGACTGTCCTTCGCGGCCTGACAATATTGTTCCAAGATCGTGCCCGAAACTGGCTGTGTAACAGGAGTGTTGGCTTCAGACATGCTCGCAACCTGCACGTTGCCGCCGCACGTCGAGAGCCGCGCATGACTGATTCCGTTGAGCGTACGCAACACTCTCGCCAACCTCTACACGCCTCGTCCAATAGCTCTCGTTGGTGGAGTTCGCCCCTCATGAGGGGTTTGCGACCTGGACTTTTCAACTTTCAATAGAAGCAGGCCAATCTTCGTTTTTATACGCTTACTCGTTTCACTTGATAACGGCTGGCCTAAAACTGTCCCTTGGGTCAGTTTTCAATCGCATCCAGACTCTCTACTCTTTGCGTGTGGTAGTAAGAACGTCAACGAGCAAATTTCCCGCTACCGCTGTCAGAACAAATACTCCAGCTAGATCGAGGCCTTTGGTCATGATCCCAGGTAGGGTGCCGAAAAGATTGACAGATACAATAACGCGCAGACTGTGGCTTCTGGTCCTGCCATTGGCCATCCTCAGTGCCGCCTGTGCTGGAGTCACCAGTTCCATCAGCAAACCTGCAACCGGAGGGTCTGGAGGGTCCGTGCTTCCGGCTGTTTCGATCACGTCACCGACTTCCGGGGCGACTGTCTCTGGGGCGATCACCCTCGCCGCCAATGCGTCTAGCAACATCGGTATCGCGAGCGTCCAGTTTCAGGTTGACGGCTCAAACCTCGGGGCGGCGGATACAATCGCTCCATATTCAGCGTCCTTGAATACAACGACGCTGGCCAATGGCAAGCACAACCTGACTGCGATAGCGACGGACACGTCGAACAACAAGGCCACTAGTTCTGCTGTCTCGATCACGGTGAACAATACGACCCCGCCGGCGGTGGCAGTGTCTATCACGTCGCCTGCATCCGGTGCGACGGTTTCGGGCACGATCTCCGTTACAGCGAGCGCAACCGCAACTCGGGGAGTGGCATCAGTGCAATTTTTGCTCGACGGCGCGAACCTAGGATCTGCGGACACGTCGAGTCCTTACACTACGTCGTGGGATACGACAACGGCGAGCAAC
>Ga0137398_10000299_pt1 | contig 16609 bp, 10 predicted proteins | sample czorhiz216metaG_FD_106659 | JGI IMG/M metagenome (GOLD analysis project Ga0137398, IMG submission 106659) | Vadose zone soil microbial communities from Angelo Coast Range Reserve, California, USA - czorhiz2.16 metaG | ecosystem: Environmental > Terrestrial > Soil > Vadose zone | place: USA...
AGGAAGAACTCGAAAAAATAGCCATAAGCGACGATGAGCCCGGTGGCCAGCATGACCTTGGCCATGTTGTCCAGGTGGCGCATGGTGATGAAATCTTCGAGGGCGTAGGCTTTGCGCAGCGGAATCGCGATGGTCAAAACCATGGCGAAGCCCGAATAGATGGCGCCGGCCACGAAGTACGGCGGAAAGATTGTGGTGTGCCAGCCGGGAACGATGGCGATCGCGAAATCAAAGCTCACTACCGTGTGCACGGAAAGAACCAGCGGCGTCGCGAGTCCGGCGAGCAGCAAGTAAGCCGACTGGTAGCGATGCCAGTGGCGCGCCGAACCGCGCCAGCCCAGCGAAAGCATTCCGTAAATGATCTGCAAGGGTTTCCGGATGGAGCGATCGCGGAGCGTTGCCAGGTCCGGGATGAGACCCACGAACCAGAACATCAGCGAAACCGTGCCGTAGGTGGAAACCGCAAACACGTCCCAGATCAGCGGGCTTCGGAATTGCGGCCAGAGCCCCATGGTGCTGGGGTACGGCATCATGTAAAACGCCAGCCAGGGGCGGCCGGTGTGGATCAGGGGAAAAATGCCGGCGCAGGCCACGGCGAAGAGCGTCATCGCTTCGGCAAAACGGTTGATGGAGGTGCGCCACTTCTGATTCAACAAAAATAAGATCGCGGAGATGAGCGTGCCCGCGTGGCCAATACCGATCCACCATACGAAATTGACGATCGCGAAGCCCCAGCCGATGGGGATGTTGATGCCCCAGATGCCGGTGCCTTTGATGATCAGCCAGCCGATGGCCACGGTCATCATCCCCATGACACTGAAGGCGATCAAAAATCCAACATACCAGCCGAGGGACGTCGGGCGGGTCAGGACGATCGCACTGATTTTGTCGGTGACCGACCCGTAGGTATACCCGGGACCTATCACCGGGCTTAGCCGGCGGATTTCGGGAGAATCGAATGGTGGTTGGCCGGCGCTCATGCCGACTCCAATTCCGGATTCGGATTGCGCACTGCCGCGAGATAGGTGGTGCGCGGTCGGGTGTTCAGTTCCCCAAGGAGTGTGTAATTCCGCTGCTGCGCTTTCAGTTTGGCGACGCGGCTGTCCTTGTCATTGGCATTGCCGAAGACTATGGCTTCGGTCGGGCAGGCTTGTTGGCACGCCGTCACGATCGCGCCGTCGTGAATCGGCGCGTTCAACTTTTCCGATTCGATGCGCGCGTCGTTGATGCGCTGCACACAATAGGTGCACTTCTCCATGACGCCGCGGCTGCGCACGGTGACTTCCGGATTGCGCAGAAGTTTGAGTTGCGGCGTCTCCCAATCCTGGAAGCGCAGGAAGTTGAAGCGGCGAACTTTGTAGGGGCAGTTGTTCGAACAGTAGCGCGTGCCGACGCAGCGATTGTAGACCATATCGTTCAGGCCTTCGGCGCTGTGGACCGTGGCACCGACGGGGCAGACCTGCTCGCAAGGCGCGTTCTCGCACTGCTGGCAGGGCACGGGTTGGAAGAATGTCGGCGGATTAAAGAGCGACTCGTCGTAGCTGGACGGATCGTTGGTGGGGGACTTCACCGACTTCTGGTAATAACGGTCGATGCGGATCCAATGCATTTCGCGTCCGCGCATGACTTGCTCTTTCCCGACGACCGGAATGTTGTTCTCCGACTGGCATGCGACGACGCAGGCGTTGCAGCCGTTGCATTTGTTCAAATCGATGGCCATCGCCCACTTGTCGCGATGGTAGGGAAATTCCGCTTCACCGTTGTAGAGCGAGAGTTCCTTGGGGGGCAATTCGGCGTGCTCGTTGGCAAAATTTGGATTCTTGCGATACTCCTCGAGAGTACCGGTGGCCAGAATCTGCCGGCCTTCCATGTTGAAGTGATACTGCGTGCACGCCAGAGGATACTCTTCGCCGGTTTTTCTAATGGCGCTGCTGGGGGCGAAGGCGGCCCACAGCGCGCCGGAAGTGCGCACGGCGTAGGCGTTGAAACCCTTGTTCGTTCCGGTGTAGCCGGCACGCTTGCGGCCGTACCCCAGCGGCAGAACGACAGTATCATCGGCTTGGCCAGGCACGATCCAGGCAGCCGCAGTGACTTTGCTGTTCGAAAGCGCAATGTCGATGACGTTCGAATAAACCTTGCCGTGTTCGCCGCCGCGCCAGGCGACGTTGTGGGCCACTTTCAGATTTTCAGCGGTCTTCGGGCTGACCAGTGCGGCGTTGTCCCAGGTGAGCTTGGTGACGGGTTTGGGCAACTCCTGCAGCCAGCCGTTATTGGCGAAGCGCCCGTCGTAGACGCAAGGATCGGGGCGGAAAATGAATTCCATCTCGTTAGCGGGTGCAGGCTCAGGCGCCGGGAGGCTCGCCGGACTGAACTTCAGCGTGGCGTTGAGGGGCAGAAAGGCAGAGCCCGCGACGACTCCATCATGGAGCGACTTGCGCCAGAATCTTTCGAAAGAGCCGGGTTCCGGGGAGGACATGGGAAACAGACGTTGCCCCAGGGCTTCCGAGTTGGCGCGGACGGCGTCATAGTCGCTGACGCCGGGCTGGTCGCTGAAAGCCGCCAGTGCCGTCCGCAAGGAATGCGTGTGGTACAGCGGCGCGATCAACGGCTGAATCACGCCCACGGTGCCGTCGAAGGCGCGCGCATCGCCCCAGGTTTCGAGGTAGTGCGATTCGGCAACGTGCCAGTCGCAGAGTTCCGAAGTCTCGTCAAAATGCGAGCTGACGTGGATGGTGGTTTTGACTTTCTTCTGCTTGGTGGTCTTGTCGAATGCAATCTTGGAGGCGAAATCGAAATCATGCGGCGCGGTGTAAACAGGATTACCACCCAGAATCAGCAGCGTCTCGACCTTGCCCGCCTCGATATCAGCGCACAATTCCGCCACCGATCCCAAGTGATTTACCGGACGCGCTTCCACTGGCTCGGTGTAGTAGAGTGTTGCCCCGACGTTGCCGAGCGCCGCGTTGATGGCATGCGCCAGAGCATGAACTTCAGCGGGCTGCTGTTCGCCTGCGACGACCAGCGACACGCCCTTGTGCTTCTGCAAATCTTTAGCGACGGTGTCGAGCCACTTCTCCGCGCCAGCCGGAAGGGTCACTGAACCGCCAAGACCGAGCTTCGCTGCAAGTGCGCGCGCGAAGAGCTCGACTTCGGACGCCCGTAAGGGCAAGCGGTGATCGGCGGTCGCACCTGTGACGCTCGGCGTCGGCTCGACCGCATAGAGCCGGTTCATCGTATCGTCGGGGCCATTCAGTTTGCGGCGCCGCGAGAATTTCTTCGCGTAGGGAATGTGTCCCGGACCGCTGCCCAGAAAGTCGGAGTCGAGTGAAAGGATGACGTCAGCCTTGTCCGGGCGATAAACCGTGTTGAGGTAGCTGCCGAAAGCGAGCTTCGCGCCCTCGCGTGTGCCGTCACCGACGGCGGGCTCCCACTGGTGCCATTTGGCCTTCGGAAAAGTCGTGAGTAGTGATTGAATTTGCCCGGCCAGCGTCGGCGAAGTAACAATGCCGCTCAGGATGCGGAATCGCGCGCCGCCATCGCCCTTCATCTCCGCTGCGAGCGCCTGCGCGCTTTCGACAAACAACGGCCAGGTCTGGATTTCTCCGAATTTCGTGACCGTCTGGGCGCGATCCGGGTCGTAAAGATTCAGAACCGAAGCTTGGGCGAAGACGTTGGTCGAGCCCAGGCTGGACGGATGGTCGGGGTTGCCTTCGATTTTCGTGGGCCGCCCTTCGTGGCTTTCCACCAGCAGGCCAATGGCGTCTGCGCCAAACGGCATCGCGGTGGCATAGAACTGCGGCCTTCCGAGAGTCAGCCCATCGGGCTGTTTGACGTACGGCACGAGGTACTGTTCGGGCGTACGGCCGCAGCCGGAAAGACCCGCAAAAGCCAGCGAAGCGGCCATCAACTTCAGGAAATCGCGCCGGTCGACGGAGTTGTCCCAGTCCGAAGGCGCTTGGCGCGGGAATTCGCGATGCAGCAATTCTTCGAATTGCGGATCACCAGCGAGCTCTTCGAGCGTGCGCCAGTACTGCTTGCCAGTTTTCGATTCTAGCTTGGCACGTACCGCGGCCAAATCCATCGGTCCATCGTGCAGCTTCGCCTCTCCGGCCGGATCGTTATGATCGTGCCGGCCCTCGATGTGTTCGTTTTGTTCGCGCTCGCGCATACCGTCCATTAGCGATGACAGGTCGAGCAGCTCGTTAGCTCGGCCGTGGTCCGAAGCTGGTATTCTTCCCTCAGCTTGGCGCCGACTTCTTCCTGATTATCCGGGGCCCTCCAGTCCATATTGAAAATCTGATCTTTGGGGCGCAGAACCTGCTCGGGGTTGCGATGGCAGTCCAGGCACCATTGCATCAGCAAGGTATTGGCCTGGAATACCAGCGGCATTTGGTTGATCTGCCCGTGGCACGACGAGCAGCCTACGCCCTTGTTGACGTGAATGCTGTGATTAAAATAGACGAAATCGGCCAGGCGGTGAACTTTGACCCACTGGATGGATTTATCGCTGCGATAGCTCTCGCGGATGGGCTCGAGGTAGGCCGCATTGTTGAATAGCACCGCATGGCAGTTCATGCAGGTCTTGGTCGGCGGAATCCCAGCAACGGCGGAAGTTTCCACGCCGGTATGACAGTAGCGGCAATCGATGCCGTCATCGCCCACATGATGCTTGTGGCTGAATTGCAGGGGCTGTTCACGGGAAATGTTCTGTCGCGTCATATAGGGCGAGCGCGCCACCGCGAGCACGGCTATGAGCGCCACTCCTACCAAAAAGAGGGCCGAAAACACACTGAACCGCGCGATGAAATTGGTACTGCGATGAAAAATCTGTGCCATGTCTGTTCAGCATTCTGCGGGGGAGCGCTCCGGGTAGGGAGCTGCGGTCAGGGCGTCCCACGAGTTAGCCGGAAAGTGCAAACCCGGATCATGCTTGACGCGATAGTGTCCAACAAAACATTCGGGAATGCAACCTTCCGACAATTTGTCATTCGCAGTTTCCAAAATTTCAGAGGCTGAGTCATAATTCTTCGGAAAAAAGTCCGCCCTTAAGCCCGACGTTTCGATCAAGAATTGATGTCTACGGAGTGCCGTTTGGTATCCCCTTGGTCTCCACCGTCGACCGATTCCCATGCCAAACGGAACCATTTTCCACGAAATTTCCGAGCGGTATCGGTGGTCGTCCTGGGAGGTTCTTTTCGCCCATGGGTCATCTCCTTCCCCCAACCCGAGAGAGTGCACACTGCCTGCCAAAGATGCGTTCTAACCGAGACCGCCGCAACTGATTGAAGACAGAAGAGCTTCGCATGGCGAGACGGCGGTCCCTTCTTGCGAGAGTGGCGGGACTTTCGACACTTTTCTCGACAACTGTCGAAGTCTACGACACTCAAATCGGGATTTTCCTTCTCTTGCTTTGCCCCCATAAGTTTTATTTAGACGCGATCCCCGGAGCGCACACCCGTGGTATCTTGGAAGTAGCCTGCGACGTTCGTTTTGCGGCGGGGCCTAGTTAATACCTGAGCGTCCCGGGGACAAATCCGGGTCGAAGACAGCCCGCTGGGGCGTGGTCCAACTGGTAGGACACCTCACTGTTAATGAGGACGGTGAAGGTTCGAATCCTTCCGCCCCAGCCAACTTTCCTTTAGAATCGCTGCTAAATTCGCTTCGGCTGATTTACTGCCGATTCTAATACCCGTAAATTTCCCATGGTGATTGGCCTTGCGATTCCCGCGTCAGGTACTTCTCCGGTAGCGCCCACAATCAAACGAGCACACGAATCGGGGCAGATGGAAATGGCATTTTTTTGCGTTGTGACAGTGCGCTAAGTCGTTGCCATGAAAATTTGAGACAATCGCGGCTTGGCGAATCCGGATGCTATTAGCCGAAACACTGCCAGAACTTGCCCAAGGGCTTCAACGGCTTCTGTAGACGGAGACGCCAGAATCGGCCGTCCAAGTACCCATTCTGAAGACAGTGAGAGGATGTGGCTGCGGCGACGATTTCTGCGCTTCGTTCTACACGCAGCCAAAGCCCAAGGGCGCGTACGGCCCCGGTCACTACACCCTAGCTCTGGAGACAGCAGCACAGGGTATGCTCATACGTGACGTCGTGGATGGTGTCATTTCATTTGTTGAAGTGCTCTATCCCCCGGGTATTCGACAGAAACTCATCGCTTTGGGTTTGCAACTGTAGGTTGACAACACTTGACAACAATTGAAAATGGCCGGTGGCACTATGGCATTGACCGTGCAGAACTTGTTTTGTGGGGAGACAAATTGATCCCCCACCCCTAGCAATTTAAATTGGAAACGGGTTTTGTGAGCAAACTATTTTTGGTGTACCGCCATGTACCATCAGGCCGGTATACGTCTTTGAAACTTTTCTCAAATTGAGCGCCCCGCCTCGTAACCAACGCTAAAATGTCGCGCTGACGAGATACTTTTCACTTTGCTTACGTTTGCGACGCTCCGGTAAATTGCTCGTTGCGCGACAGAGCAGAGTGAAGCGTTTGTTGAACGGAAGTCTGGTACTTGGATGCATACTTGAGCAGCTTCCTCTTATCCGTCACCTTCAGATTCAACTCGTCAAGCACCACGGGCAATCCCTCCTTACGCTGCAAGTAGATCCAATCCAAAAGTGCTTTCTCTGGTTCCGCAATCTTGTAGGAGCCATGCCGCGTTCGTTTTTCCTGGAAGCCCCAATACAGATGTTCCCCAATGTGGCGATAGACAATGCGAATGCTTGGCGTGCGAAATTTTCGAGGGAAGCCCGTTGTGACGCACGTCAGGCTGGACGGACTCTGCGTCGAGATTCCCCATTCTGCCAGCGCCGACTCCAAAGAAATATAGGCATTCACTCTCAAGATGCCAACAACCTCCCGTGGGGAAAAATCATGGGCCAGCTTATTAATGTAGACCTTGTTTGAGATGTGTTCTACGAGCCCGCGTCGTTCTTGCCTGCGCAGCGCGTTCCCGACGGCGGATTCCACGATGCCGTAGCGACGCGCAATGTCGTCAGATCGCAGAATCGCTGACCTTTGCGCTTCCTTTCGAAGTGTAGCTGCCCAGTCCACAGGGTACTCCGTTCTTCTACAACCAATCGGCGAACAAAGTTCTAACCGCCGCTCGCAGGCTTTCGAATTCTTCGAGTTCCAGACTGCCGTACACTTCTTCCGGCAGCACGGATTTCAGCTCGGCCCGACAGAGCTTCGGAGTGATCTGCTCAATCCTCTCGTTAATCTGGTCTGCATCCAGTTCGCGCCACATAACGAGATCGTTCAAGTGCGCCTTCAACGTTTTGTCAAGCACTGCTCCCTCGTCAAGTAACAGCCGCATATCAAATGCATCTCGGGTCTTCACCATTCTTCGCGAGACAAAGGTTTCCGCCTTTTGCAACAGTTGATATTTCATGGAAACGCTTGGGATGAACGCCGTGCTCTCGTCGAGCACGATCGTTTCTTCGACGATTTCCTGTGCAAGCACCGAACCTCCGATGCGCGTCAAGTCGACCGTGAAGAGCCTCTGCCTTCTAGAACCGATAATCCATAAACGAAGAAACTGTTCGCCGTTTTGTTCCGGCTCAAGTGTCACTGGTCCTATGCCAAAAATTGTGGCGACTTCTTGAACGCGTTCTTCCATTGCGCTTTGCAACTCCCCGGAACTAGGGAGCGAATCGACCCGAGCAAGCAGGTCGAGATCCTTCGATAGCCGTGGACTGTTGTGAAAAAGCACGAGCGTCGCACCTCCGAACAACACAAAGTGTTCGGGCAAGGCTGCGAAGAGCGCGATTGCTGCTTCCTCCATAAGCACCAATATCTGAGCCTGCTCCAGGCTGAAGTCACGCTTCAAATATTTTGCAAGCCTCTCCTCAATATTCATTTGCATAATCTACCATAAATGGTTGATTTCACAAACATAATAAGCCTCGTTTTCAAAAACAGTCCTATGTGATTGATATTGAAAATTAAAAGTAGGCGTCAGTATTGGATGGTGAAGGATTTCGGAGAGTTACCATCGGGGAAAGCGGCAGAAGCTGACGTCGAACCGTGGGGCGCGGGGTATGCTAAGTCGTTGGGAACACTGAAAACGAGCCTTCCACCTCCCTCTGTCGTGGCAAGAGACGAGGTCCCCGACCATCTCCTAGAACCGGACTTGCATAAGACTTCTCGAGAACCGACTAGATTCCGTTGTTGGGTAGTTACGTGAGACGTGGAACTGGCAACGCCCTCCGGTCCTTGCCGGGTTCGTTGACTAGTAGCTTTGCCGACGCCTAACATGGCGGAGCGGAGCAATATCCCGCGGCGAAGGCAGGCATGCCATGGAATACAGAAATTCTCCTATGCCAGCACGCATCTTCAGGATCACTTCCTACCTGATTCGAATTCTACTTCAGGCCATGATTGTTTTGCCCGTAGCCGCGCAGACGCGCGTTGCCCTTCAACCCTTTGCGCAGCAGGTGCGTCAAGTGGAAATGAGCCTCGCTTATCTCGGGCAGCCCCTCGCACAAAATGATGTGGACGCCATCAATCAGGCTATCGGCAATGCAAGCGAGGCTGCCGCAATTGATCGCCTGGAGCAGATCCTTGACAAGTACACCCTGGCGATCGTGGACATCAATGCGGAGGGGCGCGTCAAAGTGCTGCCGGGCCCGGCGAAGCCCGGACTGGTGGAAGCTGGGACGCGCATCTTCTTGGTGAAAGTCATCAACAAGGCTGGAGTAACGGCTCCGCTCATTGCGGAAAGCCCCAATGCACTTCCTGTGTTTGCCCAATCGGATTCCAGCCCAGAACCGCCAAAGAAAATCTCTGCTGCCGATGCCCGAGACAGGTGGATGGGCCTGGAGCTCTACGACAAAGATCCGATGTCCTCGCGACTCTCAGGTCTGCCGCTCGAATATCGAATCCTCCAAATCTACAGCCGCGAACAAGGCCAACGCTCAGCCGCGATCAGTTTCAACGTCGGGCAGGGAACGCAAGACATTGGGTTTCGCAATGAGATCGTGCTCGTCTTCACAGCGCTACCCGCCCGCGCATTGCGGCTGCGGGTCCGCGACGAGAACGGGGCACCGTCGATGGCAGCCTTCACGATCCGCGACGCATTGGGCCGACTGTACCCCAATCCCGCAAAGCGTCTGGCACCCGACCTGTTTTTCCAGCCGCAGGTCTATCGTGAGAACGGCGACACAATTCTCGTGCCCGCGGGTTCCTATACCGTGACCTCATCAATGGGACCTGAATATTACCCGCAAACCAAACAAGTCGAGATAACCGCAACGGGCGCAAACGAAGTTTCATTCGCCATGCAGCGCTGGATCGATCCCGCGAAATACCACTGGTATTCCGGCGACCATCACGTGCATGCCGCCGGCTGTTCGCACTACCAGAATCCCACGGAAGGCGTGCAACCGGATGACATGATGCGCCAAATCCTGGGCGAGAAATTGAATGTCGGCGCAGTTCTGACCTGGGGACCCTGTTACTACTACCAGAAGCAGTTTTTCAGCGGCAAGGATCATCCCCTCTCGAAGCCGGATGGGCTGATGCATTACGACCTGGAGGTTTCCGGGTTCCCATCGAGCCACGCCGGACATTTGGTATTACTCGGGTTAACGAATCAGGATTATCCGCATTGCCTACGGATCGAGCAGTGGCCCACCTGGGATCTCCCCGTTTTGCGATGGGCGAAATCGCAGGGAGCTTCGGCGGGCTTTGCGCACTCTGGCTGGGGACTTGCGGTGAAGTCGCGCGAACTTCCAAATTACGAAATTCCGGGCTTTGATTCCATTGGGGCTAATGAATACATCGTGGACGTGACGCATCCCGACGCGGTCGATTTCATTTCTACCATGGACACACCTTACCTCTGGGAACTCAACATTTGGTATCACACGCTGAATGTCGGGTTCCGCACGCGTATCTCTGGAGAGACAGACTTCCCTTGCATCACAGACGCCCGCGTGGGGCAGGGGCGTGTCTATGCCAAGATTGACCGGTCGCTCAGTTACAGCGGCTGGGTAGAGGCGCTGCGCGCCGGCCGAAGCTACGTGTCCGATGGCCGGAGCCATCTGATGGACTTCAGCGTGAACAATATTGACGTGGGAACGAATGCGAGCGAGGTTAGGCTGACGGGAAGAGGGACGGTGCACGCTCGAGTGAAGGTCTCGGCTTACCTCAGTCCCGTTGCGTCGAGAACCGAGAGCCTCCCTTCTGACCGAGGGGATCACTTCTGGAGGGACGCTCTCAACAACCGCAATAGCCCAGCGGACACTATCCATGATCGTCCGCTAGATCAAACACCTTACTGGCATCTCGAGCGTGCGCGCATCGGAAACACCCGCGAAGTGAGCGTTGAACTGGTGATCAACGGGAAACCCGTGGCTCACAAGAATCTTTTGGCCGACGGAGCGGTTCAGGAAATTTCCTTCGATGTGCCCGTTGAGAAAAGTAGCTGGCTCGCAGTGCGCATCCTGGGCTCCTCGCACACTAACCCCATCTTTGTTCTGGTCGACGGCAAACCCATTCGCGCCTCACGCGAGAGCGCCCTATGGTGTCTTGCCGGGGTAAATCAATGCTGGACCCAGAAAGCTCCCAAAATCTCCAAGGCCGAGCTTTCCGAAGCGCAGGCCGCCTACGACCACGCTCGCGAGGTTTACACCAAACTCATCTCGGAGTGCCCGCAATAAGTTGGAATTAGACCGGCTTTTTTATGGTGGTCCGCGCTTTTTGCATCACCAGGCAAGCCTGTTACGGAAATTTGCTTTCCCGCAGGGAGTGCTTCTAGACCCAGTCCCGTGAGATACCAATCCGAAACGAAGTAGCAATTAAGGGGCGCAGCAATGCCGGGCTTCCACATTGGGAGTCCCGCGGGGGGAGCCGGGGCTAGTACAGGATTTCTTGTTCGCCTTTTTCCGCGATAAGGGATTGGAAGGTGGCGACGATTTTGTCGCGGCGGGCCATGACGGCGTTCACTTCATCCTTGGTCAGATAGCCTTTGGTTTCTCCCGCCAGTTTATCAGCCTTGAGGGCTTTCAGTTTTTCGAGGAGCTGGCGGTCGCATTTCACCAGGTTTTTCGGGGCGCGCAGGTCCTTGTTCTTGCGGAAGGCGCGGCTGAAATCGACGCGCCAAACGGTCCAATCTTCGCCAATGAGTACGTTGGTGAGATTGGGATCGGTATCGTAGACCAACTCATCGAAGACGCGGATGCGGTACATCTGCTTGTTCCACTTGTCGGGATCAGGGGGCTCGATTTTCTTTTCGACGCGCTCGACATCGTCCATCTTGACGGGGAGCCACCAGCTGAGCGAACCGGTTTTGCCTTGCCATTTACGTTCGACATAGACCGGCAGCATGTCGTCGAGGCCCACGAGTTCGGCTAGCTGGTAGGCCGCGATATTGTACTTGTAGGAATCCACGAAATCGATTTCCACCTTGCCGCTGGCGAGCTTCATCTCGGTTTTGTGCTCGTCGATTGACTGGAACGAGGCGTCGTGCGTGATGGTGCCGTTGCTGAGGGTGAGCCGCCATGGATGAGTGACGCCCTTGCTGGAGGGTTTGCTCTTGATGACTTCGGCGTTTTGGAGAAACTGCTTGACCTGTTCTTTGGTTAGCGGGGTGTTGTCGGCGGCACGCCCAGCGATAGGGAGGATGACGCAGGCGAGAACCACCAGGAGAGGTCTCGTCAAGGGCCTGAGATATTCTTGCATGCGAGGTGTCCTCCAGAAATTGCCTTACACTCTACCCCCGGGGCACGCGCGGAGACAACACCTATCGCCGCTTGGAAGTCGTTTTCGGCAGATTTTTCTTTACTATTCCCCGGCGCGGGACTATCCTCTGGCAACGAAATCTAACCCCTCGCAGTCGGTCACTTATTAACTGCTATTCGAATATGGAGGTCCAATGAAGGTTAAGGCAACTTTATTTTCCTTGGTGCTTGCAGGAGCGGTATTTGTTGCCATGCCCGCGAGCGGCAGCCAGGCCGCAGCCGATAAGAAAGAAGCAACGGCTGTGAAAAAAGACAAGAAGTGGCAGGGCAAGGTCATCAGAATTTACAAGGACGAGTCGATGATGGACATCCAGGGCGGCCCCGCCCCCTCGGTGCAATCCAGGAAGGTCGCCTACGGCAACTCCACGGAATGGACCAAGCTTGGAAAGCCCGGGCAACAGGACGAAGTCAAGGAAGGCTCGTTTGTAATTGTGCTGGGCAAGGTAGACGATAAGGGCGTGCTGCACGCAACTCGCATTGACCTGCGGCTGCCACGATAACTTTTCTTGAGATGTGACGTCCCGGGGCCCTGTCCGCTAGGACAGCGGGGTTCGCTTCATCTGGACCCATTGGCAGTTCCGAACGAAGGGTGGGGGGATTTTGCACAGGGCCGCCAAGGATCAGGAATTCGCGGCGAGAGCTTCGAGGCGTAGTTTCGCCGTGCGCGCCGTTTCGCGCAGCAACGGATCCGGATGCTCGAGGCAGCGGTTCAATTCCGCTTCTAGGGATTTCATTCCGAGTGTTCCAATGGCATAAGCGCCGCAGGATTTAAGCCACGGATCATCGCTGGCGACTAGTTCTGCAACGGCCTGTTCGCGATTTTCCACTTTTGCGCGCACCAGGCGCTCCGCGATACCGGCTCTCTCCTTGGGGCTCACCTTGCCGTCCAGGAGCGGCACGAGCATGCCGCGCAATTGGGATCTCAGGACGTTCTCCAGAAATTCCAACGCATTGTCGTACACGGTCACGTCGCTCGATTGCAATCCAAAATACACCGAGTGCAAATCCAGATGCGGATACAAAAGCCCGAGGAGACGGAAAATTCTTTCGAGCTCCTGTTGAATGGATTCACCGAGCGCGCGCATGACAGGTTCATCGGAGTTCCCAGGGATTCGTAGCGATTCCAAGATTTGATAAGAACGATAGTGGCCCATGATTTCAGCGGCGAGAACGGTTTCGAGCAATTGCGTGTCAAGTTCGATTTCGGGATGAAACTGGTGAATTTTGTTTAGAGCACTGATGATTTGAAAACGAACTGTCGTGTCTCTTTCGAGGAGGTTGTCTAAGAGCGCATGCGCCGCGGCAGGTGTGCCGATGCTTACGAGAATGGGCGGGATCGCCCGCCGGACGTCAATTGCAGAAGCAGGATCGCCGAGATGGCCGCCGAGGAGGGCGACGACCTGGTCGCCGAATTTGGCCAGGGCCTGCGCGGCGTCGCCGGAAAGTTCGTGGTTGGAAAGATGTTCCAATAGAGTTGGAGCTAAGGAGAATTTTCTGAGCGCCCCGACGGAGCGGACGGCTTGGCGCACCACGAGATTGGCGGGATCGCGGAGGAGCGTCGCGAGCAGGGGATCGAAGGAATCGGAGAGTTCGCCGAGGAGGCGCGCGACTTCCAGGCGGGTGCGTTGACCCTCCTGGCCGCCCTCGCGGGACATTTCATTGAGGATTTGACGCGCGGTTTCGAGGCTTTGGGCTTCACCGGGACGCGCAAGGTACGCAGCTACCGCGGAGCGGACGGAAAAATCGGCGCAGTCTCCAAGTTCTGCGAGAAGCGTGAGGGGATCAACGTGGGCGTGGTAAGCGAGATAGAGCATTGCTTCGGTTCGAACGCTGTGGTCGGGGTCTTTCAGCAGAAGTTCGATGGATGGGAGAACAGACTTGTCGCCGACGGCGGAGAGAACAGAGATGGCCTTTTGGCGGACTTCCGGCGCGGGATGGCTCAGGAGACCACGAATCACAGGATGAGCGGCGCGCTGACGCTCGACTTCGAAGAGGCTGAGCGCATAGAGAATTTCTTCTGGGCCGGAGGCCAGGATTTTGCTGGCTAAGAAATCCGCCGTGGAGCGGTCGAGGGCCAGCGTGGAGGCTTGTTCGGCATCCAGGCGGTGCTGGCTGATGGAATCTTTCAGAAGGGCGACGTACTGCTTCCCCGCCACGTAAACGGCGCCGAGCCAGCCCACTGTCAACAGCATGGCGATCCAGCTGATTTGCTGTGGCGCCCAGTCGAGCTGCGCGGCAAAGATCAGCACCACCACGCCGGCCAAGCCGTCTCCCAGGCGCCAGACTACCGTGTCAATAAACCATTTTGCCCGGACTTTCACACGGTGCGGAAGCGGCAAGTAGAGTAATTCGATCGTGGAGCGGTCGATGGAGTAGCGAAGAACTTGATCACCGCCCTTAAGGAACAAGGCGGCGCCCACGGTTCCCAAGACGAGCAGGCCAGCGGAGCCCGCCAGCACCACAATGGGAAGAACGAAAAGCATGGGGCCGATGCCGAAGCGGCGGAGCAGACGCGTGGTCAGCAGCAATTGAAACAGCAATGCGAGGAGGCCGGCGTAAAAATAGAAATCACCGAAGAAGATCGCAAGGGCGTCTTTGCCTACACTAGACTGCTTGGCCAGAGCTTTGAATTGCCAGCCGGTTAGAGTGGTGGCGAACGAGGAAATGCAGATGACAGCGGCGATAGCTCGGAGATAGGAGGACGAAAAAACGGAACGCATGCTGTCCTGCAGATCCTTTTGGCCGGTTCCCGCTACACCTGCGGCTGGATCCTTTCTGAGATCCATCTGGGGCTGGCCGCCTCTCGAAAGTACGGCCATGAGCACGGAACAAATGAGCAGGAGAACGGTCATGCCCAGCAGGAGACTCTCGGTGCCGAAGGCTTTGGTGACAATTTTTGAGAAGTAGCCGGCGAAAATCCAACCGCAGATGCCACCGCCACCCACCATGCCGAAAATGCGTTTTGCCTCGCGTGTGGTGAGGAGATAATTCGCGAGAGTCCATACCTGAGTCGGCGCGAGGACTGCGAAGATGCCCACCCATATATAGAAGGCCGGATAAAGCCATGCCGGATGGTAGTGGTGAGCGAGGACCCACATCAACGCGCAGACGCCGGCAAAGAACAAAGGGCTGCCCACCAGCAAACTACCGAGTGAGGCACGGCGCCCCAATCGCAAGTAGATGACCACGACGAAGCCCACTAGTACGCCGCTAGCGATGTCCGCATAGGGCAGCCGAACAGCCGGGAATTGCGCGAGAAACAAGGCGTTGCTAGCTACTTTACCGATGACGCTGGCGCTGATGGTGAGAAACAGACAAGAGCTCAGGAGAACGCCGCGGCGCAAATCCCCCGGATGAATATTCAGAGCCCGCTCAATCCAACGGTTCATCTCTAGAACCCTTTCTCACGCGTGCCCCCCAGTTAACGTCTAGTGCTCTGTCCCCGCGGACTGCAGAGGTTTTTCCTCGAACAGCACCTCCTGTCCGTCCAAGTACTCGGCAGTGCCGTACTTTCCCTCGGGACTCATGGCATCGCGATACTCCAGAAAGCCAGCCGGATGTTTCGACATCCACTCTTCTTCCGTGACGGGCAACGCAGGTTGTTTGAGAGCCGCCAACAATTGAGCGTGGCTCGTGTACCAAGCTGCGTATTTCTGATAGGCGGCGCTGAAGCCCAAGCGCGTGATCGCCGACCGCGCCTATGACTCCTATCCGCTGCGCGAGCGGCTCAAAAAACGCGGCCTCGACCTCATCGTGCCCTACCGCACCAACCGCGTCCAAAGGCGCTTCGAAGACGGCCGCAAGCTGCGCCGTTATGGGTTGACCCTCGAGGCGCGCACCGCCGGAGTCCAGCGAAGAGACCCGACCAACATCCGGCTCCGTAGGAATCGTCTCCCTTTAGGGAGAGGAGTGATGTCAAGCAGACTTTGTCGCTAGTCAGCGACCAGAGGCTGCCACAGTTCGAGGCGGTTGCCGTCGCAGTCCTTGATCCAGGCGAAGCGGCCGTAGCTGTAGTCCTCGCGCTTGGGTTCGATCCAGACTCCGCCGACGGCAAGCTGGGCGAGCAGAGCGTCGAGGTCATCGACGCGGTAGTTGATCATGGTCGCCTGTGGGCCGTCGCCGAAGTAGCTGGTGTCGGCGGGGAAGGCCGACCAGGTGGTCATGCCGGTGCCGGCGGGGACTTCGTCGGACCACTGAAAGCCGGTGCCGTTGAAGTCGCTCAGCGTAATGCCGAGGTGCTCGGAGTACCACTTTGCCAGCGCCTGTGGATCTTGTGAGCGGAGGAAGACGCCGCCGATGCCGGTGATTCGTGCCATGGGATGCTCCAGTGGTTAGTGGTTATTGGTTAGAGCGTGTTTCATAAACACCGTCTCAGTGTAATCCAGAGACAGGCGAGATAGAAGAAGGCTTGATAGGTGATGAGGATTCTGTTCAGGTATTTGTGAGCGGACTCTCGCTCCGGTCGCACCGCTCGGTAGATCGAGGCCCTCTTGCGACGCAGATTACCCGAGTGATACGTGCGCTCTCACACTACGGGACGCCGGGCGGACGCATAACATTTCACCGATTCGGGAAGCGTCGGGAGAGCCAAGATCCGAGTAGAATGAAGTAGGTGGGTGATTGCGGAGCGTCGTTGCGATTTGTATCAGCGTCTACTTGCATCGTCTCTTTCACTGGAAACATCAGTTCGTGGTTTGCGTTGGCGATAACCCCACTCTCAATGTTGTGTAGCTGACCACTCAACGCCTCTAGCCGCTGCATGGATTGGGCGACGGGAACCCATGGATCGGAATCTCCATAGAGAAAGAGCAGCGGAACCTTAGCCTTCAGAACAGCCGCCACCGGGTCATCA
>Ga0137398_10000300_pt1 | contig 16590 bp, 12 predicted proteins | sample czorhiz216metaG_FD_106659 | JGI IMG/M metagenome (GOLD analysis project Ga0137398, IMG submission 106659) | Vadose zone soil microbial communities from Angelo Coast Range Reserve, California, USA - czorhiz2.16 metaG | ecosystem: Environmental > Terrestrial > Soil > Vadose zone | place: USA...
CGATCAACCCCTCGATCACCGTCATGTCCGAGATCGCGTTCAGCGTCGGCCCGCGATTCGTGTTGTTCACCGTGATCGTGAGCGACTTGTCGTCGAACAGGGCGCTGTCGCTCGCGCGTACCGTCGCCCCCGCCGTACCGGCGTCCGAGAAGCCGGGTGCCAGGTGGATGTTCCCCGCCGCCGTCCCGGTCCCGGGCGAAGTCGTCGTCACCGCCGCGTAGGTCGGACCGGAGACCAGCGAGAACGTGAGCGCGTCGCCGTCCTGGTCCGTGGCGTCCAGCGCCTGGTTCGCCGTGTCCCCCTCGTTCACCGTCATGTCCGACGGCTGAGCGAGGACCGGCGCTTGGTTCGTCGCGGTCACCGTGATCGTGAGGCTCTTGTCGCTGTTCAGGCTGCCATCGCTCGCGCGAACGGTCGCCGAGGAGGTTCCCAGCGGCTCCGCGGTTCCGGCCGCCAGGTGGATGTTCCCGGTCGTGGCGTTCGTGGTCGTCACGGACGCGAAGGTGGGTCCGGTGACCAGCGAGAAGGTGAGCGCGTCACCATCCGGATCCGATCCCGTGATGACCTGGTCCGCCGTCGTGCCCCGCGCCACCGACATGTTCGTGGGCTGGTTCAAGGTCGGAGGACGATTCACGTTGTCCACCGTGATGGTGAGCGACTTGTCGTCGGAAAGGGCGCCGTCGCTCGCGCGTACCGTCGCCCCCGCCGTCCCGGCGTCCGAGAATCCGGGTGCCAGGTGGAGGTTCCCCGCCGCCGTCCCGTTCCCGGGCGAAGTCGTCGTCACCGACGCGTAGGTCGGCCCGGAGACCAGCGAGAACGTGACCGCGTCCCCGTCCGGATCCGTGGCGTTCAGCGTCTGATCCGCCGTGTCTCCCTCGTTCACCGTCACGTCCGAAGGCTGGGCGAGGACGGGAGCGCGATTGGGCGGCTGCACCGTGACCGAGAAGATCCGCGTGGCCTGGTCCGTTCCATCCGAGGCTCGCCCCTGCACCGTGTAGGGCGATGCGCCCGAGTCGCCCGTGAGCGGCGCGACGTGGACGTTGCCCGTCGTGGGGGTGCTGGTGGTGATCGTCAGGAACGTGGGGCCGGTCACCTTGGAGAACGTCAGCGCGTCCCCGTCGGGATCCGAGCCGCTGATGCTCTGATCCGCCGTCTGGCCCTCGGTCACCGTCATGTTGGAGATCGGGTTCAGCGTCGGAGCGCGGTTCACGTTGTTCACCGTGACGTTGAGCGACTTGTCGCTGTTCAGGCTGCCGTCACTCGCGCGGACCGTGGCTCCGTAGGTTCCGGCGTCGTCGAATCCCGGCCCGAGATGGATATTCCCCATGGCCGATCCGGTGCCCGGGCTCGTGGTCGTGACCGCGAGGAACGTCGGGCCGCTCACCTTGGTGAACGTGAGCGGGTTTCCGTCCCCGTCGGTCGCCGTGATCACCTGGTCGGCGGTCGCGTTCTCGTTCACCGTCATATCGGCGGGCTGGGCGAGCACCGGCGGCTGGTTCGCCCCGGCGGTGACCGTGACCGTGAAGGGCTGGACGTTGCTGTTCAAACTGCCGTCGGTCGCGCGAACCGAGGACGCTGTGACACCCAAGGGCTCCGATGCTCCGGCCGCCAGGTGGATGTTCCCCGTCGTGGGATTCGTCGTCGTGACCGTCATGAACGTGGGCCCTGAAATCTGGGAGAACGTCAGCGCGTCGCCGTCCGGATCCGAGGCCGTGATGACCTGGTCCGCGGTCGCGCCCTGCGCCACCGTCATGTTCGCGACCGCATCCAGCGTCGGCGCGCGATCGGTGTTGTTCACCGTGACCGTGAAGCTCTTCGTGTCGCTGGCAGCACCGTCGCTTGCGGAAACCGATACCGTCGCCGTCCCTGAATCCGAGAAGCCGGGCGCCAGAGCAACATTCCCCGTAGCCGTTCCCGTCCCAGGCGTCGTCGTCGTTACCGTCGCGTACGTCGGTCCCGATACCTTCGCAAATGTCAGCGCCTGGCCGTCCGCATCCGTCGCCGAAAGCGGGTTATTGGCCGTTGCGCCTTCGTTCACCGTGACGTTCGCGGGTTGGGTCAGGACAGGCGGCTGGTTCGCTCCCGCGACCACGGTGATCGTGAGGTTCTTATCGTTCGTCAGGGTGGCGTCGCTCGCGCGAACCGTCGCCGACGAGGTTCCCACGGGATCCGCGCCTCCGGGCGCCAGGTGGATGTTCCCTGTCCCCGTTCCCGTTCCCGGGGCCGTCGTCGTGACCGTCAGGAACGTCGCGCCCGAGACCCTCGAGAACGTCAGTGGGTCCCCATCCGGATCGGTCGCCTGAATGGCCTGGTCCGCGGTCGCGCCCTGGGCCACCGACATGTTCGCCGGCTGGGCGAGGAGCGGGGCCCTGTTCGTGTTGTTCACCGTGATGCTGAACGACTTGTTGTCGAACAGCGTCCCGTCCGACGCGCTGACCGTCGCCCCGGCCGTGCCGGCGCTGGTGAAGCCGGGCACGAGGCGTATCGTGCCCGTCGTGGCCGTGCTGTTCTGGACCGAGAGGTACCCCGGGCCATCCACGACCGCGAACGTGAGCGGGTCAGCGTCCGGATCGGACCCCGTGATGGTCTGCTCCGCCGTGGAGCCCTCGTTCACGGTCATATCGGCGGGCTGGGCCAGGGTCGGAGGGCGGTCGGTGTTCGTGATGGTGAGCTGGGTCGAGGTGTTGGCGGTGCCACCGGCGCCGTCGTCCACGTGCCAGTTGATGCTGTAGGGGCCCGAATCGCTGAATCCGGGCGTGCCCGAGACCGTCGCGGTGTTGGGCGAGGGTGCTGGGCTCGAGCTGAAGGTCAAGAAAGCCGGCACGCCGGTCTGGGTGATGGTGAGGGTGTTGCCGGCGTCGGGATCCGTCGCCGTGGCGGTGATGGGCGTGATCGCGGTGTTCTCGGCCCCGGTTGCCGTGGCGGGGGCGGTGATCGACGGCGGCGCTTCCCCGCTCGCCGAACGGGCGCCGTCCCAATCGAACCAGTCGCCCGGGACTCCGTTCACGTTGCCGCACGGATCGGCCGGATCACCGACCACGTATGTGTTCGGGAAGGAGAATCCTGAGCAATCGGTGCCGAATCCGGTCCCGAACCCGAATGGGTTGAGGGCCCCGGCGCCGATTTGAAGCCCAACCGAGGGGCTGCCGCTCACTGGCGTCACCGGGATCGTGCCGATCGAGTTGAGGCCCGCGGGCGAAACGGTGCCCGAGGGGCGCGCCTTGTTGATCTCGATCTCGGTGTCATTGAAGATCAGCGGGGCCGCATCCGTGTAGGCCGCGTCGCTGGGGGTGAACGTCCCCCAGGTGACCGTGCCGCCCGAGGCCTTCAGGGCCAGCGTATAGCTGAACAGATCCAGCACCGCGCTTGTAGTGATCGACCCGCAAGCGTTCGCCGCGGTATGCGAGTTGCACGTCTGGAGCGACGCGTTCTTGTCGTGGTCGGTGTCGAGCGTGATGGTCAGGATGGTCGTCCCGGTCGCACGCATCGCTGTGTTGTCACTGGGATTGTCGGTCGTGATCTTCATGTACTGCGCCGATGCGGGGCCAGCGAAGAACATCGAGACCAAGAGGCCGAGAGCTAGATTCCGTACCGCTAACCTCATGAATTCCCTCCTTAGCGAGATGGTTGAACGGCAGTACGAAAACCTACAGAGGAATGTTCGGAATTGGGTGATGCGGGAGCGCCCTCCGGCAGCGGTAGATGCCCAGCCGTCCGGGTTGCGGGGGGGATTCAGTTGGTACCCCGTCGGCTGCGCGCGATGTCCAACCCAAGTTGTAAGGACGCCGATGAATTTAGCACAGAATTGGCCGCATTTCAAGCCTTCGAAAGGAGATAAACGATTTTTTCTTGGGGGATTCGGCGGTAGCTGTTCAGCCTACGTTGGGGTGGAGGCGCGCCGACGCGCTGCCTCGCGGACCCAGTCGCCCTGCTCGCGGGTGCCCACGCCGCTGTCCGTGCCCGCGGACTTGAGCCTCCCCGTGGCAAAGAGCTCGGCGACGGAGTCCTCGATCACCTGCGCCCCCTCGGCCTCGCCGAGGTAGTGCAAGAGCATCTGCGCCGCCAGGATAGCGCCGATCGGGGAGGCCACGTTCTTCCCGGCGTGCTTGGGCGCCGAGCCGTGGATCGGCTCGAACATGGAGACCTTGCCGGGATGGATGTTCCCGGACGCCGCGATCCCCATGCCTCCCTGAACCGCCGCTCCCAGGTCGGTCAGGATGTCCCCAAACATGTTCGAGACCACGATGGTGTCGAAGCTCTCGGGGTTCTTGACCATCCACATGCAGGCGGCGTCGATGTAGGCGTGATCCCTGGCGATGTCCGGGTAGTCGCGCCCGACCTCCTCGAAGGCGCGGGTCCAGATATCCATCGCGCCCACCGCGTTCGCCTTGTCGACCAGCGTGAGCTTCCGCGCCTTGGCGCGCGCGCGGGAGAGGTCGAAGGCATAGCGGATGACCCGCTCCACGCCCTTCCGCGTGAAGATCATCTCCTGGACGGCCACCTCGTCGGGTGTTCCCTTCTTGAGGAATCCCCCGATCCCCGCGTACACGTCCTCGGTGTTCTCGCGGACGACGACCATGTCGACGTGCTCGGGGGTCTTTCCCTTGAGGGGGCAGAGGTCTGCGGCGTAGAGCTTGATGGGGCGGAGGTTCACGTACAGGTCCAGGCCGAAGCGGATGCCCGAGATGATCGCGCGCTCCAGCATCCCGACGGGAAGCCGGGGATCGCCGATCGCGCCAAGCAGGATGGCGTCCTGCCCGCGCATCTCCTCGAGGGCCGAGGCGGGGAAGGCCTCCTTGGTCTTGAGGTAGTGCTCGGCGCCGAAGGGATACGTCGTGAGCTGGAGCGAGAAGCCCCGGATCTCCCCCACGAGCTTCAGCGTCTCGAGGGCCTCCCGCGTGACCTCGGGCCCGATCCCGTCCCCGGGAAGCACGGCGATGCGGTAGGTCTTAGCCAACGCGGGCCGTCCGCGGGGTCTTCTTGAACTCCCCGACGAGCTGGATCAGCTCCGAGTCCTCGAATACCGTCTCACGCTGCTTCGCCAGCGTGAAGAGATGCTCGACCAGCTTGGGGTCCGGCTCTTCGCCGTGCTCGACCAGCCAGTAGACGACGTTCGACTCCCCGCACATCGGACCGATGTCGATCCGCTGCTTGAGCCCGAGCCAGTCCGCCGGGACGCTGGAGTAGACGCGGTCGGCGAGCCAGTCGTCGCCCTTCTTGCGCGCCTTGATCACGGCGGCCGCGTGCACCCCGGTCGCGGTGCGGAAGGCGTCCTTCCCCAGCGCGGGATAGTTGTAGGGAATCGGCACGCGGCAGGAGCGCGAGATCAGCTCGCAGTACTCGGGGAGCGCCTCGAGGTCCAGGTCCAGCCAGCCGAGCAATTTCAAGTTGATCAGGATGAGATCCAACGGCGCGTTCCCCACGCGCTCCCCGATGCCCAGGATGGTGCCGTGCACCCGGTCGGCGCCGGCCAGGAGGGCGGCGAGGGCGTTCGCGACGCCCAGATCGCGATCCCGGTGCCCGTGCCAGTCCACGCCCACTTTCTCCCCCGTCCCGTGCACCACCTCCCGCATGAACCGCACCACGCGGGCGGCGCCTTCCGGGGTGGCGTGCCCCACCGTGTCGGAGACGCAGACGCGGCGCGCCCCGCACGCGATGGCCGTGGTGTAGAGCTTCTTCAATATTTCGGGCCGCGCGCGCGTGGTGTCCTCGGTGACGTACATGACCGGCACGCCGTTCTTCGTGGAGTAGGTCACCGCTTCCTCCGTGTGCCGGAGCATGCGGTCCAGGTCCCAATCCTCGGCGTACTGCCGTATCGGGCTCGAGCCGATGAACGTCGCGGCCTCGATTCGAAGGCCCGCCTTCTGGGAGATGTCGATGATGGGATCGATGTCGGCCTTGAGGGTGCGGGCGGCGCAGTACGGCTCGATCTGGAGCTTGGCGCTCACGATCTCGCGGGCCAGGGCGAGCGTGGCTTCCTTGGCCCGGGGACCCGCCCCGGGGAGTCCGATGTCGTTTCCATGGATGCCGATCCGCGCCTGGAGGTGGAGGGCCAGGATCTTGTCGGCGATGGGAGGATCGGCGACGGAGGGAGACTGGAGCCCGTCGCGCAGGGTCTCGTCCACGACCTGGACCGGACGCGGCGGGCGCGCCGGAGGGGCGTCCCCCACGTTCCAGTCGTAGATGAGATCCCGCTCGCTGGGATTCTTCACGGAATCGCTTCCACCACCGCCGCGATTCCCTGGCCCCCGCCGATGCAGGCGGTGGCCACGCCCCAGCGCTTCTTCCGGCGCCGGAGCTCGTAGAGCACGGTGAGCACGAGCCTCGTTCCGGTGGCGGCCAGGGGATGACCCAACGCGATCGCGCCGCCGTTCACGTTCGTCTTCTCGCGCGGGTTCTTAAGCTCCTTCTCGACCGCCAGGTACTGCCCCGCGAACGCCTCGTTGATCTCGAAGAGATCCACGTCCTCCACGGTGAGGCCGGCCTGCTTCAGCGCGGCGCGCGTGGCCGGGACGGGACCGATGCCCATCTGGTCGGGGTCGACGCCCACGGTGGCCCAGGAGACCAGCCGTCCGATGGGCTTGAGATCACGCTTCTCGGCGTGCCGCGCGGTCGTGATCACGAGGGCCGCGGCGCCGTCCACGATTCCGCTCGCGTTCCCCGCGGTGACGAAGCTCTCCTTGCCGAAGGCGGGCGGGAGCTTGGCCAGCCCCTCGAGGGTCGCGCCCTCGAAGCAGTGGTCGTCCTTCTCGACTTTCTTGGCTTCCTTGCCCGGCAGCGTCACCGGCACGATCTCCTCGCTCAGGACGCAGGAGTCGATGGCGCGTCTCCCCTCGGTGATGCTGCGGAAGGCGTACTGGTCCTGCTCCTCGCGGGTGATCTTGTAGCGCCGCGCGAGATTGTCGGAGGTCTGCGCCATGTAGCAGCCGCAGTAGGAATCGCGCAGCGCGACCATGAGGGAATCCTCGAGGGCGCCCTGTCCGAGCCGGATCCCGCTCCGCGCGCCGCGGATCACGAAGGGCGCCTGGCTCAGGTTCTCGATGCCGCCCGCGAGCACGAAATTGGCTTCGCCCAGGAGGATCATCTGGGCCGCGTTGATGATCGACTGGACCCCGCTCCCGCAGAGGCGGTTCACGGTCAGGGCCGGCACCGGAATTGGCACGCCCGCCTTGAGCGCGACGTGGCGCGCGCCGTAGAGCGCGTCGCCGCTCGTCTGGAGCGCGTTCCCCATCACCACGTGGTCGATGATGTCGGCCGGCACGTTCGAGCGCTCGAGCGCCGCCTTCGAGGCGATCGCTCCCAGCTCGATCGCGGAGAGGTCCTTGAGGGCGCCTCCCGGCTTGCCGTTTCCGGCGCGGCCGCCCACCAACTCGGTCATCGGGGTTCTGGCCCCGTTCAAGATCACCACTTCTTCGCGCGCCATAATCGTTACCCGCTTTCCTTGGTTCGCTATTTCCCGTACTCGTAGAAGCCGCGCCCCGACTTCCGTCCCAAGTACCCGGCCAGCACCATCCGTTTCAGGAGCGGCGGCGGGGCGAACTGGGGCTGGCGGAACTCCTCGAACATGATGTTGGCGATGTAATAGGTCGTGTCAAGGCCGACGAAATCCAGAAGGGTCAGCGGGCCCATCGGGTACCCGCAGCCGAGCTTCATGGCGTTGTCGATATCTTCCCGCGTCGCGAGCCCCGATTCAAGCAGCCGAACGGCGTCGAGGAGATACGGCACGAGCAGGCGGTTCACCAGGAAGCCGGGGGTGTCCTTGCACACCACGGCCGTCTTTCCGATCTGCTCCACGAAGCCGCGGGCCCGCTCGAAGGCCGCTTCCGAGGTGGGTAGCGCCCGGATGACCTCGACCAGCTTCATGAGGGGCACCGGATTGAAGAAGTGGAGGCCCAGCACCCGTTCGGGGCGGGTCGTGGTGGCGGCGATCTCGGTGATGGACAGGGAGGAGGTGTTGCTCGCGAGCACGGCGTCGGGCTTCAAGGCCTTGTCCAGCGTGGAGAACACTTCGCGCTTCGCCGCGATGTTCTCCACCACCGCCTCCACGACCAGCTCGCACGCGGCCAGGTCCTCGAGCTTCGTCGTGCCCTTGATGTTCGCGAGGGTCTTGTCTTTGTCCTCGGCGGTCACCTTTCCCTTCGCGACCCCGTCCTCGAGGAACTTCCGGATCCGCCCGAGCCCCTTGTCGAGGGTGGCCTGGTCGACTTCGCGCACGATCGTCTCGATCCCGGCCCCGGCCGCGACCTGGACGATCCCGGATCCCATGAGCCCGCAGCCCACGACACCGACTCGCTTCAACGCAGTCATCCGCTGCTTCCTCCCTCGTTCAGTTCCAGTGCGATCCCCAGTCCGCCGCTCACGCACAAGGTCGCGAGCCCGCGTACGGCCTTTCGCCGCCTCATCTCATGGATCAGTGTCGTCACGATGCGGGCGCCGGTGCATCCGATGGGATGCCCCAGGGCGATCGCGCCCCCGTTCACGTTCAGTCTCGCACGGTCGAAGTGAAGCTCACGGTCGCAGGCCAGGACCTGCGCCGCGAAGGCCTCGTTCAGCTCGATCAGGTCGAAATCCTCGAGTCTCCGCTTCGTGCGCGCGAGCAGGTTGCGGATCGCGGGGACCGGGCCGATTCCCATGATCGAAGGATCCACGCCCACCACCTCGCTCTCGCCCACCCACGCGAGCACGTCGAGCCCGCGCTCGCGCGCCGCGGACTCCGCCGCGAGCACGAGCGACGCGGCGCCGTCCGTGATCCCCGAGGAGTTCCCCGCGTGCACCGTCCCTCCTTCGCGAAACACGGGAGGGAGCTTGGCCAGGTCCGCCATCGTCGTGTCCGGCCGCGGATGCTCGTCGGCCGTGACGGCGCGCTCCTGGCCCTTCCGGTCCTGGACCATGACCGGCGCGATCTCGGAGTCGAAGCGTTTCGCCGCGATCGCGACGCCGGCCCGCCGCTGGCTCTCGAGCGCGAACTGATCCTGCTCCTCGCGGCCGATCTTGTGAATGTCCGCCAGCTTCTCCGCCGTCTCCCCCATGAGAAGTCCGCTCAGAGGGTCCTGGAATCCGTCGCGGTACATCCCGTCGACGACCGCGGCGTTCCCGAGCCGGTAGCCCGTCCTCGCCCGGTCGAGAAGATAGGGGACGCGGCTCATGCTCTCGGTTCCCCCCGCCACCACGAACCGCGACTTGCCCACGCGGATGCGGTCCGCCGCGAGAATGATGGACTGGAGCCCCGATCCGCAGGCCTGGTTCACGGTGAACGCGGGCCGCTCTTGCGGAATTCCTGACCGGTACAGGACCTGGCGCGCCGGGTTGGGTCCCCCTCCCGCCTGGCGCGCGCACCCGTAGATCAGCTCGTCGATGTCGGCCGCGGGGACCCGCGCCCGCTCGAGGGCGGCCTTCGTAGCCGCCACGCCCAGATCGGCCGCGGAAAGCTCCGCGAACGCGCCGAGAAAGCGCCCGATCGGGGTCCGGACAGCGGCAACGATGGCGACGCGTTCCATGGTGGTGCTTTGGATGCCGGCTCTCAGGCGCCGGTGAAGGTGGGCTTCCGCTTCTCGAGGAAGGCCTTGAGCCCTTCGTGCATGTCGGCCGTCGCGGCGAGGAGGCCGAAGTGCCCGGCCTCGCGCTCCAGTCCTTGCGTCAAGTCGGTTTCGAGTCCCCGGATCGCGGCGTCCATCGCGTAGCCCACGGCGAGCGCGCCGCGGCTCAGGATCTCCCCCGCGACCTTTTCGCAGTGCGCGAGCAGCTCCCCCGCGGGCAGGACGCGGTTCACGAGGCCGATCCGGAGCGCTTCCTGGGCGTCGATGATGCGGGCGGTCGCGATCAGCTCCAGCGCCACGCCCAGCCCCACGATGCGCGGGAGCCGCTGGGTCCCGCCGTAGCCGGGGATGATGCCCAGCCCGACCTCGGGTAGCCCCAGCTTGGCGTTCTCGGAGGCGAAGCGGATGTGGCAGGCCAGCGCCAGCTCGCATCCCCCACCGAGCGCAAAGCCGTTGATGGCTGCGATGACCGGCTTCCCGAGGAGCTCGATCTCGCGCAGGGCCGCCTGGCCGAGCTTGGAGGACGCTTCCCCCTGGAGCGGCGTCATGACCGCGAGCTCGTTGATGTCGGCCCCGGCGACGAAGGCCTTCTCGCCCGCGCCGGTCAGGATCACCACGCCCACGTCCGCGTTGTCTCGCAGGGACAGGAAGGCGGCGTGGATCTCGCGCACGGTCTGCTCGTTCAAGGCGTTCAACACCTTGGGACGGTTGATCGTGACGCGGGCGATCCGGCCGTGGATCTCGACGCTCAGGTTCTCGAAAGTCGTGGACGTGGCCGTGCTCATAGGACCGGGGAGTGTACTACGGATTCAGGGTCAGCCCCACCCGGAACTCCCGGCCCAGCGCCGGGAAGCCCTTCACGTCCGAATAGCGCCGGTCCAGGGCGTTCTCGACCCTCACCCGCAGATCCGCTGGGATCCACCGGGCCAGCGACGCGTTCACGCCCAGATCTAGCGACCCCCGCTCTGGCGTGTCCCCGCTCAGCACGCGTCCATCCGCGTCCACGAACACGAAGGGGTCGAGCATGGAGGCGCTCCACCAGAAGTCCGCCAGAGCGGTCAGACCGGGCCGAGCCTCCGCTTGCACCGACGCCCCGGCGCGCCACTCGGGGCGCTTGGGCAACCGCCCCCCCGTGACGAGATTCTCGGACAGAAGATGCGCCGCGCGACCCTCCACCCAGATACGTGAGGTCGCGGAGTAGCGCACCGAGTATTCCTCGCCCTCGATCTTCGCGCTCCCCACATTATCCGCCACGAAGAAGGAATTGGATGTGATCAGGTCCCGGAACCGGGTCGTGTACCAGGTGGCGCGCGCCGTGACCCGTCCCTCGAGCCAGGAGCCGTCCGCTCCAGCTTCCCACGTGCGGGAGCGCTCGGGCTTGAGGGTGGGCGAGCCATAGCCGGGATAGAAAAGATCCGTCAGCGTCGGCGCCGTGAACGCGCGGCCATATCCGCCCCGCAGCTTCACGCCCGTTCGCGGTACGCCGAAGGCCACCGACACCCGCGGCACGCCGTAGCTCCCGTAGCGCGAGTGCTCCTCGAGGCGGATCCCAGCGTCCATCTGCGCGCGCTCCCTCCATTCCAGGTGCGATTGCGCGAAGAGCGCGCGGCTGTGGATGGTCTCGTTCACCTCGGTCACCCCGCCGAAGCCCCCGGAGTTGGAGTCGTCGAGGCGGTCCACGTTCTCCTGGCGATACTCCGCGCCCATCACCGCGGTCGCGCCGTTCGCGAGGTCGAGCCGCCCGCGCACCGAGGCGATGCCCCTCGTGTTATCCAGGTGGGTGCGCTGGTAATCCGTCGTCGAGGGCGGGTTCGGAGGATTCTCGTTCACGATCTGCCCCGCGAACCCGTTCACCTCCCCCTCCACCGCGAGGCGCGCGCTCAGGGCACGCTCGTACGCCATGCTGCCCGCCAGAATGCGGTCCTTCTCCTCGTTGTTGGGATCGCGAATCTCCTTCAAGGAACCGAACGGGCCCAGCGTGGTGTCTGAAGCGTCGAAGAGGAAGTCGAAGGGGAGCTCCTTCGTGCCCTGCGTCGCGAGCGCGCTGATGCGCAGACGATCGTTCCCGATCGGTATCCTCGCGTGGATCTGCCCGTTCAGCCCGGTGTATCCGTCCCGAGCCACCTGTCCCTCGGATGTCAGGCGCGTTAGCGACAATCCGGCGTGGCCCTCGCCCATAGGGGCGTCCCACGTCAGCCCCTCGCGCAGCGTGGCGTGCTCGCCGTAGTCGGCGAAGAGGCTCCGCACTGGCGCTTCGCCATCCGGCGCGCTCCGGATCTGGATCACGCCGCCCACAGCACCGGAACCGTAGAGCGAGGAAGCCGGTCCGCCGAAGATCTCCACCTGGTTCCGGCCCGACCCCATGAGGTCCGCGAAGTCGTAGATGCCCAGCCAGGGGCCGTTCAGCGGGATGCCGTCGTAGAGGACCAGGGTGTGGCGCGGATCGGCCCCGCGCAGCCGCACATCTGTGAGCTTGCCTGTGGAGCCGGAGCGCTGCACGTCCACGCCCGGCGCGTCATGGAGCGCGTCAGCCAGGAGGAGCGGACGCCGCATCTCGAGCCGTTCAGGCGTGATGACGGTCACATCGGCGGGAACGCGGTCGAGCCGTATCGGAAACCGGTCGGGCGTGACGACGACGGGCTCGAGGCGATACCGCGGGTGATCCGGCGACGGGGGCTCCGGCGCGGGAGCCGCCGGGTCCGCAGGATCGTCCGTGCCGGCCCGGGCGGGCGCCGGGGATAGAACGGCAAGAATCAGGAGTGTCGTGACGGCGAGGCGGCGGAGAAACGAAGCGAGCGGTCCCATGGTCCTCCCTCTCGAAGGACGTGATCGAAGAGAGCGGGCCGGTCTCCTGACTCGCGGATCATCCTCGAGCGGCGCCTTCCCGGGGTCACCCCAGTGGCCTGATGCCGCTCTCGTCACCGCTCACAGTGGCGGGGCCGTGTCGGATTCGCACCGACTTCCCGGGCCTCCAGAGGGAGGCCCTTCCCACTCTCGCCGCGGTTCGTCTTCCGCCGCGGCGCGCGAAGCATAGCGCACGCGCGCGCCGTTGGGAACCGCTAGAACTTCACGTTCGGAACCGCCTTGGCGGACTCGGGAGCCTCGAACAAGGGGTGCAGCTCGAAGTTGAACGCCGAGGCGACCAGGTTCGACGGGAATTGCCTCACGTGGGTGTTGTAGACCAGCACGATGTCGTTGTACCGCTTGCGCTCCACCGAAAGCCGGTTCTCGGTTCCCGCCAGCTCGTCCTGCAACCGCATGAAGTTCTCGCTCGACTTGAGCACGGGGTAGTTCTCCACCACGACCAGAAGCCGCGCGAGCGCGTTGCTGAGATCGTTGTTGGCGGCGATCTTCTGGCCGACCGTCTGGGCGCTCCCGATCCGGGCGCGGGCATCGGCGATCGCGGTGAAGATGGTGGTCTCCTGCTTCGCATAGCCCTTCACGGTCTCGACCAGGTTCGGGATCAGGTCGTTCCGGCGCTGGAGCTGGTTTTCGACCTGGGACCAGGCGGTGCGGGTCTGCTCCTGCTCCGACACGAGGTCGTTGTAGGTGGTGCGGACGTACCCCGCGATGAAGAGGACGACGAGCAAGAGCCCGCCGACCACGAGTCCCGCGACGATCCACGGATTCAGGCGTGAGGCCATGGGGGTTCCTCCTTGGTTCAAGAGTTTCGGTCCGGCGGAGCCATGCGCTCCACCGAGTCCAGCAACCGGTTCAGGATGGAGAGGGCGGAATCCAGAAGCTCGGACGCCGCCACGCGCTCCCGTGTTCGCTCTCGGATGGTGAGGAGCCGGGTGAAGGCCGCGCCGTCGACCTGGAACAGCGCGGCGCATCGTTCCGCCACGTCCCGCCGGGTGCGGGGCACGGGCTCGCCGGCCAGGTGCACGAGCCCGGATGCGGAGGCCGCGATGGCATTGGAGGCCTGAACGGCCCAGACCCTCGCCCCGCCGCGGGTCCCGGCGAGCGCCACGTAGCTCAAGCCCAGCCCCAGCTCCTGCGCGCGCAGGACTCGCTCCACCTCGAGGCGGAGCGCCCCGCGGTCCAGCTGGAGCGGGGCGAAGTAATCCGCGCCCTCCAGATGCTCGCGGCCCTCGCGGATCAAGAGGTATTCCAGTGGGTAGGCGTCCAGCGAGCGCTTCAGGGAGTCCTCGGACAGGAGGAGCGGGCGGACCACGCGGCAGCGGCGCCACACGGAGTAGGCCCGGTGAAGCGCGTGGAGCTCCGCGGTCCCGAGCGCCGCGAACACGAGTGCCACGTTCACGTCGGAGTGCGCGGGATGGAAATCGCCCGACACGGCGCTTCCGTAGAGCGTCGCCCCGAGAAGGTTGGCCCCCGCTTCGCGCCGGGCGGCTTCCACCGCGCGCCGCGCCGCCTGCCGCGGATCGAACCGATCAAACATGTCCGCCGCCTCCCGGCGCCGGAGCGCCGTCTCGCTCAGTATCCACCGCTCGCTCCTCCCCCTCCGCTGCCTCCGCCTCCGAACCCACCGAAGCCCCCGCCACCGCCGCCGCCTCCCCCGAAGCCGCCCCCCATGCCGCCGAAGCCCCCGAACATGCCGCCAAACCCGCCTCCTCCCCAGGGCCCGCGGCCCATCCAGCCCCTTCGGTTCGAGCCGGCGCGAAGGATCGAGCTCAGCACGATCGCGAGGAACAGAACCACCAGGAAGGGGAAGCGGCTGCCCTGATCCTCGCCCCCGTCCTCCCCCGGCGCGGGGAGGGCGCCCGTGATCGTCACCCCGCGGTCCTTGGCGATCACGCCCGTGACCGCGGACGCCCCGTGGAGCAGGCCGGCCCCGATCCGCCCCTGCGCCAGATCGGGCGTCATGACTTGCCGGATGATCGAGCCGCAGAGCCCATCGGGCAGGATTCCCTCGAGCCCGTACCCGACCTCGATCTTGACCCGTCGCTCCTGGGACGCGAGCAGGATCAGGACCCCCTCGTCCTTCCCTTTCTTCCCGATGCCCCAGGCGCCGAAGAGATCGACCGCGACCGGTTCGATCTCGTCCCCGCCCAGGTCCGGGAGCGTGACCACCGCCAGCTCGGCGCCCGTCTTCTCGCGAAGCTCGCCGGCCATGGCCTCGATGGAATCGCGCGACGCGGAATCCATGACCGAGGCGAAATCGCTGACGTAGCCCTGCGGCTTGGGCCACGCGCGGGCGCACGCCTCCGGCGCCGCCGCGAGCGGTCCCAGGATCAGGACCGCGAGGAGGGCGTCCCTAGCTCGAGCGATAGTTCGTGAACTGGAGGTCAAGGCCGAAGTCCTGGCCCTTGAGCGAGCCGATCACCGCCTGCAGATCGTCCCGGTTCTTCCCGCTGACGCGAACCTGGTTCTCCTGTATGGCCGCCTGGACCCGGATCCCCGTCCCCTTGATGAACTTCACGATCTCCTTCGCCTTCTCGGTGGGGATGCCTTTCTGTACCGTGACGACCTGCCGCACCGTCCCCTTGGCGGCCGGCTCGATCTTCCCGTACTGGAGCGCCTTCAGGGAGACGCCCCGCTTCACCAGCTTGGTCGTCAGCACGTCGATCACCGCCTTGAGGCGGGACTCGTCGTCCGAGTGGAGCGTGAGGACGTCGCCCTCGAGCGTGATGTCGCTCACGCTGCCCTTGAAGTCGAACCGCTGCCGGATTTCCTTCATCGCCTGCTGCACCGCGTTCGAGGCCTCCATCATGTTCACCTCGGAGACCACGTCGAACGAATTCCCTGCGGCCATCTTCGGCCCTCCTGAACGCGCGGCCCCGCCGCACAAGAAGACGGGGAAGCGTCGCCCGGAAGCGCGCTTCCCCGAATTGTAACAACGCTACTCTATGCAAAGTGCCTGTGTTCCGATCGAGCCCAAGTAGCGCCGGTCCCGAGGGACCGAGCCGCACGAGGCGATCTTACTTGCCCATCGTGTGGGTCGTGTCGGACATCTGCATGGTCGTGTCCGTCGCAGCCGGCGGCGTGGTGGTCTGCTCCATCCCGCCCTCCGTTCCCGAAGTGTCGGTCTTCTTGCTGCAGCCGAGTGCGAAGAGAAGGGCGCAGGTAAATACGAGAACCAGAGTGAGCGCTAACATCTTCTTCATGCCTCTATCACCTCCTTCCGGCGAATCGATGTGCGTTTAGGGTTGAACGTCGGTGAAACGAGTGAGGCGAATAAAGGAAAACACCACTGATTGCAGCGGTGCTCCGGGGAACGCGGCTCTTTCCTTGTCCATCACGCCCATCCCTCCGCCACCAAGGACTGACGGCGGCAAAAGACGGGCGGACAGTACGTGCCACGCCCGAAGGGTGTCAAGGCTCAATTGTCTGGCGGGGGTGATTATAGAACAGACAGAGCGGACCGTAAGTCCAGAAGAAGATCGTCGAGGTCCTCGATGCCCACGGAAATCCTTACCAATCCATCGGTTAGACCCACCTTCTCCCGCTCCGCGCGGGGCACGGAAGCGTGGGTCATGGTGGCGGGGTGCGAGATCAGGCTCTCCACGCCGCCCAGGCTCTCGGCGAGCGAGAAGAGTCGAGCCCGCTTCAGGACGGAGGCGGCCTGCTCGATCGAGCCGGTATCGAAGGCGATCATGCCCCCGAACCCGGAGGCCTGTCGCCGGTGCAGCTCGTGGCCGGGGTGGCTCTTGAGGCCCGGATAGAACACGTGCTTCAACTTGGGGTGTCCGGCCAGCCACTCGGCAATCGCCCCCGCGTTCTGCTCGTGGCGCTCCATGCGCAGCGCGAGGGTCTTGACCCCCCGGAGGCAGAGCCAGCAGTCGAAGGGCCCGGGGACCGCCCCCACCGCGTTCTGGACGTACTGGAGCCGCTCCGAGGCGGCCTCGTCGTTGGAGATCACGGCCCCCCCGACCATGTCGCTGTGGCCGTTCAGGTACTTGGTGGTGCTGTGGACGACCAGGTGCGCGCCCAGCTCGAGGGGACGCTGGAAATAGGGGGTCATGAACGTGTTGTCCACCACCAGGCGCGCGCCCTTCGACCGCGCGATCTCCGCCAGGGCGCGCAGGTCCGAGATGATCATCGAGGGGTTGGTGGGGGTCTCGACGAAGAGCATCTTGGTCTCGGGCCGGAAGGC
>Ga0137398_10000302_pt1 | contig 16556 bp, 10 predicted proteins | sample czorhiz216metaG_FD_106659 | JGI IMG/M metagenome (GOLD analysis project Ga0137398, IMG submission 106659) | Vadose zone soil microbial communities from Angelo Coast Range Reserve, California, USA - czorhiz2.16 metaG | ecosystem: Environmental > Terrestrial > Soil > Vadose zone | place: USA...
GCGGACGGCTCGGCAAGGGCTACCTCTGCTTTCGACATGTATTATGCTGTCGGATTCTCGGCAGTAGCATCCGCGGCAGGCAGCTGCGTGTATACCGGGGCTGATTCAGCGGTGAGGTACTATGTTCTCTTGCTCCGCGCCATTGACGACGCGAGAGGATCCACGATCCGTCAACTTACCTCCTTCGAGCCGCCACTGACGGCCTCGCTCAGGCACGAGTGACCTGGCCCCCCTACGCCGCGTGCGGCGGCGCGGGCGGCGGTCCCAGGAACATCGAGAGCCGCGCGACGCGTCCCATCGGCGTCCAGGCGACCATCCCGGCGGTCCAGACCCAGCTCTCCGCGTTGAGCTGCCCCGAGCCGATCGACTCCCGGAGCTGCGCCACGGTGTAGGGGCCGAACGTCTGCCCTCCCGACGCCACGTACCACACCGGGGAATCCGTCGCCTCGGGCGTGGGCGGGATGAGGGGCAGGGGCGCCTTCTGCGGCACCGAGGCGGCGCCGGCGATGGCCATCCCCATGCCCAGACCGACCCCGGCTCCCGCGAGGCCGCCGGCGGGATTGGCTGCGGCCGTCGGGATGGAGGCGCCCAGCTGGTACTGCTTGTAGCGGTCGAGATCCCCGAGCACGCCCATGCTCGAGTGCGCGTCCACCGCCTTCTCCACCTCCTCCGGCACCGAGACGCTCACGATCACGAGCTGCGGCAGATCCAGGCCGTACTCCTCGTCGATCCGGGCCAGCACCGCGCGCCTCAGCTCCTCGGAGAGCGTGACATATCTGGCACTCAGGTCCACGATCGAGATCTCGGTCGAGGCCACGATCCGCGCGAACTCCGAGGCGATGATCGAGCGAAGGAGCACGTCGATCTCATCCGCCTCGAAGGAGCCGTCGGTTCCCACCAGCTCTTTGAGCAAGGCCTCGGGCTTCCGGGCCGAGAGCGCGTAGGTGCCGAAGGCTCGGACCCGCAGCGGCCCGATGGAGGGATCGCGAAGCAGCACGGGATGGGGCGTGCCCCACTTGAGCTCGGTGATCTGGCGCGTGGCGACGAAGTAGATCTCGGCCTTGAATGGGCTGTTGAACCCGAACGGCCAGGAGCGAAGCGTGGTCATCACGGGAAGGTTCTTGGTCGCCAGCTCGTAGGTGCCGGGCTGGAAGACGTCGGCCAGACGTCCCTGGTCCACGAAGACCGCCATCTGGCCCGGACGCACCACGAGGCGGGCCCCGTTCTTGATCTCGTTCTGATACCGCGGAAACCGCCAGACGAGCGTGTTCCGGTTGTCGTCGACCCACTCGACGATGTCCACGAACTCCGCGCGCAGCTTGTTCACGAATCCCATGGGGCTCCTCCCAACGCGATTATTTCAAGAGATGCTCGAAGAGATCTCCGATTCCCTTCCACCCTCGCATCGTGCCGAACAGGACCGCGCGCTCTCGCTCCCGCGACCGCGCCCGCTCGTCGACGACGAGCTGCTCGGCGGCCAGGATCGCCGCCGTCCGCGAGGGGTCCGCGGGGAGAACCCCCCGCGCGTTCTCGGTCCCTGCCGTGGTCCGGTCCAGACCCCCCGCCAGCACGAAGGACGCGATGTCCTCCATCTCGTGGGCATCGAGCCACGTGCCGTGGCTCCCGCACCAATCCACCACGACCCCGGAGCGCGTTCCGAAATTCTTCCGCTGCATCGCGCCCCTGCACTCGGGGCAGTGGCGGTACACCACCTCCTCCTGCCAGGCCGACTGCCGCTCGCGCGGGCCGCTCGAGGACGTGGAAGGAGGCGAGGTCCGGCGCTTCTCCTCCACCTTGTCCACCAACCGATCCATCACGTCGCCCGGCGCCCAGAGGCCGAGGCACTGGGGGCACTCGTCCAGCCAGAGCCCGCCCACGTTCCGGGAAGCCATGACGATGCCGGCGCAGACGGGGCACGTGAGCGCCTCCGCCCGCGTCCGCATCGGCTGCGGAAGGAACGCCAGCCCGCACGCGGTGCAGTGACGCGCTCCCTCCGGGTTTCGCGCGTAGCACTCCGGGCAGACCGGACCCGTCGGCTGCGGCTGCCGGACGACTTCCGCCTGGCAATAGGAGCAGGTCTGCTCGGCGCCGCGCAGGAGCGCCCCGCACGAGGCGCAGCGCCTCACGGCGGAGTCTCTCGGGGCCGGCGGCTGCGCGGGGAAGGTCGTGCCGCACCGGCAGGCCACCGTCTCCGTGGGGAAGCGGGAGACGTCGTACTGGGCGTGACAGTTCGGGCACGAGACGAGCTTCATTACTGCCCCGTGAGCTTCCGCGCCACGTCGCGCCCCAGATCGACGGCCTGCGAGACCTCGCGCGATTGCCGCATCCATTGCGCGGTCCAGGCGCTCGCGCTCATGGTGTCGTTGCTGCGCCTCAGCCACTCGCGCCATGAGAGGGGGCACCCCACGCCGGTCAGGGGAATCTCGTCGGCGACGAATCCCTCCATGTCGCCCTCCCGAACCAGCAGTCGGGGGCCCATCCAGATGCGCCGCTCGTCCGAGGGCGCGGGGGCGAGGCCGTACCAGGTGAGCGTCCCGAGGTAGCGCATCCGGCCGTCGCGCGTCGCGGGCATGGCCCCGGCGGCCCAGTGGCCGCGCTGGTCCAGGAGGCTCGCCCAGTCCTCGATCGCGCGGAAATCCCCGCTCGTGAGGTCGGAGGTGTCCTGGACCGCGCGCTGCACCGACATCGCGAAGGCCCGCATCGTGTGCGCGTCGCGTCCTCGCCCCAGCGAGTCCAGGCGCGCGGCCTCCTGGGGGATGAACCCGTCGCTGTCGCCCAGCGCGAGCCGGAAGAAGTTGGTGTAGATGCGCTGCATGCCGCGGACGGAAGCGAAGCGGTCGGCGTCGCTCTCGCGCGCCATCAGCACCGGCTCGAGGAGGACGCGGCGCCAGGCCTCGCGGGTGATCATGTGGCCGATCCCCGGGATGGCGAGCACGTGCTTCTGCACGGCCGGGTTGGCCAGCGAGGTGCTCCACGTGGCGGCGCGGTAGCCGACCGAGTAGCCCGAGAGCGTTCCCAGCACGGTGCTCACCGCGTTGACCGGCTTCACGAAGTCGAGGGTCGTCTTGTAGAGCTCGTCGAACTGGTCGGGCAGGAGCGCGTGGTCGGAGGAGTCGGGGAGCTCGAGCCAGAAGCCGCGATCCACGTGGCCCCGGATCCGGAGCGGCCGGTATCTCGTGCCGCTGATCGAGCGCCCGTAGTCGTGCCCCCGGACCGGGGGCAGGAACCGGTGCGTGTCGATGTCGTACTGGCTGAAGACGTGGCCGCGGGCCGAGAGCTCCACCACGAACCGCGCGGCCGTGTCCGAAGGCGACTCGCGGTACGAGAGGACGCTCATGTTCTCGAAGATCTCTTCGTAGGGGATCGCGGTCGGGTTCTCGATGGAGTGCTTTCCGGCCCAGAAGCCGAACGCCACGAGCGCGAGCAAGATCATCAAGAGCTTGCTTCGAAGCAGAAATTTGGCGACCGGCCACGCGTGCTTGAAGACGTGCGTGCCGAGCCCGCTGCGCTTCTTGCCCAAATGGGACTCCTGACGTTGGGTGGTGCGAGGTTGCGACGTACTAAGGGGTTATCGGCGGGGAAAGCGGCGTTCTTCAGGTGGTGGGCAAACGTACTTCATTGCAACAACTTAAGGCGATTTCCTCGCCTATTCTCTGGGGCTTGCGACCTCGTAGAGCCTGCGTGCCGCCATCAGGTGCCGCATCGCCTCGTCCCGTCGGCCGCGAGCCTCGAGGAGAAGCCCCAAGTTGTAGTGCGCGTCAGCGGCGCCGTCCGGGTCGCGCGCGATGGCCTGCGCGTAGGTCTGGATCGCCTCATCGGGGCGGTTCCGGTCTTCGAGCAGCACGGCCAGGTTGAAGTGCGCGGTGGCATCGTCGGGAGCGCACTGCACCGCGCGCTGATAATGCATCTCGGCTTTTCCCAGCTCGCCCGCCTCGTGCTCGAGGCGGCCCAGATTCAGGTGCGCGTCGGCGAGATCGGGCTCCGAGGCCAGCGCTTGCAGATAGGCCTGGCGCGCCTCCAGAGGTGACGTCTCCTCCAGCTCGCACGCGAGATGGAACCACTGCTCCGCGGTGGGGGCCGGCGTCTCCTCGACCACCGTGAGCGCCGCGGGAGTCTCGGCGAGCTCGGTGATCTCGGCGGCTCCGAAGTTAAGCAAGAATTGGCCGGAGTCCGGCTGCCAGGTGGCGTTCTCGTCCCAGGCCACCGCGCGCGCGCCATCGGCGAGAATCCTGACACGGGTCAGCGGGATGTCGGAGGAGAGCTGGCGGCGGAGCGAGGACCAGACGCGGCGGACGCGCCGCGCGGGGATGCCCGCCTCGAGCAGGCCGCGCGTGGTGCGGAGGAGCAGGAGCTGCTGGAAGGTGAACTTGGGATTACCGTCCGCGTCGGGCTCCGGCGTGAGCCCGCCCAGGCGGGCCCAGCTTCGAACGCGTGCTTCCGTGGCCTGCAGAATCCGGGCCGCGTCGCCCGCGGAATAATGCCTCGTCGCGTCCGTGCCCAACCGCTCTCCCGCTAGCGTGACGCTCGTTTGCCTTCCTTCGCCGTTCCTGCCGCGCGCCTCGATTTGGCGGCCGGCTTCTTGGCCTCGGCCCGGCTCCCCTTGGCGGTGCGGGTCTCGAGGCTCTGCTTGAGCGCTTCCATGAGGTCGATGACCTGCGTGCGCTGCTCTTGCGGCGCGATCGAGGTGATCTCCTTGCCCTCGACCTTCGATTCCACGACCTCGAGCAGGCGGTCCCGGTACTCGTCGTGGTACTGCTCGGGCTTGAACTCCTTGCTCGAGAGCTCGTCGATCAGGCGCTCGGCCAGCTGCAGCTCGCTGGGCTTGACGGTGGCGTCTTGGCCCTTGTCGATCTCGCCGAAGTCCCGGATCTCGTCGGCGAAATACATCGTATGGAGCATCAGCCCTTCGTCGGTGGCCCGGATCAGGACCAGGTTCTCCTTGCCGCGCATGACGTACTTCGCGAGGGCGACCCGGTCCGTCTTGACCATGGCGTCGCGCAGGAGCCGGTAGGCCTTGTCCCCGCCCTTGTCGGGGCCGAGGTAGTAGGTCTTTTCGAAGTAGATCGGATCCACCTTCACCAGGGGCACGAACTCCGCGATGTCGATCATCCGCGAGGCCTCGGTCTCCAGCCTCTTCAGCTCCTCTTCGGTGAAGCGCACGTACTGCTCCTTGGCGAACTCGTACCCCTTGACCAGGGACGTGCGCTCCAGCACTTCGTTGCAGGCGGGACAGACCTGTTGCTGCTTGATCCGGCCGCCGCACTTCTCGTGGAGCAGGTTGAACGAGAGGCTTGCCGAAGAAGCGGCCGTGAACATCTTGACGGGGATCGAGACCAGGCCGAAGGAAAGGGTGCCGGATCCGATGGAATGCGCTGGCATATAGGTCGTTCCTCCAATGGAACCTTCCGGGAGGCTCACCCCGCGAGGCTAACACCATGCTTTGATATACTTCAACCCTGAGTCCCATTATCGGATCGCTAGGGCCCCGGCTTTAGCGCCACAGGGCCTGTCCTGAGGCCAACATAGCCGTGAGCCCGACCAAGAACCCCCAACTCGAGCATTACCGGAAGAAGCGGGACCCCGCCCGCACCCCCGAGCCCTTCGGCGAGGCCCCCGCCCCCGAGGCCCCCGCCGCCCCCCGATTCGTGGTCCAGAAGCACTGGGCGCGCAACATGCACTACGACCTGCGGCTCGAGCTGGATGGAACGCTCAAGAGCTGGGCGGTGCCCAAGGGACCGTCCACCCGCGTCGAGGAGAAGCGCCTGGCGGTTCACGTGGAGGATCATCCGCTGGAATACGCCAACTTCGAGGGCGTGATCCCCGCCGGCAATTACGGCGCGGGGTCGGTGATCGTGTGGGACCGGGGTTGGTTCCGATCCTTCAAGCCGGAAGATCCGCTGGAGCTCTACGAGCGGGGCAAGCTGGAGCTGGAGCTCTTCGGGTTCAAGCTGCGCGGGCGCTGGACCCTCGTCCGGATGGGGAAGAAGGACAAGGAATGGCTCCTTCTCAAGAAGGCGGACGGCGCGGCGAGCGAGAAGGAAGCCATCGACCGCTATCCCGAATCGGTCATCACCGGGCTCACGGTCGAGGAGATGCGCGACGTGCCGGGCACGCTCGCCGCCCTCCGCGAGCGGGTCAAGTCCCTGAAGGCGCCCCGCGGGGATCTGTCCCCGCGGGATGTCTCCCTCACGCTCGCGACGCTGGCCGACAAGCCTCCCTCGGGCTCGGACTGGTGCTTCGAGATCAAGTACGACGGCGTGCGGGTTCTGGCCGGGCGCAAGGGGGACGCGGTGCTCCTGATCGGCCGGAGCGGCGAGGACATCACGAAGCGCTACCCCGAGATCGCCGACGCCCTGCGCGCGCTTCCCGTGCCGGACTTCGTGCTCGACGGCGAGATCGTGGCCGAGGACGAGAGCGGGCGCCCCAGCTTCCAGCGGCTCCAGGCGCGCATGGGGCTCAACAAGCCGCGCGACGTCGCGGCCGCCATGGCGCGCGTGCCCGTCCGGGGGATCTTCTTCGATTGTCTCGGGCTCGAGGGTCATGATCTGAGAAAGCTCGCGCTGGCCGCGCGAAAGGAGCTGCTCGCCCGCGTGGCGCCGCCGCTCGGCACCGTGCAGCGATGCGACCACGTGGTCGGCCACGGCGAGGCGTTCTTCGAAGCCGCCTCCGAGCTGGGCCTCGAGGGAATCGTGGCGAAGCGCCTCTCGAGCGCGTACCCGGGCCGCCGGTCGCAGGACTGGATCAAGGTGAAGTGCGACCGGCGGCAGGAGTTCGTGATCGGCGGCTACACCGACCCGCAGGGCTCGCGCGCGGGGTTCGGCGCGCTCCACGTCGGGGTGTACGAGGGAGCGGACCTGGTCTACGCGACCAAGGTCGGCACGGGCTTCGACACGAAGACCATCGAAGCCATCGGGAAGAAGATGGAGCCGCTGGCGCGTCCCACGTCGCCCTTCGCGAGGGGAACGCCGACCGGCCGCGGCCATCACTGGGTGGAGCCGAGGCTGGTCTGCGAGGTGCGGTTCGCGGAATGGACGCGCGACGGCGGGCTTCGCCATCCCGCCTTCCTCGGATTGCGCACGGACAAGAAGCCCGAGGACGTGCGCCGCGAGGATCCGGCGCGGGTGGAGGAGGTCCCGGAGGAGCCCGCGGCGCCCGCGCCATCGCGTGCCGCCGCCCCGCGGCCCGCCTCTACGGCTCATGAGGTCCGGGTCACGAATTCCAAGAAGGTGTTCTGGCCGGGAGAGGGGTACACGAAAGGTGATCTCGTCGGGTATTACGAGACGATGGCGCCCCTTCTCCTGCCGTACCTGCGCGACCGGCCGGTGGTTCTCACGCGCTACCCCGACGGCATCAGCGGGAAATCCTTCTTCCAGAAGGACGCGCCCGTGTACGTTCCCGATTGGGTGCGCACCCAATCCATCTCGCACCAGGACGTCAAACGGGATGTCCGCTACTTCGTGATCGACGACGCCCCATCCCTCCAGTACGTGGCGAACCTGGGAACGATCCCCATCCACGTCTGGAGCGCGTGCGTCAGCGCGCTCGAGCATCCCGATTGGATGGTGCTGGATCTCGACCCCAAGGAGGCGCCGTTCACGCACGTCGTCCAGGTGGCGCGCGCGCTGAAGACAATCCTGGACGATCTCGAGCTCCCGAGCTTCATCAAGACGTCGGGCGCGACCGGATTGCACGTGTTGATCCCGATGGGCCGCCGGTACACGCATGAGGAGACCCGCACGTTCGCGCGGCTGCTCGCGATGATGACCGTGGACGCCGTGCCGGAGATCTCCACCGTGACCCGGTCGATCGCCGGACGCGGCGGCAAGGTCTACGTGGACTTCGGGCAGAACGGGCGCGGCAACACCATCGTGGCCCCGTACTCGGTGCGACCGCTTCCGGGAGCGCCGGCCTCCTGCCCCCTGCGGTGGGACGAAGTGACGGCGCGACTGGATCCCGCACGGTTCACCATCCGGACCATCCCGAAGCGGTTCGAGGATATGGAAGATCCCGTGGCTCCCGTGCTGGGATCCGGCGTGGACGTGGCCAAGGCCTTGGGCGCGATCGCGAAGAAGATGGATCCCGGAAAGGCCAAGAAGAAGCGGGGAACGAAGTGACGTCCGCGACCGAGCTGCGATTCCCGGCGAGCCGCTCCGCGGGGGAGGTCTCGGCGTTGCTGGTACGTCCGGACCGCGCGCGCTGGCTCTACGTGTTCGGCCACGGCGCGGGCGCGGGCATGCGGCACCGCTTCATGGAGGACGCCTCGGCGGTCCTGGCCGATTACCAGATTGCGACCTTGCGATACCAGTTTCCCTACGTCGAGCAGGGGAGCCGGCGGATCGACCCCCAGCCAATCTTGTTGTCGACGGTGCGCTCCGCGGTGGCCGCCGCGCGCGACGCGGCGGGCGACCTGCCCCTCCTCGCCGGGGGGAAATCCATGGGCGGGCGCATGACCTCGCTCGCCGCCTCGAAGGAGCCGCTCCCGGATGTGAAAGGGATCGTGTTCTTCGGATTTCCGCTCCATCCCGCGGGGGAGCCGGCCACCGAGCGCGGAGAGCACCTGGCGGCCGTCCCGAATCCGATGCTGTTTCTCCAGGGCACGCGCGATAAGCTGGCGGAGCTCGACCTGCTGCGTCCGGTCGTGGAGCGCCTGGGCGCACGCGCCACCCTCCACGTGGTCGAAGGCGGGGACCATGGCTTCGACGTGCTCAAGCGGTCGGGCCGGACCTCCGCGGACGTGCTGGAGGAGTTGGCGCGGGCCACGGTTTCCTGGGCGGAGCGTCTCACGTCATAGGAGGAGAGCGAGTGCGGATCCGGGCCGGCACCAGCGGGTGGTCGTACAAGGAGTGGAAGGGGTTCTTCTATCCCGAGAAGCTCGCCGCGAAGGACATGCTCGGCTACTACAGCGAGCGTTTTCCGACCGTGGAGGTGAACAACACCTTCTATCGGATGCCGAACGAGGCGACGCTCCTGGGCTGGGCCTCGCAGGTGCCGGAGGACTTCACGTTCGTCCTCAAGGCCAGCAAGCGCATCACGCACGACAAGCGGCTCAAGGAGGTCGAGGATTCGGTGCAGTACCTCCTCCGCACGGCCGCGGCGCTGGGAACCAGGCTCGGCCCGTTCCTCGTTCAGCTCCCGCCGAACATGAAGAAGGACGTCCCGCGACTCCGGGACTTTCTGGCGATCTTCCCGGCGCGCGCCGCGTTCGAATTCCGCCACACCTCGTGGCACGACGAAGAGGTCTACGCCGCCCTGCACGAGAAGAACGCCGCGTGGTGCGTGGCGGACACCGGCGAGGCGGGGGACCCGCCGTTCGAGGCGACCGCCGACTGGGGATACCTGCGCCTGCGGCGGGTGGCCTACGAGGAGGGCGACCTCAGGACGTGGGCGGACCGGATTCGCGGGCCGGGCTGGAAGGAGGTCTTCGTGTTCTTCAAGCACGAGGATGCCGGGACCGGGCCCAAGCTCGCGGCGCGGTTCCTGAACATTTGCGGCTAGACCCGGAGGATCGTGCCCCGCGCGGGTAACCCGGTGGCGTCCGTGATTCCCATCGCGTAGAGCGCCACTTGCCGGCGGTATCCCTCGAGGAGCGGCGTCAGGTCGGCGTCCGACTTGAAGTCCACGACCTGCCACACGCCGTCCTCGAGAAACGCGAGATCCACGACGCTCTCGAGGATCGTCTTATCTTCTAATCGAGCAACGAGCGGAGTTTCGCGTCGGCAGCGTCCCTCACGCGCGGCGGCCGCGGCGCGGCGCATCAGGGGATGATCGAGCGCCGCGCTCACGGCCTCGGCCGCCGCCTCGCGCTCCTCCTCGGAAGCCCCGAGGAGCCGCGACTGGACCAGGGCGTGGGCTTGGACCGCCTGGGCATCGTCGTCCAGGCCCACCCCGGAGAGGAGGGCGTGGACCAGCGTGCCGAAGCGGCGGCCCTTGGGGCGCCGGCCCTCACCCGTCATTTCCACCACCGCCACGTTCTCGGTTCCGGCGATCTCCCGCCGACCTTGGATCCACTCGGTCGCACCAGCCACGTCGACCGTCGGCTTCCCGCCGCGCTCCCGCGTCTCGCGCCGCTCGGCGCTCCACTGCGCGTAGGTGGTCTCGGCGGCGAACAAGACTTGCTCATCCCCGGCCTCGAGGATCCGGGTCTGCGCGAGACCATTGGCCGGGCGCACCCCGAGCTCGAGTGTGGCGGGATCCCACCAGACGACGCGGTGGTCTCCGGTCTCGGGGACGTGGAGTCCGGGCTTCACGGACCCTAGGGGCCGGTCCATCCCGGCCGGGCGAAGGGGAACGCTGTCCTCCCCGAACGGGGGACAACCGGGCGCTTCCTCCGCGAGCGTCGGTCGCGCCTTCAGGCGCGCGGGATAGACGGCGGGCCACAGCGCCTGGAGCCAGCTCTCGCGCCGCTCGTCCCCGATAACCGGAACCACGAGGATGTCGCGGGCGCGCGTGGACGCCACGTAGAGCAGACGAACCGCTTCCTCACCATCCAGCGCCAGCTCCTCCGCGCCGTGCTCGCGCAATTCCGCGGGCGTGCATCCGGCGAGCCGCTGGACGCAGAGGCCCTTCTCGGGCTGCGTCCAGCGCAGAGGCTGCTCGATCGTCTCCTTGGCGGTCATGTCGGCGAGCACCACGATCGGGAACTCCAGACCCTTCGCCCGGTGCACCGTCATGATGCGCACGCCCTCGATCCCTTCCTCGAGCATGGGTCCCTCGGCGGCCTCGCCCGTCTCGGCGTCGTCCTCGAGGCGCTCGACGAACGCACGGAAGGAGACCAGGCCCTCCTGCTCGGCGCGGCGGGCCAGATCCAGGAGTCGTCCGACGTTGGCCAGCGCCTGCATCCCGTTCGGCCAGATCGCGAGGGCCGCGTGAGCGCGCGTCGTCTCGAGGAGCTGGGAGATGGTGTGTGCGACCGGCTGCCGATTGCGGCCGCGATGGAGGTCGCGGATCACGGCGAGGGCCTGTGCGACCTCCGACAGCGCCGGCGGCAGCCCTTCGGGCACGGGGCGGAAGGGATGAAGGTGCCCGACGCGCTCCCTCCAGGTCAAAAGGGCGGCGTCCGAGAGCGCCAGGAGGGGTCCGCGCAGCGTGGCGAACACGGAGAGCTCGTCATCGGGGCGCTCGATCGCGGCCAGCGCGTTCCGGAGAACTTCGATCTCCTCGCGCTCGTGGAGCGCGGTGCCTCCGACGAGCAGGTGCGGAAGCCCGCGCGCCTCCAGCGCCTCGCGGTAGCGCCGCGTCATGTCGTCGCCGAAGGAACGGAACCTCCGGAACAGGATGCAGACGTGGCGCGCCTCCACCGGCACGCGCTCGCCGGGCCGCTCGCGCTCGGTGACCGTCCACCCGCTCTTCCGCACGACCCAGTCCACCCAGGCGGCCGTGAGGTCAGGAAGGGATTCCTCGATCCTCCACTCCACGATCTTCCCGTAATCGCCGTACGGGGCGGGCACCGGGAGCGCGATGACCGCGGGCTGTGCCGGGATGGGATCGCGGTAGGGAGCCAGGCGAACATACTCGCCCCCCGTCTCCGAGGACCCTCCCAGGCGGTCCAGGAACGCCGCATTCACCGCGTCCTGGATCGCGGGCACGGACCGGAAGCTGACCGTGAGCTTGACCAGCGTGGCGCCCTGCGCGACCAGGCGCTCCTGCACCTCCCGGTAGAGCACAACGTCGGCGCGCCGAAAACGGTAGATCGACTGCTTGGGATCCCCGACGAGGAAGAGCTTGCCCGGCACGGTTCGCGCCTTGCGCCAGTCGCTCGCGGAGGGTTCGTCCGCCGCGAGGAGCATCAAGATCTCCGTCTGAAGGGGATCGGTGTCCTGGAATTCGTCCACGAAGAAATGGGTGAACCGGCCCTGCAGCTCGCTCCGAACCTCGAGGTTCGAGGTCAGGAGGTTCCTGGCTCGGATCAGGAGATCGTCGAAATCCAGGCAGCCCGTCTTCTCCTTGGCCGCCTCGTACGCCCCCACCACCGGCCAGAGGTCGTCGCGGAGGAGCGGCGCCAGGTCGGCCCCGGAATCGGCGGCGAACTTCTGGAGGTCCCGGTGCAGCGTCTCGCGGCGCGCGCGGATCTCCGGAGGGAATGCTTTCGAGAATTTGGCGCCCCAGGACCAGTGCTTCCCCTGCTTCCCGATCACGAGCTCGGTCATCCGCGCCTCGAGCGCGTCATGGTCACGCTCCCGCACCCGCTCGGCCCGGCGCACCTCGTCCACGAACTTTGCGATCTCGAGGAGCGATCTCGTGAACCAGTCGCTCGAGTCTCCGTCGGCGGCGAGTGCCGCGAGCGCCTCCATCTCCTCGACGAGGCGGTCGATCGTCGCGTCGCGCTCGAACCCCGCGTCGCGCCTCCAGGGCGTGGGGAAGTGGCGCTGCTGCACCAGCTGCCACGCCGCGTTCCGGAGCAGCTCCCTCGGGCCGCTGTCCACGCGATACCGCCCCCACCGTGGCTCGCGCTTCCACCGGCGCAGGATCCGGCGCACGCCGGGCCCGGCGTTCTGGAGCTGGCCTTCGAACCAGGAGGCGAACGCCCCGTCGAACAATCGCCGGGCGGCGTCGCCCGCCGCCACCTCGAACTGGGGATCCACGCCCGCCTCCACCGGCCGTTCGCGCAGGAGATCGGCGCAGAAGGAGTGGATGGTGCCGATGCGCGCCTCCTCCAGCTTCGGAAGCGCCTCGACGAGACGCTGGCGGGAGGAGGCGGGACGCGACGCGTTCAGCCGGGCGTCCTCGATCCCCACCCGCAGGCGGAGCTTCAGCTCGCCCGCCGCGGCCTCGGTGAAGGTGACCGCCACCAGCCGGTCCAGCGAGGCGCGGCCCGTCTCCAGCATCGCCACGATGCGGCGCACGAGCTCCGAGGTCTTCCCGGTCCCTGCCGCCGCCTCCACCACGATCGTCGCGTCGAGCGCGGTCGTGATCTTGTCGCGCTCGGTCTGATCGGCGAGCGCCAGGGGCGGCGTTGCGTTCCCGGACGCTCGCGATCGCCCGCTCATGGCATCCCCCGCAAATCAAGGAGATCGGACAAACGGTCCTTGGGCTTTCGCGCGGTGCGGCTCTCCTCGTTGGGGCCGCACACCGTCCGGTAATCGCACCAGCGGCACGCATCGCGCGCGGGCGCGGCCGGAAGGAATCCCTCCTCGAGGGCACGGCCGATGATGCCGATCGCGCGGCGCGTCAGGCCGCGGTTGCCCTCATCGAGCTGGATCGCGCGCTCGGTGAAGTCGCCGTCCGCCGTGCAGTAGTAGAGGCGGCCCGAGTCCACGGGCGCCTTCAAGACAACCTCGGCCGCCAGACCGTAGAGCATCGGCTGGAGCGCGGCGCCGCCCCACACGACCGCTCCGGCGGGGACACGCGCCTTGCCGGTCTTATGGTCGGTGACGCGCAGCATTCCGTCCGAGCGGCGCTCCACCAGATCGATCGACCCGCGAAGGAGCAGGTTGTCGAGCACCCGGGCAGGGTCCTTGGCACTCGCGGCGTCCGCGTTGGGCCGGTCCCGGTCGGCGAGGCCGAAGGAGAGCTCGAAGCGGTCGGGCACCCAGCCGTGGGCGCTCTCGGACGACCGCCGCAGCCATTCGCGGAGATCGGCGCGGATTCCGGTGATGCCGTCCATCCAGACGCGCGGGATCGCGGGCGCCAGCCGCTCCTCGCTCGCCGCAGCGACCCGGTCGACCGTCTCCTGGAGGATGGCGAACGCCGTCTCGAGATGCGCGGGGTCCAGAGGCAGGCGGCCTTCATCGCGCAGACGCGTCAAGACCTCGAACTGGATCTCATGGAAGAGCGCACCCCGGGTCAAAGGATCGATGGTCTCGAGCGCCTCTGCGTCCTCGCGTGGCTGCAGCCGGTGTACCGCCTGGAGGAAGAAACGGTACGGGCACGCGGAGAAATGCTCGAGGGCGGTGGGCGAGAACGGGCGCGCGCCCATGCGGTGGCGCCCGATCGCCGCGAGGGCGTCCGGATCCGGATCGACCAAGCCGTCAGCGGGCGTCCAGCGCCGGAGCCAACGCCGGCCGCGCGCCCGGAGCGCGCGACCGAGATGAGGATTCGCGTCCAGGAGATAGCGGGCCGCGCCGGTGCTCTTCAGCGGATCCGGCTCGCGCTGCAGCCTGGCGAGCACCGCGAGGTCGAATTCGGAATCGTCGATGGCCTGCTCGGGCCGTTCCGGCGCGGGCCACCCCAGGCGGGCCTCGCCGCCTTCCTCGGCGTAGCTCCGCAGCTCGTCGAAGCCGGGCAGGGTGCCCGTGGCGGCGCGAACGGCTTCCAGCCCGTAGAACGAGGGGACGCGGGCGCGGGCTTTCTCGAGGTCGACGCGCGGCCACGAGAGGAGCATGCGGCGTCGGGCGGCCCCCACGGCGAGCCGGAGGCCCAACCGCTCCGTGGCCACGCGCGTCTCCTGGGTGGCGAGCGTCGCGGCCCCCAGCTTCTGGCGAACGGCGTCGGGGAGGAGAGGGTCTTCCACGATGCGCGGCGGAAAGACCTTCTCCGCCAGCCCGGGCACGAACACGATGTCGAACGCGAGGCCGCGGGCGAGCTCGATCGGCGCCACGAACACAGCACCCTGGGTCGGGCGCTCCGCGGGCACGGTCAGCTCGCGCAAGCGGGGCGCCAGGACGTGCTGCACCGTGCTCAGGTCCACCGGGCCCACCGGCCCGAGGGGATCCAGCTCCGCGAGCACGGCGAGCACTCCCTGCGGATCCCGGATCGCGGAGGCCGCGAGACGGCGCAGATGCTCGAGCCACGTGGACCAGGTTGCTTCGTGCGGGAGCGCGTCCAGGATGTCGATCATCGGAAGCGCGAAGCTCCGGAGATGCTCGAGGTCTTCGGCCACGCGGTTAAGCCCCGCCGTACGAGCGTCGTCCTCGGCCAGCTCGCTCCGCCGCAGCGCGATCTCGCGAACGAGCCCGTCCAGGCGGCGGCGCCAGCGATCGCGCCCGCCGATCACGGCGGCATCCACGAGAAGACGCTCCCAGCGCCATGGCGCCCGGGGCGAGTCGGGCGCGCTGGGCGTCGGGGCGGGCGCGGGCGCGAAGAGATCCCCTTGAGGCGCCGGGCCGATCGGGGCCAGATCATGATCGGGCGCTTCCCAGGGCTCTTCGGAACCCGCCGGCGGATCCGGAACCTGGGCCAGGGAGAGATACTCCGCGAAACGCCGCGCCGAGAGATCCTGGGCCCTGCACGCGAGGAGCGCCAAGAGCGCCCTTCCCGCGGGATCAGGACGCCGGGTGCCGCGGGCGAAGTGGGCGGGGATCGCCGCGCGTCGCAGCGCTTCCTCGATGTGCGCGCGGTAGGAGGCGGGAGCTCGAAGCAGGATCGCCATTCGGTCGAATCGGACGCCGTCCGCGGCCTCCGCCTGGATCCTCCTCGCGATCTCGACGCACTCACGCGCCTCGCCCGGCCACGAGGCCAGCGCCACGCTTGGGTCCAGCGCACGCGGGGCGGGACCCGTGTCCTCGAAGAGGTGGCGCTGGAGCAGGGCGAGGGAATTGGAGGCCGCGCTGCCGTCCGGCGACGTCTCGGGGACACCGAGCATCTCCCGGTACGCGAGGATCGATGCACCGTCTCCCGCGGCCGCGGTGGCCAGCCCGCGGGGCGCGCGGCGCATCAGGGCGGCGACCAAGTCGCACTCGATCCACTCGTTCAAAGGGACGTCGAGGAGCAGAACCGCCACATCCGAAAACCCCTCGCCGCGCTCGATCGCGGCGCGCGCGACCCGGAAGATCTCCGCCCGATCCGCCAGCTTCATCTCGGCCAGCTCCCGCTCGGTGCGTTCCAGGATTGCGGCCAGGCCGCCGTCGCCCCCCTTGGTCGCTTCGAGCGTGACGCCGGACAGCCCCGCTCCGCGGAGCTCGTGCCAGGTGCGCACCACCGCGTGTGGAAATCCGGGACGACGGGCGATGGCGGCGAACCGCCCGGCCTCTCCCGACTCGAGGAGGTGATGGACCGCCCGCGTGACGACGGCGACCAGGGAGAGGGAGGTCGCCGAAGCGGTTCCGTTCCTGGCCAGCTCGGGAAGGGCGAGCCGCGCGGCGAATCGATCCAGCGTGAACCGTTGGAGCCCGAAGCGCGTGCCGCTCTCCGCCACGCCCGCCCGGACGATCTCGGTCGCCGCGTGGCCGTGCGGCGCCAGGATCAGGGCTTCGGAGTCGCGTGGCAGCCGGGACAACCAGTGGCGCGCCGCCTCCAGTCGGGTCGCGGCGGCCGAGGACACGACCAGCTCCAGAGTGTTGCTGCGCGGGGTGGAGGTCCTGGCTTTGGGCACGTCCTCAGAGTGGCACAGTTGAGCGGCGAGTCAACGACCTACGGGGCGAGCCACTCCGCGACAGCGTCGATCTCCTCGGCTCCGACCTCGTGGCCCCCCTCGGCCCAGCGCAGAACGACGGTCGCGCCCGCGTTCCGGAGCCGGTGCGCCCGCGCTTCGACCCGCTCGATCGACGCGAAGGGATCGCGGCGGCCGGCCGCGATCAGCACCGGCTTGCCCGTGAGCTCCGGCGGCTGGGGCGGCTCGATGGGGAGAAGGGCGCGGAGCAACGCCGCGCCCGCGAGGAGACCCGGGTCGAGCAGCAGCA
>Ga0137398_10000303_pt1 | contig 16529 bp, 11 predicted proteins | sample czorhiz216metaG_FD_106659 | JGI IMG/M metagenome (GOLD analysis project Ga0137398, IMG submission 106659) | Vadose zone soil microbial communities from Angelo Coast Range Reserve, California, USA - czorhiz2.16 metaG | ecosystem: Environmental > Terrestrial > Soil > Vadose zone | place: USA...
CTTGGAATCGTAGCCGATCCCGGCCTTGAACACCGTCTCGACATTCTCGATCTCCTCAATGCTCTTTGAAGGATCGCCCTTAATCACCACGAGGTCTGCTTGTTTGCCAGGGGACAGGGTTCCAATTCGATCTTGCTGGCCGAGATACGCAGCACCATTCGCCGTGGCGATGTGAATGGCTTCCACTGGGGTCAGACCCGATTCCACCAGCAGTTCTATTTCGCGCTGATCGCCGAATCCCGGAAGCACTCCGCCATTTCCGGTGGGATCCGGCCCCGCCAGTAGCAAGCCTCCGGCTTTGACAAATGCCACCTCAAAATCCATCTCTTTGCGCAGCAGCGCTGTCATGGGCGAGTCCAACGGCACGTTAGCTCGCGCGGTCAGGTAGCTTTGGGCCGATTCAGCGGACATCGCATCCAGAGTACGCCGCTGCAATTTCGGACGGCCCGGCGTGCTGGACTCAAACACTGGCAGCGTCGATGTCACCGCAACGTGATGTGACACAAGCTTGTGGATCAGCTCCTGCACCTGAGCTCCATTCACCTCCTGTCTTGCCCAACTGCTACTGCCTCCCGCTGGGCACGTGTCCGGCTGCTTGTCCCCGACGAATTCGGTGTCCGCAAACACTGGCCCATGCTCCAAATCATCGATCCCCAGAGCTACAGCTTCCGGCCAGGTTACCGAACACAGGTGCCCTGTCAGTTTCCGCTTGTGCGCATGTGCCTGCTGGATCGCTACGGCCAGTTCCTCACGTGTGATGTTCATGTACGCTTTGTACGACGTCATGCCTTCCGCTGCCCAGTAGTCCACCATGCGTCTTGCCTCGTCCGGTCCAGTCAGTTCATGCATCTGAGCAAATCGCGTCGGAGCGCCTTCCAGGTACGGCGCTGTAGCATCGATGCTTGGTCCCGGCATCAGGTCTGCGTCTATCCGCCTTTTTACCTTTAGGTCGGTGTAAGGTTCCAGGCTACCGGTGGTGCGCATTGTGGTGACCCCAGCCGCTAGATATAGTCGCGGCGCTGTGTAAGGGATTTCCGCAACGAACAACCCTGGCTCGCCAATTCTTCCGCCGGAAACTTGTAGGGAAATCGAATCCGTATAGTAGAGATGATCGTGCATTCCAACGAGCCCAGGAATGACGGTATAGCCAGAGCGATCTAGAAGTTGGGCACCCTGAGGGATTTGAGTTGACGCCGCCGGACCGATGGACTGAATCTTGCCATTGGCGATCACGATCGCTTGATCTTCCTTCGCTGCTGCACCCGTCCCATCGATGATTCGGACGTGGTTAAGAACGAAGACTGGTGCGTCTACGCTAACGAAGGCCGCAACGTCAATAGACTTCTGGGCTTGGGCAACTGCGATCGCAGCACTGAGCAGCCAGCCAAGCAAAAATAGCATACGCATCCGTACACCTCGCGCTGATGTCTTTGAAATTCGGCAAGAGGCGACAATTCTACCCCAGCGGCTCTCTGACGCGAACGGCATGATCTGGTCGAAAGGGAGCACGGGCTGACGGCCTGTCGCACCACGGTCACTCCGGAATAACCCATCGGGGCACTTGGGCGAACTTCGATTCAACCCGAATGACGTCGCACTCTCGGTTATGGAAGAGTTGCCAAGGTTATATTCAGGTGAAGGCATTTTGAGAGGGCGCCAAGTTACCAGCACGGGACTCCGGTTGCACTGTCGCTCCCGATCCGATTTCGTCGGATACGTCAAGGCTTCGGACACCATCACCAGGTAGGGAAGCCGACGCTTTCCCAAAAGCTCGCGCCGCTTGACGAACATCTGATCGGCGCCTTGAGGAGTTCGCGTCGCTCGAACGGACTATCGAACACCGGAGAGTTGGATTTTCGACAGTCCGAAGAAACAACAACTGAACGCGCCTTTCTGAACGGCGAAAGGAAGCGCTGAAGCTACGGCAGGAAGACGATTCATCTTCCATGAAGCTGGGCTTTGCGATTACCTCCGCATTGCCGACCGCTCGTCCAGAATAGTCGGATCCGCGGTGCGCCAGTGAACGAACGATGGCGTGGGATTGACTGACAGCGCTCCAATCGTTGGATCTCAACTCGCTTCCTTCACAGTCGGTGAAAGCGATCCCACCGGGATTCTGCTAGGGCATGGTCTGAATCGGAAGGCCGAAGGGAGCCAGCGCGTCGCGGACGACTTTCTCTTCGCCCACGGCCACAATTGCAGATCGCCAGGCCGGGAAATATTTTCTGGCAGCCGCGTCGACTTCCGCCGTAGGAGTGGCGGCGATTCTCTGACTATAGATTCCGATCTCGTCGGGAGGCAGTCCGTCGACCCAGATCTTGGCCAATTCTGCCGCAACTGCGGAACGAGCTTGCAGAGAGATCGCTTCGGTGCCAACAAGAAAGCGCTTTGCCTTGGTGAGCTCTTCATCGCTGGGAGTGGTGGTCGCCAGCCGGTTAAGTTCGTAGGTGATCTCATTCAGGCTCGGCGCAGTCACCTCGTTGCGTACATCGGCGCGAGTGATCAGCACGCCTGCCTGGCGATAGGTTCGCAAAGACGCGCCAGGCGAATAAGTGTAACCCTTGTCCTCGCGAATATTCGAGACCAGCCGCGAGCTGAAAGTGCCTCCGTAAATCGCGTTCGCTACCTCGGCCGCTTCGAAATCAGGATCGCTGCGCATCGGGCCTAAAGTCCCCAGTTGCAGCGTAGTTTGAACTGAGCCTGGACGGACCACTACAAACACGGCGTGCTGCGGCGGCACTGTGGGGCGAGGTGTTGGTGGCAAAGCGGCCCCGCCGGGCGGCCTCCATCCACCGAATTGGGTCTTCGCCAGACCCAGCATTGTGTCGTTGTCAAAATCGCCCACGGCGACGAGCACGGCTTGGTCTGGACGGGCCCGCAGCGCGTAAGTGTTGCGAAGATCGGCGGCGGTGGACGCAGCGATGGACTCCTGCGTGGGGGCGGTTACATGGTAGGGGTGCTCTCCAAATAATACTTTGCCCATGACTCGGGCCGCCAGGAATGAAGGCTGTGATTCACGCTCCCGAAGCGAGTCAGCCAGGTTGCGTTTCGCCAGCGCAACCTCAGCGTCGGGGAACGAGGCATTCTGCAGAATGTCAGAAAGAATCGTCAGGCCTGCATCCACTTTCGAGGAGAGAACGGCGGTTGAGACCTGCATGAAGTCTTTGCTGGATTCGGCGCTGAGGTCGCCGCCAGCTGCCTGAAGTTCTTGGGAAATCTGTTTAGCGGTGCGCGACTTGGTCCCTTGATCGATCGTCTTGGAGAGCAACTCGGTGATGCCAGGACGGTCCGCGGGATCCGCCGCGAAACCGCCACGCACGGCCACGGCGAATGCGACTTTCGGGAGGCCGCGCTGGGAAACCAGCCACACGGTAAGCCCATTGTCGAGTTTCGAGGACTGGACGGCGGGAGCCCGAAGCGGCTGCTCAGCAGCGTAGGGCGGCAGGTCTTTGGGCAGAGGAACTTCCTTTTGCGCGGCAGTCACCGAGGCAAGAGAGAGGAAGAGGGCAAAGACTTTCAGGCTGTTCATAGTCCCGCTCCTGGTTTCTTTTCTGCGCCTTTTTCACCGGGCGCTGGAACCCGATTGATGAGAGTACGGTTGGTATTCACAAGATACTTTGCGGCGAATGCACGGATCTGGGCAGGTGAGACCTTAGCCAGATCTTCGGGGATTTGATACACGGCATCGAAAGCGCCGTCAAAAAGGACGGCGTGTGAGAGGGCGGAGGCGCGGCTAATCGGAACTTCAAGCTGATCGTACCAATCCGAGCGCATCTTCGCGACAATGCGATCGAGGTCCTGCTGGCTAGCTGTTTTGTCGATGAGTTCCTTTATGGTGGCATCGTAAGCAGCGAGCACATGATCTTGGGTGATGTTCGGCGGATAAACAATAAAGGACGTCATCAGCGTAGGCCCGTTGTATTCAAATGGCGCGCCCAGGGGCCAGTTCACGCCTCCATCCACGGAGAGTGCAACCTGCTTCTCCTTAACCAGCGCCTGGTAGAGGCGCGAGGCCTGTCCGTTGTGAAGCAGCTCCCCTGTGACAGCCGCGGCCAGCGCCTCCGACGAATGCCGTGGCGGCATACGATAGCCGATCGCGAGTGCGGGAACTTTCGCCAGCTTATCAGTCTGAGATGACCGTCGTTCTGCCTTCTGAGGCGACTCGTCCACGTTGGGGCGTGGCGGAGTCGGCTGAGCGGGAATCGTGCCAAAATACTTTTCTACCCGGGCGAAGATGGCGTCGGGAGATACGTCTCCTACCACGGCCAGGACCGCGTTGTTGGGCGAATAGTACTGTTCATAGAACTTCTGAACATCTTCGATCTTGGCGGCATCGAGGTCTTTGAAATCACCGTAGAAATTATGCGCATTAGGATAAGTGTCGAAAGCCTTGCCAGGAAGATCGATGGCGAAGAAAAGCCCGTAAGGCTGATTCAGAACATTCACGCGAACTTCTTCTTCGACGACTTTCCGTTGGTTCTCGAGATTCTTAGGAGAGAAATCAAGAGTCTTCATCCGGTCGGCCTCGATCCAGAGAACCGGGTCGAGCGCTGAAATTGGCGCCGTTTCAATGTATTCGGTGAAGTCGTAACGAGTGTCACCATTGTTCGATCCTCCGCCGCCCTCAATCACACGGTCGAGCACACCCTTGGGTGCGTTGGGCGTGCCTTCAAACATCATGTGCTCGAAAAGGTGCGCAAAGCCGGTGCGCCCCTCCGATTCCAGCCGGAAACCGATCCCATAGCTGATGCACACTCCGAACGTGGGCGCAGAATGATCCTCGGAAACGACGACCGTGAGCCCATTGGCCAACTTCTTCAAGCGAGTGGGCGCTTTCCATTGCTGCGCGGCAACGGGTAAAGTTATTAATGCCGTAACACACAATGCCAACCAAGCATGGTTGCGGTCTACTGACTTCATGATTCCATCTCCCAGGTGGAAGCTATCGAGACCCTCGGAGTCGAAAGCACGGGAACTGCTCGGCCCAACAGTTCCCTAAACCCAGCTTGAGGAAGCGGCTTTGCTATAAGCAGCTCAGGAAACTCCGTGTTGTATGGTACTGGAATTCCCATTTTCGACCCCGCGGAGGACAGGAGTATACACCCGGTTGTTTTCTTTCGGACCAGCCGGGCGCGGTTGTTCCGTCTCGGTTGTCCTCCGTGGCCTCCATCACCTTTACCATGCGCGAAGCTGCCTGATCGAAGCAGGCTTCGAAACGCTCGCGTGAGAATGCAGAACGGACCGTCTGCCGTTTGCAATACGAACGTTAGTCTTTGTGGCGGGACGCTTGCCGTTCGGCTTGTTACGAAACGTGACGGGCAAGCGGTAGGGGTCACGTCTGGTGGTCGCCGGACGGGTTCTTAGTAGGGACAGCCGTTGGCGATTCCTCTCCACAAAATGGCTTGACCCAAGGCCCGTTTCATCCTAGTTTAGTCTAGGTCTAGACTGACATGGTCTGTAGTGCGCATGTGCAGGACGTTCTCGTTCACGAAAAACGTGAACAACGAGATCTCTTTCCGGCTGCATTGCAGATGGTGATTCTCCGACCGTTGAAGCGACAGCATGGCTATGCCCTCGCGCGGCATATTAAGCGGATGTCTAACGATTTACTCCAGATTGAAGAAAGCTCACTCTATCCGGCGCTGCAGCGCCGGATAAAGGACGGGCTAGTGTGGCGCGTCTCCTCCACGAACTGTCGCGTCCGGATTTACAAGTTGACACCTGCAGGAGTGAAGCCCATGGAACAAGAGGTTTCGCATTTGAGCGCATGCTCGCGGCGTGGCACGGGTTTTAGCGACAGGTGAATCATGAGTTGGTACCAACAATTATTCTCGCGCCGCCGCCTCTATGGCGATCTCTCCGAAGAAATTCGCGGGCACCTCGAAGAAAAAATAGAGGAGCTGATGGCGAACGGCATGTCCAAATCAGAAGCCACCGCCACTGGCCGCCGCGAATTTGGCAACGTAACTCTGCTCGAACAGGACAGCCGCGAGATCTGGCAATGGCCATCCATCGAAACCTTCTTCGCAGATTTTCGCTTTAGCTTGCGCATGTTGAAGCGAAACCCGGGATTTACAACCCTCGCCGTTCTATCTCTGGCGCTGGGCATCGGCGGAAACGCGGCCATGTTTACTATCCTGAACGCGGTGCTCATCCGGCCCTTGCCGTACCTTGACGCGGGCCGATTGGTGCAGGCGGCCAACACCGGATACTACCCCCCGGGCGGCGTCGTAGCTCTTCAGCAAGGCAGCAGGACTATGGACTTGGCGGGGTACGACCCCGGCATCCACATGAACCTGAACGGTCAAAATGAGGCATGGCGTCTGACGGGAAGCTCGGTATCCGCCAACCTTTTCACCGTGCTGAACGTGGAAGTCGAGTTCGGCCGCGCTTTCCGGATGGGAGAGGACCAGTCCGGGCAAGACAACTTGGTGATCCTCAGCCATTCGGTGTGGCAGGACAAATTTGGCGGCGATCGCGGAATCATCGGGCGCGTGGTCACTCTCGGGGGCGTAGACCGGCAGGTAGTGGGTGTAATGCCTCGTGTGTTTGCATTTCCCGACACTGCCACGCAGTTCTGGATCCCACTGCACTTGGATCCTCGCGATTCGAACGCTTATTGGGCAATGGAGTTCATGCCAGTGATTGCAAGATTGCGAGGCGCAGCGACCCTCCTACAAGCGCAGAGTGAGATTCAGTCCCTCAGCCGTCAGATGATCGACTTGTTCCCATATTCCATGGGCCGTAACTGGAATGCCGAAGCCACCCTCCTTCCCCTCCAACAATTTATGGTTACTAACATTCGCGCCAAGCTGATCGCGCTGCAATGCGCCATTGGGCTGGTGTTGCTGATAGCTTGTGCCAATGTTGCCAGTCTGTTGTTGGCCCGTGCCACTTCCCGCCAAAAAGAAATGGCTCTTCGCGCGGCCTTGGGCGCGGCACGGGGCAGGGTCGTGCGTCAGCTTCTCACGGAGAGTGTCACGCTTGCGCTCGCCGGCGGAGCACTGGGTATCGCTTTGGCTCTTCTCGGTTTCTCTGTCTTGAAAACGGCCCTGCCGGTAAGCATGGCGGGCTGGTCCGACATCCCCATTGATTGGCATGTGCTGGTCTTCGCCATCGCACTTTCTGTGTTGACTGGTTTGGCGTTTGGACTCGCTCCGGCCATCAGCGCTTCCACACCGGATCTGGCAGGAGCCATTAAGACCGGCGGACAGCGCTCGGGGGGTACAGCCAGAACTCGGCTTCGTGGCGCTCTGGTTATGGCTGAGGTTGCTCTTACGGTTGTGTTGTCGGTGTGCGCGGGACTTCTGATCAAGAGTCTGTGGATGTTAGCGCAAGTGAATCCGGGATTCCAACCTGAGCGCCTCTTCACCTTGCGCGTCTCGCCTAACCAGGGTCTATGCCACGAACGGGCTGCCTGCGTTGCGCTTTATGACGAGTTGCTGCGACGAACCAAGAGCATTTCCGGAGTCTATGACGCCGCAGCAGCAAACACGCTCCCCCTTGCAACCGACATACCTTCTCTCGCAGTTCGTGTGGAAGGGCAGTCGTATTTGCCTCAAGAGCACACCTCGCCGCAGTTCTGGTTCGGGGCCGTCACCCCGGAATATTTTCGCCTGCTGCATATCCCGATTCTTCAAGGAAGAGCATTCGCTGATAGCGATGCAGGGAAGTCCGCACCTGTCGTTATCGTAAGTGCCGCGACGGCGCGCCACTATTGGCCGGGTCAAAACCCTATCGGTAAACACGTCTGGCCCGTGTGGGACGACAACTGGAGAACCGTAGTTGGGGTGGCTGGGGATGTGCGCCAGTACGATTTGGCAGACCATTCCCCAGACTATATCCAGGGAGCAATGTACATGCCTTATCCGCAGTCGGTTGATTCTACTCGCCAACTGCCTGCCACCATGATGCTCATTGTGCGAACTGGCGCTGACCCGATTGCTGTTGCAAGCGGCATCCACCGGGTAATGATTGATTTGAATCCCAACGTACCAATAAGCGAAATCCGTACCATGGAAGCCTTGGTCAACGACTCCACCCAACAGTCCCGTTCCATGATGTGGCTCTTTGTCACTTTTGCCGGCGCCGCGCTTCTGCTGGCATCCGTCGGCACCTATGGTGTGGTGTCTTACTCCACGGCGCAAAGGACATTCGAAATCGGCATACGCGTAACCCTCGGCGCGACGAAGCGCAACATCTTCAGTTTGGTTCTCGGCCAAAGCCTTCGATTGGTGTTGGCAGGCCTTGCGCTGGGCGTCGTGACTTCGTTGGCGCTGACTAGGATGCTGGTCACTTTTCTCTACGGCACTGCAGCGACAGATCCAATTACATTCCTGGCCGTTGGTGGTCTTCTGATTGCCGTGGCGCTCCTCGCCGGCTATCTTCCGGCGCGCAGAGCCGCGCACCTTGATCCGTTGGACGCCTTGCGAGGCGAGTAGCCGATCGAATCGTGACAGGAATCGGGTCAACGCCTTCGGACAAATGATTGTGCGCATCATACGTGCCCGTATGCTTGGGGAATCATGAAAAGTAAGCGGCATACCTCTAAGTGGAGCTGGCGGTCGCAATCTCAACCTCAACCTCTCAGAACTACGTCTGTGGGCCGCGGGTGCGGAAGGTATGCAGGAACTGATGCGGCATTCGGCAATCCGCGTCACGCTGGATACCCGTACCCAAGCCCTGACCACTGAGACGCGTAATTACAACGTAAGCGGCCATCTGCTACCCCCTTAGGGTTCGGTGTGACAATCCACCTGTATCAGGTTTACCACAGCTACAAGAACGCGCGGACTGCCGGACACCGCGCCACGTCCGGTAACTCCTTGAAGAGAAATGGCGGGGACGACGAGGCTCGAACCCGCGACCTCGGTAATCAAAGGGGTAGGGAACTGTGTTGGCGCTCTTTCCCATACAAGCGACAGCTTGAGCCATATTTCGCAGCGAAGCATCACTGTTGAAGTGTCGAAATGTTAGCGACGATGTCAGCACCGCGGGGGTTAGTTACTGCGGGATTAGCTCCGGCGAAACCAGATTACGGGCGGAGCGGCATCCGGCATGAATTTGGGGGTTTTTGGAATCACTCGCTGCAGAGCATCGGCGAAGGATTCTAGCTACATTTCCGGGCCGCGTCCTAGTGCGGGCGGGTGCATTTCGTACTCGTGCGGCGGCTCGGCGCCCAGCAGGTAACGCACAAAATAATCCCAGCGCCGGCGCATCATATAGGAACTCTCTGCGCCGTAACCGTGATGCTGGTTCGGCAGCAGCAGGAGATCGAAATCCTTGTTCGCTTTGATCAGCGCATCCACCACGAGCAGTGTGTTGTACGGCGGCACGTTGTCGTCCATCGTGCCGTGCGCCAGCAGAAGGTGCCCCTTCAAGTTCTTTGCGAGGTTTTGGTTTGCCTGTTCGTCGTAGTTCGTGGTCCCATCCGGATTTCTTGCCAGCAATCCCTGGTAGCGTTCGCCCCAGTCATCTTCGTACTCCCGATTGTCATGGTTTCCGGATTCGGAGATCCCGACCTTGAAGAAGTCGGGGTACCGAAACATCGCGTTGGCCGTCGCATAACCACCGCCCGAATGGCCCCAGATGCCCACGCGATCGATGTCAATCCATGGATATTTCGCGGCCAGTTGCTTCATCCCGGCGACTTGGTCCGGCAAGGTGTTGTCTCCCATATTGCCGTAATAGAGGTCGTGAAATTTCTTGGACCGCAGCGGGTTGCCCATACCTTCGATTTGCACCACCACGAATCCCAGCTCCGCCAGCGCCTGGCAATCGCCGCGGGTTTCGGCGAACGACCAGTGACCGACGCTTCCACCCTGCGGTCCCGGATAGATGCTGTTGATGATCGGATATTTCCTGCTGCGATCGAGATTCGTCGGCTCGAACATCAGCCCGTTCAAGTCGGTAGCCCCGTCGCGCGCCTTCACGGTGATCGGAATCGGGGGCTTCCATCCGGCGGCCACCAGGCGCGAGACATCCTCCTTCTCGACCGTATAGAGCAGCTTTCCGCCCTGGTCGCGAACCACGGTGACTCGCGGCAGGTCGGGCTTCGAGTAGCTATCGACAAAGAAGCGGCCCGAGGGCGAGAGTGACAATTCGTGATTGCCGTCTTCAGGGGTCAGCAGCGCCGCGTTATTGCCGTCGAACCCGATGCGGTAGAAGTGCGTGAAATACGGGTTGCCTTTCTCACGGCCGGCGGCGAGGAAGTAAATCGTGCGGTTCTTCTCATCGATCCGCAACAACTGGGTCACCGCCCATTCGCCCGACGTAATCTGATTTTTCAACCTTCCGCTCGGCAGATCGTAGAGGTACAGGTGAGACCAGCCATCACGCTCGGAACACCAGATCACCTCGTTCGATGCCTGCAAGTAACGCCAGTTCACGCGGCCCTGGCCTGATTCGAACTGCGTGGCCACGGTTTCTTCGAGCACGTCGTGCACTGCGCCCGTCGCGGCTTCGGCGACTCGCAACTGCTCGTGCTTGTGGTCGCGCGAGGTGGACACGAACGCCAGATGCGCTCCGTCCGGACTCCATTCGACGTCAGCCCACTCGCCGCCCCTGCAGGAAACGTCGTCGCACAGCGTGGAGCGGTGCTGATCGGCGGGAAGCTTCAAGCGAATCACCTTCGGACCATCCAGATTGATAATCACCCGCTGGATCGTGGTCACTACTTCGTCGCCTGGAAGCGGATACTTCCACGCTTCCAGCTTGGGATGTCCGACCTTGGTCTCTACCAGATACATTTCTCCTGTACCGCGCTGGTCCTGTTGGAACGTCGCAATCTTTTTCGAATCTGGCGACCACAGCAGGATGGGACGATTGCTGTGGATCCAGCCCGCGTTGTCCGTCGCGTACCCGAAATCCTTCACGCCGTCCGTGGTCAGTTGCGTCTCCTTGCTGCTCGCAGTGTCACGCATCCAAAGATTCCAATCCCGAATGAAGGCGGCGCTCTTGCCGTCGGGTGACTTCACTTCATCGCGAGGCGCTGTCGGGCGTTCGCCCGGTTTACCTATGGATGTGCAGCGGTTCGCTTGCAAGTCACACTTCCAGTTTTCTCCCGGAAGGCTAAACGAGATCGACTGTTGATCCGTGGAGAACGCGAAGGTCATGAACGGCAGGTGCGCTGCTTCGTATGTCTTGCCCGCGGCCACGGACAGCGCGGTGGCTACCTTGGCGTGATCAAACGCCGGCTGGTGCGTGCCGCGCGTGGCGTCAAAAAGTACGAACTCGATTCCTTCCGGGCCGGTGTGGCGATACCAGAAACGATCGTCCGGCAACCACGCAGGGCGCACCCTGTGGAACACAAGCGAGGTTGTGTTGTAAGCCAGGAATTTTTCGGCGCGCTGGTAATCGGAGGCGGTGACGGGGCCCGCCGCGCCGCCACTCTCCTGCTGTGCGGCAGACAGCACTGTGGTGCCGGCAGCAACAGCCACTGTCGTTCCGAGAATTACGAGGATGGGAACGTATACTCGATGCATTGCGAACCTCCCAGCCTTAAGGTGAGCCAATACTATCCTGAAATCTCCAATGCTGGTAAACGCGGTACTCGTCGATGTGAATCCGGCGAAACGGGCGGTAGGCAATGAACCTCTATCTGGGACAAACGGTACACTCTGTAGAAAAAGGTAGGTTCTCTGCAGATGACCAATCGATCGGCGCGAAAAGTTCGCCCAAACAGCAATGGACATCTGGCTTGGTAGATTTGCTAGACTCGCCAAGCCAGGTTGCCTCGCGCGGCCTTCGTGCTACTCAGAGTCGGTTTTGCGGATTGGACCGATATGAGCATGCTACTCAGGGTGATTTTTCTGGTGCTTGTCGGCGGCGGTTCGTGGTCACTCGACACGGTATGGCGTTCGTGCCGGAAGTCGACGTGAGCGAAGCGCGCCCATGGAATCCAGCGCCGGGTCCCGTGACGTGGCCATAAATTCTTTCCCTTCCAGAACGCATCAACGCCGAAGACTGCTGAACTCCTCGAGAGTGCCGAGTCTCATTGCGGCAGGCTCACGCGGCGGAGCAGATCTTGGAACCGTGCGTCCGCGCGGAGAAAGTCGAATTCAGGAGCGGTTTTTGCTTGGAGGAGGAAGTTATCTTCCTGGGCGCGCAACGCTTCGTCTAACCAGTGCAGTACTTTGGGCCCGTCCTCGATGGTTCCATATTGAAATGCAACCCACATCGCTTCGTAATTGCCCTTGTTTCGAGCGTATAGCGCGCCAGTGGGGACATCCGCAGCGCGTTTCAGGAGCAGAATGTCCCGTCTTTTCGGTGTCAAGAATATCTCCGGCGGATCGCTAAGAGCAGCCAGCGAAATCAATCTGTTTTGCAATAGTGGTGGGACCGGCGGTTACCTTGAGAGGCATTCCGTTTGTGTCCAGATTGGTCGTCAGCGAAGACGGCGAGCATATTGCCGCGCTGCCGGACATGGGTTTTGTAGCGTCCGCTTCGACGGTATAGAGCACGTCGCCGCTAGCCGGCGAGGTATAGGTGATCTTGCCGGCCGAAAAGGTGCCCACGTTCGGATTGCTGGCTGGTACCACGAGCGTATATTGGGCACAGAAGGCTCCTGTGGGGCTGCCTGTTGCGGGGCAAGGCGCGGCCGACTGGACGGCGACATTTGAAACGGAACCTTGGAGAATCGGAAGTCTGACCGGACGGGTCGCGCCGCCAGGGAGCGAGACCGTTTGCAAGGCGCTCGTCGACGCGTCTATGTCGGCACTCGTCGTCCCATTCAGCGCGGTGACAATACCTTGAATTCTCCCTGGCCCGGTGGCCGTTCCCGTCTCCCCCACAAGAGGAAGAGTGCCGATATCCGTTCCTCCGGGAACATTGACCACGACGGTTGCGTTGTAGGTGGTGCCCGTATTTCCGACGGCGTCAACGACGACATCAAAAACAGCGCCCATCGGCAATGGGCAAAAACTGAATCGCCCTCCCGTGTCAGTTACGGCCTCCATGAAGATGCGATCTGCGCCAGACTTGTCCGGATTTTCCAGTGCAACTGTAGCCCCTGCGATGGGTTGAGAGGTCACGCTGTCAACAACTTGGCCTTTGATGCCTGTTATGTTTGTGCTGACCACGCCAGCGGTCAGAGTAGGCTTCAGCCGGAGCCTGCCATTGCCTTCCAGGATGATCGAGGCGCAGGCGTTGAAGTCAATATTGATGTCCACGGTCTGGCCCTCGCCCACGTGGATGGGCCCGCCGATGACCTGCCCTGGAGGAATCTTCAGGCCCGTATTGGCCTGGCTCGAGAGCTGAAGCTCTGAAGTATTGTTGTTACTGTCCACAACGCAATTGAATACCGGGCCGAGAGTGGCGCAGGCATTCGAGGCCGGGACTGCACTGGAGCTAGAATTGTTAGAAACCAGGAGGAGGCGGATCTGTTGGTAGTCGCCCGCAGGAAGGCTCGTATTGGAGCCGAGCTGCTTGAGCAGGCAAGCCGCGTTGGCCGGAAGGTTTAGCAAGTCTACCTGAACCGGCTGCGCATTCAACTCCGGAACGAGTTCCACCCAACCGGCGGAATTGTCGTCCGCCGTAGCACTGATGTGTGCCTGCACCGAGCGGATGGTGATAAACACGCTCTTGAAATTGCCCGCCGGTGGCAAGCAACTCGGGGGATCACTGAGGCTCACGTTGACCGTAGCCATCCCGTTGTTGAATTGGCCCGTGATGGTTGTCTTGCCACACGTCACCAGGGTCAGACCCACTGCTACGAGGGCGGCAAGAACCGCCAAGGACACGTGGGAAGAAGAAGGTTGACGATTCGAACGAGCGCGGAATTCCATCCTCACACCTCCGCGGTCTCAGTTGTTAACGAATGAAGGCATCCCGAGGGCGGGGACGTCATTCGATGTTCCGAAGAGAGTATGAAAAGAGTGGGCCTGATAGTCAAGGAGGGGTCTCTTGCCGCCTTGCTTGCCCTAGTCCGTACAGTGTCTGCCGAATGCCCCTATATGCCTTAAATCTTGCCGAGCGTAGCGCGGATGCTTACAGGGACGACTATCCAATTCTGAAGCGATCCGGGGACGTCCCGTGCGGGGGCTACTCCTTCAGCGATACAGGATCGGACTCATTCTTCGGCGACTTCTTATCCAACAAGGAGACGAGTTCGCGGCCCGAAGCCGGGACGCCAACCTTGCCTTCGCGGACAATCTCCTTAGCACTGAGGCTTCGCCCATAGAGCTTTTTGTTCGCACTGCCGTCAGACCGGAGCGTCGATCCCTCGAGTGAGATACCTGCGAACAGGCCGCGTGAACGAGAATAGCTGAGGACCTCGGCCCTCATCACGATGTCGGTATCCGCCGCTGCTGTGCGTCCCTTGGGCCCGGCGGCTGCGGAGGCGTCCGCGCCAAGTTTCACTTTGCTGCTCAAGATTGAGTTCGCGCCTTTGGGATTCATGACCAGGAGTACGAAGTCCGTGGCCTGACCACCCAGCTGCAAGCCGATGTTTGCACCTTCGAGCGCGAACAGTGCGGGAGCGCTCCAATGTCCTGTAAAGTGCTGGCCAGTTCGGCAGGTGATCACACCCCGGCCGAAGTCACCTCCGATCCCGATTGCGAATTTCAGAACCGAAGGAATCACAATGACGCATTCGGCCTTGTTCAGCAGGTCCTTCGGAATGCCATCAGGGATGTCCATAATTTCCTTGAACACCTGACCGCACGATTCCAGGCGCTTTTGCTCCCTGCTTTGACTCGCGCCGAAGGCCGCACACGACACAAGAATGGCTACGACAAAAGCACCGGCTTTTCTCATGGCATTACTCCAGAGCGTCTATTCGATTCTTGCGCCGCTGGCCGAGAAACAACAACCATGCCAGTGTTTGGGCTTGTCCTAAGGAGAAACTCATCACTATGAGGTGCGGGGTCGATAACACGACACATTCCTGTTGGTCATAACTTGTAGTGGCATTGCGTTTCCAAGTAATCTCGAAGTCAGACACATTCGGACTAGGAGGAGACCTTGCGACCGGCTCGATGGATGGCTGTCTGCGCGTTCGGGGCACTCTTGCTCACCGGCAGTTTGGCACGAGCCCAGGGTCACGGAAACGGGCACGCAAGGGGACACGGAAAGCACGGAGACGACGACCAGGGTGAACAGTTCTATAAGCATCACGACCGCGAGGTTATGCGCGGGTGGTACGACGACCACCAGAGTAATCTTCCGCCAGGGCTTGCCAAGAGAGATCGGTTGCCACCTGGTTTGGAAAAGCAACTCGTGCGGAGTGGCACGCTCCCGCCTGGGCTCCAAAAACGGCTGCAACCTTGTCCAGAAGAGCTCGAACGGCGGCTACCTCCTCCACCTCCTGATTGCGCGCACGTCCTGATTGGAGGGCACATTGTTCTGGTGAACCGCCGGACCAATGTGATCCTCGACATCGTCCATTTTGAGATCCGCTAGCCGCATTTGCAGGTGGTCCCTGTCAGACCAGCCCCCAATCCGTTTTGAACGTGCCGTTGCCAGAGAATAGCCCGTCCAGCGCTGACCGAAGGAGCGCCGTAGAACCAAGGGAAGAGCGGCCGCTGCTGCGTGTAACCGTTGGTATGGTCACCGCCGGGATATCGGTATCGACGAGCCAGAGCGAGGACATAATTAATTGATGCGCGGCGAGGCCGGTTCAGTCAACCCCCCACGTGGCTGGAGCCCAGGATGATTATTGGTGCGTGTCGGCCGAGGCTTCCTTTTCCGCCTGCTTCGCGGCCGACTTGCTGTCCGTCGAGCTCATCGTGGGCTTGAGCGTCTGAATCGCCTGTCCGAGGTTCGAACCCTTCGAGGGCACGGTCATGCCGGGACAGGCGGCCGCGGTCGCCAACTCAGTGCACTTCAGCTGATCAAATGGAATATCCAGATTGTGAGAGACGTGCACCGCTGCCACGAATTGCCCGAGGTTGCGGAACCCACTGGCGGCAGTCTGAAGATCCGTGCCGGTCGGCAAGAGCGAGCTCAGTTTCGAGGAAAGCTGTGTGTTCTTCGTCAGCAACTGCCCCGGCGTGTGCAGGCCGGACGTCCCGGAAGCATCCATCCCATGCCCTCCGCCCATCGAGCCGGCCGCAGCTGACCCACGGCCGGGGTGGCTCTGGCTCCGCCCCTGTGCAGCGGCCGGAATCGCCAGTATCCACGCCGCCGCCGCCGCTAACGTAATGGTCAAGAATATGCGTTTCATGTGTTGCCTCCCTAAAGGAACTACACCGAAGTAGTACGTCATTTACAAAACCTACAAACCCGGATGGCGCAAGATCGCACGCATGTTCACTGCGATGCCAAAAGAAATCGTATTGAGATGGTAATGCGTGCTTCTGCTGTAGCCGACCGTGAAGTCAATCGCCGTGGTCGGCGAGAGACCCAAACCGGCGCTAAATCCGTTGTCCGCCGCCAGGCTCGAACCGCCTGTTGTCTGGTGGCCTTGCAAAAACGGAGGGCCGTGACCGGCGGACGCTCCAGATCCGTTCCCAAGAACTCGGCTGTCTGTCGTCTGCGACCCCCATGGCGCGACATCGAAGGCCGACGCCGCTACGCTAAGCCAATTAACA
>Ga0137398_10000305_pt1 | contig 16484 bp, 14 predicted proteins | sample czorhiz216metaG_FD_106659 | JGI IMG/M metagenome (GOLD analysis project Ga0137398, IMG submission 106659) | Vadose zone soil microbial communities from Angelo Coast Range Reserve, California, USA - czorhiz2.16 metaG | ecosystem: Environmental > Terrestrial > Soil > Vadose zone | place: USA...
ACCGGATGCTTTTAGGATTCGCCCAAACTCTCCATTCAGGTCGGAATCGGTTCGGGCAGCTAGTTCCTGAATTTCTTTCAATTTCCTGTTCGAGCCCGAGTCGTTTGGGGACAGAGTTGTCATACACACCCCCATACTATCAGACGATGCTTTGTTCAATCGCAGCCCACAACGGTTCTTAAGGTCGCACAGGCTGATATCCCTCCGACCATTAAGTGAAGTAAGCTCTGCCGCTCCGACTACCGCGGCGTTCAACTAGAAAGGAAATTGAGATACTCTTCTTGGCGGTGCATGCGGGGCTTTCGCTGTCCACAGCTGGGTTGTGGTTTTGTGCTTGACACAACATACGCTATAGGGGTATAGCATAAGTGAAGACGCATTCGACGAAAGAGGCGGCAAGGCAAGCCGGCGTACACTGGGTGACCTTACTAAGATGGCAGGCCGCTGGTAAGGTTTCCGCGTCTGAGGAGATTGGAATGAACGGCGGAAAGCATTGGCGCTGGACTTCGAAGGACATCGCCAAGATTAGGAACTACAAGAAACATCATTTTCGCGAGGGCCAAGGTAGAAGGAGCAAGAAGTAAGAAAAGCAACTGACAGAGCGGGACGCGCCAGTGCGCTAACACGGACGCGCCCCTAACCACAGTCGCACGTATGAGGTGCAACGATGGCTGCAAGAGACGTTATCCATTTCCCATTCCAGGCGCAACTTCCGGCGCGCCCTGTGTTTCCGGCTCTACTCCTTCCTGAGCCGGTTTCCGAACCCCCTCCATAGCTAAGTAACACCTTCGTGTCTGCCTCCCGGCTGTTTCCAGCCGCGTGGCTATTGGTGTGTTCGCTCCACGCCGCTGTACAACTCGACGCTCACAATGAGCGAAGTGGCTCGAAGTGTTGGCCTGTCGCCGAAAGGAATTCTGGACGATGAAAGTCAATGTCTACGCCGAGATGTATTTGTGGAATCGCAATGTGGACCGACTTGTCCGTGTCCTCCAGCGTTGGAGTCCTTTTCAATTCGCCCGAAGCAAGAGATGAAAGCATACGAGGTTCGGCTCGAGGAAATTCGTGCCGCGCTTAACACTGACTTCACCGAAACCCTGGCCACGCGAGAGCGGGCCGATCACTGGAGACTCAACAGACAGCGAATTACCTGGGAAAAACAAAACACGAACCCGGAAGTGAAGTAACGAGGGGCAGACACACCAAATACCCCATCGTCGGCGGGCATTCATTTTGTTGCGCATGGGTGCCGCGAAGCGTAGCTAAGAAGACATTCAATGGGTGAGTGGAAGGCTCAAATCAGCATCAGGGTCCGACAAGCTCTGCGAACCGAGCTTGAAGAGTTTGCTGCCCGCGAGAAGCGAAAACTCGGCAACATCGGAGAACTGATCCTGGAGTGGGGCTTCGAACAGCTTAAGGCCGCCGGCTCCACCGAGCGGCTGCTGAAATACAAAATTCTCTTGCCTGACACTGCTCTAAGGGTACGGAAGCCTCAAAAATGATTCATCAGGGACAGTTCTCTTCGGCGCGAAACGAAAAGATCGCCAGGGCAATGAATGCCCTTGGACGGTTAAGAGCAAATCCCACGGACGCCGTTGCAGTAATGGCGCTCTATGAAACGTGTAGTCGAGAACTTCAAGAAGTTGCTGTCCACTATTTCGGCAAAAGCCAACTTGGAAAGAGAGCAGTCCTCAATCTGCTTGTGGCTGTGGTTTCGCGGGCGTGGAGCTACGATCCGCAATCCATGAATGCCTCAGAATGGGTCAGCCGGGTGGCTGATGCTGAGGCGAGAAGACTCTGTGAATCACTTGATGCGGGCGGCAGCAGGGACCGGGGTACAAGGCGGGCGATGTGAGCCCTCCCACGTTCCCATCGCGAGGTGCTCACTGTTGGTCGGTTGGCCCAGAAAATGGGGCTCCTCCAGGAACTATTCGACGGATTTGGCTGGTCGGAAAAAGGACCACAAACTCAAATCGAAACATCTTAGCGACAACTTCATTTCCTGGCGAGTCGTCTCGGTTTTTAGTCCCCTTTCATGTTGCCGGTTCTTTGTGTTGGCTTCCACGAAATCCAGAGTATTTGAGTGGTCTGCGCAGCACAGCTCAAACTAGATCATGCGGAGTGCGATGCTTTGGAAGTAGAAGGAATGCGACAGACGGTAGATGTCCCCGTAAGCTGTTCGATTTACATGCCTTGCCAATTGCCGTCCGAAGAAGGGGCTTGACAGGTGAAAGCCCGAAGCGATACATACCAGTTCGCAGGGGTAGGTCGAGATGTGGTGGTCTGAGTAAGAGTCCCAACGGTCCCGTTGAAGGATTGTCCCCGGAAAATGTGGAGAGTGCGGTTTGACCTCTTGTAAAGCAAGGTCAACAGCTCGCAGCCTAAGCGTGCAAGGGTGGTCGGTTTTCCGACCAGAATCAGCAGTTCCGAATCTGGTTCCGGTTGAACAAAAAGAATCGAAGGGGCAGATGCTTGCGGGCTGCGGTCGCAATTCCGACCGACAGAGTGCAGCCTCGTTTCGGTGGAAGGCTCACCTTCCATGAGCTCTCATTCCATCTCCTTGATGCTTCGCCATGCGTTCAAAGGACCGCAAGAAGTCTGCGAATTGTCGCCTGAGAAGCTGGCGCTGGTTCCTCCCGACGAAGAGCTGATGGAGTTGGTCCAAAAGAAGGATCACGAAGCTTTCGGTCAAGTCTTCGATCGTTATTACATTGTAGTGCGCAGCATCGCCCGGAAGATGATGCGGAATCCTGAGGATGTGGCGGACGTCGTCCAGGAATCCTTCCTGGACGTTTATCAGAATGCGGGGAGCTTTGTACCGTCGAGAGGGACGTTGAAGGCCTGGATTTCTTGTTTGACGTATCATCGGTCATTGAAGCGGCTTATGTTGCTGAAGAAACGCGATCGGGAATCCGGCGATCTAGACAAGGCCGCGTATTTTGTGGAAGCGGACGTCAAACCCGAGCATTGGATACGATCACTTGATTTCCGAAGGTCCTTGGACGCCGTGTTGGGGACTCTTCAAGAGAAGCAGCGGCGGACCATGTTGCTGTATTTCTTTGACGGGCAAGAGCTTAGCGCGATCGCGGTGGAGCTGCGAGAATCGCTGGGCAACACGCGGCATCATTTGTATAGGGGGCTCGCGAAACTTCGGCGCGAGCTGGTGCAAAACGGCTTGCTGCGGGGCTATATAGAGTTTGTTGACGATCGGAATGAAGACAAGGTGGCCGATTGAACGTGATGGAATCCTCCCACGAGTATTTTGACCGTCTGTGCGCGATGGCGGCGGTCAACGAGACTTCCCAGGAAGAGAATAGCCGGCTGGCGGAGCACGCCCGGACGTGCAGGGTGTGCAAGCAAGCGATCGAGCAGTACCAGCAGGTCGCGGCGCAGACGTACGCGGAAGCTTCGTTCGAGATGAATGCATCGGAGACTGGTGCCGGGTTTGGGGTTGCCGCCAGGGAACAGCAGAGAGCTAAGGAAGCTTTGCTGGCGCAGGTCAGGGGCACGATTCACCTGCCTCTGACGGACGCGGACGCGGCGGCGCAGAGGGTGCCCAGAAACGGAAAGGTTTTAGCCGGCGCAGGCTCGCGTATGTCGGCGTGGGCGGGATGGGCGGTTGCGGCGGCGCTTTTGGTCGCGCTGAGCGGAGCGTCGGCGCAGTACTGGATGACGAAGAGGCAGTCGCGCGAAGTGGACGTCAGGACCGCGAGTTTGCAGAAAGAGATCGAAGAGCTACGAGGGGAGTTGGGGATGGTGCAGTCGAGCAGCCTGAACGCTGGGAGGAAAACGGAGCCAGCGGTCGACGGACTGGAAACAAGGAAGTTACAGGCTGCAAATGAGTCGCTGCGGAAGAGCCTCGAGAGTACGGAGGAAGCGCGTCACCAGGATGCGGGCGAGCTTGCGCAGCTGCAAGAACGCGTGAGGCTACTACAGAGTTCGCTGGATGTATTGCAGGCGTCGAGTGTTGGACTGGAAGCAGAAAGGGCAGTTCTGTCTGAGAAAGTGTCAAACCTGACGACAGAGCTGCGGAAGTCGCAAGACGAAATGGCAAGAGTGAGCGCGCGGAATGAAGAGCTGTCGCAGGAGGCGCTGACCAAGGTGCGTTATGCGGAGCGGCAGCAGAAACTGCTCGCCACAGACCGCGATGTTCGCGACATTCTCGGGGCTCGAAGCCTGCATATTATTGACGTATATGATGTTAGCAGCCAGGGGGAATTCGAGCGCGCGTTCGGGAGGATCTTTTATACCGAAGGGAAATCGCTCATCTTTTATGCTTTCGACCTGGATCAGCAAAAGGGGTTGAAGCGCGGTGCGGTTTTCCAGGCGTGGGGGCAAAAAGGGGAAAGCAAGGAAGACCCGCGCAGCCTGGGCGCGTTTTACATGGACGACCCTGCACAGAACCGCTGGGTCCTCAAAGTGGACGACAGCAAAGCGCTTTCTCGAATCGACTACGTTTTTGTGACCGACGGCGCGCGCAAAGAAGGAGTGCGCCCCAAAGGCAAACCGCTGCTGTCGGCATTTCTCAATGGCGCTGCGAACCACCCGTAAGCCGGAACACCAAGACTGAATCCCGTTCGTCGTTCTAATCTCCCCGAGAAGAAGAACCACCCGCTGGATCGGTGCGTTCAAAGGGGGCGCTGCGCGAGATCGTTTTCGCTAGGCAAAGGAAAGAGGCGCGCTGCGAGGTATTTCATCGCTGGTACAGCGTAGTTCATTCTGAGATATACGATGAAAGATACGGCGGTCACCTTCTCGCCGGCGAGGAGACTTTCAGGATGAGAAGCCGCAGTGGGTGTGCTCTTCAGTCTTCGCCGCTGTGTCCTTGCTCAAGTTCCACGCTTGATCACTATCACGGGGCCTCTGTCCACCCTAAACATGGAGTGTAATACGCCGGTCAGCTCTCTTGCCGGCGAGGAGATTGGCATGATGACAAAACGAGGCTTGGTGTGCTTGCTTGCCTGCGCGCTGGCGCACATGGTCGGGCTCTGGGCTTCAGTCTCCGCACAAGGCGATCTCGCGACGGTGACCGGGCGCGTGTTCGACCCGAATGCTGCGGTCATTGTTGAAGCTACCGTCACGGCGAGGAATGTGGACACCGGGATTGAGACGGTCGGTCAAACGAACGAGGATGGAATCTACCGCTTTGTGAACCTGGGGCCGGGGAATTATGAGTTCTCCGTTTCAAAGCGCGGCTTCAAAGTGATTGTAAAGCCGGACGTCACGCTTCACGTTGCCGATACTGTCTCGATGAATTTCTCCATGCAAGTTGGAGATGTAAATGAGACAGTCAGGGTCGAAGGTGGCGCGCCGCTGGTTACCACAGAGAACGCCGCGGTAAGCACGGTGATTGACCGCAATTTCGCGGAGAACCTACCGTTGAATGGCCGCAGTTTTAATACGCTCCTCCAATTGACTCCTGGTGTTGTGATTGCCGCGGGCGCAAATACTGTTTCGCCGGGACAATTCAGCATCGCCGGGCAGAGAACAGACGCAAACAATTTCACAGTTGATGGCGTGTCAGCAAATTTCGGTATCGCCCCGACCTTGACTATCGGGGAATCTGGCACAGGTACTGCTCAGGCGTTCACTGCTTTGGGCGGAACGAGTAGCCTCGTTTCTGTTGATGCATTGCAAGAGTTTCGCATCGAGACTTCGTCCTCTTCACCTGAGTTCGGCCGCTCGTCAGGCGGGCAGATAAGTCTAACCACACGGTCTGGCACGAATGATTTCCACGGTGGAATCTTCGATTATTTTCGGAACACCGCAATGGACGCGAACGATTGGTTCAACAATGCGACTAGTCCTCCGGTACCAAGGGCTCCTGAACATCACAATGATTTTGGGGGGGTCCTGGGCGGACCAATCTCCAAGGACAAGACTTTCTTCTTCGTCTCCTACGAAGGCGCTCGGCTTGCACTACCAAAGACCCAGTTGATTCAGGTTCCTTCTACGTTTGCCCGAACGCAAGCACCCGCCACACTTGCACCGTTCCTGAACGCTTACCCGCAGCCCAATGGCCAGCCTGCCTCGCCGACCGCTTACACTGCGCCGTTTACTGGAAGTTTTTCGAACCGAGGCACCCTTGATGCGGGAAGCATTCGAGTAGATCACACATTTAACAATAGATTTTCAATCTTTGGCCGATTCAGCGATACGCCCTCTGAGTTCGCATTCCGTTCAAATGCCCTCAGTTATCTTCAGACCGCGCAGGTAAATACGAAGACACTAACGATTGGTCTTAACACCGCAGGCAGCAGTCGAATCGCGAATACGTTGCGCGGCAATTACTCAAAACAAAATTCTCGGACGTCGCTTCAACTGGATTCGTTCGGCGGGGCAATGCCACTCGATCCGACGTTACTGTTAGGTGGTTTGCCAGCCGCAAGTACGTTTTTGGATTTTTCCACGCGCAATACGAGGCCGTACTTTGTAGGAGACAACGCAAGCAATCAGACTCAGCAAATGAATATTGTGGACACCCTTTCCTGGACCCTTGGCGTCCACCAATTCAAATTCGGCGGAGACTATCGAGGCATCTACCTGGACAAACAACCCGGGCAGCACCAACTCTTGTATAGCGCAGCAACGCTCCAAAGTTTTCTGTCTCCAGGACCACGGCAAGGGAAAGTGACTCTGAATGCCCAAACGCTGGCTCGCGGACAACTTTTGACTCCGGCACTCTCGCTTTATGGCCAGGATACCTGGAAGGCTTCTCCGAGATTGACGTTAACCTACGGCCTGCGGTGGGAGCTAGACCCGGCACCGTCGGCGCGTGGTAAAACAACGTTGACGGCATGGGAAAATGTCAACGATCCTGCAAACCTTGCTTTGGCTCCGTCTGGTACACCGTTGTGGAGCACCACGTATGCGAACTTCGCTCCTCGCTTGGGCATCGCTTACAGCCTGACGCAGAAAGGAGATTTTGTTGCGCGGGTCGGCGGGGGAATCTTCTACGATCTTGGCCTCGGACAATCTAGCCAGCTCACAAACACCTTCCCTAATTCCGCTCGGAAATTGACCCCCAACCTGTCTGTTCCACTCGCCAATGCGACACCTTTTCTGCCAACGCTTTCCTTACAGCCGCCGTTTCCGGATCTCACCAGCGGGTTCTCGCCGAACCTAACGCTCCCACGGTCTTACCAATGGAATCTGGCTATCGAGAAGTCGTTCTTGGGCCGTGACGTGCTCTCCGTAACTTACGTCGGCCAGGCGGGAAGAGACCTTCTCAGGCAGCAAGCATTGTCTATGCCCAATTCCAACTTCCTGGGAGACTTTCTTCTTTGGACAGAGGATGCATTTTCGAATTACGACGCCTTGCAAGTGCAATATCGCAAGCCTCTTGCCCCCCGCTTGCAGGCGCTTCTGAGTTACACATGGTCGCACTCCTTGGACAATTCATCCAACGATTCCATCGCGGCACTTTCAAACGCAATCATCTCAGCGGCGCGGGACTACGCGTCCTCGAATTTCGATGTCCGGCACAGCTTCTCAGGTGCGGTTAATTATGCGATTCCGCGCGTAGCTCGGTATAGGCCACTTTCTCTCCTGACCAAGGAGTGGTCCATTAGCGCCATTGTCATCATTCGAAGCGGGTTCCCGTTCAATGGACTGCTCGGTAACCTTACTCCTGACCCGAGTTTTGACGCGTTCAGCCGTCCGGATCGTGTGCCGGGACAACCGTCGTGGATCGCGCAACCGGGCGCCCCAGGGGGGAAGATTCTGAACGTGACGCTGGATCCGATTACGGGTGCGATCACTGGTGGCGCATTTGCGCTGCCCCCCTTAGACCCCGTGACGGGCGCTGCTTCGCGGCAAGGAACCGAAGCGCGAAACGATATACGCGGCTTCGGTCTGACGCAAGTTGACCTTTCGATTGACCGAAAGTTTCCAATTACAGAGCGGGTCAATCTACAATTCCGCGCTGACGCTTTTAACGTTTTCAACCATCCGAACTTCGCGAATCCCGGCGCCGTTCTTGATGCAGGCGACCCTAGCCAGCTTCAAGCCCCAACGATGCTGAACCAAGGTTTACGCGGGTTGAATCCTCTCTTCCAAGAGGGGGGGCCACGGTCGCTGCAGCTGTCGCTGAGGGTCGCTTTTTGACGAGGTCCCTGAATCGTGCGTCGTACTCAACTTGACTCCCGAGCATGGAGCAGTGCTTCCATTGGTCGCAGCGGTGTGCGTCTTTGCTTGTGCCTGCTTCCTCTAGTCTTTGTTGCACAACTAGCGAGCGCGCAGGGCAACCTTAGTGACGGAAAGCGTTCAATAACAGTGGCAGATGCCATTGGTATGACGCGGCTCGCACTCGATTATAACGAGGTAGTAACACAAAAAGCCTTCAGATTCTCCCCTGACGGCGAACAATTCGTCTTTATCCTGAAAACGGGAGACATAGAGAATAACGCTAACCGGTTTTCTCTGTTGCGCTATAGGACGTCAGAGGCGTTTCGTTCGCCGGCTCCGGATGTTTTGTTGACGATGGTGTCTACTTCCAACAGGGACGCAATCAAGAGTGTTCAGTGGCTTGATGACAACGAAACCCTTGCTTTTCTTGGAGAGAATCCGGAAGAGATGCCGCAAATCCACACTTTCAACGTCAAGACGAAACGTGTCGAGAAGCTGACGAGCCATCCGACCAGGATCGCCGATTATGTCATCAGTGGTGATGGCCGCGAGATCCTATTTACGGCCGAGCCGGCTGACGAGAAACACGTGAGCACGGACCGAGACCGTCACGACGGAATGGTTATAACAAGGCAGTCCTTGGCTGAACTATTGGCAAGCAGTCGTGGCGATGCTGCGTCGCCTTGGGACGCCAAGCAGCTGTTCTTACAGCATAAAGGACAGGCTCCGATTGGTATTACCGTTCAGGATGCGATAGGAGTCAACAGCGCACTTTCTATTTCCCCAGATAGTCGCTACGCGCTAGTTGTAGGCTGGGTTCGAGACGTTCCGACCTCTTGGGCAAGCTATGACGATAAGGCTATTCAGGGCCAGGTGTTTCAAAAACGGCGAAGCGACGACAAGACTACGGATTTGATGCGGTATCTGGTCGTGGATGCGAAAGATGGGTGGGTGGTTCCGCTATTGGACGTTCCGATGTTGAGTATTAATCCCTTCGCGTGGGCACCGGATGGCCACTCGTTATTCATGAAAGGGACGTATCTTCCCCTAGTTGGGAATGACCGTGCCGAGCAGGAACTCCGCACGAAGCAAGTTTTCGATGTCAAGATAGACCCTTCGACCAAGCAGTATCAGAAGATTACAAAAGAGGACTTCGAGAACAAAAGCGAGAAAAAGCAAAGAATAGACGTGAGTCTCGATCAAGATCTAAACAAACCGCCGAAGATTTATGTGTTGGACCCCACGACCAAGAAAAGAACACTGCTCATGGACCTCAATCCGGACTTTGAGAACTTGCACTTCGGATTGGCGAAGACAATCGAGTGGAAAGTCGACGGAACGGAGGTTATTGGCGGTCTGTATCTCCCGCCCGACTACGCACAAGGAAAGCGGTATCCGTTAGTCATCCAAACGCACGGCTTCATGCCTACAGAGTTTTCCATGGATGGGCGGTCCGAGTGGAGCAGCTCGTTTGCCGCCCGGCCGCTGGCCGCTAAAGGCTTTATTGTGCTCCAAGCCTTCAATTTCAAGAATCCTAGCGACCACGACCGAATGCTCGAGAATAAGAAACTGGGAGACACACAGGCTCAAGCTGCCAAACATTTCAGCGATCTGCTTTACCAAGACGCGATCAAAAACCTCGACAAGCAAGGGATAATTGACCCCCAGCGAGTAGGAATTACTGGTTTCAGCCGAACGGTCTGCTTCGTCGCTTACGCCTTGACACATACGGCGGATCGATTCCGTGCGGCAATCTTAACGGACGGCACTGATTGCGGTTACTTCCAATACCTGGCGTTTCGAAACGCTGCGGAGGACATGGATATGCTGAATGGGGGTGTTGCGCCGTTTGGCGACGGACTGAAAGAATGGCTCAAAGACTCCCCCAGTTTCAGCCTGGATAAAGTTCAGGCACCCGTGAGGCTCGTGGCTCTTGGTCCGCAGGCTATCCTGGAATCATGGGAGTGGTTCGCTGGGCTAACATTGCAAAACAAACCAGTGGATTTCATCGAAATTCCCGACGCCAGCCACATTATCCAGAGACCTTCGGACCGCCGAATCGCCATGCAGGGCGCTGTAGATTGGTTCAGTTTTTGGCTAAAGGGGGAGGAAGATTCTGTTCCCGAGAAACGCAACCAATACAGCCGATGGAGGCAACTTAAGAAAGACGAGCATGCTAAGAGCTCGGTGATTCCGTTTGACTCTCGAGAGAAGTAGAGGTTAGTCTTCAACCAAAGTCGTCTACGGGCCGAGTCAAGGAACACAACACAGCCTGCACGGATTCGGGATGCCACGGCGGCTTAGCGTCCCAAATCCAATTTACTCGTCTGCTTCATAGGCAGCCACAGTGCCATTCCGTTGCGCAGTAATGCTCTCAAAACAATGGCCAGGCTTACCATTACCTCGTATCGCTGCAATTACATCCAAAAAAACGACAACTTCCGGTTTTGTGTATAACACGGTCGTCCTTTCTGTTTGCGCGTAAGAACAGCTCATTCGTCGGCCTCGTAGGCGAGAAGGGTCGCGTTCCAGAAAAAAATCAAATTATCCAAAACGCGAGGAGAAGCAGGCTTATCATTACCCTGAATAGCCTTCACGGCGTTGCCCAGGACGATGACTTCTGGTTTGGTGTACAACATGGTTGAGTTCTCCTTTTTATTTGATCGTTCGAATTATTCAACCCAGGATCGGTTGAAGTCTTTACTCAAATCCTGACTGGTCGAGATGGCTTCGCCCGACGGTTGTCAGCAAAAATCTCTGTCTTCTCCAGCGAATCCAATGGCGCTTCCCGGTCTCGGAAGGACCGGGTCGGAATAAGGATCAAGGCAGAGAGTAGAGATCTCGGGGCGCTCAGCGAAGCTGAGCGCCCCGAACCTAATCTACTCGTCGGCTTCGTACGCGAACTGGGTCGCGTCCCTTGCCCCAGTCAGGTTATCGATCTGGTGGACCACCGAAGGCTTATCATTACCCTGAATAGCCTTTACGGCGTTGTCCAGGACGATGACTTCTGGTTTGGTGTACAACATGGTTGAGTTCTCCTTTTTATTTGATTGTTCGAATTATTCAACCCGAGGGGGTTGAATTCCTAATTAGCGTCGGGCCCGGTTCACGATCAAGGCCTGGAGCCTCAAAGAGACCTCCTACGTGACCTCAACGTTGTTGATTCGCTTGAACGCTCCATTTCCTGGGACGCAATGGCGCTTCCTCATTGTGTGGCGAATTCCGCTCCTCAATAGGTGGCAAGGCGCTCAACAGTTTTTGGTGTCTCAGATTCTGCAACCAGGACTCGATGGCCAGCGAACGCATCAAAGTCACAATTGGGACGTCCTGCCCCCGCCTCGCTTTCTGTACGGCTTCGGTAATACCCTCTGACCGGATTATCCCAAGTGAGCTGCCAATCATGTGTCGGCCCATGTCCATAAAACGCGCCCACTCCGTCGTGACGCTTGTCAGTGGCGTACGAACAACGTAAGCCTTCCTCCTCCGATTCAACACTTCGTCAGGGACAATGCCGATCAGGCTACGACGCATTAAGGAACGGCGCTGCCCCGGGCGAACTAGTTGTTCCCTTGGGATCGCGAAGACAAACTCCAGCAATCCCCGATCAAGGTATGGATAGCATTTCTCGTAGGGGGGACGCGACGGAAGGCTGTTGCACGCCAGTTGTCTAACAAGGTTGTTTAAGGTGGAGACGTTTTCCTGAAAGCTCGCCAGAGGACCGAATAGTCTCAGTCGGGATTCGTATCCGGCTAAAATGGCCTGATTACGTCTTATAAAAGATCGATTCAGCCAGGACGGTGGCTGCCTGTGCTTTGGAACACCCACTAGCGTGGACGGCAAGAATCCGCGCGCGGCTTCAACGAGCAGGTAGAACCAAGGCTTCCTCTTGTTGAGCGCCCAGAGTTTCAGGCGATGCGCTAACGTTCGGAAGTGGCCTCTTGCGAGAAGATCTTCCAGTTCGGGTGTCGGCCTTGGTACGCCTCCCATGATTTCATCGCCCCCGACACCCGAAAGCAGAAGGCGATTCCCCTGTGCTTTGATGCACGCTGCAAGCTCCTGGGCAGCTTCGCCGAGGCAGCTGCCGGAACTCGGCGTCGCCGCAAAGCCATCGCTAGCGAAGTCGATCTCGAAGAATGCTTGTGAACCGGCATCGATGTGACGGCCGCTGCGGCCGCGCTTTTCTTCGACTTTGGTGAAGTAGGGGCGCTCGTTCCAGTTGGGTTCGGAGTCGTTGTAGTAGGAAACGGTATCCAGACGAGGTGTTTCCGCACCGCCGCCAGCGATAATGGTGTCCGCCATGCACACGATGGAGGATGAGTCCATGCCGCCGCTCAGCTCGGCGAGGATGGGGCTGTCGGAACGCAGGCGGTGCCGCACGGCTTCGCCGAAGACGGCGCGAAAGTGCTCTTCGTATTCGCCGTCAGTGCGATAACGAATTCTCTTGTCCGGATCGAAATCCCAATACTTGCGAACGGTATACTTGCCAGGCCGGAGCAGCACGGACGACGACGGCGGGACCGAGTGGATCCCGACGTAAGGTGTCAGGTGGGCTGCGGGGAAGAAGGAGAGCCAGCCAGCGACGTACTCTTCGCACAGAGCAAACGTCTTCCCTGCAAACAGGACGAGGGGATCGAGAATAGTGCTCCAGGTAACCTGATTGTTGTCGAACGAATAGTAGAGATGACGTGTACCGATCGGATCTTTCGCTAAGACGACCGAGCGTGTGTGCGGGTCCCATATCGACAGAGCCCAATCGCCAATCAACATGGCGAAGCAGGCGCTACCCCAGTGCTCGTAGGCCGCGGAGACGATTTCAACGTCGTTGGAGTGAGCGGTCACCACACCTCCGAGCCGGCGTATGAGTTCTCCGCGGTTGTCCAAGCGGCCGTCCCAAGTAATAACCGCCCTGGACGCCGTCACTAGGGGTTGCGATTCGCTGCGAGACTCCCGTGTGGTGTTGAAGGCAAAGTAAAGGAGGCTGATATTTTCATCAGAATAGGAGCTGGCGCTATCGGGGCCGTAGGGAGCGAGAAGCGGCCTGACTTTGTCCAAATAGTTTCGGTCCATTGGCTTGCCGTCGAAATTCCATCTTCCAAACTGGACGCTCATTCTTGTTTCCTCTTACTCCAACGTACGACTGAAACTCGTTAGCACCGATCCAAGACTGCGTACATTTCCGGCGTGTACGGTTTGTCGTTGACGACGCGGCCGCCCACTTCCACCCAAGCGTGCGCTTTGAACGGCATCTGTTGTGCCCCGATAACCATCTGCGCTGGTATGCCATACTTTTTCAGAAGACATGCCGTTGCCGCAGAACGCTGCAGACACAGCGCCTCTTTCCAATACCAAATGCAAGCCATGTCGACCGCCGAGCAGATGCGCTCGATCGCGTCTGTCGCCGGCACCCTAGCTCTGATTGGATAATTTCGGACTTTGTCGTAGAGCGCCGCGAAGTTGCCGCGCGCCAGGTAGAGGTCGAAATGAATCAGCTTCAAGTACGCCTTCAAAATAAGAAACGACATGACCGAAACCTCCACTTTCACAATGGCAACTGCAACTGGTCACAAAGAAAGGCCATGCGATCCGTCAGCGCGTCAATTCGCTCACCAAGGGGAAGCACGGGGGAATGCCCGCGAAACTTGCTGTAATCGAGAAAAATAGGGTGCTCGGAAGCATTTGCAGCTTGTAATCGGGCCGTCATTTTGCGGGCATGAAGAGGATTGCAGTTCCGGTCGGCATCACCCGAAACGATCATCGTGGCGGGATAAGCCTCGCCGTCCCGAACCTGGTGATAGGGAGAATATTTCCAGAGGACAACGAAATCGTCAGGGTCATCTGCGGTGCCGAACTCATCTTTCCACACATGCGCGTTGTCGAAGAGGTGATAACGCAGCATGTCAAGCATCGGAACCATGCAGACCACAGCACGAAAGAGATCTGGGCGCTTCGTCATTGCTGCTCCTACGAGCAGGCCAGAGTTTGAGCCACCAAATATGGCGAGCTTTCGTGGATCCGTTCGTCCGGTCTTGAGCAGCCATTCGGCAGCACAAAGGAAGTCGTCGTAAGCGGTTTGCCGATGGCGCCTTTTTGCAGCGTTGTGCCATTCAATGCCAAGCTCCGATCCGCCACGAATGTTGGGCAATGCAAATAGACATCCTCGTTCCATGAGAAACGCAACGAAGACGCTGAACTGCGGCGTCATGGAAACGCCGTACCCGCCGTAGGAGGTCATGATCGTTGGATTGCCGCTCCTTTTAAGCACGTCCCGGCGACCTACGACGTACATGGGAATTGGTGTGCCGTCTTTGGAGATGAACCAGGTTTGGCTGTAACCATAGTCCTCGGAAGGAAACGGAATGTTTCTTTTGGCCCACAGCGTGCGCTCGTTCGTTTTCAGCGAGTACCGAAAGAGACCGATGGGGTCGGTGAACGATTCAGTTTCGACGAGCAAATCGTCATTGTCCGGCGAGCTTGCGACAAGGCGAACGGTTTCCCCACTCCCGATAGGCATTTCGCCCCTTCTTTTGCCGGAGAAGTCGAAAACGACGACCTGAGGAACCATCTCTTTCATGTAGGAGACGAAGATAGAGTCTCCTACGACAGCCCAGTCGCGAATCGGCGTATCGCATTCCGGCACGATATCGATCCACTCGTGCTCCCCGCTTGTCCGAAGACGGAGTTCGACGATGCGGCGATTGGGTGCCTCACGGTCGGTGATGGCCAGGATCTTCTCATCGATAAGCCGCAGGCCAAGCAAGTAGTCGATCTGCCGGAATATCAGCTCGGGAGGACCTTCCGTATCGAAGGACTTCAGGTAGATGTCAGTGGTAGTCTTGTCGAGAAAGCGATAAACGAAGAAGCCCAATCGTTTCTTGTCGCAGATCAAGGCTAGCCGAATCTTTTCATCTTCGCCGGCAATGAAGATCTCCCGGTCTTCCGCCGCTGAAGTCCCGAAAATGTGTTGAAACGCTGCAGGGTAAAATGGTCTCGTAGCATTTACAGCTTCGTGGACATAATAGAAACTCTGCCCGTCCGGCGCGAAAGCAAATCCACGCAAATACCCGCGGGGGAGGAGATCGGGAAGGCGCTTCCGAGTCTCGATTTCGAGCAACTCAAATGTCCCCGTTCTCTCTCCCCCTTCTTTCACCTCATACAGGAGCAAGCGACCGTCAGGTGAAACTCGCAGAGGTTTCACTGCCGTGAAGTTGCCGGTCCCTCTTTCCGCGGGATCGATCAGAAGCTGATCCTCGCCGTCGGCGCCTTCACGCATGAAAATGCAAGGCTGCTCTTGGTCCGGCAGGCGCTTCCGGAAGAAATAGCGGCTGCCGGCTTTCTGCAGTGAGTCAAAGGTTTCGACGGCGAGGAATTCTCGAATGCGCTCGCGGATGCGCTCGCGCCCCGGGATGTTGTCCAAATACGCGCGAGCGTAAAGAGTCTGCTCCTTGATCCAGGCACGAGTGCGCGGCGAATCCTGATCTTCGAGCCAACGATACGGGTCGGTGACGGAGACACCGTGGAAGATCTCCGTCACCGGCTCCACGGTTGAATAAGGCGGAGGTGTCATCAGTTGGGGCATTCGACCCTCCGCCGCTGCAGCATTTCTGCTTCCCGTTTCATCCTGCGCGTGAGGCTCCGCAGGTAGCCGGGCACTTGAGGAATTTTCAGGCGTTCCTGGTCTCGCCACCTGTTCCCCGCGACCGCGTAAGAAAATACGGCCACCAGCGGCGAGAACAAGAACGCCTCGGAAACATGCTCGGGCAAGGAGACGGACTGCCAGCGCTGTGCGTAAGACGACCGGATGGCGTCTTCGAATCGAGTGAGTGCCGGATAATCCTTCCGCAGATGCGAGATGAGGTATTCAAAAGTCAAGAAGGGATGACTGACATGGGCTTCGGCCCAGTCGATGAAGACGCAGCGCTGGGACCCAACAAGGATATTGCCCGGATTGAAATCGCTGTGGCCCAGCGTGTCCGGAATGCCCAGAGACTCCAAGCAACACAAGACGTTCTTTAATGTTGCTCCCAGATCGGAAAGTTCCTGCCGGGAGAGGATCGCCGGTGGCATTTTCGTTTGCTGCTGCATCAGATCGCCAATGACTTCGAGAAACGGGTCGACCAATTCGAGCAGCGTCCGCGTCCGCAAATCTCTGCAGCCTGCTTCGAGGAGATCATCAATCGCGCCGATCGATGCGATCTGAAGACCAGCCAGCGCAGTCGCGGCGTCTTTCCAGGCTGAGGAGTCTTCCACTTCATTGAGTGAAGGCCCGCCAGCATCCGCCATCAGCCAGCCGTGGCAAGCAGGTCGAGTGGCGAGCAGGGATGGCATATATTCCGGAAACAATTCTGCGAGTGCCGCCGTGA
>Ga0137398_10000306_pt1 | contig 16482 bp, 15 predicted proteins | sample czorhiz216metaG_FD_106659 | JGI IMG/M metagenome (GOLD analysis project Ga0137398, IMG submission 106659) | Vadose zone soil microbial communities from Angelo Coast Range Reserve, California, USA - czorhiz2.16 metaG | ecosystem: Environmental > Terrestrial > Soil > Vadose zone | place: USA...
AATAGATCTGGGGTGACGGCCAATTTCTCTAATTCATTCAGCTTCAATTAGATCGAAGGCAGTGGCGCGCCCGGCGAGACTCGAACTCGCGACCCCCTGCTTAGAAGGCAGACGCTCTATCCAACTGAGCTACGGGCGCTCTCTCCCTAATTTCTCATATATCAACTACTTACGCTACAGCCTGCTCTGCTTGTTCGACCGCCATTTTCGGTACATTCGGTACAACTGAGGCCAAAATCGAGGTCGGCAGCTCGAACCCGACGCCTATCTTGTCCGCAATTTGCTTGCGGAACTTTATGTTCTTTTTGAGCATGGAGTAGTCGTCGCCAACAGTCCGGTTCGCGTGACCGAGCCAAAACCGCTCGATGTCCGGAGAAACCGAGTTCTCGCGTAGCCACGTTATTCGGAAGCGGCGGAAGATGTGGTTCCCGCCAGTCGGGAGTCCTTTCATCCTCAACAATGGGTGAATGACCCGGTTGCGAATGTTCGACGGGTTGAGCGGCCGACCCACGCGATTTGGAAAGACCAAGCCCGTGGTTCGACCGGCAAGGAACTCCTTTAGAAGAGCAGCTACCTCTGGGGAGATGTCAACAAAGCGCACCGAGTTCGCCGTCTTCAGTTCTGTGGTCAGTTCCTTACCTTTCGCCTGCTGGATGATACGGACCGTGGTGAAGTTGTCCAGCAAGTCCTTGATTTCAAGGCCGAGAAGCTCACCGATGCGGCACCCTGCGGAGGCTGCGAGGATCATGAGCATCCGGTACTTTGGACTCTTGACCCTGGCAAACTCTGTCATGGTTTCCGCCGTGATCGATGGTCTCCTTTGCTTCGAGGTTTCTACGAGAGGCAGGTCCAGTTTGTTTGCATCCCATTTTTGAGGATAGAGTGGGTTGCCGTCCGCATCTTCAGCAGATGCAATGACCGCAGCTGCCATGCGAAAGTAGGAATTGACCGTCTGCGCTGAAAGCCCTCCAGCATTCATCCTCGTTACGAGAGCTTTCATTGTTGGGTATTTTGCCGTTTCGTACAAAGGGAGATGCCCTACTTCAGGCAAGATCCACTTGTCGAAGGCCGCCTGGATGGTTGGAACCGTGGTAGCGCGGATCGGCTTGCGCTTCCGCGTCTGCGATTGTTCGAGCCAAATCTTCGACTGTTCTTTGAACGTGACACCGACTTGTTGTTTGACAACGCGGTTGAAGTACTGCGCGGTGTCTACTTGGGTGTCGGCGATGATTTCCCTCGCCCTCCTTTCCCGCTCGCTGCGATTCAAGGAACCGGGACCAGAGATTGGGCAGATGCGCTCACGTACGAGCGCTCGTTTCTCCTGGCCCTCTATGTCTTTCCAGAATCGCACGACGAACCACTTTCCCGATGATTCAATGTGACCGTTCTGACCAGTTCTGCGTGACAAGGCTTTGCCTCGTTTCCGCTTTGCTGGCGTCGCTTTCGCGACTGTATCAGCGACGTTGCCTGGCAGCAAGTGGCTACTCGACTGCATTCCAACTGCTTGGCAACCTGCGAATTGGGTCATCTGGTTCATGCGTGGGCTAGTGGCCACCGTTGCGGAGTCTTGACTGAATATTGCTCAGCAACACTGCAATTTTTTCGCCTTCCAAGAGAGATTCGAATTCATTCGCCACCTGGCTCGCAGGACATCCTGCGAAGAGATTGGTCGGCGTTCACAGTTCCCCGTCTTCTGCCTGCCGGAAATAAGACTTGTTTGGGTCGTTGAAATAGGGCTTGAGGTAGCAGAACATCGGCGGCATCGGATTGAGCCCGTCGTAGGCAATCGTCACGGATTGCGCGTTGCGCAGCTCCGTGAATGTCTTCATATCGCCTGAGCAACCAAAAACACGCATGGCTCGATGCTGCGGCCGGAGGGGGCTACCGCATTCAAAAAGTGCTGTTGGTCTGAAGGAACGTCTTGGGTCGATTTCATGATTACCGCCATTTGGATTGTTGTGTGTCAAAACCTCCCAATGGACATGCGCGAAGAAATTCTGACGAACGAAGGTCTGGAAGGTTCAAGTATGCCCACCTGGGAGTAACACCTCTTTCGATATAGAACGCACTTCCACGGAAAAGGTTTCACCAGGACTGACAGAGAAATTTCAGGAAGCACGCGTACTGGTATCGACGATGGTAGTGGCTGTGTGTTGTTGCCCTACCGCATTGCTCCGTATTTCACATGATATTCGCCAATTCCCCTTTCCCGTTGCTTCCCAGATTTGCGCTCGGCGGGTCGTCCCCGACCGTACATGACACCTCGCGGCCACGCCGCTAAGCCGGGTTAACCAGCTCCCCGGATAAAATTAGTGAAAATGCATCTCATATATTCAAGGAGCGTTCAGAAGGAAAAAAGGGACTCTTCATGGTCAGGGCCCGTTCGTAATCGGCTGCTCTGATGTCCGAGTAATATTGATACGCGTTCTAGTGCAGGTGGCGCTAGCAGGTTTTGCAAAATTCAACAATTCAGTATTGAGTTCACGCACAGGAAATGTATCATCCGATTTAGGGAGGAAAAACCTCGAGTTGCCAGATTTGGAAATCTTCGCATTTATCGCATCTGTCTTCTTGTCCATCAAAGGTTGGTTGACTTGGTACGGCGATATAGCCTCGGTCAACCGTCTCCGTGCTCCAGTTTCAAAAAGGCTCGTTCTGCTAACGGCTCCGCTAGTTTGTCTTGCGGTGATCTTAATCGCCCTGACAAAACTAGCCGCAACGACTGTTCGCAATGACGCTCTCTACATCAGTTTCTATCTTCTCGTCGGCGCAGGCTGGCTAGGGGGAGCGACACTCATCTTTCCGTTTTTGGGCATTAGTGCCAGAGATGATGTTCTCGAGAGGGGGAATCGTGCTGCATCTTGGGCTGTCACTGGCGCGCTGACCGGTGTGTCCTGTTCCTTCGCGGGAGCGAACGTAGGGAACGGGCCAGGAGTAGAGGCAGTTCTATTCTCGGCCGTTCTCTCTTCAGCGCTATTCATTGGACTTTGGCTTGGGATGGATCTTCTTACCTCCATTTCCGATGCAATTACAGTCGATCGCGATGAGCGCGCTGGGATCCGGTTTGGAGGTTTCCTTCTTGGCATCGGTCTTCTAAGCGGCTGGTCCGTGGCGGGTGACTGGGTTTCCGCTTCGGCGACTCTCAAAGACTTTGTCACATCTTCATGGCCGGCGATGCTGCTTACGGCGGTCGCGGTCGGCGTGGAAGTACTTTTCAGCAAGGCATCGGTTCATCTTTCCGCAAAGACAAGTCCGTCAGTGGTCATTTCAGCAGTTTATGTCGGCCTTGCGCTTGTTTGGGTCGTGAGCCGAGGTGTTCACTCGTGAAATTACCCTGGTCTGTGGGGGTTCGGCTGCGGCCAGACGATTGGGAATCCGTTCGAATGCGGCTCATGTTCGACTGCTGCAAATGGGACATTCAATCAGAAGACCACTCTGTAGTCGCGGATTTTCCGCTCATCCTTGAACAGGAAGAATGGAGCTCCCTTGCAGGTTATGCCGAGAAATTGACCAGGGAGGTCCTTGCGGCAGAACGGGAGCTTCTGTGCAGGCCCGCTCTGCATAAGATGCTTGGGTTGCCGGAAGGCATTTGCCGGGTACTTCGAAAGTGTGCGCCCGAGAAAATTGCAACCGGCGCAGCGCGGGTCATGCGGTTTGATTTTCACTTCACTCCCGAAGGTTGGCGCATTTCGGAAGTAAATGCCGATGTTCCTGGAGGGTTCATCGAAGCGTCTGGTTTTGTGGAACTGATGGCTGAATATTACCCAGACTATTCCATTCCACCGAACCCCGCGGAGGCGTACGAAGAGGCAATTGCGGCGGCTGCGGGCGAGGGTGCAGCGATAGGCCTCGTGCACGCGACGGCACACTGCGATGACAGACAGGTGATGCAATACCTCGCGAAAGGGCTTCAGCGAAGGCGCATGCAAGCAATTGTTCTGAGCCCTAATCACTTGAAATGGGAGGAGGGTTATGCATGCATCGCCAGCTCGTTCGCCGCAGTGAAACCGGCTCTTTTGGTGCGTTTCTTTCCCGCTGAATGGCTTCCGAATCTGCGTCCAGGACCCACGTGGGAGCCGTGGTTCTGTGGTGGCAAGACTCCCATGAGCAATCCAGGTCACGCGATCCTAATTCAGAGCAAGCGTTTCCCGCTCGTTTGGAAGGAATTAAAAACGCCCCTTCCTACTTGGCAATCGTTGCTACCGGAGACACAGTTCCCCAGCGAGATATCGCCTGGCTCCCAGCACTGGGTTTTCAAACCGGTTTTCGGTCGAGTGGGCGAAGACGTCGCAATTGTCGGAGTCACCGAAGAACACGCTTACAAGGAAATTATCAAAGACGTTAAGCGTCATCCGCACGATTGGGTTGCGCAACGGCGGTTTGACACGCTGCCACTCGAAACCTACGGCGGCCTCCGCTACGCTTGTCTGGGGATCTTCACCTTGGATGGCCACGCGGTGGGAGCTTACGGACGGATCGCGGCGAAACCATTGATCGACCGCGATGCACAAGATATTGCAGTATTAATACGTCGAAAGGATCATGGAGAAAATGACCGGAAAAGAACTGTTTGAGACTTGGGCTCCAAGTGATTCGACTTGGTCGCAGTGGGTTTCTCCCGCGTTATTTGCTCAAATCGAGTGCGCGGATGGTGGCGCTGAAGCTAGCGTCGATGCGCCCGCGCCGATTTGGCACGAGCATAAGGCGAGTCCAGAGAGTGCAGTCGTAATCGATCTTCCAGGTGCTGACGCAATCAGGCTAGCCTTGGTATTGGCAGACCGCGGGTATCGCCCAGTGCCTATCATAAATGCTTCTCCTGGACCCGTGGGCTTGCAGCTCAACTTCTTGCCTCAACCTGCCAATGTATCGCACCAATCGATTGTTGTGCTCGACATGGGTTCTCTCGTAAGAGAGATTTGCATGGGGACTCCGTTCTTGCAAAAACTCACCTTCGCCTCCGATGCTCCACCGGTCTTCATTCTGGATGCTCTGCGCTTGCGGGGAACCAACCCAATCCGGGACGACATGTTCGATAATCGGTGGATGGTGTTTCCTCAGGATTTTCCTTCGGCGCGGTTCCTTGCTGACAAGAAGATAAAGCGGTTGACGCTCGTGCAGACAGAAAAAGCACACCCTCGTGAGGATCTTTCCCACGTACTCTTGCGGTGGCAAGAGGCGGGCATTGAGATTTTCGCAAGGGCGAGTGGAAACACGGGCGCGCCATCGAGAATAACTGTATCCAAACCTTCGAGATTTAAAGCCTCATGGTACCGTGCTTTGGCAATAGTTGGTCTGAAGCGTAGCAGCGTTGGTGGATTCGGGTCTTTCATCCCGGAGACCTCTGCGGCAGGGTAAGATACGGCACAGTCCGGTCAGCGACTCGTGAGAATCTGTGTGGGGTATTCTCGTAATCTGATATGAAACTGAAGGTCGGTAACAGGTGCAATGATTACTTTAGGCGCAGTCATCATTGTTCATGGTGGCGATTTTCGCTTCTTGTTACGGCATGTAAAAGGGACTTTTCCGACACGAAATCCTGTTCGCTTCCGGAGCGACTATTGCATTGAATTTTTGAGAGTGTGCCTTCCGTCGAAAGCGAGCCGAGAAACTGAAAAAGCGATAGAAGCCGAGTTAATTAGTCACTAAAACCCAATTTGCCATTCTGTGATGTATAAGTTACAATTGAGAACGTGATTGAGATTCGTCACTACGTCAACCGCGCCGGAAAAGATGTCTTCAACGATTGGTTGACGCAACTGGCGGATGCCCGCGCACAGGCAAAGATTGCGACCCGAATCAACCGGATTGCTGCCGGGAACTTTGGCGACTGCAAGTCGCTGCGTCAGGGTTTGTTCGAGCTACGGATCGATTGGGGACCGGGCTACCGTGTCTATTACGGGATGATCGGCAGGGACTGTGTGTTGCTTCTCTGCGGCGGCGACAAACGAAAGCAGTCGGCAGACATTGATCGGGCGTTGGAATACCTCAAAGATTACAAAGAAAGGACGGGAACCTCATGAAACGCAAGGCCAGCATCTCGCACGACGAGACCATTATTCGACGGCTCCGGAAGGACCCGGATTTTGCCGCCGAGTACCTCAAAGCGGCATTGGAAGATGAAGACGAGCCCCGCGTTCTGCTCATAGCCTTGCGCCACCTCGCCCAAGCTCAGGGCATCGCTAAAGTCGCCAAGGCTGCCGGCATCGAGCGCGAGAGCCTTTACCGGGCATTGTCAGTGCACGGCAACCCTCGGCTGTCCACACTGGTCGCCGTCACTAAGGCAATCGGGTTGAGACTCACGGTCGAAGCCGCGCAATGAGTGAATAAGACGCTGCTGGGGCAGTGGGGATCGAAAATAAGAACCAATGGAATTTCAAGGACTTACGAGGAATGCGAAGGAACACTAGGTTATTGAAAAGGAGAGGGCACGCAAAGAAATCCTTATTGCTTCATCAAAGCTCCCTCGCATTTCGTCGGTCCCATGGAGTTCTCTTCCCTCAGCGCCACTAAGATAGCGTTGGTTTCGGGCCCAAATTACGCGGCACGGATGGCAAACCGACGCTTGATCCTGAGAATCAGCAAACTCTTTTCGCGACCCAAATAACAGCGCGCCTGCCTCAACACCAACCGAACCCGGCTCTACACTTTGCTCTCGCCACCGTCAGAGGACGTCCCTCAACTCTTTGTAGCCTCTGCGCTGTCATGCGCCGCAAGAGACTACACGCAGTCGCAAAATATCCAATAGCAAGGCAGGCGTAAGTCCCGAAAACTCAGAAATGCGATCGTTTTGGACTAGATAGAACCGAATTCTTCCGAACGCGAAGCCCTCCATTCGACTTCCGAATCGCTTGAGCAAAGCGTCCAGCCCGTAATTGCGATCCGCGAGCGATGGGAGTGGATCTTCGCCGAACACAAACCCCAAAAGGAATAGCACTGGATGCCCACCAGGGTGGTTGTGAACGATAATTACCGTGTGCCGCTCATCTTGATTGAGGAAGTCATGAATTACCGCGCTCGTGTCGGTAGGTATCGCTACGCTGTCAGCTTCGCCTCGAATTTTAATAACGGACGTGATGCGCGTGCGCGTGCCTCCAGCAATTCCAAACCCGATCACCAATTCTTCGTGCGGTAATCCTTTTAGATAATTCGCTACTCCCCAAAGGAAAGCTTGCCTACCAACGGAGCCGCACTCGAAACGGTACCCGTAGGGTTGCACCTTCTTTAGCCTGTTTCCGAACCGGCCCCCTTTTCGCCGATCTGATTCGGAGTGAAACGGAATAGGATGTGATTCAACAGATGTAAGAAATTTGGAAATGATGGCAGCGGGTAGTGCTCCCGCAAACTGACTCAAAACTTCCTTGACGCGGTCGCTCGTTACTTGGTTAAGCATTTTAGCCATCTCCTCTCGATTTATCTAAGCCTTATGTGCTCCGATCTCGATGCATTCTAGTCGAGGGCGCGGCAACGTCGCGCTCTGACAAATGGCGCCTTCGCAATCCGGCTCTATGTTCTTCAAACCGCGTTCGCTGCCCTCCACACTCCATGTGATACGCTGCTCAGGCGAGGAAATAGAAGTGTCACAAGGCAAGAAAATTTCGAGGGTTGTGTCCGCCTCTCGCAAGGAAGCGAGGGAATGCAAAAGACGCTTGCGAGTTCTCAGTTGGGAGGAGGTGGGCAGACCGTGGCCTCCTGGTGGTGAGAGCCTGCTGGACGCCCCCCGGCAAAATGAACAGTTGAGACAAGACCTTGTAAAGAAGCTACTCACAGGAGAAGATGAGCAACGCGAAGCGCGTGCCTATTCTAGATTCTCCAAACGAGATTTTGAACGAACGAGCTTGGTCGTACGGACATTCGCCCCTCATCTCGCACCGGAAATTGAGTTTCTAATACGCGTCAAATATCCCCGGCCACGTAACACGCCGGGACATCCTCGAGACCCGATGGCTGAGCGCGCTGCGCTCGCCTTCGAACTTCTGAAGTCCTGTTACGTTCGATGTCCGGCGGAAACCATCAATTCGATTCTTAACAACATTGGGAAGCACATCACCGAGGAATCCATCGAGAGGGACTATCGGAGAAGAAATAAAGTCCGCCTAGTTCGTGTACCAGGTGGTTTCTTTGCTCAGGTTCCGGCTGGTGACATACATCGTGTGCTGCTTTGGCAACTTCATGCCTTGCTCTCGTTGTCTCCGGTCAGCGAACCGGTTGGCACTCGAAAGCTAATGCGGTTGAGAAGAACTCACTAGCCCAATTGACGGGTTCGCCAGAAACTCGAAAAAGCGACCTTCTTGGCCAGACCTGAGAAGCTCAAGCAAGATTCCAATGCTGTCCGAGTCAAAGACCGGAATCCAATCGAAATGATCTTCGGATTGGTAGTACGAAGGGCCACCCAGAGACGATGTAAACAATATGGGAATAATGCGAACTCCGGTTTCCGCAAAAACCTCTCGTTCAAGAATTTCACGGGCGTAGCGGAGATTGTTGACATCCTCGGGTTTCGGCGGATTGAGAGTACAAGCAACTATGAGTAGCAGTCGGCTCCGCTGACTCGCCGCGAGAATGTCTATTGAAGCCCTCTCGAATCTTGTATCCGGCGCGAGAATTTTTTCATATTCACCTAGAATCACACTCGAAAGGCCAAACATGCCGAGAAGCCACGATACGTGAAGCTCGAATGCAGCGCTTGGTTTCAGTTTTTTCGGCGGCACGTTATATGCACTTGCGAGCAAATCATTCAGCGTCGCGCCCTTACAAAATTTCTGCACGACCGCCTCCAGTAAAATGTTTCGCTGACTCGGCGGGATGAACATCCGAGCGTAATTCGAGTCTTTCTTGACCTCTCCAAGCTTTGGATGAATGAGCCGGAGTTCGAGCCAATCGTCATCGGGGTCTAAGGCTTCAATTTCTATAGAGCCTTGCGCCGAAACGATTTCGGTCTGCGACTCGTTCGTACCGATTTCTGAAAGAGTCATCTGTTCTCGGAACGGCGCATCTGCAAGAACTGTTCGTCCGCGAACACAAGCCATAACCCTAATATCTGAAAACGACCGATGACGTTGGACCTCAACATTGATACGCTTCTCAGGTGTTTCGACTCGAATTGTTGAAATGTCCGCGAAGACTGGGAATGAAATCGAAAGATCACATCCTCGGTCCTGCTGCAGTGATAGGTTGACTTCGCACAAAGCATTGGCAGCTTCGAACACATCGCCGTAACCGAGCAAATGCGCCTCTCGATTCAATTGTCCATCAATCAAGGGATTGTTACCGCCAATATCGAAATCCTTAGTCATTTCAGGCCATTTGTGATTATCGAACGGACGCAGACGAGAATAGCCCCATTGAATGTAGCCGGGTTGAGCGAAATCTGGCCGTTGTCGTAACTTAAATTCGAGATCACCAAGTCGAAGCACGCCCTTCAGAGCCAATTCTGAGCGCAGGTCAGGCCACTCACTAAACGGACGTACGCATGAATCTATACGGAGCAGCGCTGTCTGAACAGGCGGAAAACGTTTCGAGAGTCTTGCCAGCCGGGCTTTGGCCGTGTCCACATCCTCATAAGTGAATCGAATCGCCGCTAAGACGTTCAGCCATGAATTATCTTTGCAAATGGCGACGGAGCGGATATCGATAGCCCGATAAGTAGCTCCGACTGCGCTAATCAATTGATCGACCGTGTGCGCTACATTGCTCATATCTTCCTCTGGCGAACATAAAGCGAACTATTATAAGCTTTCTTAGAGGTGCTAAGTATGAAAGAGATTGTGGTCTTCAGCGGCCTCATCGTAGGCGAGGGCAAAAGGGTCGAGTGCAAGGTTCGAGCGGCCAAAACAACACTCGACGGATCCTCGGATGTTCCACCTGCATTCTCTGAGTACCGCGTTATGGATTCCGATCTGACCGATAGGCTGCCTGACGGCAACAGCTACGAAATTCATCTGTCGAACGGCGAGTGCATTCCTGTGAGACGAAGCGCTGGCCACTTTCTCGGGCGACTCTAGTCCGAGCGCTCAGACTGTGTTTTACAAGTGATAGATGGGGCCAAGGAGTTAGCACGGTCCGAGTAGATCATTGGTCGCGCGCAAATCCAGACTTCCGGTTCATCCGACCGATTGCGACTGTCGCATTCGTGATCACCGACTCGAGTTACGCTGAACCATTTTCCGGTCAGTTTACGGAAAACTATCCGTTGCGCCAGTTCCGCACTTCATGGAGCTTTTGAATACCGCGGCGTCCCAACACGAAAACCTGTAGATACTTCTTATACGCTGCGTTCGTGCCGGAACGAGAAAGTCTCTGTCTTTCACCCGACACTACCCAAAGCATGGATGATTTCGTTTGTTTCATGTACGCGCTAACGATATCTTTCCGAACCAACAGCGACGATGCGGAATTCCCAATTCCTGGAACACTCAAGTAGAACGAAGCGATTCTTCCTGAACCGTCGATCGCGCTCCAGGTCGGGAGACCGAGCCACAATCCTGCGAATTCGCAGAGCTGCCTCGATGGCACCAAGCCTGGAGGACGCTCGAGGGCACTTCTCTCGCCAAACCGGTTGCCTTGGGCCAACGGAATCATTTGCACGGATTCGTACACTGTCTCGTATTGCCAGGCCGGCTCTGTTTCTCCACCGATTCGAACTTCCTTCCCACCAAAGGACAAGATCACAAGTGGCGTCCGCTGACGCGCCACCTTGCGTCGCCCCACAGGAAGTCGAACGCTCTCGGGTTCTACGTAAGGAATCCTTCCATGCCAGGGGAACTCACCCGCGAAGAATCCCTCAATTTGTTGCGCGTCTCGTTCGTTCTCGAATATCGTTTTCCGGGACCGCAGGAAACGCTTTAGTTTTGCAAGATCCGCTTCCGGTAAAAAGTGCGCACGGATCCGCACGTATCCCGTTCGCCCAACTTCAGTGCCGTGTCCGTAGACGCCACCATGCGCCAGCACCCACTGATCCTTCGGCAAGGTGCGGTTCTTGCAGACGAACCACTGTCTGACAGGAGGAATTGGACCCTTGCTCACCCACTTCACCGCATCCGGATGGCGCCTCCCTAAAATATCAACTTCAAAGATATTCTTGTTTTGCGAGGCGTCGGGGAAACTGGGATCAATGTCTGCGCCCTCCGGATGAGGCTCAGAGCCCCGCCACGATTTCTCCTGGAGAAGCCCTGCGTCGCTTCGAAACCCCCAAAGTTCATAAAACGCAATCCACGAATACTTCTTGCCGTACCGATCAGCTCTATCCGGTTCGTCCCGCCGAAAATTTCGTGAACGTGAGATCTGAGCGTCGACGGCTCCAAACCGAGCGAGCGAATAGCCGAGGTCGTGGATCCTCCACAGTACCTCCTCCTTTACACGAACGAAATCCGGATGACTGAAATCGTAGGTCGATCTCCCACGGGCAAGCCCGCCCATGGTGTAATTCTCCCAGTCGAACCCGAGCGGATCGTTTCCATCTCGGTATTTGCCGTGATCGTAGTCCGGCCGCCGCCTCCAGTTTCGGATTCCGCCAGCGAACGGCGGTGTGATCCTCGCTTTTTCAGCGCTTGTGAGGAGGCCGGGCCGCCAACGTAGCGCCACTTCGATGATGTCTTTTGCGTAGTCACGACGCAGAGAGTGAGTCGTGGCGAATGGCCCATTTTCCCCAAACATTAGTTCGAAGATTTTCTTCGCGAACCGGGGTAGCCGATCGTCTCGGAATCTGTCTGCGCCTTCGCCATTTTGCAGCACCATCGCCACGCCGTAACTGGCCGCCAGCATGCGTTCGGACACGTAGGGGTCATTAATGCCCAGCGTATTGATCGTCAGATCGAAAAGAACTGCCGGGTTTCCGCGCCCAAACCAGTACAGCGTTCGTGTTGCTTGGTCCCGCAGTTCCCGAACCGTGCTGGTCAGCACCCATTTCACCCAAAGAGCGCGCAACGCGTCCGGTTGCGACCCTACCGCACCATTTGCACGCCAGCGCTCTTCGAGCCAACGTACATCACTCAAAATATCCGCGCGTTCGTGCCGAAGCCATTCCGTCCAACGTAAATCTCGATCCGCCATGCTCATCGAACCAAGAACCTGGTCGAGGAAACAGGCGTTCAAGGGATAATCCGGCATACTCCGCGCGTTCCAAAGCCTTCTGAACATCTCTTGGGTGCTGGTTGATCCCGTGAGCACCAGCTTCGTAAGTTCGGCAATCGTCTCCTTGTCGAGATATTTCCCTTCGAGATCCGCAGCCGCGCGTAGCGCTCGCTCCCGCAGCGGCATCTCGAATACCGGCCACAGCTGCTTACCAAGCCGTCTTGGCGCAAGGCCCGCCAGTGCTACGAAAATGTCGCGTCCCAGAGGGTGCCAATCGGGACCGCCCAGGGCGTTTACGGTCGCCGGATCCTTCGCCCATGCTTCGAATGCGGGCGCGCTCTGTCGCGCCAGAATCGCTGTAGCCGCGAGGTGCCCCGCAAGCAAGTCGTACGCCGCCCCCAAACGGTGACTTCCGGGAAGCTCCGCCGGATAGCGCAGGATGAGACCCTCATGTTCCAGCGCGCTCACAATGCTTTCCGTCCACGGACGGCCCGCCTCACCTAGAGTCCGCCGCACCGTATCTACGTCTAAAGTTCTTGTTTTTTCCGTCCAAAGTGCGATGCCGATCTCGTCGAGCGCTCGGGTCACTTCGCTTTGTTCGAATTGCCTCGCGCGACGGGCAAGAGCCACGATTCTTTGCGTTGCCTGTTCGAGATAGCGATCGAACAGCGCCGAAAGCGAACCGGGCGCCGCTTCGATTCCCACCGGTCGCTCACGCTCGGGATTCGTGACTTCGCAGAACAACCGCAGTGTCAACGGATGCTTGAGCAATTCCATTGGCAGCTCTACATCGGTGAAGTTGATCTTGTAATGCCGGAAATAACGTACTATCGCGTCCACCGTGTCTTCGCCGAAACCTTGAATCTCGGCGCGTTCTACACCCTCGGGTAGCGACGCTTCCGCAAAGGCTCCCCTCAACGTGCATACGACCAGAACATTTGGATAACGCCGCACTCCCTGCTCGAGCGAAGCCAGCAACGCCTTCCAATCCCGCGGGTCCTCCGCTTCGTTTAGAGCATCGATGACGATCGGGAGCCGGCGCCCCGCACGCTGTCCCGCTGCATCGACCGCCGCAATCAATGCTTCCATACTCGGAACCGGCTCGCCCGAAGCCATAGGAAGTCTCGCCGCAAGCGAATTCAGGCTCTCACCTGCATTCAGGTTCCTTCCGTGCAACAGAACTCCTGCCGGCCGGTCCGATGCAGGCGCCGTTAGTTGCGCCGAGAGTTGCGTCTTTCCGCAGCCTGCTTCTGCAACGATTGCAATCAGACTCCTTCCGATGACGTGACTTACGTCCCGCAGAAGCCTACGAGAAAGCCGGATGTCCGCAACTACGTTTGCGACGCTCAGCGCCGCCGGTTGCCGGCGGGCGCGCAGCTGATGAGGAAGGCTTGCTAGTTGCTGATTCAGCTCGACCCCCGTGCCAACTAACTGCTGGAGAAGATTGAGATCTCCCTTCCTGAGCGCTGCCAGCGTTTCCGTCAACGTGTTTGCCCACTTTTCGGCGGCGATCGCCGCGTCGGCGACCGGTTTCGCCAGCGAAGGAGCCGACGCTTTCTGATCCGTGACCACGAGCTTCGCACCTTCTCGCAAGTTCTGCGCGACCTGCGCGAGCAAAGCCCAAGATTCCGCCTCACCGAGGGCCTCGCGCACCCTGCGCTCGGCGTCGACAACCTGATGGACCTCCGGCTGCCATCGTTGGCGGACCGGCGCAACCGATTCTTCATGCCAGGAAGCAAGTCTTTCCGGCGTGAGAATCCACTCCCCAAAATAGGTGTTCCGCAGGAAAGCGGCGTCTCCGCCAAGATAGGATTCGACTTCGAGCGATGTCCATTGATGCAATCGCATGCGCGTCTTGAGCGCTCCGAACCACTTCTGATCCGCTTTCGTGAGCGGCCAATGGGTCCACAGGATCCAGTCGGTCAAGGCCGGGAGCTCCCGCTCGGTGGTTTCGATAGCGTTCTCGATCTGTTTTCTGCGCGTTGCTCCGATTGGCGTGCCGGACGCCAGTCCGTACCAACGGCACTGCCAGCCGTACCATTGGCCCGGCTTGCCGAGCGGACACGACGTATGAAGCTTCAAGTGGAATTCGACGCCGGGCTGCGCTGCGAGTGCAGCGAAATCGCCGTATCGGCCATAGTGAATGCGGATGATGGCGCGGCAGACATTCTCGAAATTGGTTTCGGCTGCGCCCGGCAGGTTTTGGAAGCCGTCCCAGTTCACCACACCCATGGCAATCGCCACCTCGTGTTATCACTCATCGGTTTCCTTTGCCGTCGGGTAGTCGTGACGGGAGAACACTTCGACGCGTGCGCCTCCGTTGACAAGGATTTTCAGGAAAGCAGAAACGTCGTACTCCTCTGTCGTAAGGACGACCGTATTTGCGTGCAGTGCGATCGAAAACTCGTAATTAAACTGCGACAGCTCAGCTGGCGCGACGATGTAAGTTTCCACTTCCTTGAACAGCTCCATGATGTGGGGCGTGAAGCGCTGCGGCGGATCGCTATCCGAGATCAATCCGGACTTTGCATCTGCGTTTACTTGCTCTTTGAGGCGTTCGATGATTCTTTTGGCCTCAACGGCGTCCGCCACGGTCTTGAAGTGGCCGATCATCATCAGATTGCTTGAATGTTCCGATCCGTACCCATTCCAAATCTTCATGGTTAATGTCCTTCCGCCAGTCCGGCCTCCAGTTGCCTCAATGCCTCCATCACTCCGCCCGGGCCAATCAAAGCGCCTCCCTTGTCATAGGAGGATCGCTTCAGGAATCCATTTGCGTCGACATGCGCGTAGGCCCGAAGTCCGGCTTCGGCAGATAGCGTATCGGAGCAAACGTCCTTCGAGTGGCTCTCACTGATCGCTAGTGGAACTGCACCGCGGTATTTGGCGACCCATTCTTGCAAAGCAGATAGTGTTTCCTGATCGACGCCACCCGTTCCATCCACCGGCTCTTCCGGCAGTAAAAGGAACTCACTCGCTCCGCACTCGCGCGCAAGATCGATAGCGCCGTCGAGGTCCGCAAATGTCCGCGAGTTAATCACAAAATTGATTCCGAAGGGGGCCATTTCACGAACAATTTCCAGCCGCGATCGAAGGGCCGCAAACGGTCTTCCCCGCAGCGCCTCGTAGGTTGCACCGACACCATCCATACTCACACGGACGAAGTGAACGCTTCCCTTTAAACGGTCCCGATGCATCGGCGTGATTCGGTGGGCGTGGGTCGTGAACGTCACGGCCAAATTTGTCGTCGCGGCTGTTTCTCGGCAGATCTCCATGAAGCGGCGATGCAAGGTCGGTTCCCCACCGCCGAAGCCCACACCAAAACACCCATTCTCATCGAGTTCACGGAGCCAACCAGCGAGACGATCTGCATCGAGTGACCCCGGTGTTTTCGGTGCATAGCAGTAAGAGCAAGCCAAATCGCAGGCGTTTGTCAGCGCGACCGAAATCTGCCGCGGGGCATGTGCCCATTGCGCGGGGGGAACACGCACTTCCTCGACAAGCACATTCCATCCCGTCCTTCGGTCAAACAGGTGCAGGCCGGAAGGCCCGGCACGTAGCTTCATCGGGGACCGGCGAAGACTGAGGGAGGAATTCATAACCTGCAACGTTGTGCAAAGCAGGCCGTTCTGTCAAGTCGCTGAACAAGCAAAGTCAGAGTTAGAATCCACTCGATGGTTAGCCTTGGGAGACGGAGGCAGTTAACACACTGAGCAGAATCTTCGCAAATCTGTTGGCTTGCGAGATATACGTCCGCCAATGAATCCAAAAGCCGATAGGGTCGTGGGGTGCTTGCCTACCGCCCTATCGGATCTGTTCCCTGCAATCGCGACTTGTCGTAGTCACACCCGCAAAGTGCGGATTGGATTTTAGGAAGCAGTTCGCGACCACACGATACCGCAGGGGTTCACAGCGTTGGTGTCCGTGCAGGTCTTTAAACTGAGGGCATATGGTGTATCCTCGGTAGCCGGACGAGTACCCAAAGTGAAAATCCTGGCTTATCTCGAACAGCGGAGTCGGGATGCGATATTGGTGGGTCAACCAGAATCAAACATTCCGCCAAGAGATCGCGGGTGGCTACCTCTGGTCTCCTAAGCGCAACGCCAATGGCGCGCGCAATCCATTTTACGAGTCAATGCGAGAAGTCTCACCTGGAGACCTGATATTTTCCTTCGTAGATACTCGGGTGGCCGCTATCGGAAACGCCAAGTCCTATTGTTGGGAGTGCCCGAAACCAATTGAGTTTGGTTCTGTGGGGCAGAACTGGGAAAATGTCGGATGGAGAGTGACTGCATCGTTCACTCAATTGTTGAACAAGATCCGCCCCAAGGATCATATGGGAGTTTTAAGAGAAGTTTTACCGGATCGCTATTCACCTCTCCAGCCTAACGGAAACGGAATCCAGTCAATCTA
>Ga0137398_10000307_pt1 | contig 16473 bp, 18 predicted proteins | sample czorhiz216metaG_FD_106659 | JGI IMG/M metagenome (GOLD analysis project Ga0137398, IMG submission 106659) | Vadose zone soil microbial communities from Angelo Coast Range Reserve, California, USA - czorhiz2.16 metaG | ecosystem: Environmental > Terrestrial > Soil > Vadose zone | place: USA...
AACATCCCGCCAGGAAAGGCCGTGCGCTTCAAGCCCGGGAAGGAACTGCAGGGGATTGAAGATTCCGTTAAGGGCGGGGCCTGAGAATTGGCGTTTTGCGAGGGGTCCGCGGCGGATCGCCGCGCTGGCCTTTGTTTCGGACGAGAATAAACAGGACATTTTTAGCGCGCTCTAAAATTGGTGTGCCGGTGCGCGCCCTGACACTCGCAAACGTTTTCGCTATACTAAAAAGCTCGGCGCGGTACCCAAGTGGCCCAAGGGAGAGGTCTGCAAAACCTCCATTCGTGGGTTCGAATCCCACCCGCGCCTCCAATTTTTAGTTGAAGTCGGCCTTGGCTGCGCCACGTGCCGGAGTAGCGTCCTCAGCTGCCTCAACCCAGTGCATAGGCGACAGCACGAATGTGACGGTTCCGGTTCCAGCAAGCTGTCGTAGATGGTCTTTGTACCCATCCGCTCCTTGGTGTGCCGTAACGATGAAGTTCAAGTCACAGAAGGCGAGAAGCATGGTCAACTCGGGAAAGCGGCGAGCATCTAAGTCTCTCTCTCTTCATATTCCGACAGTGTCCGTCGAGGATACACCTTTAGGCGGCACCATATCTACTTCGGGATGTCCGCCCCGGACGCTGTTCCGAACGCATGAACCTTCAATCTTGTAGTTTTCAATAGTCTGGCGACTGTCCGATATAGTGGACCGCTATGCCTCTCTGAGGTACAATAGCTAATATACGAGTCACATTCGTCTGGGTTTCAGACTATTCGAGTGTAAATCGATTTGCGCATAGAGCATCCCCATCTCGGCTCAGTCGAAGTTCCTGCACTTCTAGCTTCAATTTCTATTCGGCCCGCTTGAGATTTCCCACGGTTCGGGTCAGTTCCGGCGGCGTATGGTTAAGTTCTGTTTACGGCTTTGCGCCCGAATGTCGGAATTGAAATTCCAGCAACCAAGTACCCTAATTTTCTCGCATCAGTTAGTCGTGTGCGGCGATTCCCGGCTGTGAAGGCCGAGCGGCGAGAAAGATGTTGACTCTGGACTATACTCCATAGTACAGCGAAGAGAGGAGCCAAGGTAATGCAAATCGGCATCGTCGCGAGAAAGATCGGGCTCAGCGTTGACGCGATTCGTTTTTACGAGCGTAATGCGCTGCTGGCGCGGGCTCCCAGGACACAGGGCGGTTTCCGCCAGTATGGCGAAAAGGATGTCGAGACGCTGACTTTTATCCGCCGCGTGCAGGGATTGGGATTCAAACTCAGTGAGATCCGAGGCCTCTTGAATTTGCGCGGGAATCGGTTGCAGCCCTGTGCGCCGGTGCGGCGCCGATTGGAGGAAAAGCTCGCCGATGTACGGCGGAAGGTTGCCAATCTTCAGAAGCTAGAGTACGAGTTGCGTTTGGCCCTGCGTAGCTGCAACAAAGAACTGCGCAAGCGATCCGCTCATTGCCCCGTTCTTAGAGATACAAACAACAGCAAGCCGGAGAAAGCCAAGTGAGAATTGAAACTGGCAAAAGCGGCTCCGAAGGAACTGGCTCCGGCGCGCTTCTTGTCGGAGGGTTAGCCGCCATCCTGGCCTCAACGTGCTGCCTGGGCCTCTGATTTTGGTCGCTCTCGAGTTGAGCGGAGCCTGGATCGGAAATCTCACGCTACTCGGACCGTATCGTCCATTTTTTATCGTTGGCGCTCTCGTGGCCGTCTTCGACTGCCAAACATGGCGATTGTAAGTGACGGAAAAGAGCTGACTGCAAGTGACAGCGCGCGCTGTGGAGTGCCAGCCTACTCAACACCGGGTCCAAATGCCGACGGCCTAGCGAGGAACGCTCGTAGCGTTCGAGACAGTCCGAGCCATGCAGAGGAACGGCGTGAGCATGTCACGGTTACATGTAGTCTCCGTGCACGCGAGTCTCGGATGAAGCAGTAGATCAGCTCCGGTGTGTCATTGCGTTGAGCGATCCGCAGAAATTCCGCCCAGAGAGGCATGAACTCCTCGTGCCAGAACTGGACTTGTTCCTGCTCGGGGAATGAACCCATCTCTCGAATCACCGACGCTTCCTTCTTCATGACTTCGTTGATCTGGCGGATAAGCACGATGATTTCCGATGTGTTCCGCCACGCTTCGGGGTTGTAGCGCTTGTGCAAGCGCTGGAGATTGATCAGTCCTCGCTTCTGATCTCGTTGTTGAGCCGTGTCTCTTAGCCGCTCCTTTTGGCTCTGACTGATCCACCCCGCTGCTTCGGAACGTCACATCGTCCTTGTTCATCTGCCGCCTGGCGGTCTATTCTCCCGCGTTCAAGGGGGTGAAATGAAAACGTACCGCTTGCTTGTTGGTCTGTTTTCGCCTTACCCGTGCTTGCAAACGCCCAGAGTGCGGCTCCCTTGCGATTGGTGCAAACGATTCGCATGCCAAAGGTTAAAGGCCGCATTGACCACATGGATGTGGATGTCGACCGCCAGTCTCTGCAGCCAAGTAGGGAAGTCCGATTCGCCGCGAAACGTGTGAATTTTGCGGAACAGCAGCAAGAAAGCCTCTTGCGTCAAATCTTCTGGTTCGGTCGGGTCTGTTACCATGCGCAGGCATACCGCGTACACGCGTCGGCTATGCAAGCGATAGAGGTCTTCAAACGCAGTTCGATCGCCTTCGCGCGCTCGCTGAATGACCTGCACTTCGCTCCGCCTATCGCCAGCTACAGAAGAGACATGTGGCGCAGCCATTTTCGACATGCCTTCCACGCCGGAAAGCGTGTCCCAAACTAGGCTACGCCGCTTCTTTAGCGTAGGCCTTGCCAGGGATCCGATTTCAATCTTTGTGCACCTGGTGTATGCAGTGACTGGCATGATTTCTTTCCTTAGCGTTCGATCCGGTTTCGAGTGGCGAGATATTTCATCGCCTTCAGCGTGTAAGGCCACGCGGTCTCTTCAATAATTCCCCGCCGCTGTGAGGTTTGGGAGGGGGAATAAAATTGTGAGTAGCTCAGTCGCCAAGTCATGACCGTTGTTTCAGCGGGCTCGGATGATCTGCCGCGCAGCTTCATCCGTTAACTACCATTCTTCGCGAGCTTGGCTCCACGTTTCCGCTTATGAGAGGTGTCAGCACCTGACGAAGCCGGGCCCGTGCACGCGATAAGCTCGACATCACAGTGCCTGCGGGCAAGCCGGTGATATCTGCAATCTCTCGGTAAGACATTCCTTCGAGTTCGCGAAGAATGATTACTTCCCGAAAATTTGGCGGCAGTTTCTCTAGCGCTTTTTGCATCAGAGTGTCACTGTCCTTTTGGAGCGCCGCTTCTTCTGGATTGGGAACGCGAGAATCGGAAGGGAAAAGATTCTCGTCAAATTCCGCGGCGTCCTGCAGCGGCCGGTTTACATGCAACCAGGTATAACAAGTATTGCGAACGATTTTCAGCAGCCAGGCACGGCCGTCACCGCCGCGGAAGCCGGGAAAGAATCGGACAGCGCGCAAGTAGGCTTCCTGAGCTACATCCTCGGCGTCTTGCTCATTGCGCATCAGCCAGCGCGCGAGGTTGTAGGCGGCGTCGAGATGTGGCAAGACCGCCTGGTCAAAACTCAAGGTTGGATTTTGCTCGGGCATGAAAACCTCCGTGCGAGCGGTTCCGGCTGCTACGCTGCGCTTGAGGAATCACTATGGTTCGCACTTGAGAATCGGTGCAATGGACGGGCAGTTCTCTCGCACTAGAATCGAGGTCCTCTGATAACTGAGTCTCAGCAATAGACTTACTGGGAGTTGTCCCTTCAGTTTTCTCGAAGCTGGAAGGTGGTACACTCCGATTCGAATGCAGTGCCCCCAATGGAAGAAGAACAAAAGGTTCGCGGACGGCTTCGTTTTGGGGTTTTCGAACTGGATCTTCGCGCCGGCGAATTGCGCAAGCACGGTCTTCGAGTTCGGCTGCAGGAACAGCCCTTCCAAATCCTGGCGATGTTGCTTGAGCAACCCGGCGAGATCATAACGCGCGAGGAACTTCATAAAAGACTTTGGCCCGCCGACACTTTCGTGGACTTCGACCACGGGCTTAACAAAGCAATCAGCAAAATCCGCGAGGCCCTGGGCGACTCCGCCGAGAGTCCCCGCTTTGTGGAAACTGTTGCTCGTCGCGGGTACCGCTTCCTCGCAGAGGTCAAGGTTGCCGATACGGCTCCGGTTCACGGTCCGGAACCCGCCACCCAGCCTCATCCCAGAGCAGAAGCCCGTGAACACCCGAATCTCGCGGGCAAACTCCAAGTGCCCAAAACTTTCCTGCGTTCACCCACGTGGAAGGTATCCGTGTTGGCAGTGCTTTTGGCGACGGCATCTCTCGCCGCTTGGAAACTTTATTCGTGGAAACGCCCGTCTCCTATCGTTCGCTCCCTGGCGGTTCTTCCCCTCGAAAGCCTGTCAAACGACGCGTCTCAGGATTACTTCGCTGATGGAATGACCGACGAGTTGATTTCGGACCTCGGCCAGATCGGCGCGTTGCGTGTGATCTCGCGTACCTCCGTGATGGCGTATAAACACGTGCGCAAGCCTCTGCCGCAAATCGCTCGGGAACTGAACGTCGATGCCGTGGTGGAAGGCACCGTGCTCCGTTCCGGTGAGCAGGTCCGCATCACGGCGCAGTTGATCGAAGCATCGTCGGACAAGCACTTATGGTCCCAGAGCTATGAGGGTGAATTGCGGGACACCTTGGCGCTCCAGAGCCAGGTGGCTAGAGCGATTGCAGACCAAATCCGGATCAATTTGAATTCACAGGAACAGGCCGCGCTGAAAAACGTGCGGGTCGTGAATCCGCAAGCTTACGAGTCCTTTCTCAAAGGTCGCTACTTCTGGAATAAGCGAACGGCGGACGGTTTGAAAGTTGCCCTGGCTTATTTCAATCAGGCGATTGACGAAGACCCAAAATACGCCCCATCGTATTCTGGCTTAGCGGATACCTATGCGTTGTTGGGAGACTGGCAGTATGCGGCGATGACGCCGAAGGAGGCGCTTCCCAAAGCAAAGGCCGCAGCGATCAAAGCCCTGGAATTGGACAGCGCGCTCGGCGAAGCGCACAACTCGCTGGCATTCTGCCTGGATGGCTACGACTGGGATTTTGATTCCGCGGGGAAGGAATTCCGGAAGGCCATCGAACTGAACCCGGGCTACGCAACCGGTCACCATTGGTATGCCTGGCATTTGAGTCTTTTGGGTCGCTATGACGAAGCTATCGTGGAGATGAGGAAGGCGCAGAACCTCGACCCGCTATCTATCATCATTAACGCCGACTTGGCAGAGCTTCTGGTCCTTGCGCATTCTTATGACGAATCGATACGCCAGAGCCGCAAGACGATCGAGATGGATCCTAATTTTGCTCTCGCACACAATCAACTGGGTCAGGCATACCTCCAAAAACAGATGTCCGAGGAGGCGATTGCGGAACTGCAAAAAGCGGTCCAGCTTTCGGCAAACAGCCCGACATGCATGGCTAATCTTGCTCGCGCCTACGCTGTATTCGGCAACAGGAACGAAGCGGCAAAGCTGCTAAGCGACCTGAAAAAGCGCTCGAACTCCAGCTATTCGCATGCCTCAGAGATTGCCGTGATCTATGCAGCTCTCGGGGATAAGAGTCAGGCGATGACTTGGCTCGACAAAGGCTATGAAGAACGATTTAATCCGGGTGTTCTGCTGCGACCGGGCTTCGATCCCTTGCGCTCCGATCCGCGATTCCAAGATCTTGTCCGGCGCATTGGTCTCAACCATTGAACTCGGAGTTTGAGGCGAGGATAGGATTTCGTTATTTCCTAACGTGGAATTTTCTGCAGCGCGCGAGTTCAGGTCTCAAGATGTCGCCGATCCTTCCAATCGATTTGGCCGGTACGCGGTCGGCAATGAGTCGTTGCTAGCTGTAAACCTAATCTACGACAAGCTCGCTCTTCATTCCCCGGTGGCCCAGTCCGCAGGTGTGGCAACACTTAAACGTGTATCTGCCAGACGCTTGCGCCAGAAATTCAATCGTGGTTGTCTCTCCCTTCTTAAGCTGCCAGCACTCCTGCGGCGAGGCGAACACCAACCCAGCTTTACTACCCGGTTTAACGCCGTCGGGCTCCGCCACGATTGTGAAGCCATGATCGTGGTCGACAGCGGTGATTTTGAGCTGAACTTTGGTCCCCGCCTTCACATGAACCGGCGAGGGCGAATACTCGTACTTCTTGGCTACAAGTTCGATGACCTGCGCGTCTTGCGCCTGCGCCAGGACTGAACTGATCTGCGGGAGACAAAAGGCAAGAACCACGGTAAACGCCGATAGAGTGGGCACCAGAGCACGGATCGCAATTCTCTTCATCAAGCCTCCTGATCCTTCCAATGCCCAGGCATTGGAAGGGTCCAAGCAACATCTCCATCCAAGACCAAACATAGAAACCCGCCGCTATTCATGTGCCCGTAAAAGTAGAGATAGGGTTAATGCCAGCGTTGGAGTCTCACCGGCTGAAACTAAGCTCCTAAGACTCCCAAGGAACCTGTCCATGCTGTTTACGTCATGTCCCAGGTACTCGCTCAAGATTCGCGTCGGGCCTCGTCCGCTTCCGCTGCCAAGTTCAACAGAAATTGCAGGAGCTCGTTCGGCTGGTTCATGAAGAGTACGTCTTCGATACAGCCGTTGATCGCTCCGGTAGCATCGAGCTGACCCGCTCCGGTTGGGCGGATGATGGAGACTTCCGGCAGGCCTTTGATGAAGTCGGTTGGTTCCGGCATGATCAAATTTGCCTGGAGCGACTCTGGCTGGCCGACAGCCAAATTGACAAACGTCAGGATTCCGCCCGGCTGATTGTCGGTCAGCGAACGGCGTTGCCGGCCTTATCGCGCCAGACCTGGAAGTGCATGACCTCCGCTCCGCCGATGCTGATGCGCAGAACTTCCGGGCGCTTAGTTGCGAATCCGAGAGTTTGGTAGTCTTTTGGTGTGACAGCAAATCAGGTTGAATTGCAGCCTGTTTCTTCGCGAGACGAAGCGGTGCTAGAAAATATCGCTGCACTCCGACGATAACGACTGAGCTCCCGTCCTTTTTATTCCTCGTGCGAAGATAAAAAGCTGGAGGAAGGTACTTCGATAGTGTCCCTATGGTGCAGGTGACGTGCTATGGAGACCATCGAGAAGCAAGGAGCAACATGCTTCGGTTATTTATCGGTTTCGAGAACGACGTAACGGAGGCTGCCGAGCCGTTCAATTTGCAATGCGATTGCATCGACGGTTTTGAGATCGTCCAGCGCGGAGCGCAGGGAGTCAATGCTGTCCACAAGAGTTCCGTTCACGGAATAGATGACATCTCCCGGTAGCGGCCCATCGCCCTCGTAAGCTCCGTAGCTCTCTCTACCCGCAACGACAACTCCAAAGCGATTGCGCAGCGGAGGAAGCATTGGCACAAGCTTCTCGTCGAGAGTGAGAGCCAGAATTCCGAGTTGCGGAATTTTGGCCTGCTCCTTTGTAACCAGGTCAGCAAGGCGTTCCTGCACGTCCTGTTTTTCGCTGACAGGTACTTGATAGGAGATAGTCTGTTTGCCGCGCTGGATTTGAAGTGTGACGTTCTCGCCCACGGCAAAAGGATAGAGAGACAGCGCGAATTGACGGATATCTTGAACCGGCTTGTTGTTCACCGATAAGATGATGTCTCCGGGAATCAAACCGGCGCTTGCCGCTGGACCGTCTGGAATTACATCTTCAATTACGATACCGTCTTCGCGCTCGAGACCCAATCCTGATGCCAAAGCGGGCGTGATATTACGGGCAGAAACTCCGATCTGATGATGGTGCACGTGGCCTTCGTTTCGAACCTGGTTGTAAACACTACGCACCACATTGCTGGGAATGGCCAGACCGATCCCTTCGTTGCCGCCGGACTGCGTCAGAATGAGCGTATTGATCCCGACGACGCGACCGCGGGTATCCACCAGCGGTCCACCACTATTGCCCGGATTAATGGCGGCATCTGTCTGCACATAGATGGTCGGACTGTCTGGATCCGGTTGTCTCGCGACGGAGCTCACGATCCCCATGCTCACCGAATTATCGAGACCCAAGGGGCTGCCGAACGCCAATACCAATTGCCCTTGTTTTAGATCGCTCGAATCAGACAACTCCAGAGTTGGCAGATCGGTTGCGTCGATTTTGAGCAGTGCAAGGTCCGTGTCACGATCAGCCACTACGAGCTTGGCATCGAATAAAGCACGGCGTGCTCGATTCTGTCCTGTAGATAACACCCCTTCATGATTGAGCTGGACCCGGATCCGACGTCCTCCTTGCACGACGTGCGCGTTTGTTACGATCCATCCGTCGGAGGCAAGCAGGATGCCCGATCCGGAGGTCAGGCCACGCGACAATAGATCCGTGTTCCGATGCTCGCGGTCGCTGTCTGCTCTGTAACCTGTGCTAAAGATCTGCACAACACCGGGGCTCACTCGTTTCGACAGCGCCTCGAGAGATGCGCTTACTTGATGAAGTGGATCAAGACCGTTGTCTAGGAGTGGGAGTTTGGTCTGCACCGAGGTGGATGGCTTGCTGGACTGCGCCCCTGACGGCGAAGGTGCGGTGAGCAGTCCCAGGTACAAGACTACTGAGCTAATCAACCTGATCTGCTTACAGGCTCTTCTTTGAAAGATTGTCATAGAGGATCCTAATCGCGAGTGCCTTCGTCGGGCCGTTTGGGCAGATGGGCAAGAACGTCGCTTGATCCTGTGTGAAGTCAGGTTGCATTTCTATGGTTCTTCTTTGGAACATGCACGTGCAACAGCCTATCCACGTGATTCACATCGGCCTGCGTTGTGTCGATTTCTTCCGGAAAGACGTGCACGGATACTATGTCTGGCACACGATCGATCTTTCCGTTGTGTCGGGGATGGCTGCGAAAAACAATCATGCTATGAGGTGTCATGCTAAGAATGGTGGTCACCTCTGGATCTCGCGGAGACTCAATGAAGAAATCAAACTGCGAGGTATTCCCATTAAAGTCGTTCTGCACAAATTCCTTCTCGGCGGTGATCCAGTCCTCCAACTCAAAGCCATGCGCGTAACCACGCTGTTCGAAAAGCTGGTAAGCACGTTTGGCAATCGTCGCGAGGATGATTTCCTGGTGTTGTTCGTTTCTGCTTTCGACCGTAATCACCCAGTTGTTGCGACTCTTGCTGGCCTGTTTCTCCATTCTCCTGGCTCCTTTTGTCTCCATCTCTTACACCTATCCCCCCCACGTTCGCTTCCACAGTTTCCGGATCGTGAATGCCCCAATAATCGGGCGCACGCAAAGCCGGCAACCCTACCGGTGTGTCGGCTGAGTCTGCTGATGCTTCAAAATCGCCGGTTCACTGTTCCCTAGGATAGAAATCGTTCTTTCCGAGGATGAGAAGCGATTGGCCAGCCTGCATTTTTCGGCGATGCGAGTCACAAAGGCGACTACATTTAGAGCCAGCACGAGCAAGACGAGCCATACCACAATGGTTGTCCTCAACATTGTTGATCCCCTTCCGTACCTCGATTGCCTTCCAGTCTGAATACCTCCGTCATCAATGTTCTATTCCTCATTCTGAGGAATGCCGTTGCTTAAAAGAGGAAGGACAAAGCGAATCCGTGACTTGTTGATCGCGCGTTTAGAGCGCGTAGAATCGTGCTCGAACTCAATCCTGTAAATGAGGTTTGCCAAAAGTTTTGCGGTTTGCTTACGCGGAAGAATCGATTAGCGTATGGAGCTGCTCAAGGTCCGCACGATCTGCATCAGAAACGGCGCAGAACTCCATTTTCCCCTTTCGCCAATCATCCCATTGAAAGCCTTGCCGGGACCCTGTGCGCGCTGAAGTGTCCGGTTCTCGGGTGCGCCACATGAATACATCGATTGGGCGACCGTCACGTTCGTAGACGAGCACCGCGACCGAGCGTCCTTCGACAACGTCCAGGCGCCCACCCTTCAGAGCGAAGCCCTGGTTCGTGAAATCGCGGACAGGGACCGCAAACTTAACTTTGGCGTCGAACCATCCCTGGACCATGCGCTGGTCGTTGGAGGCGATCCCCGTCATCGAGCCGGGCTGTAAGGAGTGCACGTGCGCGTCGACGATTTCTGCGGCAAGTTCGGTCTGATAGTCGTCAACCCGAAGCCGCGGGCCCACCTTCCCCAGTACGATCGTGATAAAAAGCAGCGCGGCCGCAGCTGCGAGCCAGTACCAAAGTAGCGGCTTCGACGCAGCAGTCTTTGGCGCACCTGCGTGGAGACGAGCATTAATCTTGCACCTCAGCGAAACGGTGGCAGGCTCATAGAGTTGAGCCAGTTGCAAGCTGTCGCGCAACAAATCCAGGTCCACGAGCTCAGTGGTACAGGGGACGCAATGTCGCAGGTGACGCTGGAATTCCGCGGCTCTACGGTCACTCAGCTCACCGTCGAAATAGCCCTGAAGCAAAGAATCGGCAAAGTCACACCTCACGGACAGGCTCCTTGAGAAGAATTTGCCAGCGCGGAATACAACTGGCGGCGGGCACGGGAGAGCGAAGACATGACCGTGCCAATGGGGATCGAGGTGATCGCGGCGATCTCCTTGTAGGAACAGCCTTCCAGCTCCCGAAGGACCAGGACTTCGCGGAAGCGCGGCGGCAGCGTCTCAAGGGCCAGGGTAAGGCGCTTGCGATCATCGGCAACAATAGCGAGGGTCTCAGCCGTGGCAGACGTCTGCTGGTGTAACTCTTCGTCGAATTCCATGCTTAGTTCCATGGGACGATTCTTCTCCAACCAGGTGTAGCAAGTATTGCGCACGATCTGCAGCAGCCATGCGCGCGCATCCCCACCATGAAAACCGCCAAAGAAACGGAATGCGCGGAGCAAAGCTTCTTGAGCGACATCCTCTGCATCAGAACGCCCACGCAGCAGCCAACGCGCGAGATTGAACGCGGCATCTACATAGGGCAGCACAAGCTGCTCAAAGCGTTCCCGGTCTTCGACACCCATCTCACTCACAATTCACTCCGAATGGTGAGACCTCATGAGCAGTAACCGATTCACGCCTGACTTTATTCTCTGTGGCCGCGCGCTAACGAATGGCGGGCAGAACACAAGTCTGCGCGTGAGTCTGGAATAAATGGGCTGGTGCCTCGGTCCTGATAAACGAGGGCGTTGAAATGGCGAGCTCAGGCATCCCAAACGTGAACTACGTGCACGGGCAACACGCCTTGGCGTTGGTGGATTCTTCGCTGGCGTGAGCGTAACGTAGCCAGACTCAAATCTATTTGAACTTAAAAAGGAGAAAAAGCATGAGGAGAAGTGTGTTCATTGCAGGTCTAGCAGCAGGATTGGCGCTAGGAGTAGGACTTTTCGGCACTAGCTGGAACCGTTCTGTGGCGGAAGCGCAGCAGAAGGCTTCGCCGACGGAAGTAAAGGTCGACAACTTCAGCTTCGGGCCGGTAACGCTAACGGTGCCGGTGGGGACGACAGTTACATGGATCAACCGTGACGATATTCCTCACACCATCGTCAGCACGGATGATCCGAAGGCGTTCAAGTCCAAAGTGCTGGACACCGACGAAAAGTTTTCCTTCGCCTTCAGTAAACCGGGAACTTATCCGTATTTCTGCTCGATTCATCCGAAGATGACCGGCAAAGTCATCGCGCAGTGAGGAGCGACGTTGCATCCGTTCGACATAAAAACAGTACTTTTCGCGAAGCACGCGCAACATGTAGTGCTGATTCATTTCCCGATCGCGCTGTTTATCATCGGCGTCCTCTTTGATTTTCTTGCGCAATGGAAGAAGCAGCCCCTGCTGGCTGCGGCGGCCTATTACAACTTGCTCGTCGCGGCGATGGCCACCATACCCGCGGTAGTCACCGGAATCCTCGCGTGGCAGTGGGAACTCGAGGGGCAGAAACTGAAAGGAATCCTCTTGATGCATCTGGTGATGGGATGCCTATCGACCGTCCTGATCTGGGTGGTGTGGTTCGTCCATAGGAGAACCCGACGGAAACAACAGGAGGTCCTGCCCGGATACCGCTTGCCGATCGCGGCCGTGGCCGTAGTCATCGTCGCAGTGACGGGACACCTCGGCGGCTTTCTCAGCGGAGTGAATGGACCGGGATAAAAGTGTTCCGAACCTCGAGAGACAAGAGTCGGTGGATCGTCCGCTAGGACGATGCGATGCGGCGGGGGGACTCGGCAAAACGAAGAGAAGCACTGTCAACGTTTGAAAAGAACCATTCGGAGAGATCGAATGGCGGAAAATGGGCATGAAAATGAAAATTAAAGTTCTGTTGGCGGTTGTGGCGCTGTCCTACACGCCGATTGGGGTGGTCGGAAATAAGGCGGAGTACCCCAATCAAAAAGTGGCGGGGTTTGTGATCGAAAAGCTGGATGTTACTTCGCTGCCGTCCGCGTTGCGCCCGAAGAAGGAAAAGGGAAAGAAGACATTTGCCGATTACGGGTTCACGGCCCAGATAGTGGACGAAAGCGAAGCCGTCATCGAGGCCGCGGGTGGAATGAGGAGGTTGTCGATCAAGATTCTCGATCAGAAATCTTCAGGAATCTACGTGTGTGTTGCGGAACACGAAGAAAACAGCGGCCAGGCAAAGACGCAAGGTGTGCTCGTGCTGAAAAGGAACGATCCAAGCGCATTGCTAAAGGGACGGGAATCCTTTCGAGAATTCGCTGCGTGCCCGGTGATTGGCGGGAGCGACTCTTCGGCAAGCTCCTATTGAGGGACTGAGGGGTTACGCCGAGACACAGTGTTCCAATGACGTTTGGGCTTTGAGTGTGTGTGTTGTTCCAAAGACGCCAAAAGAGGTTTAGAGGCGAAACTGAAGCGCGACCTTAGCATTTCTCTCCCAATTGCCAGAATGAATTCTGTCCGCTCTGCCCTGCGAAATTCTTAGCTGAACAACGAACGGAAGGCAGTCGGTTGTCTGCGTGGAGATAATCTGTTGATAGAAACATTCCTGGAAACGGCCGCGCCCCGCGGCGCCAACGTAGTTCTCGTCCTCGAAATCGCTATGGGGATCGGTCTTTTGCTTGGCGCTCGGCTTGCTCGCAAGCGGCGCTTTCGGCAACACGCCTGGTGCCAATCCGCCATCGTGCTTCTGAACCTCGCTGTAGTCGTGGTGATGATGATTCCTTCCTTCCGCGTTCACGTGCTTCCCAGGGTTCCGGCCAAGCTGGGAAAGGCTTACTACGCATTGGCGACGACGCACGGAGCGTTCGGGGCCGTGACTGAACTCGCGGGACTGTACATCTTGCTGTCTGCGGGCACGAGCGCGTTGCCGGAAAAATTGCGAATCACCAAATACAAGGTGTGGATGCGAAGCGTTCTCGTGCTCTGGTGGGCGGTGCTGCTGCTGGGAATGGCAACGTACACGCGCTGGTACGTGCCGAACTTGTTCAGGAAATAGATTTGAGTTGACGTGATTCGGAGGAGAGAAATTGAAGAGCGTCCCGATTTGCCTGCTTTGCTCGTTGAGCGTCTTTGCGCAGCTCAGCCGGGCGCAATCAGGGGCAGCCTCCATGCCGGAGGCTAATCCGGGATCACGGCCAGCGGTTTTGATCGGCTGTGTTCGGCGAGTTCACACAAGTGTCGCCCCGGAACTCGACGTTGGCACGTTTCGAAAATCAGCCTCGATTTTTCTGAGTGAAGATCTGCACGGATTTCACTTCGGTACGAACGGGATATTTGCCGAGCAGGTGCAGGGTGCTCTACGTCGAGCGCAGTTCGGACAAACACGGTCCATTTCCCATTCCCTGGGGAAGTTCACAATTTTCGGGGAAAGTAAGGCATTTCTCGCAGCCATTCGAGAAGGGCAAACACCGTCGGTAATCTCTGGGCGTTTTCCCGTGCCCTTCGCAAGAATGTGGTAGTCGACGCAGGATTCAATCGTGGGCTGACCAAAACGTCCACGCTGTGGGAAGTGTTCGTGGGATACCTGCTGCCGGATCGCCTTTGGAGGGGCCGTCATGGATCCCAACCGTGACGCTGCCTCCGTTCTCTCCTTTGCTTTTCTTTACATTGGTGCTTTGGATCGCGTCGGTGGCTTGTGACCCTCAGCGAATGTTGTGTCGAAATAACAGCGGAATAAAGCCCGATCAATTTGGTCTATGTAGTTGAAGTGCCGGTGGCGCCTGTAAGGGACTTCGCAAGACGCAGATCGAGGACGACTCATGGCTGAATATGAAATGACGCTGATGGACCGGCAAAGAATTGCTAAAGACACGATGGCGTTCTGGTTTGACACAAATGGGGCCCGCTACGAATTCCGAGCTGGGCAGCATGCCGACTTTGTCTTCGGAAGCGAAAGCGACAATACCCGGACCTTTTCGCTGGCAGGCTCTCCTCGTGACAAAGAGCCAATCATGATTGCGATGCGCATGCGCAAGACTACCTTCAAGAGTGCCTTGAAGGCTGCCGCTCTTGGCACCACATTCGTCGTGAGCCGCCCCCGCGGATCCTTCATTTTGCATAGAGATATCACCCGACCGGCCGTATTTCTCGCCGGTGGCATCGGGATTTCTCCGATTCGCAGCATCCTTCAGTCTGCCGCCCAGGAACGTCTGCCACACAAACTGTATTTGTTTTATTCAAACAGGGAAGCGGACGATGCCGCATTCATCGAAGAACTTCAAGGCATGGCTGCACAGAATCCTAATTTCACCCTCGTGCCAACGGTTACTGGAAATAAAACTCTGGCTTGGCCTTACGAAAAAGGCCACATCAGTCGCGAGATGCTCACGCGTCATCTGTTCCTGCTCAATGGACCTATCTACTACATCGCAGGCCCGTCGGGAATGGTCACGGCGATGACCGACCTGCTTAATTCCTCAGGCGTCAGCCGGGACGATGTGAGGACAGAGGAATTCGGAGACTACAAGCTCTAGCAAAGATCTGCCGAAGACGATCCCAACAATGGGCAACACAGCGCGGATTGAACGCCATGACCGCTATTACGACGGAGACCCCGGGAAAAGTAGCCTGGTTGCGCCTCGTGTCTTTTTGGCACCGTTCGTTTCTCTTCTGTTCTTTAGCATCGTCATCTGGAAATTGCCAGCGCTTGCGGTCGCACCATCCCCCGTCTCGGACGACGCGAAGCATGACACACCATCCGTCCACATCGATGTGGATCTGGCGCTTGTCAACGTTACCGTCACCGACCCCTATGACCGCCTAGTGACAGGCCTCGAGCCCGATAACTTCCGTATCTATGAAAACAGCGTCGAGCAGGAGATCCAGTATTTCTCCTCCGAAGATGTCCCCATTTCCATCGGCGTCATCTTCGATCTCAGCGGCAGCATGGCTAACAAAGTCGGTAAGGCCAGGGAAGCCGCCTTGGAGTTTTTCAAGAGTGCCAATCCGCAGGACGAGTTCTTTCTCGTCAGTTTCAACGACCGCGCGGAGCTCATGAGCACCTTCACCAACAGTGTTGAAGATCTGCAGAGCCGTATACTCTCGGCGCCAGCGAAAGGCCGCACTGCGCTCCTGGATGCCATTTATCTAGGCCTCAGCGAGATGAGAACCGCTCGAAACGGCAAACGAGCCTTGCTCATCATGTCCGACGGAGGAGATAACAATAGTCGTTACACTGAGAAGGATATCAAGCGCATGGTGCGAGAGGCGGGTACGCAGCTGTACTCGGTCGGCATATTTGACGCATTTGAGTATCGCAGCCGAACGCCGGAGGAACTCAGCGGCCCCTCGCTGCTCTCAGAAGTGACGGAGCTGACTGGGGGGCGCGCGTTCTCCGTCGAAAATATCAACGAGCTTCCGGACATCGCCGCAAAGATAGGCGGAGAGCTGCGCAACCAATACATTCTAGGATACCGCCCGAGTAATAAATCGCACGACGCGCGATGGCGCAAGATCAAGGTCAAGCTGCGCGCCCCCAAGGGGCTTCCCCCTCTCAGCGTCTACGCAAAAACGGGCTATTACGCGCCGAGTCTCTAGACTAGGCCGCCCTAACTATAAAGCCCTCCGAATCAAACGGTAAGCGCTACGTTACAAATCGAGCGTGAAGTATCAATTGCCTTGGCGGTGGCGACGGGGCTCAGCTTTTTTCGAGTCGCTGACTCCCGTTCGATCCAAACCTGGTTCACAACGCCGCTAGCTCTCCCTGAACCAAGGCCTGCAACGCCATAGACGACGCGTTTAGGCCGAAGTAAAGAAAGTCCTCTTCCTGGGAATGAGTCACCAGAAAGAGTGGGAGACCTGAAGATACGCAGTCCGCCTTACGTTATGAGCCGGACGAATCCTTGATGTCCTGGTTCGCCTGGTTCATGGCCTTTTTGGACTCCGACTTGGGATCCGCCTGCGGATCCAACGTCTGGATGGCCTTGCCAAGGCTCATCTTAGTTGCGTTCGCGCAGGTTGACGTTGCTCCCGCGGCGGTCTTGGTGGTCATGTCGCACATCAAGGCCGCAAACCCGCCGGGGATATTCAGATTTTTGCTGACGTGAGCCGCAGCAACGAACTGGCCGAAGTTCTTGAATGCGCTTGCATCTTTCTCGAGGTCAGTG
>Ga0137398_10000308_pt1 | contig 16450 bp, 10 predicted proteins | sample czorhiz216metaG_FD_106659 | JGI IMG/M metagenome (GOLD analysis project Ga0137398, IMG submission 106659) | Vadose zone soil microbial communities from Angelo Coast Range Reserve, California, USA - czorhiz2.16 metaG | ecosystem: Environmental > Terrestrial > Soil > Vadose zone | place: USA...
CATCGATCCCAACAACGATCTCCGCATCTGGGAGCTCGGTGCGCCGATGTTCTATTCCGAGGATGGTGGGAAGACGTTTTCAACACAGCGTATCCATGGCATTCACGGAGACTATCATGCGATGTGGATCGATCCAGCCGATTCTAATCACATGCTTGCCGGGTCCGATGGCGGTATTCACTGGAGCTACGATGCCGGGAAGACTTGGGACTTCGTCAACACCATCGCTATCGGTCAGTTCTACGAAGTCGCGCTCGACAACGAAAAGCCCTACCACATCTGCGGCGGTTTGCAGGACAACGGCAGTTGGTGCGGGCCGAGCCAGACCCTTACTCGCGACGGCATCGTGAATGAGGACTGGCAGGTGATTCACGGTGGCGACGGCTTTTATGCGGCCATCGACAACGTGGAGCCGTGGATCGTCTACACTGAATCTCAGGACGGTTACATCGATCGCCGCGACATGCGTACCGGACAGCAGCGTTCGATCCGGCCGGAGGCCAAAGCCGGAGAGCCGCACTATCGCTTCCAGTGGAACTCTCCCGTTGCGGTTTCCGCTCACGAACACACCACCGTCTACTACGGCGGAAATTATCTCTTCAAGTCGACGGATCGGGGGGACAACTGGACCCCGCTCGGCGGAGACTTGACGACTGGTGTTGACCGCAACAAACTGCAAATTTTCGGCAAGACGCCGGACAAGAACACTCTCTCTCGCCACGATGGCGTGCAAGAGTATCCGACCATCACCACGCTGAGCGAATCGCCGCTGACGCCCAATGTTCTTTGGGTGGGCACCGATGACGGCAATGTGCAAGTCACGCGCGACGGCGGGAAAACCTGGAAGAACGTGGCATCGAAGGCGCCCGGAGTGCCGAAAGGAACGTACGTAAGCCGCGTAGTGGCGTCGAAGACCGCTGACGGCGTCGCGTTTCTAACGTTCGACGGCCATCGCGGCGGCGATAACAACGTCTATGTTTTTGTGACGAACGACTACGGCGAGAACTGGAGAGCCATCCGTAACGGGATTCCGGATTCAGCCGGAAGCGTCCACGTGGTGCGCGAGCATCCACGGAACACCAACCTCTTGTTTGCCGGCACCGAGTTCGGGCTGTGGACATCGTGGGATCGCGGAGCGAACTGGACCGCGCTGAAAAACAATTTTCCAACCGTGCCCGTCGACGACATCGAAATCCAAGCTCGCGACAACGACCTGGTGCTGGCGACGCACGGACGCTCTATCTGGATTCTTGACGATTTGACGCCGATCGAAAAAATGGATTCGAACGTGGCGGCATCACCCCTGACATTCTTTCCCCCGCGGCCGGCGATAACCTGGCACCTCCGCAACCGCCGTTGGAGCGCCGGTCAAAAAATGTTCACCGCAAAAAATCCTCCGTACGGCGCGATCTTAACCTACTACCTCAAGGAAGCCGTGCCCGCGGAAGCCCCCAAAAAAGGTACCGACGAGAAGGACAAGAAGGACACCGCCGAGCAGAAGCCCAAGGCCGACGCCAAAGGCGACATAGCCGAAAAGAAGGAAGGCAAAGTAAAAATCACCGTGCTTGATAAAGACGAAAAAGCGATTCGCGAGATGGACGGACCGGGCGCGGCAGGCGTCAACCGTACCAATTGGGATTTGCGTTCCAATGCCCCGGCGGAACCCACACCTGAACAACTGGAAGCCATCGCTGCGGGCTATGGATTCGGGCCGCGCGGCCCGTTTGCCGAACCGGGCGAATACACCATTAAGATCAAGGCCGGGGACAAGGAAGCCTCGCAAAAGGTCGTGGTCGACGAAGACACACGCGTCGTCATCTCGGCCGCGGACCGTTCCGCGCGCCGCGAACTGATCGACCAACTCTATCCGATGGCAAAGACCACGGACAAAGACCGCAAAACCATTGAAGCCATCCAGACTGCTCTGAAGGCCGCGCGCGAGCAGTGGAAGAAAGATGCAGGAAAGCCCAATACGACGAAGATTCCTGACGATATCGTGAAAGCCGCTGATGACCTGCAGAAAAAGGTCGACGCCGTCGCAGAGAAGTTTATTCGTGAACGCGAAGGGCTTGGCAACGCCGGGCCTCCGTTCGAATGGAAGCCCGACCCGCTACCGAATCAAGTACAGAACCTTCTGGATGACCTCGATGGATTTACAGCCGCGCCAAGCGCGCATCAGAAAGAGAAGCTTGCGGAGTTGACGCCGCTGGTTAACGACGCTTCGTCCCAAGTCAAGAAAATTGCCGAGGAAGATCTGCCTGCGCTGAATAAGAAGATGAATGACGCAGGAATTCCTCACATCGTCCCCGCGCCACCGCAACCGCGCGGTGGACGGGGCGGCGAAGAGGAATCGGATCAATAGCGCGGCTTTTGGGTCCGTGCGGCCGAGACGCTTCCACGTTACTTGCGTCTAAGCCTCCAGAAGGGTGTGTCCAACGGCTCGCCCGCAACCTGTCGGTCGCCGACTCGTGATTCCCAGGTCAAAAGTTTCGTAAGACGGTACGGAGGAAATCGATCATGAACGTGAAGCAGCCCAGTCTGCGTGGTCTGGCCGCGTGGTTCGTTGTGTTGGCAATGGTCCTCGGTCTCATTTTTGACCGTGCAACGGCGCTAAACGCCAGCGCAAGATGGCAGGATGCCGCCAATCAGGAGAAGGACAAGAAGGAAGAAAAAAAGGACGAGAAGAAGGATGAAAAGAAAGACGAAAAAAAAGGCCTGCCGCTGAAGTCCGACCGTAAAGTTGAATTCACCACGGATGAAGGCACCTGGCTTTCACTCGACGTTTCCCCGGACGGCAAGACCATCGTCTTCGAGCTGGTCGGCGACATTTACATACTCCCCATCGAAGGCGGCCAGGCCAAGTTGATCGATGGCGGCATGTCGTTCGACAGCCAGCCGAAGTTTTCGCCCGATGGCCAGTGGATCGCGTTCCTCTCCGACCGCGAAGGCAGCGAGAACATCTGGATCATGCATCCCGATGGCACTGGCGTGAAGCAAGTTTCGAAAGATCCGAATAACGACTTCACTTCGCCGAGCTGGGCTCCAGACGGTAAATACATTTTTGTTTCGAAAGCCCAATTCGGCATCGGCTCCAGCGAAATTTGGATGTACCACGTGGACGGCGGCACGGGTGTGCAAATCACCAAATCCAAGCCCACGCCGAACTTGGAAAGGAACCGCCGCCCGAATGCCATGGGGGTAGTGGCTTCCCCGGACGGCAAGTATCTTTACTATGCGGCGAAGCTCGGCTCGCTGTATTACAACCAGTTGCTTCCCACCTGGCACATTGCTCGCCGGGACCGCAAGACCGGCGACGAAGACGACCTCATTCACCAGATCAAAAGCGCGTTTCGTCCGGTGCTTTCGCCGGACGGCAAACAGGTTCTCTACGTCACGCGGCACGAGACGGAGTCTGGTCTGCGTCTGCGCAATCTCGAAAGCGGCGAAGACCGCTGGGTGAAGTATCCGGTCACCCGCGACGATCAGGAATCGCTCTTCACACGCGACGTTTTTCCCGGCTACGCTTTTCTCCCCGGCGGCCAGGAAATCGTTTACAACCAGGACGGCAAAATCAAGCGCCTCGATCTGGCCACTGGAACAGAGAAAATAATCCCTTTCACGGCTCAGGTCTCGCAGGAATTGGGACCTAAGTTGGATTTTCCGCAGACAGTTGAACAGGGCCCGGTGAAAGTGCGGCTGATCATGGATCCAGCGGAATCGCCCGATGGGAAAAAACTGCTTTTCTCCGCCATGACGCACCTTTTCACCATGGACTTGCCCGGTGGCAAGCCCCAGCGGCTCACCAATGGAAACGCCCGCGAATTTCAACCCGCCTGGTCGCCCGACGGGAAGTCCATCGCTTACGTGACCTGGTCCAGCGACGGCGGGCAACTCTGGAAAATTCCCGTAGCCGGCGGGACGCCGGTGCAATTATCGAAGTCTCTTGCCGTGTACAGCAATCCGGCGTGGTCGCCCGACGGCACGAAAATTGTCCTGCTGCGCGGCAACGCTTATGACCGCGAAAACAGCACGTTCGACGGCGGCCAGACTGCCAACGCCGATCTGATCTGGATTCCCGCCGATGGCGGCGATGCCAACCTAGTCTTGCCGGCGCGCGGGGCGGGCGGGCCGCATTTCACCAACGACAAAGACCGCATTTACGTCTACACGCCGCAGGGCTTGGTCTCGCTGCGCTACGACGGCACGGATCGGCGCACGCACCTAGTGGTCAAAGGACAGGGATTGTACTTTTTCGAGGAACCAGTTCCCGCGAATGACATCGTGCCAAGCCCTGATGGCCAGTGGGTGCTTGCGCACGTGATGAATCAACTCTACGTCATCGCCATGCCCGTTGTAGGCGGAGAACCGCCAACCGTGAACGTAGCCACTCCCGCCGTTCCGGCAAAACGGCTGACCGACATCGGCGCAGATTATTTCGCTTGGGCCGATGCCGGTAAGACCATTACTTGGGCCGTGGGCGCTAGCCTTTTCCGTGAACCGCTGAGCGCCATCTCCTTCGAACCGCCGAAGGACGAAAAGAAAGAAGGCGACAAGAAAGACACCGACGCTAAAGACTCCGACAAGAAGGACACAGACAAGAAAGACACAGACAAGAAAGACGCCGCATCACAAACAGCGGATGCAAAGAAAGACGAGAAGAAAGATCAAAAGAAGGACGAGAAAAAAGAAGAAAAGAAGCTGAAAGAACAGGAGAAGGACGTCCAGGAAATCGCCGTCGATCTAGAAGTCCCGAGAAAAACTCCCAAAGGTTCGATCGTCCTTCGCGGCGCCACCGTTGTGACCATGAAGGGCGACGAAGTTCTGAAGAACGCCGATATCGTCGTCGAGAACAACCGCATCAAGAGCGTGGGCGCGAAGGGCAGTGCGCCGGCGGGCGCCAAAGTGTTCGACGTCAGCGGCAAAACGATCGTGCCGGGCTTCATAGACACGCACGCGCACTGGACGGAAATCCGCCGCGGCATCCTGGACACGCAAAACTGGTCGTTCCTCGCCAACCTGGCGTATGGCGTCACCGCTGGCCTCGATGTGCAGACCGGCACCAACGATATGTTTGCCTACCAGGACTTGGTGGATACCGGCGACATTCTTGGGTTGCGTGCCTTCTCCACCGGGCCCGGCGTTTTTTCCGACAACAACTTCCAGTCCGCCGAAGAAGTGAAGGGCGTGCTGACTAAGTACAGAAAATATTACGGGACGCACAACATCAAGAGCTACGTCGTCGGCAATCGCAAGCAGCGCCAATACATGGTGCAAGCCTCAAAAGAGCTGGAGATGATGCCCACGACCGAAGGCGCGCTCGATCTAAAGCTCGATTTGACGCACTTGATCGACGGCTTCCACGGCAACGAGCACACCTTGCCGATCACGCCGCTTTACAACGACATGATCCAAATGTTTGCGAAGTCGGGCATCGCGGAGACTCCCACGCTGATCGTGAACTACGGTGGCCCGTTCGGCGAGGACTATTGGTTTGAGAACAGCGAAGTGCATGACAACGCCAAATTGAATCACTTCGTTCCCCACCGTGTCCTCGACCAGCGAACCAAGCGCCGGCAAGGATGGTTCCGCAAGGACGAGTACGAGTTTCCGAAACTTGCGGCCCAGATGGCCAAGCTTGAGCGCGCCGGTGGCCTCGTCGGTGTCGGCAGCCACGGCGAGATGCAGGGTATCGGCTATCACTGGGAGATGTGGATGCTGGCGAGCGGCGGCATGACCCCGCTCGAAGTCATTCGCTGCGCCACCGTCAACGGTTCAAAAATTGTCGGCAGGCCCGCGGATCTGGGCTCGATTGAGCCTGGCAAGCTAGCGGACCTGGTGATTATGGACAAGAATCCGCTCGACGACATCCACAACACCAACACCATTCATTGGGTGATGAAAAACGGCGAATTGTTCGAAGGAGATACGCTGAACCAGGTGTGGCCCGAGCAAAAAAAGCTGGACCCGCTCTGGTTCTGGAACAACTACGACGCCCCGAGAGCCGGCGACCCGCTCACCTACGGCAAAACTACTCAACCCTGAGCATTCAACCTTGATGATTTGTGGGGCGTTCGCGGTTGCGGGCGCCTCACAAGTCCCTCTCACTTCTCCGTCTTCACCGCCGCCTTCGTTTGCGTCTCCTGGTACCATTCGAACGTCCGCGCCAATCCCTCCTCGAACGATACCTGCGGCTTATAACCAAGAAATTCCCGCGCCTGCGAAATATCCGCCTGAGAGTCGCGGATGTCTCCCTCGCGCGGCGGTTCGTATTTCGCCTCCATCGTCTTGCCGGTGATTTTTCCAAGCTCGCGCAGGACTGCATTCAAGGAAACGCGCCCTCCCACGCCGACATTGAAAACTTTTCCGGAAACATTGGGAGTTTCGCAAGCGAGTAGATTCGCGTGGACGGCGTTCTCGACGTAGGTGAAGTCCCGTGTCTGCTCGCCGTCTCCAAAAACAACCGGCGGCGTGTCTTCCAGAAACGCCGTGCAGAACTTCGCCAGCACGCCGGAATACGGCGAGCCGGGATCTTGCCGCGGCCCAAAGATGTTGAAATAACGCAGCGACACGTTTTCCAGTCCGTAACACCGCCCGAACGTTTGGGCGTAAAGCTCACCCACGAACTTGGTAACGCCATACGGGGAGATCGGCTGTGGCTGCATGGTTTCGACTTTTGGAAGTGTCGGCGTTTCCCCGTAAGCGGAAGACGAAGCCGCGAACACCACGCGTTTGACCTTCAGTTCCTTTGCTGCAACCAGGACGTTCAGCGTGCCGTCGATGTTAATCTTGTTTGTTTCGATGGGATCTTTCACCGAGCGCGGTACGGATGTTCGCGCCCCAAGGTGCAGCACGTACTCCGCTTCGTGCATGGCTTTCCGCACCACCTCGATGTCCGTGATGCCTCCCTTGATGAAAGTAATCTTGTTGCGGACTTCCGCCAGGTTGTCTTCCTTGCCGGAAGAGAGGTCGTCGAGCACAACAACGCTATGGCCGCGCCGGACGAGTTCGTCCACTGTGTTTGAGCCGATGAAGCCGGCGCCGCCGGTGACGAGGTACCGCATTCAGAAAATCCTCCTGTTGCTGTTTCAACCTATGAACTAAGCCCGGAAAAGACGACTGGCCTGCGTTTTGATACGCTCATAGTGTGCGGCGCGTTTGCGCGCACAGAAAGACATTGTACGACGGAAGGGCGCTGGGCAAACCGTTGAATCAAGTGAGCGTCACACAAAGAGCATGAGCCTCAGGACCACAGTCGGCATTGCAATACTGGCCGTGTTGGCCTGCGCCGTCGGAGCTTTCTATTATCTACGTGCGCGCGAGGCGCAGCCCGCCCCTGAGGTCGTATCGCCCAAGCCCGCCGGCTTTCATGAGGCGCCGGCGAAACCCGCGAACGCCGTCGCCGCGAAGCCCCGGGTATCGGCCGTTTCAAAGAAAGTCGCCGCCCCCGTTGACACCGCGTTGCCCCTGCGCTCCGGCGAAGTTCTCGAATACACCGCTAACGTCTCCAATCTCGAGAACGTGGCAAGTTTGAAGCTTCAGGTTGCCGGACGCGGCACTTTTCTCGGAAAGAGCGTCTGGCATTTGCAGGCCTTTGCACACACGCAGAATGCATTGCGCATGATTTTCGAGGTGGACGATCAGTTCGATTCCTATAGCGACGCGACGACTCTGGCGAGTTTGCAATATGAGATGCGCTTGAACGAGCGCGGGCAGAAGGTGGAGTCCCTCCAGCGCATGACCGCCACCGGCAAGGAGCCCGCCTCGCCGGAGGCGGCGCAGGCGCGCGTCCTGCCTGGAACGCGCGATCCGCTCGGCTTCATGCAATACCTGCGTAACGTCGACTGGGCAAAAACGCCCGAAGTACGCTGCCCGGTCTACGACGGCCACAAGCTGTACGACGTCCGCGCTAAACGCGGCGTCGCTTCAGGAAAGGTGACCGTCCCGGCAGGAGATTACACCGCGTCAAAAATTGGTATTCGTGTGTTTGACAACGGCGTGGAGACGAAAGACGCTTCTTTCAGGCTGTATCTGGCGAATGACGCCGCACGCACGCCAGTGTTGCTCGAAGCCGTCATGCCCTTCGCCACCGCCCGCGTCGAACTCCTGAAATCCAGGTAGGCAGTTGGCCTTTGGCAGTCTTCCCGGTTGTGCGGCTCTCGTCGAAATCAATGATCAGATCGCGCGATACGGCGTCGGCCTCATCGTCTGAGGAGCGTTCTCCGAAACGGTTTTCCAGGTCCTTGCCTGGGCGATGCAAATAACGTGAAGAATCACAAACAGCGGCACGAGGAACGTGGGAATTAAACTTAATGGCAGCGTCGTCATAGGGGCCATCGAAGGGCCCTGCGGGCTGATCAAACCCGCGGTTGTCCCCAGGCTCACCGCAATCACCAAGTCTGCAATACCAAGCAATTGCCACAGGATGAAGGAGCTGCGATGAGCGGGATTTGCGAGCTTCCACGCCACCAAGGAGGCGGTGGCCCCGATGGCCATGTCGCCATATCCTGCGGGCAGCGCAAAGATTGCTGGCAGAGTGCCGCGGGCCTCCAGCAGGACGAAGGTGAACCCGACCATTCTCCAGGCCTGCGCAGACGTCAAGATCCTGGGGTTCAAGGATAATGCGAAGCGTCGAAAGCTCTCGGATACCGCAAACCACAACGAGAACACAACAATTGGCGTGAGTGCGGCTATCGCGACCGCAAGTCCAATGCGATTCGCTCCATTTTCGAAAACGTGCAGGGCGGAGGCGGACAAGGCCAAGATGAACCAACCGGCAAGCAGCCAAGCGGTGAACTTTCCGTACTTTTTCATAACGAGTCTCCTTTTGTCGTGATCAAACCCGTCATTTGACGCGTAACCTGCAGAAGATCATTCCAAGCCTGCTCTCCCACTTCGCGGCGCAGGCGCGATTGAACTTTCTCCCAGACCGGCAGAGCACGCCTGAGTCGCGCCTCTCCGCCGCCGGACAGACGCAGCCATCGTGCTCGCCGGTCTTTGCCGCGGCGCTCTGTGATCCAACCTTGGCGGACCATGATGGCGAGGGTTCGCGTCAGGCTGGTGCTGTCCATCGCTAGCATTTCCCCGAGTTGCCCCTGAGCCACTTCCCCGGCGCGCGAAAGCACTTGCAGGATAGTGAGCTGTGTAGCCCGCAGCTTGAGGGGCCGGAGCGCCCTCTCGTACATCTGGGTGAGCGCCCGTGAGGTCCTGCGAAAGCTGCCACACATGCACGGCAACGCTGGCAAAAATGGTTCGCTCATGACCATATAGATGCATATACATATATCGCGGTTGCACAATTCTCGTCCCGATACCAGGCAGGAGTCAGAGGGAACAACGGCAGGAATCTCTGCTGACCGCCAGCTACGCCTATCGGCACTGCGCCCAGCTGGCGCGCTTTTCCAAAACGGCGTGACTTGAGGTTGCCACGGGTGAGTTCACTTGAACGCACAACGCGCAAAAACACGAGGAGTTTCTAGTAAGCGCCAGCGCCGCCGGGACCCGCCGGACAACCAGTTCGGCGGCGAGACGGCTTATTTCGTGCCATCTGTTGGCCGTTGCTTGCGGCGCCTGGCGCTTCTCGTGCAGGCTCACGGTCTCTTTTTTCGCGGGCCGTTTATTTCACCTCGACTTTCACGCGCATCCAAGGATGGATGCAGCACTCAAAAAGATGTTCACCTTTCGACAGACCCGTGATCTGGCTGTGGCTGCCTTGCAGGATTCGGGTCTTGGCCACCGCGACGTTCGAAAACCCACCGGCACATTCGGGAACCACGGCTTCTCCTGCATTTAGGTCCCCTATAAAACCGCCACCGAACTGTGCCACTTCGGTGAACGTGTGAGGCTCGCCGCCCTGATCGACTACGTCAAGAATGGTTCCCTTCTTCATGTGGACTATGTCAGGTTCGAAGTCCCAGCCCGGGTCAGGTTTTCCAGCGGCTGCCTTTGCAAACAAGTCGGGCAACTTCGTGGCCGCTCCAAGCGCGACGTTTTTGCAGAAATCAGGCCCAAGCGCGGCATTGAACGTCGCCGGATCGCATTCGTCCAAGGCCACGACCTGTGTGACACTTGGCAGATTTTCTTGCTCGTGCTCCGTGGGCGCAAAACTGAGTGCCAAAGCGGCGACAAAAAGACTTGTGATGAGAGTTCTCATCCTGGTTCTCCTTCTTTCTGATTCAGGAATTCGCTCGGGAAAGCGGCGGCGGCTTGTGATGTGCGTGGCCGCCGATTGCTGGGTCTCGAGCGCAAAACAGGGGCAACTTTCGTCGGGAAGGGCGAAAGTGTCAATCCTTGCCGCCCCTATCCGTTCCCAAAGTTTTCTCCATTCCTAACCTAGTGAAAAGCAGGGACTTCGCAGGCCGTACGACAGGCCATCGACAGAAGGAGAATTGTGATACGCTTCGGGGAACCTTCAGAGGTTTTCATGTCTGCTCCGGCTCCAGCATCGCGCGCACTCCGCTTCGACACTTTTGAGCTGGATCTGCGCGCCGGCGAACTGCGCAAACGCGGCGTCAAGCTCCGGCTACAAGGCCAACCCTTGCAGGTGCTTGCCATATTGCTGGAATCCGCCGGGAATCTGGTCACTCGCGAGGAACTAAGGAGCCAGCTTTGGCCCGCCGATACCTTTGTGGACTTCGACCACAGCCTCCACAACGCAATTGCGCGCATTCGCGAAGCGTTGGCCGATTCGGCGGAGACCCCGCGCTACATCGAAACGCTCCCGCGCCGCGGGTACAGATTTATTGCACAAGTAGAGCAAGTTCGCGTTGAGCTACCCCTTGCTCCTTCAGAAAATGGAAACCAAACGGGCCAGAAGGTAGCAGCCGCGACGCAGGCCAAACCTCGCATGGCCCTCGCATTCACGCTGTTGGCTCTTCTTGCCGTCGGATTGGTTTTCTGGCTGGTGCGGACTGGATCGCATGCGACAAGTGCAGCTCCCCGCTTACGCTCCATCGCGGTACTGCCGCTCGAGAACCTGTCTGGCGATCCCTCACAGGAATATTTTGCGGATGGCATGACGGATGAGTTGATCACCGACCTTGCAAAGGTCGGCGCCCTGCGTGTGATCTCGCGGACTTCCGTGATGCGCTACAAAGGCACAAAAAAGAGTCTGCCGGAGATTGCACGCGAATTGAACGTGGACGGGATCGTAGAAGGATCGGTTCTGCGGTCAGGTAATCGGGTGCGCATTACGGCCCAATTGCTTCACGCACCCACCGATCAGCACCTCTGGGCAGAGACGTATGAGCGTGATCTTGGCAACGTCCTCAAGTTACAGAGCGAGGTGGCACAAACCATAACGCGGCAAGTCCGCGTGCAATTGACTCCCCAGCAGCAGGCGCTGCTCCGTTCCTCTCCGGCCGTGAATCCGGAAGCTTACGAGGCTTACCTCCGGGGCCGCTATTACCTGTCAAACCAGTTCACGATGGCGGAGCCACTGAATAAGGCGAAGGGCTACTTCGAAGAATCCATCCGCAAGGATCCTGGCTTTGCGCTGGCGTATTCGGGGCTGGCAGACTCCTATGTCTATTTGGCGTTTTCCGGTCAGGGCGGGTTGTCGCCCGATCATGCCTACAAATCCGCGAAAGCGGCGTTAAACAAAGCGCTGGAACTGGACGACAGCATTGGTGAAGCCTACGACACGCTTGGCTTGATGAGTTGGCGTTTTGACTGGAATTGGGAAGCCGCCGAACGCAATTTCAACCGGGCAATTGCGCTGGCTCCAAGTTACAGTTGCGCTCATGAAGATCGCGCAGTTTATCTGAGCTTTCTGGGCCAGCGCGCCGAGGCTTTGGCTGAAATTGCTACGAGCAACGAGTTGGATCCTGGTCCCAGCTCCGCTATGACCGAATCAGCGGCCCAGTATCAGATGCGGAATTACGAAGCTTTGCTCGACGCCAGCAGAAGAGAAGTCGCTGCCAATCCGAACGAATGGACCGGGCACTACAATCTCGCAGTGGGCTATGTAGGTACAGGAAAACTGCTGGAAGCCATCTCTGAGTATCAGAAAGCTGTCGAGACATCGGATGGCAATCCAGATGCCGTCGCTTCACTCGCACACGCATATGCCGTGATTGGCAGAAGGGCCCAAGCGGAAAAGATCCTTCATGATTTGGAACACAAATCGAAGAGTGTTTATGTCTCGCCTTATACCTTCGCCACCATATACGCAGGTCTTGGCGAGAAGGACAGGGCGTTTGAGTTCTTGGAAAAGGCCTATCAGCAAAGATCCTTGGATATCCCTTGGCACCTCAAAGCCGACTTGCGCATCGACAATCTCCGTTCTGACCCTCGCTTTCAAGACCTCGCGCGCCGCGTTGGCTACCCCCAATGAATTATTTCATAAGTTTCTTCGTTGGCAGGAATCTGGCTAGACGCCAGTTTCTCAATTAGGCTGCACGCGATATGCCCGATCGTGATGTGGCATTCTTGGATGCACTGCGCGTCATTCGAAGGGACATTCAACAGAAGATCGACCTTGCTGGCGAGCTGCCCGCCCGTTTCCCTGGTACACCCCACCGCCCGCGTCGCACTCCAGAAAGCCAAGTAGCACCTGCTTCGCGTTCGGATAAGGACATTCCGCTCGCTTCAGAGGCATGGCCGCCCCTATTCTTCGCGCAGTGTCTTGGCTGGGTCAATCCTTGCAATTCTCAGTGTTGGCAGGGTTGTCGCCAGAAGCGTCACCAATCCAAGCGCGAGAACCACGGAAGCCAGGGTTGGAGCATCGTAGACGCCAATGCCATAAAGCACGCTATGCATGGCTCGCAATACTCCTGCACATAAAATCAAACCCACGATGAGCCCCAGTGCGGATGCTCGTACTCCCGGCGCTCCGATATGCATCATGGCTTGACGAATGCTGGAGCCCAGAGCGAGGCGGATGCCGATTTCACGCGTTTTCTGCGCCACGATATTTGCTATCAGCGCAAAGATTCCTACGGCGCTCAACAGCAGCGCCAGCGCTGTCATCGCGCTCAGGAGCGCCACCTCAAGACGTTGTGTCACCAAAGTCTTCGCCAGCAAATCGCGCATGCTGTAGAAGCCGGAGAAGGGCAGATTGGCATCGGCGCTCGCCAATGCGCGTTGCATCTGTGCCGTCAGTCCGTCCACTGGGCCGGAGGCGCGAACAATCCAGCTTGGCTGGAACCACACATGAAGCAACGAGAGCTGCCTGGCCTCGATTTGCGCGGCAGGAACGTACATGGTTTCTTCGTTGGTGAGAGGCGCAACAGGATCAATGCCTGGCGCCATGGCCACATTCCCCGCAATTCCTACAATCATGGTGTCCTTGTCCAGGTAACGGCCAACTGCGTTTGCGCCATGGAAAAACTTGCGCGCGAACACCTGATTGACTATAGCCACGCGCTGCGTATCCGGCCCGTCTGCTTCGCTGAAGGAGCGCCCCGCCAGGATGGGAATCTGCAATGCTGCGAAATAGTCAGGCGTGATGTATACCTCATCCGCCATGGCTTTTTGCCCCGCTTCTCTACCGTCGCCGATGGCTAGGCCTCCGGTAATCAATGTTCGCTCATACGGCAAGCTCAGGCCGGCGGCGGCCTGCTGCACTCCTAGAATCTGCCGCATGGCGGCCGTGCTCTCGACCAACAACTTTCTGAAAGCCGCGGGATCGTGGAAGCGGACGTCGTCGAGAGATGCTTTCGCGGTCATTACTCCGTTCGGATTGAACCCCGGAGGCAGTGTCTCCAAGTGAACCAGAGTACGGATGAGCAGGCCGGAGGCGGCCAGCAGCACAACGGTAAGGGCAACCTCGCCGGCGATAAGCCCCTGGCGCAGGCGCAGGCTGCCGCCCCCAGCCACGGCGCGGCTAGCCATCGACGATCGTAGGTCAACATTCCGGCTGGCAAGCGCTGGGAGCATGCCGAATAGGACGCTGGTCAAAAGCGAAACAGTGAGTGCAAAGCCCAGCACACGGCCGTCAAGAGGAACACGCGCGACAGGGAGAAAGTGTTCAGGCAACAGCAGCAATAGGCCGCGCAGGGCCGCGAAGCCCACACCGAGGCCAACCACTCCGCCCACAAGCGCCAGAAGCAGGTTTTCGATCCAGAACTGCTTCTGGATCTGCCAGCGCGAGGCTCCCAGCGACAACCGCGTGGCTACTTCCGAAGTGCGCCGCATCACGCGCACTAGCGTTAACCCGGCCAGATTGGCGCAGGCGATCAGTAGGATGAATCCGGCCGCCAGCATTAGCGTCAAGACTTGCGGACGCAGCCTGGCCGTTTCCCCTCTTTGGAGCGGAACGGAATGATAGGTCACTTGTGCGCCTGGGTTGTTCTCTAATTCATAGCGTTGGTTGCGCATCTGCCAAGCGCGGTTGATTTCGGCATCCGCCTCCAGCCAAGTCGCACCATCGCGCAGCCGGGTGATGCACTCAAAGTTCGTTCCCCCGCCCTCACCCCCGCGGCCGGGTTGGAGCGCCACATATAAGTCGGCGTTCAAGGGAGTAGTTGCGCCCTCTGGGAGTACGCCTATGACCTCATATGGCTCGCCTTTCAACGAGACGGCCTGGCCCACAATCTTCGGATTAGCGACGAAGGCGTTGCGCCACAAACTGTAGCTCAGGATGGCGGCTTTGGGTCCGTGGGGACGGTCCTCATCCTCCAAGAAGTTGCGACCTAGCACGGGTTGAATAGCCAGCACGTCGAGAAAGTGGGCCGAGATGCGCCCGGCAAGCACGTACTCGACGCGCGAACCCGCTTGGAGATTCACGCCGGAAGTTCTTGGACTTGAAACAGCCGGTATCAGGGACGGGACATTGTCGCGCAGGAGTTCCCATTGCTCACCATTCAGTTTGTGCCGCTCATCGGAGGGCCTGGAGCCGGTGATCCGCGTGTAAATCGTGCTCATCCGGTCTGGATGCGAATAGGGCAGGCTCTTCAGGATGAGCGCATTCACCAAGGAGAAGATCGCTGTGTTCGCACCGATCGAAAGCGCGAGGGTAAGAACCACCGTAACCGTGAATCCCGAGTTCCGTGCCAGCATCCGCAAGCCGAAGCGAAGATCCTGCCGGAGATGATCCCACCAGAGCCAGCGCCCGGATTCGTAAGAACGCTCTTCGACTTTCATGACGTTGCCGAAGGATCGGCGTGCCGCGGCTCGGGCCTCCTGTTCGCTCAGCCCCTGCTCCCGCAAGCGCTCGGTCTCATGCCCTAGGTGTGCTTCAATTTCGGCGCTGAAGTCGCTTGGCTTCCGCTTGCGTCTCAACATGGCGCTAGTCCCCCTTTGCAGGGTCTAGGATCCGCCCGATAGCTGTTGCCAGCCGCTTCCACTTGGCGGTCTCTTTCACTAGTTGTCTCCGGCCGACCGCAGTCAGCGTGTAAAAGCGGGCCTTTCGATTGTTGGATGAGGTTCCCCACTTGGCAGAGATCCACCCGCGTTCCGCTAGCCGCTGTAGCGCGGGATAGAGTGCGCCGTGTTCCACCAGCAGCTCCTCTTCCGAAGTCTGCTGAATGGCGCGCGCGATCCCCTGGCCATGCTGAGATCCAAAGATTAGGGTCCGCAGGATCAACAGGTCTAGCGTGCCTTGGAGAAGTTCGAGCCGTTCTCTCGTTTCTTGGGTAGACATCTAACCTGAGTATGCACCCGTTGGGGTAACAGTTCAACCCAAAACAGCAGGGAGAATCTCTACTTATCTAGGTGCTAGCCGTTCGATGAGGCTGCACGCGATGTGCCCGATCGTGATGTGGCATTCTTGGATGCGCTGGGCGTCATTCGATGGGACATTCAACAGAAGATCAACCTTGCTGGCGAGTTGCCCGCCCGTTTCTCCGGTAAGCGCGACGAGATACGCTGCGCGAGCGCGTCCCGCTTCCAATCCGCGAATCACGTTGGGGCTATTGCCGCTCGTCGAGAGCGCCACAAGAATGTCCTGCTTTGCAACAAGCGATTCAATCTGCCGGGAAAAGATCCGTTCGAATCCGTAGTCGTTACCTGCAGCCGTCAGCACCGAAGGATTCGTCGTGAGCGCCAGTGCCGCCAGGCCCGGCCGTTCCGTTCGTAGCCGCACGACCAATTCTGCGGCAAGGTGCTGCGCATCGGCAGCGCTGCCGCCATTCCCGAAAAAAACGAGCTTGCCGCCGGCGCGCAACGCGGCTGCGGATTTCTCCGCGAATTGCGCGATGCTGCTTATCAATTCGCTGGAAAAACCTTGCTTAACACGAGCGCTTTCCTCGAGTTGGCGGCGAATTTCTTCGGCAGGCGAGGCCATCGCTGCCTAGCAGAGAACGATTTTTTCGCGGTGGCGCACCACGCGGCGCGTGGCGTTGCGCGTATCGATGACCAGTTTTGCGGCATCCGCGATCGCCGCATAGTCATAGCTCGAATGATCCGTGGCGATAATCACCGCGTCATAACTTCCGAGCGTGTGCGGATTGAGCGGCACGGATTTCATGTTTTCGTAATTGTAGTGCCGCATCTTGTGGAGTTGTGGGAAATA